>Ga0066903_100001757_pt1 | contig 16288 bp, 14 predicted proteins | sample PanSoiMetaGPlot1_FD_67491 | JGI IMG/M metagenome (GOLD analysis project Ga0066903, IMG submission 67491) | Tropical forest soil microbial communities from Panama analyzed to predict greenhouse gas emissions - Panama Soil - Plot 1 (version 2) | ecosystem: Environmental > Terrestrial > Soil >... | reverse complement strand
CACTCAATCCGCAATCCGCAATCCGCAATCCGCAATCCCCAGGCGATGCCGTCTACGTGGCGTTCGAAGATCAGTTTCGCGGCTCGGACGCCTCGCTTGAAGAGCGGCTGCGCGCGTACGTTCCTCTCGTCTCCGGCTGCACCGACGTCGTCGACATCGGCTGCGGGCGCGGCGAGCTGCTCGCCGCCTTGAGAGACGCCGGCGTCCCGGCGCGCGGCATCGACACGAACGAATCGATGGTGGCGGCCGCGCGCGAGCGCGGTCTGGACGTGGCGCGCGCCGATGCGCTCACGTACCTCGAAGGCCTCCCCGATCGATCGATCGGCGGGCTCGTGGCGACGCAGGTGATCGAACACCTCGAGCCAGCGTATCTGCTGCGCGTGATCGACGCGGCGGCGCGAACGCTGCGTCCGGGTTCACCGATCGCGCTGGAAACGATCAACCCCGCCTGCTGGCTGGCGTTCTTCAGCAGCTACCTCCGCGACTTCACGCACGTCCGCCCCGTGCATCCGGACACGCTGCAGTATCTGCTGCGGGCGAGCGGGTTCGAGCGCGTCGCCATCCGCTACAGCGCGCCGGTGCCGCGGCAGATGAAGATGCAGACGATCGACGTGCCCGCCGATGTTCTGACCGCCGCCGATGCGGGATCGAAGGCGGTCGTGCAGCTCGCACACGCGCTGAACGCGAACGCGGAGATTCTCAACAGCCTGATGTTCACGCATCTCGACTACGCCGCGATCGGCTACCGCATGTAGCCGGGCATTCCACCCCAGCTCGCGCACGCGTAGCGCGAAGTTCTCAGCCGAGCGACCATGGAACGAATCGATGTCGTCGTTGTCGGGGCCGGCGTGACCGGTTTGGCCTCGGCGCGCGCGATCGCGCAGCGCGGCTTCTCGGTCTGCGTCCTCGAGCGCCATCCCCGGCCCGGCCAGGACACCAGCACCCACAACAGCGGCGTGATTCACGCCGGGCTCTACCATCCCGCCGGCACGCTCAAGTCGCGTTTGTGCGTCGAAGGCCGCCCGCTGCTGTACGAGTTCTGCGCGAAGCACGGCGTCCCGCACGTGCACTCCGGCAAGCTCGTCGTCGCGCACGACGATCACGAGATTCATCAGCTCGAGGCGCTGCAGCGGCGCGGCGCGGAAAACGGCGTCGAAGGGCTCGAGATCGTGGGCCGCGCGTTCATCGTGAAGCGCGAGCCGGCCGTCAACGCCATCGCCGCCCTCTGGTCGCCCGAGTCCGGCATCGTCAACGCCGAGGAGCTCGTGAAGGCGCTCGTTCGCTCCGCCGCGGATGCCGGCGCGATCGTTCTGCCGGCGACACGGCTCGTCGGCGCCGATCACCATGCTGGCGGCATGGTGCTCACCACCGAACGCGAATCGATCCTCGCGCGCGTCGTCGTGAACGCCGCGGGACTGTACGCCGACGATGTGTCGAAGATGCTGGGCGGGGAGGCGTTCGCGATCTACCCGTGCCGCGGCGAGTACGCGGAGTTCGCGCCGGGGAGGACGAATCTCGTGAACGGCCTCGTGTATCCGCTGCCGCACGCATCGGGCCACGGACTCGGCGTGCACCTCGTGAAAACGACCGGCGGTCAGGTGTGGCTCGGGCCGACGATCCGTTATCAGGAGCGGAAGGACGACTACGAGAACGATCGCGAGCCGCTGGAGGCGTTCGCCGCCGCGGTCCGCCGGCTGATCGACGGCGTGCGGGTCGACGATCTGCGGCTGTCGGGCAGCGGCATCCGCGCGAAGCTGCACCCGGCGTCCGAGTCGTTCGCGGATTTCATGATTCGCCCCGACCGCGAGAATCCGTCGATCGTCCACGCCGCCGGCATCGATTCACCGGGCCTCACGTCCTGTCTGGCCGTCGGTGCGCTCGTTGCCAAGCTGGCAACGCGGTGACTGCGGCAGGCACTCTTGGATCGCCGCACTATCTGGCAGACGAAGGACGCCGAGCGGCGTATGGAACAACGACAGCCGCGTTCACGCAGAGCATGATTTGCACACCCGGCGGGTTTGGTTCATCGCCCGGTCAAGGGCAGGACGATCCCCCCTGACAGCCGCAGCGCGTCGAAGCCCCCGGCCCGGTTGGTGAACACATGACGGAAGTCGGCCTGCGCGCGAAGCCGGAAGCTTCTGAGGTTGGGCAGCTGGAAGTCAACGCCGCCTCCGGCCTGAAGGGCAGGGTCGTTCTCGTTACAGAGGCTGCAGTGGTAGAGGCCGAACAATACCTGCCCGAATGGTAGAAACCGGTCGTTCTCGATCGGAATGTGCACTCGCGCGCCCCCCAACACCGACGCAACGGTCCAGTCCGAGAAATGATTGAAGCCAGCCTCGCCGAGGATCTCGACCACCGGCACATCGCGCTTGAGCGTACCGGCCACGTCAAAGTGGGCACCGGCATGGCTGTCGGCGCCCGTCTCATGGTAGGCGACGTCGACATTTGCGCTAAACGTCGTGGAATAGCTGCCTGTCGACTGGGCGGAAACCGATCGCGCGACGAGCATCATCACCCCGACGGAGACGATGAGGAGTCGTTTCATGCGCGCAGGTCCGTGCAAACGGCCCGCCACATGGGCGGCGGACAGCTCGTTCACCTCGAATCGCCATCCGGACGGCCGGCGAAGGCCCATTTCATCGAACACGTTCACACTATCGAACGATTGCGCGCCACCTTCGCGCGACTTCGCCCATCGCCGCGCGCACGTCGTCCCGCTTCGTCGAGTAGATCAGGATCGAGTGGCCCGCCCGCGCCGAGGGTGACACGGATCGGAACGGCTCGAACACGTCGGAGGGAACGAACAGACCGTCGAGATGTGTCACCGAAATCGCCGCCCAATCCCACCGATCGAAATCCCGTTGAACGTTGCTGTCCCAGACGCTCGCCGACACGCCGTACTCATCGAACGGCGCGTTGCCGAAATACGAGATCAGCACCCGTCCGCCGCCGAGCCGCGCGATCGCGTCGCGCATCGCCGGCAGATCCTGGCCCCAGTCGATGTTCGAATCGGCGAGGTACCGATACCCGACTGACGGTCCGCCCGACCAGCGGTTGAAGTAGCTGAGATAGTGCGGCCCGATCGCGAACGCGCTCGCCGCCTGCAGCCCGACGAGCGCGATGCACCCGCCAAGAAGCACGCGCCCGGCGGCGTCGCGGCCCCAGCGCTCGAGCGCGAGAAACAGCAAGAGCGGCACCAGCAGCAGCCCGTACCGGACGCCGAGGCCCAGCCGGTTGACGAGCGTGAACGTCGCGAAGACGGCCGCCGTCACGCTCCAGATCAGCGTGTCCACGGACCGGCGCTGCCATCCCGTCGCCAGCGCGGCCAGGCCGAACGCGATCGCGACGAGCTCCGCCGTCGTGCTCTTCAGCGCGAGCGCGACCGGCATGTAGTACCACCAGCCGACGTTGGAGGTACGTCCCAGCAGGAACGCCGGATGCCCGCCGCGCTGGTGCTGCGCCTGCGAAACGAGTCCCGCGACGACGGCGGGAACGCGCGTCGAGCCAAGCACGGCCAGGCGTGCCGGTGCCAAGGCGAAACCGTGCAGCGCCCACACGACCAGCAGCGACGTGGCGACCATACCGACAACCTGCGCAAGCGCGTGTCCCGTCCGGGCGAGGCCGACGCGTTCTGAATCGGTGACGGCGAGCACGATGAACGCCGCCGGAAACAATGTCGCCGCGGAGTATTTCGCGGCGAGCGCGACCGCCAGCGCGAGGTGCAGCGTCAGGAGCCGCCCGCCCGTACGCGCCTCGACGAAGCGCGCGAGCGCCAGCAGCGCCGCAAGCGACGCCGCGACGAAGCAGATGTCGGTCGCCGCCAGCGCCGAATGGGCGATCATGTTCGGCGAGAAGGCGAGCAGCGCGGCGCCTGTCGCGGCGACGGCACGTCCACTCGTCCGAAGCAGCGTGACGTAGGCCAGCACGACGAGCGGAATGCCGATCAGAACGATCGCGCTGAGTCGAGCCAGCCGAATCGCGTGCGCGTACCCGCCGCCTGCGAGCGCGGGAGCGGCAAAAGACAGCAGCACGGGAAGCGGTGCGATACCATCCTCAGCCAGCGCGCTGAAGTCGCCGTGCTGGTAGATCGCGAGCCCCGCTCTCAGATACGTTGTCTCGTCGGGCGTGCCGCTGGTCGTCAGCGCGAACCAGCCGGCCTGGAGCGCCAGCACCGCAGCGAGCGCGCACACGATCAGGAGATCTGGTTTTGACGAGCGCACGGATGAACGCGAAGCGCCCCATTGTGCCACGCGCGGCGATCGCCGCATCGCTGGCCGTGCTCGCCGCGGCGGCCTGGGTGGCGCCGCGCTTCCCGTTCAACAGCCCCTACGAAGCGACCGCCGACCGCACGATCATTCCCGGCTGCAGCGAGGTCCAGTGCTTCCGCGTGCTCGTCCCGTGGATCGTCGGCCTCCTGCCGGTCGCGTCGGTCCTCAAGTGGAAGGCGTTCGCGGTTGCGTTCGACGTCCTGGCCGGCCTCGCCGTCTTCGATTTGGCGACGACGCTCGGGCTCTCGCGCCGCACCGCAACGACCGCGCTGCTCCTGAGCGTCCTCGGCTTCGGATCGATGTTCGAGATGTGGGATCCCTACAACGCCGATCCGCTGATGTTCTATCTCGGGCCGCTGGTGATCAGATGGCTGCTCGAGGGGCGATACACGGCCGCCGCGATTGTCACGTGCGTCACCGTGCTCGCGAAAGAGTTCATCGTCATGGCGGTCGCGACGTTCGCCGTCTGGGCCGTATGGACGCGCAATTGGCGGGCGGCCCGCGTGGCGTTCGGCGCGGCCGCCGTCGCGTTCGTGCTGTGGAGCGCGTTTCAGCTCTTCATGATGCGCCGCTTCGGCTATAGCTATTCTGGTTTCGGAACCGCAGAGACGACGAGGCTGCTCTCCGGCTCGTTTCTGGTCCGGTGGTTTTCGCTGATGCCGACGCGCGCGGCCCTCGCCGCGCTCGCCAACGAGTTCGGCGCGGTGTACATCCTCATTCCGTTCGGCTGGCTCGGCGCGCCCCGCACGCTGCGGCAGCTGTCGATCGCGTCGCTGCCGTTCGTCGCGTTGCTCGCGTACGTCGAGCAGCCCGACCGCGCGCTGTGGAACTTCCACTTCCTCGCCACTCCGCTCGCGGCGATCGTGCTCGACGACGTTCCTGCGCCCGCCCGATGGAGCTTCATCGTCTTGTACGCGCTCGCGAGCGCGAGAGCCGGCGCGCAGATCTTGTTTCTTCCGCCGGTGGGGTGGCCGCTCGCGTTATCGGCCGGACTTGCCGTCTTTGCCGTCGTGCTCCATCGACGCGGCGCGACGGGTCGAGCCTTCGTCTCTCACACGTAGCCTGCAGGAAAGGATCGTCCGTTCGTTCTGCGCGTGTCGCGTCGATGTGGCGCGCCCGGCTGCGGAGAGTACCGCGCCGAGTTCATCCGGCTGATTGAGATGGCGAGTGGAGTGGAGCGGTTGACCGCAGCGCGCTGACGAACCGCGCGATCGCGTCCTGCCACGGCGGCATGTCGATGCCCGCGAGGCGCAGTTTCTCGTTCGACAGCGCACAGAACAGGGGCCGGCTGGCGCGCAGCGTCATCTCGCTCATGCGCACCGGGATGAGCGGCGTGTCGATGCCGAGCCGACCTACGATCTCCTGTGCAAGCTCGAGCCACGTGCAGGATCCGGAATTGACACAGTGGTAAATGCCCGGCGGGGCTGTCGATTCGATCAGGCGCCTGACCGCGCGGGCGCCGTCGATGACGTAGGTTGGAGAGATTGTTCTGTCCTCGAACACTTTCGGCGACGCACCCGAGAGGAGCGTCCTGACGATCTCGGCCGCGCTGCCCTTTTCGGGCGGCGCTCCAGGCGCGCGGCCGAAAAGGCTCTCGACGCGGAGGATGTACGCGCGGGGCGCGTCGAGCGCGAACCATTCGCCGAGAAGCTTCGACGCCGCGTAGACGCTCTGCGGATTCGGCCGATCCTGCTCGGTGTAGGGCACGGCGGCCCGCCCGTCGAACACGAAATCGGTGCTGAAGTGGACGAGCGCCGCTCCGAGCGTCCGCGCCGCGCGCGCCAGCCCGCGCACGCCGAACGCATTCACGGTCAGCGCGTCGACCGGACGATCCTCCGCCGCGTCGACGTCCGTGAACGCCGCACCGTTGACGATGACGTCGGGCTTCGCGCGCGCCATCGCGGCCGCGACGGCCGCATCGTCGCCGATGTCGAGGTCGGCGTGTGCGAAGGCGACGACCTCGTGCGCCTGCGCGCATTCGTACGCGATCGCCGCGCCGAGCTGGCCGCGCGCTCCGGTGACCGCGATTCGCATCACGCGGCCTGCGATCGACCGTCGGCGAACGCCCTCATCCGCCCGTCGTCCAGCGCGCCTTCCCAACGGGCGACGACGGCCGTCGCGATGCAGTTGCCCATGACGTTCACGGCCGTGCGGCCCATGTCCATGATTTGATCGATGCCGAGCAGAATCGCTGCACCCTCGAGCGGAAGACCGAACTGCGTGAGCGTGGCCGCGAGCACGACGAGCGCCGCGCGCGGCACCCCGGCGACGCCTTTGCTCGTCAGCATCAGCGTGAGCATCATGAACAGCTGCTGCCCGATCGTCATCTGAACGCCGGCGAGTTGCGCGACGAACACGCTGGCCAGCGAGAGGTACAGCGTCGAGCCGTCGAGGTTGAAGCTGTAGCCGGTCGGCAGCACGAAGCCGACGATGTTCTTGGGGACGCCGAAGCGTTCCATGACCTCGAGCGCCTTCGGCAGCGCGGCTTCGGAGCTCGCCGTGGTGAACGCGATCAGGAACGGCTCACGAATAGCCTTCACGAACGCGAAGAACGGCACGCGAATCAGGTACGACACGGTGCCGAGCACGATCAGGGCGAAGACGGCGAGGCCGAAGTACATCAGCGCGACGAGCTTGCCGAGCGTGAACAGGATGCCGAGGCCTTTGCCGCCGACCGTCGAGGCAATCGCGGCGAACACGCCAATCGGCGCGAACGCCATCACATAGCCGGTGAACTTGAACATCACGTGCGCCGTGCTGTCGAGCACATCGAGGACAACCTGCCCTTTCGGACCGATCGCCGCGACGGCAATGCCGAAAAACAGCGAGAACACGACGACCTGCAGAATGTCGCCCCGCGCCATCGAATCGATCACGGAGGTCGGGAACATGTGGAGCAGGATGTCCCACGCGTGCTGCTGGTTCTGCGCCATCGCGGCGGCGGCCGAGGTGTCGGCGCCGGCGGGAAGACTCACGCCGGCGCCGGGGTGCGCGACGTTGACGAGGAGCAGCCCGAGAAACAGCGCGATCGTCGTCGCGATCTCGAAATAGATGATCGCCTTCAGCCCGATGCGCCCCATCGCCTTCAGGTCGCCGGTGCCCGCGATGCCGACGACCAGCGTCGAAAACAGGAGCGGCGCGATGATCATCTTGATCATCCGCAGGAAGACGTCGGCGAGCGGCTTCACCGCGACGCCGAAGCCGGGCCAGAGGTAGCCCACGCCGATGCCGAGGAGGAGGCCGATGAAGATTTGCGTCGTGAGGCTCGGCAGCCGGCCGGCGACGGGACCAGGCTGAACCGCGGCGCCGGTGCGAATCACTGCGCCGCCCCGACGTTGCGGTGGACGAACTGCGCGATCGTCGAGACGACCGTCCGCTGCTGCGTTTCCGTCAGCTCGCCGTAGATCGGAATCGCGAGGCTCTCCTCGGCGGCCAGCTCGGCGTTCGGGAACCGGCCCCGCTGATAGCCGAGGTTCTCGAAGCACGGCTGCAGGTGGAAGGGCACGGGGTAATAGATCTCGTTGCCAATCCCGTTTTCGTCGAGATGACGCTTCAACGCGTCGCGTTCGGGCGCGCGGATGACGAACTGATTGAAGATGTGACGGCGATCGGACGGCTCAATCGGCAGGCCGATGGCGTCTTCGATGCCGGCTTCGCGGAAGAGCGTGCGGTACCGCGCGGCGTTCCGGCGGCGTCCCTCCGTCCAGGCGTCGAGGTGCGGCGCTTTCACGCGGAGCACAGCCGCCTGCAGCGCATCCATACGGAAGTTGCCGCCGACCAGGTGATGGTGGTACTTCGGCTTCATCCCGTGCGTGCGGAGCAGCCGCGCCTTCTCGGCGAGCGCGTCGTCGCTCGTCGTGAGGAGCCCGGCGTCGCCGAACGCGCCGAGGTTCTTGCTCGGAAAGAACGAAAAGCAGCCGAGCGCGCCGATGCCGCCGAGCGGCCGCGACTTGTACGTGCCCCCGATCGCCTGCGCGGCGTCTTCGATCACCGGAATGCCGGCGCGCGCCGCAGCAGCGGTGATCGGCTCCATATCCGCGCTCAGACCGAACAGGTGCACAGGCAGGACGGCTTTCGTCCGCGGGGTGATTGCGGCGGCGGCCAGCTCGGGATCGATGTTGAAGGTGACAGGATCGATGTCCGCCAGAACCGGCCGCGCGCCGACGCGAACCACGCAGCCGGACGTCGCGAAGAAGGAATACGGCGTCGTCACGACCTCGTCGCCCGGTCCGATGCCGAGCGTCATCAATGCGAGCAGCACGGCATCGGTGCCCGACGACACGGCAATCGCGTGCCGGAGACCGAGCATGGCTGCGAGCTCGCGCTCGAGGGCGTCGATCTCGGGCCCCATGATGAAGCGCTGGCTGTCGCAGACGCGCGCGATCGCGGCGAGCAGCTGGTCGCGCAGCGGCCGATACTGCGCCTCGAGATCGAGCAGCGGGACAGGCACGTCGCTATTCTATATCTGCGAACAGGCACGCTCGCCTGCCCGCCCGCACTCGTTTGGCTCGGGTTTACCGCCGCCCCTTGATCGCCGCGCGCGTTTCGCGGTCGGCCTCTCGGCGCTTGATCGTCTCGCGCTTGTCGTAGTCCTTCTTGCCTTTCGCGAGGCTGACGGCGACCTTCACACGTCCGTTCTTGAAGTAGAGCCGCGTCGGGACGAGCGTCATCCCTTTTTCCACCGTCTTGCCGATCAGCTTCCTGATCTCTTCGCGGTGCAGGAGCAGCTTCCGGCGCCGCAGCGGTTCGTGGTCGGCGTAGCCGCGATGGCTGTACGGGCTGATGTTCACGTTGTAGAGGAACACTTCGCCGTCCTCCACGCGCGCGAAGCTGTCGCGCAGGTTGACGCGCCCTTCGCGGATCGCCTTTACCTCGGTGCCGAGCAGCACCAGCCCCGCCTCGAACGATTCGAGCAGGTGGAAGTCGTGGAACGCCTTCCGGTTCTCGGCGATGTTCGCCTGCGCTCTCTCGCGCTCGGTTTTCTCAGACATCTGATCACGGTCCGGCTGAAGCCGGACGCCACGTCACGTGACGTGGGATCCGTCTCGAAGTCGACCTCACCACACTAGGCGGACGTCGCCAGGCGCGCGGCCAGCAGGACGGCCGCGATCATGCTCTCGGGATCCGCTATGCCCTTGCCCGCGATGTCAAACGCCGTGCCGTGATCGACCGACGTCCGAACGATCGGCAACCCGAGCGTCACGTTGACTGCCTGCCCGAACGCGATCAGCTTGACGGGAATCAGCCCCTGATCGTGATAGCAGGCGACGACGACGTCGAACTCGCCGCGGGTGGCGCGCACGAAGACGGTATCGGCCGGAAACGGGCCCGACACCTCGATGCCGCGCGCGCGGCACGCGGCGATCGCCGGCGCGATCACCCGCTCCTCCTCGCCGCCGAAGAGTCCGTGCTCCCCAGCGTGCGGGTTGAGGCCGGCGACCGCGATGCGCGGCGGCACCTTCGTGAAGCGCGGGATGCTCTCGGCCGTCAACGCGATCGTGGCCTGCAGACCTTCCTGCGTCAGCGCCTTCGGCACGTCGGCGAGCGCGATGTGCACGGTGGCCAGCACCACGACGAGGCGTTCCGAATAAAACATCATCGCGACGCGCTTCGCGCCGGTCAGGTGCGCGAGGAGATCGGTGTGGCCGGCCCACGGCAGGCCGGCAAGCCGGAAGGCCTCCTTGTTGACCGGCGCCGTCGCGATGGCCTGGACCGTGCCGTTCATCGCGTCCGTCGCAGCCCGCACGATCAGATCGTGTGCCGCGCGGCCCGCCTCGGCGCTCAGCACGCCGGACGTGAATCTCGATCCGGGCGGTGGACCGTACTCGACGGGCTCGCAGACCTGGAGCACGCGCGGATTGGAGGCTGCCTTCGCCGCGACCTCGGGCCCGATCCCTGCCGGATCGCCGACCGTTATCGCTACTCGCGGTTTCATTGCAGGCGGCGGACTGTGGATCGCGGCCTGGGCTTCAGTTGTGGCACCCGCACGAGCCGCAGTTGCCGGATCCGCAGCCCCCGGCACCGCAGCCGGAAGGATTGTCGCAGCCGCCTTCGCTGCCGCAGCCGCCGTGCTGCACGCCCTTCGCGTTCGGCAGCTCGTACCGCAGGCAGCACTTCAACCGGCCGCACAGGCCAGAGAGCTTCGACGGGTTCAAGCTCAAGTCCTGCTGTTTAGCCATCTTGATCGACACCGGCTCGAACGACTGCAGGAACGTCGTGCAGCAGAGCGGCCGCCCGCACGTGCCGTAGCCGCCGTACATCTTGGCTTCGTCGCGCACGCCGATCTGCCGCATCTCGATGCGCGTGCGGAACTCCGCCGCCAGCTCGCGCACGAGCTCGCGGAAATCGACGCGGCCGTCCGCCGTGAAATAGAAGATCAGCTTCGATCCGTCGAACGCCTGCTCCACGCGCGCCAGCTTCATGCCGAGGCCGCGCTCGCGAATCTTGAGCAGCGCAATCCGGTGCGCTTCGGCCTCGCGACGCTCGTGCTTCAACCGCGCGATGATGTCGTCGCGCGTCGCGAGCCGGACGACCTTCTGCGGCGAGTCCGGCGGGGGCCGGCGCTTCGGCTCCAGATGCGGAATGTTCGGGACGACCGTGCCGACGGCGGGTCCAGCGTCGGTCTGCACGACGACGCGGTCGCCGACGCGCGGGCCCGCCTGCCCTGCCGGCTGCTCGCCGAGCACGTACGTGTGCGCGCGCCCCACGGGATGCAGCTTGACGGCAACGAGCGGCGCAGGAGTCGGCGCGCTCATAACTGCAGCACCAGCCAGTCGGCGACGATCTTGACGCCGGCGTTCCGCTCCAGCGCAACGAGCGCCTCGTCGACCGCCGCGAACGCACGAACGCCACGATCGCCGCGGTACGCCGCCGTGAGTCGATCGAGCGTGGGCCGCACGTCGGGGTTCGCGAGCGCACGCTCGTCGGCGCCGGTCGCGAGCACCGCGACATCGCGCAGGAGCGAGGCCATCGCGCGGAGGTGAGACGCGAGCTGTTCGCGGTCGTTTGCGCCGCCGGCACCGGTCTTCGCGAGCAGATGCTGCGCGCCCGCAATGCGCCGCGCCGGCTCGGTCTGCAGCGACGCCTGCGCCAGCACGTGCGCGGCCAGCTCGCGCGCTTCGACGAGCTCCTCGGCGCTGGCGGCGAGCGCCTGGCCGACGCTGCCTTCGGCCGTCGCCGCCACGGCGCGCGCGCCGGCGTCGCTCTGCCCTCGCGCGATCAGGACGGAGGCGATGTCGTCGGCGGGCAGCGGGCGGAACCGCAGCTGCGGGCATCGCGAGCGCACCGTCGGCAGCAGCACATCGGGACGCGACGTGACCAGGATGAACACCGAGGAAGGCGGCGGCTCCTCGAGCGTCTTCAGCAGCGCGTTCTGCGCGTGCGCGACGAGCGCGTCCGCTTCGTCGATGATGACGACGCGCCGGCGTCCCTCGAAGGGCCTGAACGCCGCAGACTCGACGACCTCACGTACCTGATCGATCCTGATCGTTCCGGTATCGCCGGGTTCGACGACGACGACGTCGGGATGCACGCCGCGTGCGATGCGAGTGCACGCGGCGCAAATGCCGCACGCGTCTGCAGTCGCCAGTCGCGAGTCATCAGTCGTCAGTCGCGAGTCGTCAGCCGTCGGTCGCGGGCAGTTCAACGTCTGCGCGACGGCGATCGCCGTGAGGCGTTTACCGACGCCGGGGGGCCCGGTGAACAGGAGGCTGGGGGGAAGCGTGCCGGCGCTGATCGATCGCTTCAGCAGGCTGATGAGCCGGTGATGGCCGACCACGTCCCGGAGCGGCATCGTACCGGCATGCTACCACGCACTACCCGCCGCCCTTCTTTTTCGGTGTCGGCGGGTCCTCGGGCTTGTTCTGGTCTCGCACCTCGCCGTTTCGGCCCCTGCCGAACAGGCGCGACCAGAAGCCGCGCTTTTTCTTCTCGGGTGGCGCCGGCGGCGCCAGACCGTCGCCGTCTCCAAGCGTACCGGCTGTCGCTTCAGGCACCGGCGGTGGAACGACGGCGGGATCGTCGAGATGGGGCGGCGCCCCCCGATCGACGGCGACGAAGAACCCTGCAATCTTCGGCACGATGCTGGGCGTCGTGTGCACATCGCAGAAGGTCGTCGGTTCGGTGCCCCGCGCGAAATACTCGGTGTAGACCATCGAGCGGCGCTCGACGCTGCCGTCGCGGTTGACGACGTCGGCGTCCTGACAGCCGGCCGTGGCGCGCTGTCCCGAAAGCCGGCAGACCGTCGCCGTCGTCACGCCCAGCGGCGCGACGATCCAGTCCGGTGCGTCGTTCCGCGTCGCGACCTTCATGAACTTCGCCCACGCGGGCACTGCGACGTCGGCGGCGAACCCGTTCGGCAGAATCGTGCGCGGCTCGTCGAAGCCGACCCAGACGCCGGCGGCCAGTTTCGGGGTAAACCCGACGAACCACGCGTCCTTGAACTCGTTGGTCGTGCCGGTTTTCCCCGCCGCGGGGAGCGTGAAGCCGAGCTGGCGCGCGCGGCTGCCGGTGCCCGCGTTGATCACGTCGGCCATCATCGTCGACATCAGAAAGGCGGTGACGTCGCTGACGGCTTGCGTGGTGGTGACCTGCGACTGATACAGGACGCGGCCGTCCTGATCCTCGACGCGGCGAATCAGGGTCGGCTGCGGAACCTCACCATGGTTGATGAACGCGGAATACGCCGCCGTCATCGACTGCAGCGTCACCTCGCCGGATCCGAGCGCGAGCGACGGCACGGCGGGCACGTCGCCGATGCCGAGCAAACGTGCATACTGCACCGTGCGGCCGATACCGACCTGCTGAAGCAGTCGCACAGCCGCGCGGTTGCTCGACGTACGCAGGCCGGTGCGAAGCGTCATCGATGAAGCCGACGAGTGCTCGTCCTCCGGCACGTACGCGCCACGCAGCGTCGCAACTGGATCGTCGAGGTGATCGACGACCGACGCCGGCGAGTACCCGGATTCGAGCGCCGTCGCGTAGACAAACGGCTTGAATGCGGAGCCGGGCTGCCGGCGCGCCTGCACCGCACGGTTGAAGCGGCTCGTCTCGAAGTCGCGGCCGCCGACCATCGCGCGGACGTAGCCGGTCGCCGGCTCCAGTGCAACGAGCGCCGCCTGGAGGTCTTCGGCGGGATCGGCTTTCGCGGTGGCGGCAGGCTTTCGCGCAGCGAGACGCCGTGCCTGCCATGCCGCCCGCTTCGCTTCGACGGCCGCGATCTGATCGGCGATGGCCGTCTCGGCGGCGATCTGCATCTCCATGTCGATCGTCGAGAATACGCGCAGGCCGCCCTGGTACACCCGCTGCCAGCCGAAGCGATCGACGAGCTCCCGCCGCACCTGCTCCTTGAAGTACTGGCCGTGCGGCTCGCCCGCGCGCAGCGAGTCGTGGAGCACGAGCTTCGTCGCGCGGGCCGCGCTCCATGCGGCGCGATCGATGGCGCCCGCGTCGAGCATCGCCTGCAGCACCACGTTCCGGCGCGACGTGGCGCGCTGCAGGCTGACGGTCGGCGCGTAGGCCGACGGCGACTTCACCAGCCCCGCGAGCGTCGCCGCCTCGGGCACGGTCAGCTCCGACGCGTGCTTCGCGAAATACCCGCGCGAGGCCGCTTCCACGCCGTAGAGGCCGTCGCCGAAGTACACCTTGTTCAGATACAGCTCGAGGATCTGGGGCTTCGAGTACGCGCGTTCGATCCGCGCGGCGAGAATCAGCTCCTGGAGCTTCCGGCGCAGTGTCTTGTCGGGCGTCAGGAAGCTCTGGCGCGCGAGCTGCTGAGTAATCGTGCTGCCGCCCTGCGCCCGGCGCCGGTGGCGCACGTTGGCGACAGCAGCCGACGAAATTCGCACGAGGTCGAAGCCGTGGTGGTCGTAGAAGCGCTGATCCTCGATGGCGATGATCGCTTTCACGAGGTTCGGCGAGATCTCCACCAGCGGCACTTCCATCCGCTGTTCCTTGTAGATCGTGAACGCGAGCTGGTCGCTCGAGTCGAAGACCGCGGTCGATTGATCCATGTCGCCGATACGGCTGAGGGCATCTGCCTGAGGCAGCCCGTCGCAAAGCATCGCGACGAACCAGATCCCGCTCACGATCGGCAGCGTCGCCACAATCAGGAAGGCGGCGGTCAATCCGGCGACGAGCCCCGGGTAACGGGCGCGCGCCACTCGCCATTCGTGTGCAAGCTCAGCCAGCTGTCCTATAGATCGGGGAGGCATGCTGTACCGAATCAGTGCAACACGTGCGCCACAGCCGCGCTAAGCCACCGCATCAAAGGGTGCCGTGGCACTTCGGTTGCAACCTCTGACCGTGGAGGGACTTCGTTGAAGAAGGCGGGCATGCTTGCGTGCGCGATTGCGGTGCTCACCATGTTGAGCTGCGCATTGTTTCCGTCGCGGAGTGTCACGCGTTCACGGCAGGACCGTGACATCGCCGCACCGGTCGCGCTCGCGCACGACGAGGATGAAAACATCGTCGATCTCTATGGCAACGAGGTGATCGACGCGGTCGCCACCTACTCGCTCGATCCGAGCGGCAGCCTCTACGAGCTCCACTCCCCGCAGACGGAGCTCCCTCGCCTCGCCTCGCCGAAAAGCTGAGCATCTACCACGGCCAGCCGCATTAGAATTGCCGCGCGGAGTGGCCTCATGCCTCACGAGAAGTGGCTGTTGTTTCCATTTGTCACCGGCGTTTGCCTCGCGACGCTGACCGCGCAGGCGCCGAAGACCTTCAGGGGGCGCATCGCACCCGTCCCCATCGACGTCTCGATGCAGGCGACCATCGCCGGATCAGGATCGGTGACGGCGGTACTGGCCGGCACCAGGCTGACAATCAACGGCACCTTCGATGGGCTGAAGTCGCCGGCGACGGTCGCGCAGATCCACAGGTCGCCGGTTCGCGGCGTGCGCGGGCCGGCTGTGTTCGACGTCACCGTGACGAAAACAGATGCCGCGAGCGGAACGCTCGCCGGCAGCTTCGAGCTCACGCCTCCGCAGATCGCGGACCTCGAAAAGGGACGCCTCTACGTGCAGCTGCACAGCGAAAAGGCGCCAGACGGAAATCTCTGGGGCTGGCTCTCGCCGCAGGAGAACAAGCGATGACGTGGCGCCGGGGCAAATCCAGTCTGCTTGCGCTCGGTTGGTCGGCGCCGCTCGGGTTCGTGCTCCTGGCCGGCCAGCAGCCGGCGGCGCCCGTCTATACCGCCGCGCAGGCGACCGCGGGCCGCGCCGTGTATCAGGCGGCCTGCGCGAGCTGTCACATGCCCGACCTCGCTGGCCGCAACGAGGCCCCGCAGCTGGCCGGCGCCAATTTCATGAACACCTGGCGGTCGCGCTCGACGCGCGATCTCCTCGAGTTCATTCAGGCCACGATGCCGCCGACGGGCGAAAGCCTCTCGGCCGATCAGTATCTCGCTGTGACGGTATTCATTCTTCAGGCGAACGGCGCCGCCGCCGGCGCGCAGGCGTTCACGCCGACGACGAGCGTGCCGATCGGAACGGTTGCGACCGGCGCGACGCCGCCAGCAGGAGCGGGACAGGCCCAGACGGCGGCTGACAATCCGCCGCCGGCAGGCGGACGCGGGCTTTCGCCTGGCGGCCCCGGCGGACCCGGCCGCGGTAACGCCGGCGGCCGCGGAGGCGCGCCGAACGCGGGACCGATCGGTCTCACGGTGGCGGGCACTGTCAGGAATTACGTGCCGGTCACCGACGAGATGCTGCGCAGCCAGGATCCGGGCGACTGGCTGATGGTGCGGCGCAACTATCAGGGCTGGAGCCACAGTCCGCTGACGCAGATCACGCGCGATAACGTGAAGGAGCTCCAGCTCGCCTGGGTCTGGTCGATGAACGAGGGGCAGTCGAACGAGCCGTCGCCCGTCGTCCACAACGGCGTCATGTACCTGACTAACACGATGAACGTCGTGCAGGCGCTCGACGCGCGGACGGGCGATCTCATCTGGGAGAACCACCTCGGCCCGAACAGCGCGACCGGGATCGCGGCCATGCGGAACATGGCGATCTACCAGGACA
>Ga0066903_100001756_pt1 | contig 16292 bp, 39 predicted proteins | sample PanSoiMetaGPlot1_FD_67491 | JGI IMG/M metagenome (GOLD analysis project Ga0066903, IMG submission 67491) | Tropical forest soil microbial communities from Panama analyzed to predict greenhouse gas emissions - Panama Soil - Plot 1 (version 2) | ecosystem: Environmental > Terrestrial > Soil >... | reverse complement strand
GCGAAAAGTGCTATCAGAGCCCAGGCAATTCGCCTTGCCTGGGCGTCGCGTCCTTCTTCTTCCATTTGGTGATGTCTCGTCCTCGGTCCTCGAGCTGCTCCAGCAGCTCGTTGATGGCCTCCTCCTCAGTATGGCCGCTGCCTAGGGCGCTTCCTGGGCCGTCATAGGTGGCCTCGTCAATCGCCGTCCATTGGTCGCTGTAGTGGCGATCGGTCTTAATGATGACGAGGCTCATTCGTCCTCCTTTTCGATGCGTTCGATCTCCGCGATCGCGTAGCTGACAGCGGCCCCGGCCAGGATGAGAAAGTGGCCCAGGGCCGCGAAGCGCGGCTCCTTGTCGTCGAATTCCCGTGAGAAAAGCCGCAGGGCTTGCAGCATGCTGACCAACACGCGCTTGAAATCATCAGGGTCAACGTGTTCAGTTTCGGGTTCGTTGTTCATGGTTGAATCACGAGCTTGCCGTGCAGGGTTCCTGGCACGTCCAGGGGTTTGATGGCCGGTGCGTAGTAGCCCAGGTGGGCCAATTGCGCCTGGAGCTCCTCGATCGCGTGCTTAGCTTCGATCGTGAACACGAGGATGTTGCTGTTATCGACCGGGTCCCAGGCCCTGATATAAGGGCAGAGGACTTGCAGGCGGCAGACCTTGAGGCTGGCCGCCGGATTGCGGGCCGCCTTGTCGAAGGCGGCCTCCACGGTGGTGGTTTTGTGGTTGCGTTTCATCGCGAGCGGCGGCTGGACCTGGAAGTCAGGCGGGTGAGCTTCTCAACTTCTTTCTCGGCGCGGGCGATCGAGTAGCCGCAGCCGCAGCCTTCGGCGTCGAGCGCGTAGAGCTTGGCCAGATACTCTTTCGCCAGCGCGAGCTGACGAAGCAGGTTGTCACGGATCGGGGTTGGTTTTGGATTGGTCATATGTCAGTATTGGATGTCGTCGGTTGGATCGAAGGCCCCATTGGCGGCCAGGATCTTGTTGCTGTCCAGCTCATCCCGCCACGCCCAGTAATCGAGCTCCTGATCGTCAATCTCCTCGTTGTAGATTTCCTGCATCATTTGGCGGGTGAAGTAGCTGGGCATGCTGTATATATCGGCCAGCCGGTTTAAGGCTTCAACTATTTTTTACTTATTTTTTCAAAAGGTCAGCCAACCAGCTTTCGAAGCCCTTTCCCGGCTCATCGCCCACCAAGCTTTTGTCCTCCTCGAGCGCAAAGATCTGCTCGAGGTGATTGCGGTGAATGAGCCAGGATTTCATCCGGTGCTCGTCGGCGGTGCAGGCCAGGGCGATCACCATTTCCCGGCGCGTCGGGTCCTTGCGCGGCTCTGGGAATGTCCTGGGCTGGCCTGGACGCCAGCCCTCTGGGGCAATCGCCGCCCAGGCCTCGGTAACGAAGCTGTAGGCCACGGTGCCGTGTTTGCGCATTTGCAGTTTCATGAAGATCTCAGCCAACCGTTTCTCTTTATCGTCCCGCCAGGGTGTGGCTTCGATGTGGGCTTCGCCTTTGGCGTTGAGCAGCATCCACGTGGGCAGCAGCTCTCGGCGTTTCTGCGCCAGGAGCACGGCGGCGGCGTGGCTGTGGGCCAGCTCGATCAGCTTGTTGAGTAAGTCGGCTGTCTTCATTTGTTTCTTTCGGCCTTAACGAGGATTGCGCCTGAAAGCGCCCGCGATTTATGCGCCTTTGATTTGATGGCTTTACGTCCGAGCCAAGTCAGGATATCGAGCGTGTCTACCTGCAAGCTTACCTTGTAGGTTTGCTGGGTTTCTGGATCGAGTAAGTGAGTCCAGGCAATTGTTTTGAGATCGTGGCTCATGTTATTTGATTTGGCGCAGCCAGTGCTCGAGTGCCTGGGTGCAGAGCTCGCTTTTGTTGAACTGAGTTTGGTCAGCGGCCCGGGTGAGCTTCTCAGCCAGTTGCGGGGGTAGCTTGAAGGTGACCTTTTTCAGGCCTTTGAATGGGCGGCCTCGTTTGGCCGCGAAGTAGCCGGCCTTGTATGTGCCGTCTTTGGTCTGGTGCGACCCGACGAACTTGACGTTGTCGGGCAGTGTTATTGTCGGTTGTTTTTTCATATGCGGTTCGGATGGTTGAAAGGACAGTCAGGAGCGGTGCAGTCGCACAGGTCATGACAGATGTCGCATTCGGGGTTCTCACACTCTGTCAGGCCCATTTCCATGTCGCGTAGAGCCTGGGCATACGCTTCCAGTTTCCAAGATTGATGGACAACGTTTCGGTGTTGATAACCGCCCAGCGTGTGACAGAGGTTGCTGCGGAACAGTTTAAACTTCGGCGCGTCGATATAGAACGTGCTCGGATCATCTTCGTCCAGGGTGCAGGCGAGCTCCTTGAGGCGGCCCAGGAGTTGTTTACGGGTGGCTTTTGTGCTATTCATGGGCAATTGATGAGGTCTGGATTTACTTGTGGTCTGGATTGAGTCGGTTGGGTTACTGTTGGATCATAAAGAGCTGGCCAGGGTGGGTGCCCTGGCCAGCGCCGTTTAAGAGACAATGAGGCTCATGGCTTTTCCCTTAGTAAAGCAGTTGCCCATCGTCGGCTCTGCGATGCCAGACTCCGTCCTGAACGTACCAGTGCGCTAACCAGATGGTCTGGACGTCCCAGTCTTGGCCGAAAGCTTGGCTCTTGACGGTTTCAAACCCTGCCCCAGAGCGAATACGCACGCACTGTTTGCCGAAGACGACGCGGCCAAAGAGTTTGCGCTGATGCGCGGCACTGACCCGGATATTTTCGCCATCTTTGACACCGGCCAATTCCATGGCGGAGGCCAAACCATACCAGCCATCACCAGATCCGATCATCCAATCTTCGAAGGGGAACATGGCGTTGACGTCGCGAAAGTACTCGCTTTTAGTGATTGTCTTTGTGTTGGTCATACCTGTATATACGGCCAGTCGATAAACAAGTAAAGCTGTTTTTTACGCAGAGTATCAAATATTTTTACGCTCATGCGCAACGTTGTGCAGAGGCAAATTGCCTCGACCCCCCTGTCGTTGAGGCACTTACAACAAATTGTTGTTTTTTGACCACCAAAATGCTTTGTTTTTGGGCCATGGATGAGGACGCACTCAAACGATTAGAAGCGCGTTTGGATGCCCAGGCGGCCAAGCGCAAACGCGCCCTGAACCGCAGAGCTGATACCGCTATGGCCCTGGAACGCACAGAATTGACTCAGGACGCGCCCGCCCCGCAGACTCAAGGTGTGATCGCCAAGCGCGGCCTCGAGCCTACCGAGATGGCGCTGTGCGCCTGGGAACACCGGGTCAAAGGCGGGGCCATCGTGGACTGCGCGCACACCCTGGGCGTGACGATTGAAACGGCCAAGCTCTTACTTAAAGAGGCGCACGATGCGATCCACGAGGATTTGAAGCAGAATCTTGAGCTAAACCGGCAACTGGATCTGGATCGCGTAGACGGCCTGCTCAAAGCCTATTACCCGCTGGCCACCCAGGGCGACGTCGACGCGGCTGGAATCACGCTCAAATGTCTGAGTCACCGTTCCAAGTTAACCGGCATCGAGCCGCCGCCTGACCCGGGCCGGTCGCAACCGCAAAATGTTTTGTTATGGGTACAGAACGCGCTTCCCAGCATTCATAAAATCGTGGATGCTTTGCCAGCGGAATGAATGTCAATGTAGAGGCAGCTCTGTGGATAGTTGCGTTTGTGCTGTTCCTGGCCTGGGTATTTAAGACGGCATGAACACCAAGCGGACACACTGTCACCGGGGTCACGAGTTCACCCAAGCCAACACCTATGTCTGGCGCGGCAAACGGCGGTGCCGGAAGTGTCACACGATGCGGCAACGGAGGTACCAATGAAGGATTACAAGGTCCAATCGATTGGCCGAGCAAGCGTGCAGCACCTGATCCGGGAAGGTCATTATCTTAAAAGCTGGCCAGGGATTGTGGTGGGAATTGTCGGGCTGGTCGAAGCCGTGCTCTTTGTACGTGGTGTCATCGTCTTTGCTCTGCCGCCAAAGGATACACCCAAACGCTACAACGTCACGGTTTGCTGGGAACTAGCTCGTCTTTTTGTTGAAGATGGCACTCCGAAAAATACTGAAAGTTGGTTTATCCGGCGCGCGATTGCCTGGGTGCGTCAGAGTCATCCCGAAGTCGAAGTGCTGGTCAGCTATGCCGACCCCGCTTATGGCCACCAGGGAACAGTGTACAAGGCCAGTAACTGGATTCGGGACGGGACAACCGACGAAGGCCGGAAAACACCGCGTCCTGATTATTATTTTGCAGGCAAAAAATATTCGCGCATGGCTCATCTGCCGCCTGGGGCCAACTATCAGCTTGTTTACCGGCTGCCGAAATATCGCTACGTGTATTGGCTGGACGGCAAGCACGAGGTACGCAGACAAGCAGCCCGCGCACAATCTACTTTGGTGGCCTCATGATTACTACGCCGACCGGCCACCGGAGCTCAAGTATCGACAAGGTCGCTTACGATGCCGCTTCAGGCTCACTGGACATCCATTTCAAGGGCGGGGGCGGTTACCGGTATCATGGGGTGAGCCCGGCCAAGCACGCGGCGTTTTTAGCCAGTAAAAGCCTCGGTCGCGCTTACAACGACATGTTCTGGGGTCGACCCAAAGAACATCCGAGTCAACTGATTCAACCCGCGCCACCCAAACCGATATGACACCGCCGAGCGAGTTCAGCAATTTCAGCCCCGAAGAGATGATCCTGTACGCTCAACATTTGGAACAAGTGTTAGGGCCGGACACACATTTTGTGTTGATTTTGAGTAACCCTAAAGAGAAGAAAGCCGGGGCGGTCTGCACGATGCCCCCGGAGTTGAGCGGTGAACTCAAAAAGATCCTGGCTGAGCTTTCGCAGCGTGAGCCGCAATTCAATAACTAAATGAGCACGGAATTTTACACCGTTCGCACGGTAACGCAATTAACAGCGGTCCAAGGCAATTATGTGACCTTATTTGCGTTGTGCGGTGATGGGACGGTCTGGATGAAACAGTATGTCGGCCACACCGATGCGAACCCGGCTAACCCCAACGAAACGCCCTGGCAAGCGATTGCCAACGTCCCGCAAACATGACAGACAAAGAAGCCTTCGACACTTTGAAGCAATACGGCCAGGAGCAGATGCAACGCTCTGGGCCGCAGCTGAGTGAGCCGCAAGGTTGGGTGAGTCATCCGACCGGGCCGCTGAATCTTCAGACCGGCCAAAGCCAATGGCACCCCAGCTGGCTGCACATCCAGAACATGTCGATCATCGCTGCCGGGCTGGCTATGCGCAGCACGCCGCCCCCCGGCCTGGAGCCCAGCGATGAAGCGATCTCGCAGCGCGCAGCGCGGATCTACAAACTGATCATGTTCCACGCCCGCGACCTATGAAGGCGATTCGCTTTAATCCGAACTACAAAGGAAAAGGACGTTACATGACTGACGAAGAAGCTGTCGACAAGATGACCTTGATGAGCTGGGACCAGTGGAGCGCAGAGGGCGTCCAAGCCGTCCGCGACACCCTCGGCCCGATGGGCGAGTACGAGCAGCGGATCTTTGAGGCCGGTTGGAAACTGGGCTATTCGTACGCGTTGGAGCAGAACCAGGAAATCAACCGCCGGCTGCGCGCAAGCAACTAATGATCGTGAACGATCTGTGGATCTTTATTTTGCTGCTGGTTTGGATGTTTCTGGACCGCTGCAACATCTACTTCAAACGATGATCACCTTTCGCCGCCGCACCCTGATTGAACGCTTGTTGCGCCTGATTCCGCACTACGCGCGCAAACAGGACGCGGAAACTGAAGCCGCTATCCGCAGGCTGGTGGCCGACCCGGCGTTACCCTGCGCCATCGAAAAGCACTACATCCCAGGTACCCCGTTACCCTGGATGGGCGCTAGCCCGCCCGCAGGCTGGCAATGGTACGGGCTGCCTAACTCAGGCTGGATCATCAAACTATGACCACCGCCGATTACGGCCAGATCGCCTACCGCTGCGACGATTCAGCCCCAGTTGCTAAAGAACGCTAACCAATGACTCGTATGCTCTACCTCGACGGCAAAGATTACCAAGACGCTTTCCTGCGCGCCCAGTCCAGTTCCCTGCTCGAATACCTGCACGCACGCACCCAGCATCAGTTCGACCGCCTAGGGCTCCGCCTCGCCAACCAATGGCAGTTACGACGCAGAGCCATGAACAACTATTTCCGCGCCCTGGCCCTCGCTCGCCTCCAACCCAGAGCACAGCGTATACGCCCACCACTCTCCACCCCTAAAGCCAGACGCCAAGCCGCTAACGCCCAAAAATGGAAACTTACCAGATCCCCTGACCAGATCGCTAAAGATCGCCTGATCTCCCGTAACCGCTACAAACAAGGCTTCTGGGAGATGCAAGCCTCCTCAGCCTCCTCAGCCTCACTCCCCTCCTAACAACCCATGGGCTTCAACGGCAACGGCCAGCGCACACACCTCGAGCACTGCCGCGTCTGCGGTAAGCCCTTCCGCCCAGGCCGTACCGTTCGCCGCGATGCCGTCACTTGCTCGATGCCGTGTCACAAGCTCGCTCGCCAATTAAGCTGGCAGCTCATTAGAACTGTGCCCTTTCAGCAACTTCTCGAACTCACCCGACGGCTCGAAACCAGGGGCGGGCCGCCCGCGTCGGCTGGCCATGGCCGCCCTGGCGGGCTGGCCTGACAGCCGTCAGGCTGCCTGGGGCGATGTGTGTTAGCACAGCGCCTCTAGGCGTGTTAGCCAGGGCATTCGCCCAGGGGGCGGTACGCCCTGTGAGGGCGTAGTCGCGCGTGCACGTGTGCGCGCACGTGGGAGCGCCCGCGTAACGCGGGGCGAAGGAGGGTGGCCCCGGAGGGTCACCCTCCTTCGCATTATGCGGGCATTTGCCCCCGGGGCAATGCCGCTGGCGCGAGGAGGTGGACCGCGCGCGCCACCCACGCAAGTGGCGGCTGCAGTTTTTATGAATTGACACCCTCTCAATTTATGTAAATCTACGTTTAATACAACGAAAATGGGCAGGCCGAAGAAATACTACACGGAGGAGGAGCGCAAGGCGGGTGCGACGAGGCGCACGATGAAGTGGCGGGCGAAGCATCCGAAGAGCTACAAGATGTTGCAAGCCAGGGCATATGCGAAGCGGGTGGCGCTGAAAAAGGGACCCGTTTTGGCAGAGGAGGTAGCGGGTAAGTGTGTACGTGAGGCGGTGGTTATCGATACACGTAAATCCACGGAAATACTGGATGATGATATACCCTGGGACGATCGGGTGATAGGCGGCGACGATCCTGAAGATTGCCGGACGGCAGCGGACAAGGCGCGGGACGCGGGGTATCAGCGGGCGGCATTAAAGGCCCCCCTGGCCCAGAAGGAAGAGGACCCGGCGCAAAGGGTGGTCGTCAAGGGAGCGGAGGAGTTGCGGGTAGAAGCACGGTTAGCGGAATTAACAACGAAGCGAAAGGACAACGATGAACAGCGAACGCAGTATAGCGGAACTGGCGCGGGCGGTAGGGGCATGGTTAAAGGAGGAGAAGGTGGTGGTGCGGCAGGAGACGTTACGGGAGGTGGAAGAATGTCTGCGCTATTTTCGGAAACAGGAGGGTTACAAGCGGTGGAAACCGGCCAAGAAGGAGAAGAAGGCGTGAGGGCCGGGGTGCAATTCAGTGAGGGTGAACTATGAAAGCATACGAAAATAACTGGCCATCTTACCAGATTGCCTCCATCAACCACCCACGGTTTCTGCACCGCCGGCTGGGCGATCTGGGCCCGGTTGAACGGCAGATGCTCAAGGAACATTTCATGCCCGCTATCGCCGCCCAGTGGCCAGAGGCTTCCCCGGCACAAAAAGCCGATTACCGGGCCTACGCCTTGATGGAGGAATTTGAGATTGAATAACTATGAGCCCAGCAGAACCAAAACCAGACCATCTGGTCACTGAAACAGGCCAGTACATGGTGCCGCATATAGACGGCTCCTGGCGGGTGGCCAGCCCGCCCGAAGCGGCCCGGATCGACCAGCTCATGGATCAGCTGATCAGCGATAAGCTCAGGCGGATGGGGATCAGGGAAGCCGACCTGTGAGCTATTACACAGCGCAGGAACAGGAGGTCATCGCCGCCGTGTTAGGCCCAGGAGCCAACCCGCACCCAAAGCTGGGACCGGACATCGACCCGGTCACCTACCGGATTTATAAGGCCTTGATCGACACGCTCAATGCCGAGGCGCGGGGCGGCGATTGCACCACCGAACATCAGTACCGGGCCCTGGCCCTGGTGGTCACTAACCTCTTTGCCGCCGCGCCCTCCCTCGCCGAAGGCAAACGCTATTTCACCGAGCTCTTGGAGGCCACCACCAGCACCCTGGAACACAAGCTCGCCCCAAAAGTCACCGATGGCCAAGCCAGATCATGAAAGATCCTAAATGGGATTTCACACGCGGCGAGGAGCCCGAGGCCGCTTTCAGCATGGCCAGCCACCGGATCTATCTGGAGCTCATGGCCGTTATCAATAAACATCGCGCGCCCCAGACCCTGCCCCAGGGCGACTTTTACTGGGCGCTGGCCATGACGGCGGCCAACCTCTTCTATCACGCCCCCAGCTTCGCCGCCGGGCAGGCCGCTTTCACTGAGCTCCTGGCCCAGGCAGTCACAAAAATGCAGGCAGCTGCCGCTAAACTCCCCCAGACCCAGGTCACCGACGGCCAAGCCAGATGAACCAAACCTCCTACACCTGTCCCTGGTGCGGTTACCAGAGTTTTAACCCCAGCGATATTCTGTACCGCTGGTGCGGCCACTGCCACGCCTTCAGCGAGCGGGGCGACCACTGGCTGGTCTGTTCAGCCAGGGAGCCCAAACTGGCCTCGCTCCAGGCGGGCTGCACCCTGTGCGGCGCGCGCGTCTGGCAGGCCGCTTCCAGCCCAGAGGGCTACCAGCCCATCTGCCTCGCCTGTTTCCGCCGCATCGTTGATACCCAGGACCCTGACACACTCGAAATCTTGGACGCTTCCCCCGCACAACTGGCCGATATCGCCGCTTACCGCCGCCGCCTCTCCAATTAAATGGCCAAACACGTCAGGACTAGAGTCGTTTTTACTAGGGAACCCGATGACCCGATCTGTCAGGTCCGTGCCTCCCTGGGCGGTGGCCCAGACTTTGGTTACTACTGTGTTTCCCGTGGCACCCGCGACGATCTGGTCGCGCTCTTGACCAGGGTGCTCGAAGCGTTGCACAATCACGAGGACGATCGACAGGTTCCCGATGGCCAAGTTCGTCCCTAACGATCATTTCGGTTCCAGAGAGGCCGGTGAAGCCGCCGCCTTCGATCACGCCTCGATCGATTATCGCGAAGAATTTTATCAGGCCGTCGGTGAATTGATTCGGCAACCGGGCCGCGTGAGCGCCACTACCGGCATCACCTCCCAGGATATCACCGACATGATCGGCATGCCCCAGGACGCCGATGATATGCATCCCTCCACGGTGGGCGCGCTCATGACCCCAGCGGCCAAAGCCTGGGGCTTGGTTGCTATCGGCACCACCAAAGCCAGGGGTCGCCACCAGCAATGGAACACCCTCTGGGGCCTGCCGGCCTAAGCCAGCCCCAGATTATGGCCCCCGGCCCAGCTCACCCCAGTCGTGTACTGATCGTCGCCCCAGGTAGCGTGATCAAAACGGGTGTAGGGCCCGGTCGCACTCGGCCCCCTGATCCCCTTAGCGATGTTATAGGCCGGGCGCGCCCACGTCACAGTGGCCCGCGCTGGCCCAGCCTTGGCCGTGGGCGCGTTTTGCAGAGCGCCAGGGTCAGTTCTACCTGCCCGGTAAGAATCGACGCTGAAATTGCCGCTCATGAACGCTTGATTTCCGGCCAGTGCGTTTTGACCTTGTCGGGATCGATCGGCAACGCCTGCCACTCACCGTTGAACTCGTAGATCACGCCGTCAGCCCCCAGCGCATAGAGCAAGATGAATTCGCGTGGTTCCTTCGTCACCGCATCAGGCCCCTTGAAATGGACCACCGAGAAACTCGTCACTCGCGTGTTCATAACGGGTTCAAGGCCGGGAAATCGCGGTCGACCGGGAAGAACCGGGTCAGCGGGTCATTGGGAAATTTCAGGCCCAGGTAGGATTCCTCACCGGGCAGCATCCGGCTGACATCATTGGGGTCAACCTGCGTGCCCACCGCATGCGGGCCGTTCTGGACCACCGTCACAATGACGAGGTTGGTTTCGTCGCGTTGATCGTGCCAGGAACACTGGTCCCCGACTCTGAGAGCTTGTATTTGTGCTGCTGTCATAAGAGGCAAAGTGTATCACACGATCCCTTTCACCGTCAGATAGCTTTGGTTGATGTTGCCGCTACTGAAGAAGTACTGGAGTGCGTTAATCTGCACGTTGGCAGCATTATAAAACCCCGATACGGTCATCTGAGCCCCCGCGCCGAAGCCAGCCGAATAACCAGCCCCATGCGATAGCCAGCTTGGGTCGCGGTTTAATCCGCCTGGGCACAAAAACGTTTTGGCGTGTCCTCTGGCGGCTGGATCCATGCCCCAGCCCAAGTAAGCTTGCGTCGAGGCGTTTCCAGTTCCGGCTCCGACTGTGGTAGCAGTGTTGGTATAGTAATATTCCCAGTAATATGAGCCGCCAGTCAGCCAAGTGTTTCCGCCGTCGGTGCTGAAATAACCGTAAAGGGCCACCGGCCCAGTCGCACTACAGATCATCCCGTTCCATTCGAGTTCGAACTGCCGGTAACCGACCGGCAAGAGCACCACGGCGTTGGCCACCGCCGAGGTGATGTCTTGGGTGCCAATGACGATATCGCGCTGTAAACCGAAGCTGCGCCAGTTGGTGCCGTCGCAATACAAGGTGCATTGCTGTCCCGGCAGGAGTGCGAGAGACGCTTTGCCGTCGATGGTGCCAGAGGCCGGTTGAATCGTGATCGTGCCGCTAGCGACCAAGCCCTGGTCGTTACGAACGTTCCAGACGTAACTGACCGCAGGAGCTGGCAAACTCAGTGTCCACGAGCCGCCGGAGCAGATCACATACTTGTTGTTATCAGCAGGCGTCAGCGTATAGGCGGCACTCTTGCTGATGAATCCACTGGTCGGGAACGCTGGCAGCGGATGCGTCTGGTTGTCGCCCCCGATGTAATCCGTGGTCAGCCCAGAAACTTTAACGAGGTATCCTGGCTGGGTGGTATCGGCCAGGGGTGCGCTGGCACCCAGCGGCACGGTCTGCGAAACCTTGATAATGAAGCAGACCACCACAAAGGGCGGCATGGTGTTATGCGGGGTGCCAGAGCCGGTTGAAGCTGTGTTGGCCCAACCGGCGCTGGCTTGACTCGCGTACTGAGTGTTGCCCGCCGGAGTAGCCGCCGCGCTGATGGCGGCATTACCTGTGCCGGTATTAATATTTTGGACAAGGTAGGTAGCCCCACCCGCTAGCGTAGCGCCAGCACCGCTGACCGCAGATTGGGGATGGCTGTGCCCCGAATCACTGTGGCTGTGGGAGCCTTGCGCACCCCAGTTGTGGTAGTGATCCATCCCGTGGGTGTGCGGCGCTTCTTCGCCTACGCTCAGAGCGTGCGCCTCCTCGCCGCCGGTAGCTGCCAAGGTGCGGTTGGTTAGCCCAGTGCCTTGGCCGGATCCGAGCGGAACGCGCGAGCGCATATCCGGTAGATTAAAAGTAGTCGCACCGTCTCCGACTCCGAATGCTGTCCCGATCAGGCTGTAGAGTGCCGCATAAGTGGTTCGGCTGATCGCGCTCCCGTCCGCTATCATCCAACCGGCTGGCGGCGTCAGCGAGGGATACATCTGGATCACGCCGACCATGGCGCTGTCACCCGCCCCGCCCGGACCTTGCGCCCCGCCGGGGTTAACCAGGGCACCTGAATTGACCACGTAGCCGACCTGTGGCTGCTGGTTGCTCATACGATCCCTCTCACGGTCAAAAGCGAGTTGGCAATGTTTCCGCTCGACATGAAGTATTTAAGCGCGTTGATTGGCGCAGCCGTACTGGCAAGTCCGCCATGTAAACTTCTGGTTAGAAAACTTTCCGCTGTAGCCCAGCTGGAGGCATCTGAAATATAAGTGGCGTATTGTCCAGTTCTGCCGGGACTGAGCTTTACATGCGCCTGGAAGTACCCAGAACCACTACCTGCATACCAACCGAAATAAGCCTGAGTAGTGGCAGTAGGACCGCTTCCCAGGGGTGCGGTAGCGTTGTGATAAACATTACCGTACCAATAACCGGCTGACGTATCCCAGGTCGAGCCACCGTTATTACTCATCTGAGCGCACAAATGCGTGTTGTCCACCGAACTCTGGAGACTCTCGAAATCCAGTTCAAAGAGCCGGTAGCCGAGAGGTAAAAGAATCGTGCCGCTGGCTACTGCACTAACATCCTGAGTGCCTAGCACCACTACCCGTTGCAGCCCGCGTGCCCGCCAATTGGTGCCATCCGCTATGAATGTGCATTCCTGACCGGGAAGCAGTGCGAGGCTGGCTAGTCCGTTAATGGTCGCACCACTGACACCCTGAATCGTAATGGTGCCGGTAGTGCCAGTGATCCCTTGATCATTTCTAACTGTGACGCTGAAGCCGAGCGTGGCGGCTGGCAGCGTCATCGTCCAGTTGCCGCCCGAACAGATTAGGTAACTGGCATTGTCCGCTGCGACCACGCTGTAGGTGCTGGTGACGCCTTTAAACGCGCCGATGGTCGGCATCGGATGCGTGGCATTATCGCCCCCTACATAGTAGGATGAACCACCGGAAAGCTGCGCCAGAAGTCCCGCTTGCGCGCTGGAGGCTAGCGGGATCTGCTGCAGCTGCGCCGGGTTAAGTAATGTCACCGTTGTGCTAGTCTTCGATTGAACCTGGAATGCACCGGCCAATCCTGCCCCGCCTCCAGCGGTGTCGACGTACAGCACCTGCCCTACCACGATCCAACCGGTGTCCGCCACACTGACGGTGACAGTTGCGCCCACAGCGGGCACCGTGAAATTGGCGACAGTTAACGTGTTGGCGTTTTCGCCGGTCGGCCCAGCTGGGCCGGTTGCACCCGTGCCGCCCTGGGCGGCCATCAGGTTCCAGTGCGTAACGTCACTGGCCGGATCATTGCCGGTATTAGCGACGGTACAGATATAGGATTGGTTCGTCCGCTGCACGCAATCGTTAATCGCGTAGGCCGTCGAGCCGCTCCACGTGCCGCGCCAAGTGAAGCCGACACCGGGCGCACCAGTCGGCCCTTGCGCGCCCGTGCTGCCGGTGGCACCGGTTGGTCCGCGAATGTTAGCTACGTTGACCCAGGCCATTTATTGGAGTTGCCAGACGTTGCCGCTGGCCGTGTCCAGATACATGTCGTTGACGAGCTGGCCTGTGATGGTGCCGGGAGCACCGCTGCCAACGTTCCACAAGGAACCTCGCGTCCCAGCTGGGCCGGTGGCACCCGTGGAGCCCGTTGGGCCTTGACTACCCGTGGCACCCGTGGCCCCTGTCGGGCCGGTGGCACCTTGGGCGGCCATCAGCTGCCAATAGGTCGCGTTGGGCGGCACTTGGTTGGTGTTCGCCACGATGCATTGGTAGGTCGAACCGCCCGACTGCACCGTGTCATAGGGATTGTACGCGGTGGCTGCTGACCACGCGCCCTTGTTGGAGTAGCCCTGGCCCGTAGGCCCAGCGGGACCTTGCGCGCCCTGGCTGCCGGTGGCCCCGGTCGGGCCTTTTATGTTAGCTACTTGAGTCCAGGCCATATTCTTAGCTCAGTGTAAATACGTTGCCGCTCACGTCATCGAGGTAATAGTCGCCGGGAACCGAGCCGGTCACGGTCACCGGCGTGCCCGAGCCGTTGTACCACTTGCTGCCCGGTGCACCGGCCTGCACCATCAGGTTCCAATTGGTGGTATTGGTCAGCGGATCACTGTTGGTGTTAGCGACGATGCAGACATAGCTGTTGCCTGAACGCGAGACGGTGTCGCCAGCGTTATAGGAGGTTGTGGTGTTCCAGGCTCCGCGCCAGATGAAGCTGGTGCCCGAGCCGGGAGGTCCCTGTGGCCCGATGGGACCTTGTGGGCCAGCAGGCCCAGCAGGCCCAGGAGGCCCTGGGACCGTCGAATCAGCCCCGGGCGGCCCCGGCGGGCCTTGTGGCCCCATTGGCCCAGGAGGCCCGGGCGGCCCGGGTTGGGGCGGAGCTGCTGTGGGCGCGGCGAACCCTGAGAACTTGTCACAGCCGCTGTAAGGGCTCTTGTAGAGGACGCTCTGAACGTATGGCTCGTTAATGGCCATAAAAAAGTGAGCCGCCCCCACTCGAGGGCGGCTCTTTATGAAGTATCGGACTGTTTACCTGTCGGCGGCTAGCTTTGGCAGGACTTGGCGCGACTGTCAAGGAGTCGGCCCAGGCTAGGACGGGGTGGGCACTTCGGCTGATGTCGGCACTAGGGCTACGATCCAGCCGGTCTGGGCGCTCCAGGCCGTCTTGGCTTCCCAGTTCTCCAATACCTCGGGCTTGTCCCCGCCTCCAGGCGGAGGCAGGACGATGGGGTGGGTGGGAACTCCGGGCGAGGCCGGTGGGATGTAGATCGGCTGCTCTGGTTTCAAGCCGGGAAGAGTTTCGGGTGGCAGATAAATCGGCGGGGTAGGCACCGGCAGCGGTCCACCTCCCCAGATGCCTGGAGGCTGTCCACCCCCGCCTGCTGGCGGAAGATAAATCGGCGGTGTCGGCCACGGCCCTGGAGGCCCTGAGATTCCTGGCGGATAGTAGATAGGCGGGCTCACTACCGGCGGGGCTCCTCCGCTGGGTGGTTGCTGCGGCGGGAGATGAATTGGCGGCGTGGGCCACGGTCCCGGTGGACCCGAAATTCCCGGCGGATAATAAATCGGCGGGGTGACCACTCCTGCTGGAGGCCAGATTCCTGGCGGTTGCGCAGGCGGTAGATGGATTGGTGGGGTGGGCCATGGCCCTGGTGGCCCCCAGATTCCGGGTGGTTGCGGTGGGATGATCGGTCCACCGCCAATTTCGGGCAAATAGGCTTTGCCCACGATGACACAATCTAAGACTGGCATACGAAGTACTTGTGGTCCTGAACGCTTGCATTTGTCAAAGTTCTTTATTTGCCAATTTTAAAATCGAAATAGCCCGCGAGCTCCAGCAACGCCCAGATTATTAGGTAGATCATCAGACTGACTAACAAAATTAACATGCCTGGTTTCAGTTTCACGGAGGTGCCCCGCGCATCTGTTCCGCCCGTTTCCACTGAGCGAACTGTTCTACAACTTCATGAATTTCCCGGAGCAAAACCGTGTCGTTTTTCAGGATTTCAGACTGGCTTGCCATAATCTTGTTCTGATTATTCAAGGCGGCTTGTTGCCGGTTCTCGAATCCTTCTAGATCTTCCCTGACTACTTGGTTTAGGGTCCGCCGATTCGCCGCTGAATCTTCGTTGCCTTTATGGAATTCGTCAGTGGCGTCTTTCATCCAGGCGTGAATCTCATTAACCTGTTTGCGTAGCTCTTCACGAATTCGTTGCTCGCCTTCCCAGGCTACTCGCCGCGAAACCTCTATCTCAGTCTTGTTGCGATCAGCTGAGTTCCAGGTCGCCACCCAGTTGCCAAGTCCACTCAACGCGATGAGCGCGAGCGTCCCGAACTGCACCCAGGCGTGTCCGCTCTGGGCCAGCGTGGTAAGCAACGCCATCATGCCATTAGGCTTATGCGGTGTTCCATTTGGTTCGCTCATGGCGAGGTGGTGTAAATGACTTCATTAGAGGGCAGGCTGTCGCTGGTGCCGTTAAAGCTTGTCACCTCGAAAAAATAGGTGAGTCCGCTACTCAGGGTCACCGTGGTGGTTAACACATTGCCCAGGAACGGCCCTTCGATTTCGCCTCCGCTCTGGAAACCGATCCAGAGCCTGTAGCCGGTTACAGTCGGATCATTGGGCGCGTCCCAGGCCAGGGTCACCGTGGGCGTGGGCGTAGGACTGGGAGTCGGCGTAGGGCTTGGGCTGGGTGCAGGCGTGGGCGTGGGCGTGGGCGTGGGCGTGGGCGTAGCGGTGGGCGTCGGGCTGGGTGCCGGTGTCGGTGTGGGCGTCGGCCTATGGTGACCGCGATGGCCCTGTGCATGCGCCAGCACCGACAAGCTCAGTACTACCCAGACTGTGGCAGCGGCCAGAGTTGCATCGCTTTCCATAGATCGGTCCCGGTCAGGGCTGGTGCCATCCACGCTGTCTGGGCCTGCGGGAAAAGATTGGCATAGGGCGGTATCACGCCGGGGCCGTCTTCCCAGGGAATGGCTGGGGTGTTAATAACCCGCTGCTGGCTCTGGCCGCAGTAGCT
>Ga0066903_100001755_pt1 | contig 16294 bp, 27 predicted proteins | sample PanSoiMetaGPlot1_FD_67491 | JGI IMG/M metagenome (GOLD analysis project Ga0066903, IMG submission 67491) | Tropical forest soil microbial communities from Panama analyzed to predict greenhouse gas emissions - Panama Soil - Plot 1 (version 2) | ecosystem: Environmental > Terrestrial > Soil >... | reverse complement strand
GCCGTCTGCGAGCGCCAAATTGGCGTCAAAACTATAAGTGCGATCATTCGGGAACGGCATCTCGCGCTCCTATGCAACGATGGGTGCGTTGGTCCAGGAGTCGAGGCGGGACATGCAGTATTTGTGCTCGTCCACCATTCCGACGTCCCAGTTGATGTGAGTGCGGTAGGTCTTGCCGTCCTGCAGCAGGCCGATATCGCGGACCTCGAGCGGGCGCAGCTGCAGGCCGCGCAGGCGCTGCTCGCCGAACGAGACGACATAGAGAGATGCCGTCACCGCGGAGCCGCCGCCGCTGGCGACCTCGTTGAAGTCGAGCATGTAGGGGTGATCATCCTTCGGATAACCCCAGAGGAACGTCAGGCCGGCATAGCTCGCCTTGAGGCCGCCGACGCCCTTGTTCCCGCCGATGTCAAACTCCTGCATCACAAAGCCGGACAGGGTTTGCGTGCGCGCGAGTTGGATCCACAGCGGGCGGGAAAGGTATGGCGCGATAATATGAGTCGGCTTGTTCACCGCATTGATAGCGATGTCGAGGTTGGCGAGCGACAGCGCAGCGCCGCCGGATGCGTTCGTGTTGTGTATGTCGCGGCCGTACTTGTTCGCCCTGATCTGCATGCCATTGAAAACACGGGCGTTGGTCGACTCGTCGCCTTTAACAAACGTGGTCGCCCATAATTGTCCAAATGCCGTTAAACCCATCTGCTCTTCGTATGCGCGCCGTTCCGGGCCATGGCGGTCGACGATGGCGCGGTCGACGTCAACGTCGTGATCGATTATGGCGGTGCGCTCCTGCAGCGGCGTGATGATGCCGTGTCCGGAGCTCGAGGCCTCGTTGATGGCGCGGAATTGCGGAGTCGCCAAAACCGCCTGGCGATAATATTGGAATACCGAGCCCTTCAGTCCCTCGAACGGCATCGCCTCGAACACGTCGGTCGAGCGCGCAAACATTTCGATTGGAGGGCGCCGGATGTCCTCATTGGCGAAGGACTTTGCATATTCGGCGACGGTGATCAGATTACTGAGAGGCATAGCTCGACCCCTTTAATTACCGAGCGCTGGGCTGTTGCGGAAACTTCGACGCATATTCGATGCGTTCCGCGTAGGTGAGTTTCCCGTACTCGGCGTCGGAGATTTTTCCGGGAATGACTGGCTCGCGATGGGCGCCGTTGAATGAGCCGCCGCCCTGGCTGACGTAGCGCTGCATCAGCGTCTCGAGGCCGCGCACGGTGGCGGCCGACGGCGCCATGTCGAGCACGCGGACGAGGGAGTCGAAGTGCTCGCCGCCCATGGCTTTGAGCCAGGTCTTGACGCTGTCGACGCGCGCATTGGCGTTCTCGCCGAGCTTGGCGACCTCAGCCGCCTTGGCGGTCAAGAAGGCCTGATCCTCGTTGATGCGGGAGGCGGCGTGCAGGCCGAGCAGCTTGGAGAAGGTGTCCTGGCTCATCCCCGAGGCGGATGCGAACTCGCGGACCTGAGCGAGCAATGGACTATTTTCGTCCCATTTCCACTCGGTGCCCTGCGGCAGGACGTAGTCCTTGGCAAACTCGAGCTTGTACTCGCCGGGCTTGGGTACAGATAACTGCTTTGAGTCAGCAGCGGCCTTGAACGCGGTTAAATCGTCAAAGGCCTTGCGCAGATCCTCGCCTTTGACCTCGCCTTTACCGGCGTCCCAAAACGCTTCCGGCGCCCAGTCAGGTCTGGCCGAAGCCGAAGGGACCGGTGGGCTGGTCGGTGTCGAACTCGGAGGGGACGCGGCCGGCGGCGATGTCGGCGGCGATGCCGAGGCGGCGGGGGGGGCCGTGGCCGACGGCGGTCCGCCCGGGGGTGCGGGCGATGACGACGGTGTCGCTGCGGCGGCTTCTGGCACTTTCCTCGAGTCCTCTGGACAACAGGTCCATCAATTCGGACGCGAGCATTCGTTTTCCATTTTCGACCCGCAACGCACGCAGTTGCGTCGAGGTCGGCACTTCCTGAAGCCGCTGCTGCAGATAAAGGTAGAGCAGCGCGCCGTCTTCGGTGCGGCCGATGCGATCGATCGCCTTGATCATGTCGTCGTGGGAGATCACGGGATGGCCTATTCTTTGCGGCCAAACCAAATTTGTCTTATGGCGCCAGCCAAAGCTGCAGCTTTTTCTGGAAATGAAGCCGGATATTTGCCGAAGTTGCGCATCATCGACCCGGAGTCGTAGCCTCTTGGATCTGGAGCTGGAACAGGGATGCTCTCCAGTTGGCTGTGTAAAGCGTCGACGGACCCCTTCAATCCCTCCGGAGCATCTTCCGGATGCTTCAAGTCTCTCGGATCGGGCCTCGGAGTAGGCACGCTGCTCATGAGGCTCTTTTTGGCGGCACGATCTGTGTAATCATCCATTGTACTTCTCCGTCACGGCAGCCCCGCCGCCTGCTGCGGCTGACCTTGCGGCGCCTGGCCGCCCATCAGCTTGCTGATCTGGTCGAGTGCACCAGCGACATCGTCGGGCTTGCGGAACTTGATAAGCTTGACGCGCATCTTGGCGATGATCGCCTGCATGGTGCCAAAACCATCGACGCGCAGTTTGAACTCTTCGGGGAATGCTTGGCCGAGGATCTGGATCGCCTGCACGGTCTGGGCAATCTCCTGCTGCTCGGCGGCGCGTTGGGCCGGGTTCATGGCGCGGGTCGAGATCAACGACCCGTTGCGGCTCACCAGGCGCTGAATGACGCCGCTGCGCTCGAGCAGATATTTGAACCGCAGGAAATACTGCATCGGGCCTTCGCGGAAGTACGCCATGCCCGGCGTGCCGATGCGCCGCTGTGCGCGCGCCATCTGGTCGAGCCACTGGCCGAGCGTCGGCGGGGTGTCGCCGGACTGTTCCGGAAAATCAATGAAAAACAGTTTCCGCATCCGGTGTTCCATCTCCTCGTGCTGGTAGATGGCGGGCTCCATGTCGATCGGCGGATAGATCGGCTTCACCGCCCCTTCCGATCCCATGCGGATCGGATAGGCCATACCGTCCTCGATGCCCTGCTCGATATTCGTGAATGAGTCGGACGGATAGGTGATCGGCGGATTGATGTTGCGGCCAATGCCCTCGATCTTGCGGCCCTCAAGCTCATCGACCTGACGCAGATCCGGCAGCGTTTGATAGAGCGGCCCCATACCCCACGGCCAATCCGCCGTCGGGTTGAACCGCGTGATCAGCAGCGGGCAGCAGCCCTCGCCGCGGATCTTGACGCTGTGGATTAGCTTGTTGCGGAGCAGAATGGTGTGCTGCCAGGTCTCGGTGCCGGTCTCACTCCAGTCGCGCCAGAAGCCGAACACGACCTGGTGCAGCTGAGAAATCTGCGCATCCTCGATGGAGCGGCGCGTTTCAGAGTCGACCTTGTCCCAGATCTCCTCGCCGATCAGTCTGCGCACATAAGGCGTGCGCGGCCAGCGCACGGCGAACCGATCGTCGATCTCGCCATAGGGGCCGAGGTTGACCTCGCATTCACGGATCGGAATTGCCTGGCAGGTGATGGGCGCGCCGACATAGGGGACATCGACCCACAGGCCGGTGAGGCCGACTGCGAGATCGGGGTTATAGGCCTTCGGAATTTCGCTGTAGAAGTTCGATGCTTTGATCGCCTCGAAGATTACGAGGTCATCGTCGTAGACCTGATCCTTGACCTGGTCCCACACCTGCGGCGGAACGAACATGCCGCGGCCGCGCTCGCACCATTGCTGCGCCTCGGGCATGAAGGTGTTGACGACCTCGGTGACGAACTCGCCGACGATGTCGAAGCCAACCGAGGTCTGCAGTTCCGGATAATCCATCCACCGTTGCTGGCCCGGCGCCGTCGCGGAAGAAATCTGCCGCTGCCTGTGAGGCGCGGACAGAAAATACATTTCCTTCATGTCGAGTTCGAAAAAGCTTTTCCACGTCCTCGCGGCACGCAGACGGTCAAGGGCCTCCTTTTCGAGATCGCTCGTCTCGTCGCCGCGTCCGCGCTCTTCGGGTGGAGTGATGGCCAACATCAGCGTCGTCCAAATATGCCGCCCGACGAACCGAGGGCGCTGCCGAACATGCCGAATGGCGACGATGACGGCGACGAACCGCGGGACGCATTGGACAGTCCAATGATCGCGCCGTAGCGGGCGAGCAGCGAGGCGGTGTCGCCGGCAGCCTCACCCTGGAGCGCGGCGGTCTGCTGCTGGGCTGCGGTCCGCTGCAGTTGGGCAAGCTGCGGATCGGGCGGCGGCGCGGGCGGCTTGAAGGGGCTGCCCATCAGGGTTTAGTCGCCGAAGAAATATAGGTCCAGCTGCCGAGCGCCGAGTTGGGCACACCGGCCGAGTTCATGCCGACAATCGTTCCGGCGGTAACCGTGCCGTTGCCGCGGCCAATTTCTTTGATCGCAGTCATCAGGCAGTGGTTGAGAAAAGCGACCTCGGAGGACTTTTTATCAAGCCCGGGATCGTTGATGGTCAATGTTATCAGCGCCATGGGCCACCTGCACAATGGTTGCACCGTGGCGCAAACACTGGCGGTAGAGCGCATCAGGCCGCAACGCACACGGCAGGCCGAGCAGACGGGCAACCGATGTGGTACAGAGCAGAGGCGATGGTGCTAGGAGGCGTTGTCGGCGAGGCCCCGAGTGCGACGGGGCCACCTCAATCTGGAGCACGTCCGCGTCGGCCATCCATTCCCCCATCAACTGGATGGCCTCGTCTTCACAAAGAACGTGGATGAATGTGCCGCTGAATTGGCAGTCGAAGAACAGCGCGCAATCGCATTCCTTCACCCACCGGAAGCACCTCACATGCTTGCGTCGGCCGAACGCGACGAGGTCGGCCCACCAGGTCGCGGCGCGGCGGTCGAAGACTACGAGCCAGCGGGTTGGGGAACCGGCGGCGTTAGTGGGGATGGGCTGGCCCATTGAGTTCCATTCTCCAACATAACAATTTGTGATACCAATTTATCGCGGGTCTTTATTGAGGTTGACAGGCGACTCATCTTAGTTACCATATATTTTGTGCTCGCAATTCGGGATACCACTAAACCTAGGCGAGGCCGCCCAAAAACAACAGGGCGCGGCAGACAGATCGGCGTGCGCTGGCATGAGTCGCACATCAAAAAAATCGAGGCCTGGGGCGCCAAGCAGGAAGACGAGCCTTCCCGCGCAGAGGCCATCCGACGGCTGGTCCTAATCGCGCTGCAAATAACCCAACAAGGAGGATCTCCATGACGCACCTTACCGGCATTCGCTTCGCTGACTTCGCCATCGAAGAGTTTATGACGATGAAACCGGCGCCTGGCCATCGGGACAGCGAAGGACGGGCAGCGAGGGCCACACATCTGCACAAGCTCATCCCGGAACACCTTCAAGTCGAGGTGGCCGAATACACTAACCGTGAAGGAGGGAAAGAACAGCGATCGATGACCGGAAACACCAGACGTCAGGTCTGGTCCTGCCGTCTGTCAGACAAAGTGCCAGAGACAGTGCGGGCCACTATCTACGAAATGTCCGATGAAACCGAAGTGCGCGAACGTATGCTTTATCACGACAGTCGTGAGGCCGCCTGGACATCCAAAGACTACATGTACCGGGCCAGGAACATGACCCCCGGCCTGGAGGACTGGAAACCCGGGTCGAAGGCGCTCAAGGGCGGAACGTGGCAGGGAGCCGTTCAAGATGCATATAGCATCCACAACTTAGATAGGTGGTCGGTCGACAAATCAGTTAAGGTTGAGCTGATCTTGAAAGAATGGACCAACGAGCTGATGGATCTCGACCAGATCCTCAACACATCCCTCGCGCCAGTCATCAAGGAGGCAAGGCCGTTTACTCGGGGGTTCTTTTCCGCGTCTCTCCTGCTCCTACGCTATCGTCCATACGACGTCGTTGAAACCTTCCTCCGCGCCGTTCTGAATGACGAAGGAACCAAAACTGACGAAGGTCTAGACGGGGTAAATCTCGCCGCAGACAACCTTCGCAGGAAGGGCACCAAAGATGAAATATTTGCCGGGATGATCGGCTCATTCAAGGTCTGGGAGGAAGGCAGGCGCCAAGTCAATTCTGCGGTCCGCAGAATGAACGTCATGGCTTGGGCCAAGGATCAGAAGAACAAGAAGCGCGACGCGGAAAAGCAAGCGGCCACTCTTAGGCCAACGGGAACATAAGACTCCAGAGATGAGAACAACTCAGCTCATCCGGTATTCGGCGGCGAAGAAGGCACTCGCCGCCGCCACCCGGGTCGACGAGGTGAAGGACATCCGCGACAAGGCCGTCGCTATGATGGCATATGCGGCCCAGGCGAAGGATACGGAACTCATCGGCTACGCCACGGAGATCCGCTACCGGGCCGAGCGCAAGGGCGGTGCACTGCTGATCGAGCTGAGGGAGAACGGTGGGCGCCAGAAGGCAGGCGACGCCAGCGGCGGCAATGGTAGCAGGCCGCAACCATTGGCTCCGCGCCTGGATGATCTCGGTGTCACCAAAACCCAATCTTCCCGCTGGCAGGGCCTCGCCCGGCTTCCAGAAGAGAAATTCGAGGAGAAGCTGCAGCGCGCCAAGGCCTCCGCCGAGAACAGCACCACGAGCGCCCCACGATATCCGCGCGCCGAATATACCGGCGAGGTCGAGTGGTACACGCCGCGCGAATATGTCGACCTCGTCCGCGAGGTGCTCGGCGAAATCGACCTGGATCCAGCAAGCAGCGCCGTGGCCCAGGAGACGGTGAAGGCAACCAACTACTTCACCAAGGCTGATGATGGGCTTTCCAAGGAATGGCGCGGGCGCGTGTTTCTCAATCCGCCCTACGCGCAGCCGCACATAGCCAATTTCATGCAAAAGATGGTGGAGGAGCACGCCAGGGGCCGCGTCGCCGGTGCCGTGATGGTGACGAACAACAGCACCGACACCGAGTGGTTTGCGCTCGGCGCCAAGCATGCCAGTGCCATCTGCTTCACGACCGGGCGAATTAAATTCATTGACCCGCATGGTGAGCGCAGCGCCCCTACTCAGGGTCAGGCCTTCTTCTATTTCGGCAACCTACCCCTTCAATTCAAAGCCGTGTTCGAAACAATCGGGTTCGTAGTGATGTCATGACGGTCCGCGGCTTCAACCCGATGCAATGGGACTGCGGTGAACGCGGCTGCTTTAACAAGAAGCACAGGGTTAATTTCGAAGCCTTCTACAATTGCCTGCCAGGGAGAAACTCGTTCTCCGATGTCGACGGCATCGTCGAGCTGAGCGGCAACGCGCTGCTCCTCGAATGGAAGGAGCGTCCCATCCGGCTGCCCATCGGCCAGCACATCCTGTTCTCGCGGTTGAGCCGGGCCAAACGCCTGAGCGTCCTTTGCATCGCCGGAGATGCCGAAACGATGGCCGTAACCGACAAGGCGCGATACTTCGACGGGAAGTACTATGACTGGAAAGCAGCCACGCTGGCGGACGTGAAGGTGTCCATCACGCGATGGGCGCAGTGGGCACAGGAAAACCCAAGGATTGGCTAATGCCTGACCTGATCTCCCGGCAGGAGGCCCTGGCGCGAGGGCTGAAGCGGTACTTCACGGGGGTGCCGTGCAAGCGCGGGCATGTGGCAGAGAGGTATTCATCAAGCCCCGGCTGCATAAAGTGCATATCAGAAGACACGGCGCGGCGCGCTCCAGCGTATCGAGAAAGACAGTTAATGCTCGCCCGTAACCGGCGCGCCAAGAATTGGGAAAGCCATAGAAAATATGAACGCGATTGGGTAGCAAAAAACCCAGAAAAGATGAAAGAGTACCGGAGGCGACAGCGTGCCAAGTTGTACCAAGATCCCTTACGCTATGAAAAGGCAAAAGCAAATAGTCGTCGCCGATACGCCGAGAACCGAGAAAAGAGAATAAAGCAGGCACTCGACTGGCGCACAAGGAACATGGAGAGATATCGCGCGACACGCCAAGAATACAATCGTTGTAGACGCGAGGTAGCCGCACAAATAGCGGCAGAGCGGCGACGAGTTTTCCAAGCCGACCATCCAGAGCTAGCCTCCAGGATTGTTTCCAAACAAGAAGCATTGGAGCGCGGACTGAAGCGGTATTTTACCGGGAAGCCATGCAAGAACGGGCATGTGGCTGAACGAGTTTTGTTGGGCGGCTGCGTGATGTGTATTAGAGAAAATGGACGTCTCGGCTACTACAGAAACTTGGGGAAAAACAAACTTCGCGGTTCAAACTACGCGGGAAGGAAAGAATGTGCCCGTCGTTATTTTGAAAGGAATCGGGAGAAGATCATGCGTCACGACAGAGAGTCGCACCGCCGCGGCGCATACGCAGGAAAAGTCGCGCTTAAGTTACTGGACCAACTTGGTCTTACGCTCGATCTGCCGAAGGGTTCCACGTGGTATGAAAAACGAAGGATCGCCTTAAAAATCTTGAAAAACATCGGCATGGAAGTGCTGATCTAACTGAGGAGGACATCATGCTAGGTACACAGACACATGAGCAAACATCAGGTCACACCGGAACGGATCGCCGGACTCGCACCATGAGAGAGCTGCTGAACAGCGTCTGCGCGCAGTACCCGAACGCTAACAACGAACGGCTTGCCAACGAATGGCGCGCCGCCTGCGAGGACGAGGGCGAAGAGCCGGTGGGCGAGGTGTGGCTGTATGCCCTCACCCGGCTGCGGCCTGTGCGCTCAACGAAAACAGCAGAGCAGAAAGCAGCCGAGGAAGCAGCAGCCGCGGAGGCCGCCGAGCGCAGCCAGCGCGAGTGGCTCAAGAACATGCTGCGGCTGGACTTCAAGATGCCCAACGGCAAGCTCCTGGGGGACTGCACGGGGCCGGAGGTCCAGCTGATCGGCGGGATTTGGGTCGTGATCGCCATGAAGGTCGGCAACCACATGACCAAGGAAGTGCTGTCGAACGACGACCTGCAGGCGATGGTCCCGGAGTTTGCGGCCTAAGCATCCCCGGCGGTCGGGTCGAACTCCGTGACCTTGCCGGCTTCGATTTGGGCGATAGGTTCGACGGCATCGCAGATGTAATTCGCAAAGTCGTGGTAGCGCTTCCACCCCTCGCAGGCAGGGCACCCGTCGAACTTCTCGCAGGACTCGCCGAAGTACTTGTGCAGGTAGCTCTCCATGGCCGCCTGGATGGCGTCGGTCGCGGAGACCACAAATAGGCCGTCGGGTCCGAACAGCCCTTCAGCATCCCGGTCGAATGTCATGCCGCGATCCTTATTCCGCCGCCACCAACCTCAACTGATGGGGCTCTGGCAGCTGTGGCTCAGGCTTCGGCTTGTTGTTTTTCTGAAGCTTCTGCAGTCTCGCCAAGCGGCTCGCAGAGCGCTTGCGCGCAGCAGTCAATTTCTGGCGCAGCTCGCTATTCTGCTCTTCGAGATATGTCCTCCGCGTCACCTCCCAAGAAAGCTGACGTCGCTTCAGCCTAGTGTACTGAGCAATTGCCCACTCCACCAGGCCATGGTCGCGGTCAGGATCAAAAGCCCTGATGTTCCAAGCGCTGTAATCTTTACCCACGACCGGATGATGCTGTGCGCAAACGTCCCACGGAACCACGGGTGTGCGGACAGGATTTAACCGGCAAACACCCTTCAGCGGCTCATTGTGGTTCTGCACGTACCGAAAAATGGTGTGCCAATCCCATTTGTTTCCGCAACTCCCCGCACAGCGTCCAGCCTCGCGTGCGGCCTTGTGATCAGGCGGCTCAGTCGCTTCAAAGTAGTTACACGTCAGGCAGCACATTTGGACCTCCCTGTTTTCATCTTCATCACGCCACCACCCTCCGCATCGACTTGCGCCCCGTGTAGATCTTGGCCGGCTTCATCGCGCCGATCGCCATGCCGCCGATCATGCGGCTGCCCTCGCCTAGCCCGAGGCAACCATACTGCAGCGCGTCACAAACGTGGCTGTACTTATCCTTCTTCGGATTGAGCTCCCCGTCCTCCTCCTTGACGAGGTGGTAGCGGCCGGCCATGCCGAGCTTGAGCGTCCGGCACATCGGCGAGAGGCAGAACCGCGGCTTGCCGTCCGACATCGACGTCAGCAGCGAGGTCACCGCCTCGACTCTGGTCGAGATCATGTTTTGCTTGAGCCCCGGCGGCGGCCGCACCGCCATGCCGTGGGCCTGGAATATGTCGTAGGCGGTCCTCTCATCGGCTTGCCCTTTGTCCTGGCCCTTGGGATCGCCGTAAAACTCGACGTCGAAGTTGTCGTAATGTGTTGCAATGAACTGTGAGACCTTGGGGGCGAATGTCACCGCGCCCTCGTTCCAGCCGAGCAGCTCGTACTGCACCATGACTCGGTTGTTGATCTCCTGCATGAACACGGCGGCCGGCTGCCTCCCGAAGTCGAGGCCGACCACGACGGTGTGGCTGCCGACCGGGCGCAGCGGCGTCAGCGAGCAATGCGTATCGATCGAGAACTGCGGCCAGACCGCGGAGCCATCAACCACCAGCGCAATTTCGTTGCGCAGCCGGCTGTCGATCCAGGACTTTTTCTTCGCCCGCCAGGTCTCCGGGTAGTATTCCTTGCGCAGGTTGGCGAGGTTCTCGGCGTAGGGGTTAACCTCGTAGCCGGTGAGCACCCCTGCCCCGTCGCGGGTCTCGAGCACGGCCGGCGGCTGCTTCCAGAACCCCCAGTAGTCCGGCCACTGGTACTCCTTGCGCTCGTCGTCGGTGAGGTTCGGCGGCATCGGCACCTGACCGGTCATGATGGCGAGCCAGTGGTCCTCGTCCGGGGCGTTGGCGTCGGCGATCATGCCGTGCCACTCGGAGCCGCCGTGGTCGGGGCCAGGCCAGCGCAGACGGCCCATGCCCTCGTCGAACAGGATTTTCGGGATGAACGGCAGCTCGTTCCAGGCGATGCCGGTGAACTCCATCGACCGCAATCTGTGCAAGTCGACCTCGCGATCGAGGCCCATGAACATGACCTCGGCATCGATGTCGGCGAAGCGCAGCCTGTGGGTCGGTGGCGGCGAGCCGGTGATCGGACCGTAGATCTCCTCGGGCACGAGCTCGCGCCACGTTTTCATCGTGGTGGTGCGCACCTCGGTGTACGTGTTCCGTATGATCGCCCAGCGGCTCATGCGCTTGCCGGTGATCTTGCTGACGCGCTGCTGCTGGATGTGCCGCATGATCCGCGCGCACAGGGCCTGGGTTTTGCCGGCGCCGAGCGGTCCTTGGATGATGTCGACCGGCCGGTCCGACATCACAAACCGCGACAGCATGGTATCGGGCTCGAGGTGAAACCGGCGCCGGGTGTCCTCTTCCTTGATCGGCATGCGTGCTCCAGTTGACGGCTGTCAACTTCAGGCCGGGCCGAGCCGCAGCAGCGGAGACCCCGATGTGTGCACCACGGCTGGCCCGCATCCACACACTACCACGCGACCACGCGACCACGTGATCCCATGACCACGTGACCACGTGTCAACGTTGGGACGTCCGGCGCCGGTTAACGCTTCGTTAATAGGTAATAGATAGTTCTGGGGATTGGGGCGCGCGGCAGTTGCAGCCAACGCGCGACTCATATCTGAAAATGAGAAACCCGGCGTTCGAGCGCCGGGTCTCGGTCGTAAGGAGTACCATATCTAAAGCAATCCCCAGAAACCATATGTCACCCGGTAAAGTCAAGCGCGGACGTCGTCTGCGTTGGGGATAAATTTTGCTCCTTGCGACCTCACGGAGGCCGCATGTTAACGAAATCGAAACTTCTCTCTGAAGCAGACGTAGCCAAGCTCCGCTCATTCGTCCCGCCCGCCGGGACATTTGACGCTGTCCCAGACCGGCAGCCGTCGGCTCCAGCTGCAGATCCCGTACGGAAACTGCAGCCTCGCCGCCAGCCCAGGTACAAGCCGATCCGCAGCCCGGACCGCCAGGCTTCGATCGAACGGCGCCGCCGCCTTGTAGCCTCTGGCCCGCTGCCGCCGACCCTGGCTGCCAGGTTTACCTGGGGCGAGATCGCCGTGATGCGCATCGTCGGCGACGAGTGTAGGGCCAAGGGCTACTGCGACTCGCACATCGACGCCATCGCAGCCAGGGCCGGCGTGCACCGGACCACGGTGCAGAACGCGCTCAGGGAGGCGCAGGGGAGGGGGCCTATCCTCAATTCCCCAATCATCTCAGTACAGGAGCGCCGCCGGACCGGCCAACGCAGCCTCACCAACATCATCCGCATCGTCTCGAAGGAGTGGTCGGACTGGCTCAAAAAAGGCCGGTGGCAACCCTCCAGGGGGGTGGGTTCAAACCGCACTCAGTCCAAAAAATTGAGTACCACGGATACGAGTCTATTCTTAAGCGTTAGACCCGATGATGACCCCAAAACAGGAAAGAAAGCGGCTCGGCGAAGTGAAGAATGAGAATTTGGCGACCCGGATCCGCCTCGCGGGGCATCCGGGTGACATCGACGCCCTCATCAAGGAACTCTATCAGGCCTATCTTGACGGCGAGCTCACCGAGCATGAGACAAGACTGCTCGACGTGAAGGCGCGCAAGCGCAGAACGGTCCTCCAGGCGAAGCCACCGCGGTATCGGCCCATCCTCGCGGCCACCGATAACGATCTCGCTGGACTCTTCAATCTGGAGATCGACCTTTCGTCATTTACCCGTCCTGCCCGAGACGTTTCACGTGGAACGTGTAACAATTCGTGACGGTGCCACCCCCCACATGAGGGGGGTGCTATGACGGCGACCGGACAGACCGGAGGGGGGATATAGCGTTGACTGTGATGATGCGGCCTCGCGAGAGAGACGTCCTGATCGAGCGCATCATCGCGCAGTTGCCGCCCAAGTCCGTCCGCGACCCCCAGGCCGTGCTCGAGGCCATGTCCATGGAAGGCCTGCGCAACCTCTACACAAATCTCAGGTTGCTCGCCGATCGCCGCGGCACAGAAGACCCCCGCGGTGATGACTGCTCTGCCCAAAGAGTTGCCCCTCTGCGGGCAGAGTAGCTCTCACCGACCGGGTCCGCCCTCATTGCAGCATCCACCGTCTCAGCTTGGAACAATGCACGTCGATCATGTGGCGGTCCCAGTCGGTCGCCGGCCGGACCACCATCGTGCGGTCCCGCACATCGACCTCGGCGGTAAGCCACGCGCCGACCAGGACATCGCGGCCCTCCTCGTCCTTGACCGCCGCCTCGTCCGGCATCCGGTCGAACACAATGGCGACCTTCCTGCCGCGCCGGGCGAACTCCCGGCCCCATTTCTGGAACAGCGCGTCGTAGCGCTCGATGAAGATCTCCGGGATGCCGTCAAATACCGTCATCATGGCGGCGCCGGAGGCTGCGGCAACTCCGCAGGTTTCGACTCGTCCGACTGGATCCTGAACTTCGGGCCGTCATCCGGGCATGAGATCGCGCGCTGACTCAGGATCGTGTGGATAGAGTTGGCGTTGTCGAGCACCTGCTTCGTCAGCCGGTCTCTATATTCAGCTGCTCCCTGGAGTGCATAGAAGATGAACGCAATCAAAGCGAAGTTGGTCATCACACTGCCGAGCAGCGCCGGCTGCTGCTTCATGATGTCGAGAAAGCTTCTGGCGGTAGCACCAGCTTCTTCGATCGGCCCGGTCATCGCAGTCCCGTCGTCCCAACATACGGCACATGGATGCCCGCCAGCCCCAGCAGCACTGCGAGCACGTACAGCACGATGACCACCAGCAGCAGCACCAGCAGAACATGAATGATGGTCGCAAACGGCTCGCCAAGCGGAACCAGCGCCAGCAGCCGCTGGCCGGCCCAGACCACGAAGCCGAGCAGGACGCACAGGAAGATCAGGCCAACGATGGTGCTAATCATGTCAGCCCTTCATGACCGCCTGCACCAACCTGCAGCAATCCATCTTTTCCCGCACTTTCCGCAAATACCACCGCGCCGTTTCAGGAGAGATGCCCAGGATCATCGCCGTTTCCCGCGCGGTCTTTCCTTCGGAGGCCCAGCGCAGGCATTCCATCTCTCTACCGGTCAGCTTCGTCATTCTGGCATCGACCAGGCAGTGGCACGCCGTGATCTCTTCCATGCAGACGACTTTGCGACCGTCCTTGCTCACCACCTCCAGGCCATTTGCGTCGAGCAGCATCTCGATTGCCTCGGCCATGAGGCAGGCGAGCGTTTCCTGGTCTCTGGCGGCTTTCCGGATGCGCTCACGGAACTCGTCTCTGCGAGCAATCGCCGGCGCGATCGCGGCAAGTCTTTGTTGGCCGGAACGGGTCATGCTCGCGGCGTTCCGTCAGGCTGCTGGGTGATCGCAACGTTCGCCCACATGGCAACCTCGCGCAACTTCCGTATCAGGTACGTCTTGTCCGGGCCATCGGGGACGTGCCGCTCGATCACCTCGGAATAAACGCGCGCCGCCTGTCGCAACGCCGAAGTAGGCGAGCACGTCGTCCGGCGTCGCCTTGGTCTTGCGGGGGAAGACACGAATCAGTCTCATGGCTGGTGGTCTCGTCTTTAACGGCGCTTCCGAGGCATACGGGCCGTGAACGAACGAAAAACATTTTCATACGGGACTCAATGATTTCAGTTGCTTAAGCTACGTGGATCATACGGATAGGCCGGCGGCCAGCTGTACCACCGCTGAGCGCTTGTCGAAGCGGCCTGCGCCGGCCGCATCCCAAAGATGACCGCAATGTAGAGCGCCGCAAGAACCAGGGCGATCAGCGCCAGGACCACGAGCAGCTCCCGCGCGATCATTTTTTCTTCGCCTTGCCGGCCTTGCGCATCGCGATCGCAATCGCCTGCTTGCGCGGCCGGCCCGCCTTGATCTCAGTCCTGATGTTGCTCGAGATGGTCTTCTGGGATCGTCCGCTCTTGAGTGGCATGTGAACCTCTGGGAACCAAATCGCCCAGATGGTCGTTGCCTATCCGCAACCCCGCAACGCACATGCTCACGACGCCTATATTCCCAGCCGACATCGTCATCATCGCCGCCGCAGTGCTCTGCTGCATCTGCCTCGCAATAGCGGCAGAGGCCTGATCCTTCACTTCATCCGATCCCACGCCTTCGAGCTCCACTGCGTCCGATCCCCCGGCTTCTTCTCCGGCCGCTTGCCGTCCGGGCACTTGGTCACCCGCACGGCCCGCGCCGCCATCGCATCCTCGTAGAGCATCCCGAGCACGCCGCTATCAACCGGGTACTTCTTGCCGAGCCACGCGCGCCGCTGCGCCGGGGCCCAGCTCGCCCTTGCAGGGTGCTTCTTGTCCGCCTTCTTGCTCGCCCGATACAGACTCATCACTCCCTCCGTTGCCCAAACGCCAGCCGGCAATGCCGCTTGCAGTACGACACCGCCGCGCCAAGACGCCGGTCTGCCGCCACCGGCATGCCGCAGTAAAACCGATCCCGATCCTTCACCGGCAGCTCATCCCACAGCGGCCACCGGCACTGGCCATCCCGCAGCGTCCAGATCCGCCGCTTCAGGTTCGGCGCCAGGCACGCCCACGGGCCATCGTCATCAGGCCTGCTGCCAGGATCAAGCATCCCTCACTCCTTCGACCCCTTCGACAAGAGCTCAGGATGCTCAGGACTCGGTCCCGCAGAACGGTTCATCCTCATTGCCCGCATTGCCCACATTGCCCAACGGCTCATCCCGCGCCAAAAACTCCTGTATGGCCCGGTCTTCCTCGCGCCGACGATGCAGCTGCGCCTCCGCCTTCTCGGCGCGCGCAAGCGCAGCCTCCAGCGCAAGCACCAGTTCAGCGCGGTCGCAGGTCACATACTCCACCCACTTGTCGCGCTCAGCCCGCAGACGTTCAATCTTGGCCTCCAGTCGCGCAATCTCCGAACGCGCCTCATCACGATCCCACTCCAGACGCACTTGGCCGCCCCACAACCTCTGTATCAAGTCAGAGTCGGCAAACCCCATCCTCTCGTTATCCTTACGCAGTATCGCAACGTCCTCAGCACTCACTTCCTTTACCGCCATCACACACTCCTAATAGCGCAGGCGAAGATGCGGATGCATCTCGGCGAGCGTCTTCTTCAACGCAGCCAAAGATGCCTCGCCAAAATTCCCAGCACGCAAGAAGTCCCTCTCCGTGCAGCACACAACCTCACCAAGAGTCACGATGTCGCGCCACTCCTCACCGTCCCGCCACTGGACCTTCTTCATTGCCATGCGTATGCGCTCACTCGGCCACGCAATCTCATCTATCGGCATTCGCAACAGCTCCTCCATTTCCGGGCCAGGCGATATCTCCGCCTCGAGCGCCAGACCAGCATTGCGAATGAACGTCCGCAGCCGATCCAACTCAACACGCAACGCATGGTTCTCCGCACGCAGCAACCCACGCATCTGCACAATGTCAGGATGATCCTCATCAAACTGCCGCCGCTCATCCTCAC
>Ga0066903_100001754_pt1 | contig 16297 bp, 10 predicted proteins | sample PanSoiMetaGPlot1_FD_67491 | JGI IMG/M metagenome (GOLD analysis project Ga0066903, IMG submission 67491) | Tropical forest soil microbial communities from Panama analyzed to predict greenhouse gas emissions - Panama Soil - Plot 1 (version 2) | ecosystem: Environmental > Terrestrial > Soil >... | reverse complement strand
ATCGACGCTTCGTTTCGTCTAATTCGGAAATTTTCATTCAGATGAATCGGCTGCTAAGGCAACGAGCTACCAGGCCGGGATCCAACCCGAACAATTCAAAACGCACGCGCGTCGCGGTGCTCAATTCCCATCCGATTCAATATTTCGCCCCGCTCTACGCTTACCTCAACGCGGCGCCGGATCTTGAACTGACCGCGCTCTACTTGTCGGATTTTTCGATTCGAGGGGGGAGGGATGTCGGGTTCGGTCGGGATGTGACTTGGAACGTGGACTTGCTTGCCGGATATCGATCGGTGTTTCTCGGAGAGGCCGCGCGCACGCGGGAGCCCGGCGGGTTCTGGTCACTCATCGCCCCGCAGGTCTGGAACGAACTGCGTTCTGGCCGTTATGATGTTCTCTGGCTGCACGGACATGCTTATGCAGCGAATCACATTGCCTTGATGGCTGCTAAGACGGTCGGTTTGCCGGTGATGATGCGCGCCGACACGCACCTCGGACTTCGCCGGCATGGCATTAAGTCCATGCTGCGCCGACCGGTGCTGGGCGCGTTCTATGGTTGCTGCGACCGTCTGTTGGCAGTTGGCTCAGCGAACGCTGCTTACTATCGCGCGATGGGGGTGCCGGACAAAAAGATATTTATTATTCCTTATTCTGTGGATAATGATCGCTTCATGCGATCTACAAACATGACCGACCAACAGAAGGCTAAAGTTCGCAAGCGATACAATGTGCCAGCCGACCATCCTTCCATCCTCTTCGCGGCTAAATTTACACACCAGAAACGGCCATTTGATCTGCTCGAAGCTGCGCGTCGGGTGAAGCTGACGCTTGGTCGTACGTTCACGGTGGTTATGGCTGGTTCTGGATACATTGAAAAAGAACTTCGTGCCTTTTGTGCCGAGCATGATCTTGATAACGTCGTGTTTACAGGTTTCGTAAATCAGTCGGAACTGCCCCATCTTTATGCCGCGTCAGACGTATTCGCGTTGCCAGCGGAAAACGAAGCCTGGGGACTCACAGTGAACGAAGCCATGTGCGCCGGCCTTCCGGTAGTGGTCTCGCGGGAGATAGGTTGCGTGCCCGATCTAGTTCGAGACGGCGTAAACGGCTACACGCCCGAGGCGGGGGACATCGGTGGGCTTGCAGATGCTCTCCAGCGCTTGATCGAAGACGAAGATCTGCGACGGCGGCAAGGCCAGGAAAGCCTCGCGCGAGTTCAGCAATGGGGCTATCGGCAGTGCTTGGAGGGGATTCGCTCTGCTCTGGCGGGCCTGCGGCTTCCGGCCTCCTCGGCCGATCCATTGTTACAGACCAACGGCATCTGAAAGGGGCCAAAACCCGCTATGTGCGGCATAGCAGGCATCTATGCCTATCAGTACGCTGCGAACGCGGTCGATCGCAACGAGCTCCGATGCATTCGTGATCATATGGCGGTGCGCGGACCGGATGGTTTTGGCGAGTGGTATTCGCAAGACGGCCGCGTGGGTTTCGGGCATCGCCGGCTGACAATCATCGACCTGTCCGAACGGGGCGCGCAGCCGATGGTCAGCGCGGATGGCAAGCTCGTCGTCACCTTTAATGGGGAAATCTATAATTACCGGCAACTGCGGACCTCGCTCGAAGCAAAAGGATATCGATTTCGCACTCAAACTGATACCGAGGTCCTGCTGCATCTTTACGCGGAAAAAGGTGAGGCAATGGTCCACGATCTGCGCGGAATGTTTGCGTTCGGTCTGTGGGACGCCGAGAAAAACGCGCTTCTGCTGGCACGGGATCCTTATGGGATCAAGCCGTTGTATTATGCAGACGATGGCTGGACGCTCCGATTTGCCTCACAGGTCAAAGCGCTTTTGGCAGGTGAAAAGGTCTCTCGAGATCCGGAGCCTGCTGGTTGGGTTGGTTTCTGTCTGTTTGGCAGTGTTCCCGAGCCCTTTACCACTTATCAGGAAATCCGTGCCTTGCCGGCAGGTTCGACGCTTTGGGTGGATCGCGTCGGCGCGCACCAGACCAAGCAGTATTTTTCCATCGCCAATACCTATTGCCAGGCCCAGGCTGGGAGTTCGCCTGTATACGAGGAACATCAGCAGCTCGGCGCGCGCGAGGCGCTTCTCGATAGCGTGCGTCATCATCTCGTAGCCGATGTCCCGGTTGGTGCATTCCTCTCAAGCGGAATCGACTCCGGCGCTTTGGTCGGTTTGATGCGCGATGCCGGTCAGCAGGAGATCCAGACGGTTACGGTGGCGTTCGAAGAATTTCGGGGAAGCAGCGAGGATGAGGCCCCGATCGCTGCCGAGGTCGCGTCACGATATGGCACACGGCATACGACACGTGTCGTAACCGAGCAGGAGTTCCGCAATGATTTGCCTAAAATCATCGAAGCAATGGACCAGCCTACGATCGATGGCCTCAACACCTGGTTCGTCAGCAAAGCGGCCCGGGAACTTGGATTGAAAGTGGCGATTTCCGGCCTGGGTGGAGATGAACTTTTTGGCGGTTATCCATCGTTTCGCGAGGTGCCGCTGTGTGTACGTGCTCTGGCGATTCCTGGGCGGATTCCGGGACTGGGCGACCTTACCCGGTTGCTCATAAGTCGTGGGCTCTCGCATTTTGTTAACCCGAAAGCTGCGGGTCTGCTGAAATACGGCGGAAGTTATGCCAGCGCATATTTTTTGCGCCGAGGCCTGTTCATGCCATGGGAACTGCAAGCCGTCATGAATGCAGATACCGCTCGACTGGGATTGCGCCGGCTCAACCCCATTCGGCATATTGAAGCTTTATTAGAGCCCAAGCCGACGAACAGTTTTTGCCGGGTCGCCGTGCTCGAATCTTCGCTGTACATGCGCAATCAGCTGCTGCGAGATACTGATTGGGCCAGCATGGCACATTCGCTCGAAGTGCGTGTTCCGCTCGTCGACAGCATACTATTGAGCCAATTTGCCCGGATCACCACTAAGCATGGTTCGCAATCCAAGCGTCCGCTTGCGGACAGTCCGCGCATACCACTTCCCCCCAAAGTGATCGAACGTCCGAAGACTGGGTTTACAACCCCGATCCAATCGTGGCTGCAGCGCGACAATCGGACCCAGGAGTGGCGGCGTGTTCCTGCGCTTGCTGCCCGTAAATGTGCGTGGGCGAGACGGTGGGCTTTCCAGGTGTCCACGGCGACGGCAGCAGCGTAGTGAGGCCATCTGGGCTGCGCGTTCTCGCACTGGTCACGGAGGCCTTCGGAGGGCGTGGCGGGATCGCGCAATATAACCGTGATTTCTTATCGGCGCTGGCCAGGTGTGATCGAGTCGGTGACGTGATCGTATTACCGCGCTTCAGCGCACGATCAGTGCGCACGCTGGCACCTGGCATTCGGCAGCTTCGTCCGGTGGAAAGCAAGATTGGATATTCACTGAACGCACTTTGGACCGCAATCACGCAACAGCCGATTGACATCGTTTTCTGTGGCCATTTGAACATGGCGCAACTGGCGGCGGGGATCTGCAAAGTTTTGAACGTTCCGTTATGGCTGCAAGTGCATGGGGTAGAAGTCTTCTGGCGCAAACTCACCGCGCTAGAGCGCAGATCGGTGGAATCGGCGACGATAGTTACCTCGGTCAGTCGCCATACGAGACGTCGTCTCCTGCACTGCGTCGGGATAGATCCATCTCGCGTGAAGGTCCTTTCGAATACCGTGGATCTGCAATACCGGCCGGGGCCAAAGCCTAATTATCTACTTGATCGTCATGCTGCGAGCGGAAAGAAGGTGTTAATGACGGTGTCCCGCTTGTCGAATTTTGATCGATACAAGGGACATGATCGCGTGATCCGCATTCTGCGTCGGCTGTTGGAGCAGCACCCAGAGACGATTTACCTTATTGTCGGAGACGGCGAAAACCGCCCGCGGCTGGAGAAGCTTGCGGTAGAATATCAAGTTGCGAAAAGCGTCCAGTTCGCAGGTCTGGTGACACCGGAAGAGTTACCTGACTATTTTCGATTGGCGGATGTGTTCGTGATGCCGAGCACGTGTGAAGGTTTCGGCATTGTCTTTCTGGAAGCGATGGCTACCGGAATCCGCGTGATCGGCGGGAACAAGGACGGAAGTCGCGACCCCCTATGTGATGGCGAACTTGGAACCTTAGTTGATCCCGAGAGTGATGAGCAGCTGGCGTCGGCGATCCTAGCCGCACTCGATGACCCCGCGCGCACGGACGATCGGAGTGGTCGGTTCAAGCCCGAGGCCTTTAGGGAATATGTCAACGCACTGCATCATTTCTTTTCGGTTCAAAGTTGCCATTCTGTTGCGACGCAAATGGTGCTGCAACGTGAAGAAACGGCAGCATGAGTTCCAAGTGGTTTTCGGTTCTTCGCGGATCGGCAAATGTCGATGATCGGATGGCAACAGGAATTTGCCATTTCCATCATCATCCACGTTCGCAAGTCGCGCGCGACTATTTGCGCATGATGGAAGACTAGCTGGCCTTCGAATGAGCTACTGGTCCCAACCAGCGCATATTAGTGGGCTTATACGGCAGATAGATCGCGTGCTGGGGCGAACCTTGCCATTAGCCGGAGCGTACCACACGCTGCTGAAATGGCGAGCGTGGCAAGCTGCGCGCTATGGCGAGCCAGAAATTCGCTTGCTGCGCTACCTTGTCGATCCGATGAGAGCGGCGGTCGATATTGGCGCCGCCGAAGGCGTGTACGCATTCTTTTTGCAACGGTTGGCCCAGCGCTGCATAGCGTTCGAGCCCAATCCATCATCGCATTGGAGTTTGAAACGCGCTCTTCCAGAGGTCGAGATCCACCAGGTTGCGGTGTCATCCGCGGATGGCGATGCCACCTTACGCGTTCCTGTCGTAAATGGTGTTCCATACACGGGGTGGGGTACCATAGAGCAAAAAAACCAGCTTACTGAATTTGCGACTCAGGCCGTTGAGGAAATTAAGGTACGAACTGTGCGGCCCGATCCAATGACCCTTGGGGACGTGGGGTTTATAAAAATTGACGTTGAGGGCCATGAGCTCGACGTGTTGACCGGGTTGTGGGGGCTGCTTGCGAAGTGCTTGCCAAATTTGCTTATTGAGATCGGCGGCCCCCAAAGGGGCAGTTCACTTGCGGAAGTTTGCCGCCGCCTCGACCCACTAGGGTATATTGCTCTCAGGATTGATGAGAAAGGCTTGCTGAAGGCACTCGCAAGCGATGCCGAGCTCGCGGGTTCACCAAACGTCATATTCATTCGTACGAATGGCTCGTTGTCAGACCGGACTGAGTTTGATCGTCTCATCTGATGCTTTTTTTTGATAAAATTCCCAGTTTTTCTCTCAGTACAAATAAGCATCCGACGCTTGCGACTAATATGCCTGCCATTGTTCAAATCGTTCCACGACGTGCAGGTCAATCTGAGGGAATAGGCGATTATGCCACGCTGCTGGCCAATGCCTTGTTTGAGCGCTCTGGCTGTCGATCCGCCTTTGTGGTTGGCACTCCAGCAAAAATTGAGCCGGCGGTCGAAGACGCGTGGCCTACTTCGCCAGTTACCGTTCGCAAAGGGAGCACGTTTGCGACGCAACTTACAAACCTTTGCCTAGAAACGGACGCAAAGGCCGTCGTTCTGCACGTTTCGGGATACGGCTATCAAAAGCGGGGACTCCCTTTTTGGCTCCTGAAGGGTATGCAAAAATGGCGGGAGATACACCCACGTGCGTGTTTGATTGGAGTTTTCCATGAGCTTTTTGCCTCTAACCGTGTATGGAACAGTTCTTTTTGGCTGTCACGAGCACAACGCTATATCGCGCGGGAGCTGTGGCGTCTTTGCGATTACGGGCTCACTACCAATGATACATATGGGCGGCATCTTGCCGCCTGGCGCCCGATCACGCACAATCGGCTGAAAATATTACCGGTGTTCTCCAATATTGGAGAGCCTAAGACCATTCTCCCGCCTTTACAGAGGCCCGCCCACATGGCCGTCTTTGGCATGGCAGGAGTTGAACAAGGAGTGTACAGCAAGACAACATCGAAACAGTCCTCGATGATAGCTAATGTCCTTAATATTCGACAAATTATCGACATCGGCGATAGGGCCATGAGGGTTCCTCCGCGTCTTGGCCATGCCGTTGTCATGTCGACGGGTCGGCTTTCCGGGTGCTTAGTGAGCCGGCATCTTCTTGCTTGTCGCTATGGCTTGCTGAATTATAGTCTTGGACGCTTAGCAAAATCTAGCGTGTTTGCGGCCTATGCTGCTCATGGCGTAATTCCTATTTGCATTGGCACACACGGGCTGCCCACGGACGGATTAGAGGAGGGTCGACATTTTTTGCGCGGGCCATTTGATCAGGCGCCATCTAATTTGTCGGAAATCCAAACAAATCTCATACGATGGTACGAAAACCATTCGATAGCTAAGCATGCAGATATGTTAAGCTTATGGTCGGCTGAAAAAGAGCTCTAATTGCAACTCGAGCTCTCAAGCAACTCTAGTTTGGGGTGGGCCCTCGAAACGTATAGCTCTTCGATATACAACGTCATGAGCCATTCGGCCTTGCTGCTTGCACATATCTGGATGGACAAATCAGCGGCGGTCCACAGTCATTAGGTTACTGCAAGCGGGGAACCGAACAGTGCCCTATGATTCCAAATAACGCAGGAACGACTATTAGGACTGTACACATCGTTTTGCAAGGACACGCGCTTTCGGTAACCGGGGTTCATACCTGACTCAGACTGCTACACCTGATGTCTTTTGACAACCCAGCAGTATGGTTGTTTGCAGCAATTGCAGCCCCTTGCGCATTTCTGGCCATGAGGTACTGGCAACGTGCGCTTTTTTCAGTTTTCGTCCTAATGGTACTCGAAGGAGCATTACGCAAGTGGGCGTTTCCCTGGGCCCAGGCGCAGATATATCTCGTCAAGGATGTAATTGTGGTTGCTGCCTACCTGGGGTTCCTCTTGGACAGCAGGGTGAAGAACCTATCCCCGCCCAAAGGCGTGGGTTTGATCAAGGGTGCTTTGGTCGCAACTTTTATATTTGGCTGTTTCGAGGTCTTTAATCCGAATCTTCCTTCCATCCTGGTTGGTCTGGCGGGGCTTAAGTCCTACTTCCTGTACGCACCTATTGCATTCATTTTACCATATGCGATCAAATCACAGGAGCACCTGTTCACCTTAATCAGACGCTATCTCATTATGGCTATCCCCGTTGCAGTTCTTGGGTTTTTGCAAATCATGGCGGGACCTACGAGCAGCTTAAATGTTTACGTGAGTTGGACAGAGGACACGCCCGCGGCCCTTTCCTACTTTGGCGATTGGGAGCTTGTGCGAACCTCCGGCACTTTTTCATACATTTCGGGTTATTCGTCATTTCTAAGCTTTATTGGCTTTCTTGCTATCGGTTACAACCTGGCCCACGGGTGGCGGATCAAGAATAATTTCCTTCCGATCCTTGCATTGAGTCTTATAGTCGGCGCGATGTTCACAACAGGCTCACGGGCGCCTGTCTATATCCTGCTTGCATCCGGCCCACTTATTCTCTGGTTGGCTGCAAGCAATCAGGTCCTTTCTAGTCGAACCGCCATGCGACTGTGCATATTGGTGCCGGTCCTTGGAATTGCGGCAGTAAGCATATCTCCTCAAGCCTTTCACGCATTTATGGAGCGCTCAAACGAAGCCGATTCTTCCTATACGGCACTGCGATTATTCTCGCCGTTATATCAGACGTTAGGCGTGCTCCCGGATGGGCCTGCCTTGGGCTTAGGCATAGGAACGACCCAGTCTGCCGCCTTGGCCATAATGGGAAGTGAGGTTCCCTGGTGGATTAACACAGAGCTAATAACTGAGGAGGAAATGGCGCGGGTGACTGTGGAGCTCGGGCTCATAGGATTAATGCTCGTTTACTTTCTACGATTTGTAATAGCTGTATTTGCCCTGCGTTGTTCGAGAAAGTTTAGAAATCCACGTTATCGCGCTTTGGGAATTAGTTTGGCGGTTTATCTGGCGCTAGGCATCATCTTAACGATCATCATCAACGCTACCGTAGGTCTCTACTATTGGGGCGCGCTTGGCCTTATGCTCACCATGCGACGTTTGGAGCAGTCCGCGCGCAAAGAGTCCAGAAGAGTTCTTATGCGCAATGTTCAGCCGGTTGCGCCAGTGGTTACAGCAGCCTCCAGCCGTTCATCTTGAAAGCTGCGCGTGCCGCTTAGGGCATCTATATGTTGCGATATGTCGAAGCTTCTTTGAATTGAGAGTTGTGCGCTGCAGTGTGCCGATAACTGGCCATCGAAGTGTGGCAGTGCAGGCGAGGGATCCGACTGTGCTCGGCTGTGGATGGACGGGCGAGCACGGATGATGGGGCACAAAGCGGCGAAAAGATATGACGTTTCACAACTTGTGGCTGGGCGGGTAGGAATTATGAACGAGCATTGGACTTTGGGAGAAAAACGAAAGAGTGCACCTCTTGTTTCTGTAATTATTGATACTTATAACCACGAAGCGTTCATAGGCGAAACGGTCACGAGTGTTCTTCGGCAGGAATATCAACTCGGCGCTGTGGAAGTTCTCGTGGTAGACGACGGATCTCGAGACGGGACGGCAAAGCAGCTGTCGGTCTTCGCAGACCGGGTGCGGATTGTACGAAAAGAGAACGGCGGACAGGCCTCCGCTCTGAATCTAGGCATCACGCTGGCAACTGGGGACATCGTCGCCTTTCTGGATGGAGATGACTGGTGGCACCCACGAAAGTTGCAGGCAGTAGTGAGCTATCTCCTACGACATCCCACAGTTGGAATGGTGGGGCATGGGATTATCGAAGTTGCGGCGGACGGTAATCAGCGTGAGCTTCGGCCTGGGGAGCTCATCCGCTTTGACCTGAAGTCCGAGAGTGGGGCCGCTACTTTCAAGCGGGTTACCTGTTTTCTCGGAACGAGCCGGCTGACGTGTCGTCGCAGCGTGCTCGAGCGATTGCTGCCCATCCCTGAGGCCTTGGTCATAGAGGCGGATGAGTATCTCTTCACGTTAGGCGGCGCCATTGCGGAAGTTGCGGTGCTTGATGAACCGCTGTGCTATTATCGCCTTCACAGCAACAATCTTTACCAATTTGGTGATTACGATCCGGCGCGCCTTACAAGAAAGCACTCGGTCGTGGCGGAGTTGGCAGACGCGCTCCCAAAGGGGCTGACGACGCTTGGCATATCCAACGAAATCGCATACAAGGTCGTCGAGAACACTACAAATGACGCCCGACGGCTAAGCTTAGCGACCCGCGGTGGCCACATCGGCAGCGCATTCTGGGTTGAGCGGTTGATAATGCGAGCGGAGCCAGAACAGTGGCCCCTCGCCCGGTGGCCAGTCAAAGCCCTCATGCTGCTGCTGGCGCTGACTCTTCCGCCCAAGCTTTTTTATCGACTGCGCCGCCGTTATTCCGTCCTACGGGAAACTGCGATTCGTATTTCACCCATAGCCGCATCGAGAGCGAGGCTGACATTTTGAATTTCCTCGCAATAGCTCAAGAAGTGGCCCAATCATTCCGAGCTCAAAACTTTGAATGCTGTTGTTCAGCTTGCCATCTTCTGTGGCCGCTCTCGGCCCTTGCCGGGTTTCTCATCTGCGGCAGTACCTCGGCCTATCTCTAATTCTTGACAAAGCGGTGGAGTAAAAATGCTCACTCTGGGAATCAACTATGGATCCCATGATTCGGCTGCGGCCATAGCGCGTGATGGCGAGATTTTGTTTGCAGCGGCAGAGGAGCGGCTCAGCCGCAAGAAGCACGATGCCGGCTTCCCGCTGAACGCCATAAAGGCCTCACTTACGCACGCTCGGGCCGAGCTACAACATCTCGACGAGGTAGCTTTCGGATGGCAGCCGTTCGCTACTGTGCGCTCCACTGATCTGCGAAACTATTTGACCGGCGCGCATCCAATGGGATGGCGGGAGGCCTTGAAAGCGCAAACTGTGGGCCGGATCTTGGAATATCAGACGGATGGCGAGCGCCTTTTCTCCCGGCATTTGGGGACACCGAAAAACGGCTTCAAGAGAATCGACCACCATTATGCCCACGCCTTGAGCGCCTATCCGGTTTCCGGGTTCGACGAGGCGACTGTGGTGGTGATCGACGGGCGAGGTGCCTGGGAGGCGACCTCGATCTGGCATGGTAAAGGGCGCGAGCTCAGACTCGTTGAGATGGTCCGGTGGCCGAATTCGATTGGTTTGTTTTATGCCCAGTTTACGTGGTGGCTGGGATTTGAGAAATTCCAGGACGAGTGGAAAGTCATGGGCCTCGCGCCCTATGGGGGGCCGGGGATCGACCTGAGTGGTTTCATCAGCGTTTCCGACGGCCATTATTCAGTCAATGCGCGGCTGCTTCTCGACGACCTCTCGCGCATTGAAACGGCGCTCGGTCCGGCGCGAAAGCCTGATGAACCGCTTCTGGATCGACACCGCGACGTTGCATGGGCCGTACAGAACGCTTGCGAACGGGCGGAATTGGCAGTCATTAAGCGCGCCGTTTCGCTCACGGGGTCACGCAATTTGTGTCTTGCGGGTGGGGTGGCTCTTAACTCCAAAGCCAATGGTCTCATCCTCAGCGAAAGGCTGGTTGACCGGATCTTTATACAGCCCGCCGCAACGGACGACGGCGTGGCTATCGGGGCTGCGTTGGCTGCACCGGTGGCCGCAGGATTGCGTTGCGGAGAGATGACGAAGGCTTATCTTGGGTCGCAATCGGGGACCAATGAGATCGAGGCGCTGCTCCGCACCTACAAACTTGACTACGAAACCTTGGACGATCCCGCTGAGACGGCGGCCGAACTGTTAACCGAGGGAAAGCTCATTGGCTGGTACCAGGGTCGGGAGGAGTTTGGGCCCAGAGCGCTCGGCAACCGTTCCATACTTGCTGACCCGCGTGACGTCCGTAATCGCGATCGAGTGAATAATGCGGTCAAATTCCGCGAGGACTGGCGCCCATTCGCGCCCTCGGTTCTCGAGGAAGCTGGCGCCTCGCTTTTCGAGAACTATCATACGACACCGTTTATGACGTTAACTTTCCAGGTCAAACCGGAGAAAAAGGAAGACATTGCGGCCGCGGTACATGTGGACGGTAGCGCTCGTGTTCAGTCTGTGACGCGCGATCAAAATGAACGTTACTATGATCTCATCAAGAGCTTTGCGGAGAGGACAGGCGTACCAGCAGTGCTGAACACAAGCTTTAATCTCAAAGGCGAACCGATCGTCAATTCACCATTCGATGCGGTCAGGACATTTTATACGTCGGGACTGGACGCGTTGATACTTGATCGGTACCTCATCGCGAAAGCGTTACCGCTCAAGGTCGAGCGGCGACAAGCAGAGGACAAAAAAATGATAGCTCGTGCAGAAGCCTGAGTTGCAAATGAAAGGTGCACTAGAAAGAGTACTGTGTTACCTCAGTGGGAGGCGCAATCCCAGAGAGTAATCGCGCCAAATGCAGGAATAGTTAATGTCGGAATTGATCGTTATTGAACCGGGACGGCGTGAGCGCCATTACTGGCTCGACCTCTGGCGATATCGCGAGCTGTTTCGAGTGCTCGCATGGCGTGACCTGTCGGTCCGCTATAAGCAAACGGTTATTGGCATGCTTTGGGCACTTATTCGACCCTTTATGACCATGGTGATCTTCACCATCGTCTTCGGTCGAATCGCACAATTGCCGACGGTCGGAACAGCACCGTACCCGTTGATGGTGTTTGCCGGCATATTGCCTTGGACTTTCTTTTCTAACGGGCTGAGCGAGGCTTCGTTCAGCCTGATCAATAGTGCGAACCTGATTAGTAAAATCTACTTTCCGCGGCTTATTGTCCCCACGGCGACGGTTGTCGTGGCTCTCGTGGACTTCCTTGTCAGCTTTTGCATGCTGCTTCTGCTCATGGCCTGGTACCAATTTATGCCGGATTGGCGGATCTTGGTCCTCCCCGCATTTGTGCTGCTGGCATTCTGTGCTAGCGTCGGCCCAGCCCTTTGGATGACGGCTCTCAACGTCAAGTATCGGGATTTTCGCTACATCATACCTTTTATCGTGCAGTTCGGGCTGTATATTTCGCCGGTTGGCTTTAGCTCGAGTGTGGTGCCCGAACAATGGCGTTTGTTATACTCCTTAAACCCGATCGTCGGGGTCATAGATGGATTCCGCTGGTGCATCCTGGGCGGGCAAAGCGAGCTCTATGCGCCGGGCCTGGTAATTAGTATTGCCGTAACGGCCTTTTTTCTCTGGTTCGGCATCCATCAGTTCAGAAAGATGGAGAAGAGCTTTGCAGATCTAGTTTGAGCTAATACGATGTCGGATGCCATCATCACCGTCGAAAATCTGTCGAAGCGATACCTGATCGGCCATACGTTTGGCAGCGACGGGGTGTACAGCTATACAGCATTACGCGACATTCTCGGTCGGGAAGTTCGTAACTTTGCGCGCAAGGCGGTTGATCTGTTGCGCGGCCGACAGGTTGTTCAGGGCGATGAGGTCGAGGAATTCTGGGCTCTCAAGGACATATGCCTGGAAATTAAGCGGGGTGAGGCGGTTGGTATCATCGGCCGCAATGGCGCTGGTAAGACCACGCTGCTCAAGGTTTTAAGCCGGATTACGGAGCCGACCGGGGGTCGAGTTCTGCTACGTGGACGTGTCGCTAGTTTGCTTGAGGTCGGGACGGGTTTTCATCCCGAGCTCACGGGCCGCGAGAACATCTTCCTTAACGGCGCTATCCTTGGGATGACGCAGCGCGAGATTAGGAAGAAGTTCGATGAGATTGTCGCATTCGCGGGCGTCCAGCGCTTTCTTGACACGCCGGTTAAACGCTACTCATCAGGCATGTATGTACGACTTGCATTTGCTGTTGCTGCCCATCTCGAACCTGAGGTCTTGATTGTAGATGAGGTATTGGCGGTAGGGGATGCCGAGTTTCAAAAAAAGTGCTTAGGAAAGATGGGGGAGGTTGCACAGGGCGGACGGACAGTTGTGTTCGTTTCGCATAACATGGCTGCGATGAAGAGCCTCACAACGCGCGGGATTGTACTGGATGCTGGGCGAGCTGTTTTTTCCGGCACGACCGAGCAGGCAATCCAGCACTACACGCAATTACTAAGCCGACCTATTGTTGGAAAGCCTCGCGAACGGAGCAAAGGTAAACATACTGCGATCCGCGACGTCCGTTTGTTGGCTAAAGGTGATCACGAGCCAACGACGCAATATGTGCCGGGCGAACCCTTAATTCTGGAAGTGACAATCGACACAGATGGCACCGGGGGGATGTCGCTTGAATTGTTCCTCACTGATGCGTCTAGAACACGTCTCGGCTTCGCATCTACTTATTCGTTTCACGGGCAAACACTCCCGGAAAAAGAGGGCTCCTATCGCGCAATAATAAAATTGGACCCGCTTTTGCTCGCGGCGGGCCGTTACGCCTTTGATGTTGCAACGTCAGAACCAAGCGCCAATCATTGGGATCACCGGGTCGAATCTGCCGTCGAATTCGAAGTTCAATTCTCGAACGCACTTGGATATCCCTGGGATTTCAAGCAGTCATATGGCTTCGGGTGCCTTACATTACTGTGTCGCCCTGGTGCTGAGTTCGTTCGACTAGGACCAGCTTCTAATTCCTCTGGGCGGGGCCATTCAATAGCCGACAGATACCACGAGCTATCGCCGTCCTGAATTGGCGCAGGAAGTCTGTTTTGAACAGGACGTGGATTCCCCTTCGGGTTCGCAAGGACAGGCGAATGTCCGTGCGTGTCTGGGACGTGAGTCCATCGGTTCCCGTTTGGACAAATCACAGCGAGCCGTCGTGCCTATGGAAATTGCGTTTTTGGTTCCGAAAGATACGAGCATGGTGTGAAGGGTCGAGTGCTCCCCGTTGCTGCGGCCGATGAGTATGCGCATCAAGCAACGGAACTGACAATGCTCGAATCGATTAAGTACCGGAGCGGTAGATACGTGAACCGGAGCTACAAGAAGCGGAGAACATGCAACGTAGGCTGTTTCTAGCTGGCGTCCTTAGTGCCTTAGGGTTAAGGCCACCGCGCACGGCACAAGCCGACACGACTTTCACAGACTTCCGTTTCACGGCAAGGGGCGCTCCAACTGCGCGGACACTGCCGGATCGGCTCAGCGACGTGCAAAATGTCAAGGATTGGGGCGCATTGGGCCGCGGTTCGCACGATGACACCAGCGCCATCCAAGGTGCTATAGACCACTGCATTAAGCAGGGGACAGACGGCCATTATGGTGGCACAGTATTTTTCCCGCCGGGTAAATATAAAGTATCATCGCTGGCCGTTGGAACAAACGATGCTGCCTATAGCAGGGCTGGGGTCAGAATCGTCGGGTCCGGACGCGAGTGCACCGTCATCGAGCCTCATGCAGCAAATTGGGCGATATCGTCCGGGGGGCGCACCTATGAGTGTATCGAGACTATCGAGAATATCCAGCTAAATGCTGGAAGGCTGGGATCGATACAAATAACCGGATCGAATATCAGAATAGTGTCTGTCCGCTTCAATGGCAAGTTTGGCATCGATGCTACTCAGGCGAACGGCGCTTACATTGCCGATTGCAGCGGTCTCTATAGCGGTCCTAATTCGGCAGATGCAGGCCCTGGCTACGGACAAGCATTCCTCGCTTCCGGCAGCATCGGCATTGCGCTCGGCAACAATTGTATTGCTTATGACTGTCGGCCAGGTCTGTACGATGTTGATATTGCGCTCAGTGGCTATGGTGCAAATGCACTCAGTTGCAGCGGCGACAACGCAAATATCGGCTTCCGCATGGGTTGGGGCGTCTCCGCCAGTGTAGCTGCAGAGATACCTGCAGTCGGCTGCACCATCCAGGGCGGACAGACCGAGCAGACCAACGTCTCATATGAACTCTACAACTGTGATAGCTGCGCCGTTTTTGCCGGCAGATTTGGCGGTAACGCAGGACTTCCTGTTGCGGTGGCGGTAACAGGAGCATATGCAGCCGGCACCGTCACGATCACAACCGCGACCAATCACAATATTGGTGCCAATGGGACGCACGTCATATTGCAAATCGCAAACCCGTCAAAGACGGATTACATTCCAAACTACGGAAGTGGAAATGCCGTTGGGCTAGTTGCCGCGACGGTTACTGCGGACAACCGGTTTACTTATGCATTGTCTCCGGCTCCAGCGAGTAACACTTTGACCTCAGCAACCTGGACGTATCCGTTGTCATATGGATACCGTGCTAGGAATGTAAAAAATACCCTTATCGTTCCTGGTGAGGTGACAAGCAACGTCGTCGTCACTGTCGATTTGGATTATGGCGGTGAAGCAAACATTGTTCAAAACAATAATGTGATAATGGGGGTAGATGCGAATCAGGGTTGGGTTGTGCCCAGAGGCGTGAACAAGGCTGCATGGAAGTACATTCAGGTAAGAGGTGGCACCAACATATTAGCCAGCGACGTAATATCCAAGCTAATGCCCTTCAATGCCGCTCTACCTTCGGCGCGGGTGAGCTATCCAGATGCCACAATGAATTATGCCGACTTGCCTGGCCAGGGGGGCGTCAATCAGAGTGGGCCATTTGAAGGGCAGGAGTATATTATCGTAGACAGCAATATTGCCGCATCAGGAAATTGGAATGCGACCGTTTCTGGTGGTGGCGGGAATCACGTTAAAGTTCGATATGATTCTACAGGCACTCCTGGTTGGCGAATTAGCGGATGACAACTCCATTTACCACATATTCCTTTTCAGCGACTGCGCCAACGCCACATTTTCCGCGCACTACACCAGATCGTCTTAACGATGTTTTCAACGTCAAAGACTTTGGGGCTGTTGGCGATGGTAAGACTGATGACACGGCAGCTATACGCGCCGCCATCGTCTATGCCTATAGCCAGAACCAAGTCAGCAGCGCTTCCGGGGGCGGTATCGTATTCTTTCCGCCCGGCGTTTACTACATAGGCTCGCCGCCGCTGGATGTCAGCAACGATGCTGGTCCACAGGCTGCGGGAGCTATCATGCTTAGCGGGGCCAGCAGGGCGTCGTCTGTCCTGAAAGGAAACTACACTACTGGCTGGTTACTGGAATTGATTAACGGATTTAATGGTAGATGGGCGGGTGTCTCAGGCATCCGGAACCTTACGATTGAGAACGACAGCACTACTCTTCTCTCCGGGGCGTTCCGCATACAATATCTAATCGCCAACGAATTTTATGCGGAGAATTGCAAATTTGTTGGATACAACGCTGTTATTGGTGCTGGCGACACAGAGCTGTCCACTTCGTTTCGAAATTGCATATTTTCTTATCCCGGCTTTCG
>Ga0066903_100001753_pt1 | contig 16301 bp, 8 predicted proteins | sample PanSoiMetaGPlot1_FD_67491 | JGI IMG/M metagenome (GOLD analysis project Ga0066903, IMG submission 67491) | Tropical forest soil microbial communities from Panama analyzed to predict greenhouse gas emissions - Panama Soil - Plot 1 (version 2) | ecosystem: Environmental > Terrestrial > Soil >... | reverse complement strand
CAGAAGGCGCTGACGCAGGGAACATTGGCCGGGGTGGTTTCGACGAGCGCCCTTGAACTAGGGCTCGATATTGGGGACCTCGACATCGTCGTACTCCTTAACACACCTGCAACCATAAAAGCGTTCACGCAGCGAATCGGTCGAGCAGGCCGGCGTCGCCCCGGCATTTGCGTTCTGCTCGACGATCAACAGGTAATGGCGCCACTCGCTGAATACGCCGCGCGGAAACCTGAGCCAAGCTGGCTATATCTGGACAATCGGTACATCCAGTACTCGAATGCGCTCTGCGCTGCAGCCGAACTTCAGGCACGTGGAATCACCTCCACGAACGAAATCGAGTTCCCAGGGCTGCCGGAAGCGTTTCGACGACTCGTTGAGAATGAGTTGAATCCCACCGAGGCTGTTCCCCCTGACTTGTACAGCCTCAAGCAGAAGGCGCAGGACAGCCCGCATTACGAGTTCCCCATACGGTCGGCAGCCGAACCGAACTTCGCTGTTGTTGGGAGTTTCGAGCGAAAGCTTGGAACGCTTTCGTATGCACAGGCGCTCCGGGAAGCCTATCCAGGCGCCGTGTACTATTACATGGCGCGGCCGTTCAGGACTTATGCTCTCGAGTTCAAGAAGGGTCTCATCAAAGCAAAACGGGCGCGCTACTTCACAACCAAGCCGCTCGCGGATAATCTCGCGTTTCCAAATTTCAAGAATGGGATTCTGTCCGCATGGTCTTCCCCGGATGGATTCGTGTGCGAGGTCGAACTGCAGGTCAGCGAGCGAGTCAAGGGATTCGTCGAGCAACGTGGGCAGAAGCAAACGTCCCACGAATACGGCCCGTTATCTCCTTACAGCCAGAAGCCATTGAATCGTTTCTTCCAAACGACCGGTGTATGCTGGTCGTTTGCTGATGTGGATCGCGCGGAGTCTGTTGCCCGACAATTGCTCGAGACATTCTCGACGACATGCGGCATTCAGGAACGCGACCTTGGCATCGCATTCTTCAAGGCGAACGAGGGCCCAGCTGGCGCCACGCCGGTCGCAGGAACGGCGATTTTTGATGCGACGAACGGCAGTCTCAGACTGACTGAGCGTTTGGCCCTTCAATTTCAAGACATCCTTGCTGCCGCAATCTGTCAATGCGACGAGGACAAGACCAAGCACACGCTGGTCGAACTTCAATCTCTGATCGCCGCGCTCCAACCGCTAGTCATTGCCCCGACGGCCGAATCAGCACCGGCTGAGGGTGACTGGGTTCGTCTAATCGCCAGGGGCGAACCTGCCATGTACATGCACGCTGACGGCCCGTTGGAAGTGACCGTTATCAATTTCCGCTATACGCCGAATGGCATCATGTACCAGCTCCAGAGCCTGAAGGAACCCGGCGTCAAGCAGCACAAAGAGACTGGCAAGTTCGGAACGAGCACTGACGTTGTCAAGATAGGCCAAGTTAAGTGGATGGTCTCGGCGACGCACATCCAACCCATTCACGGGCGGACGCGAACCGTTCGCTGCAATCTTGTCAGCGGTGAAGAGGAATCCCTCGAACTCACAGCATGAACGCGAGACACTCCGACTGAGCCACAGCGCGACGGGCCTGGTGGGCAGGCGGCGATCTCGGAAGCCGCCAAGCGAGCGTGGGCCACGCGCCGCTCAAAGGATGCCGCGCGTGTCTGAGCGGGCGCTCTCAGCTCACACAATGTCCCGACCGCCGAAGGATGTGACGCTAATGGCAACGTTAATGTTACGACGTATTGACAACGAGATCTGGCAGGGTGTTCGATGGTCATAGGTGGCAGCGGAACGCTCGACACGACTGATCTCCGTGCGGAAGCTGAAAAGATTCTCGTTGCTCTCGCAGGAGCCGGCGCTCGATTGCGCGACGATCAGTGGAGCGCGATCGAAGCGCTCGTCGTCCATCGTAGGCGAGTGCTCTGCGTCCAGAGAACAGGCTGGGGGAAATCCGCCATCTATTTCGTAGCGACCGCTCTTCTCCGGTCACAGGGCGCAGGTCCGACGCTCATCGTCTCACCGTTGCTCGCATTGATGCGGAATCAAGTGGACGCCGCTCAACGTGCTGGCATAAGAGCAACGACGATCAATTCCGCCAACGTGACCGAGTGGCACGACATCTACGACCAAGTACAAGACGGCGCCATTGACGTGCTTCTCGTCAGTCCGGAGCGGCTCAATAATCTGGACTTTCGCGATTATGTCTTGCCAGAACTCGCCAAAGCCGTGGGTCTCGTCGTCGTTGACGAGGCGCACTGTATCTCGGACTGGGGTCATGACTTTAGGCCGGACTACAGACGACTAGGAACGTTGCTGTCTGATCTCCATCCGGACGCGCGCGTCCTGGCTACGACGGCGACCGCGAACGCGAGAGTCGCAGCCGATGTTGCCGAACAGCTTGGCGATACGCTGGTCCTGCGCGGGCCCCTGGATCGTGATTCTCTTCAACTCGCGGTTGTATCCTTGCCCACAACCGCGCATCGGCTGGCATGGCTTGCGGATCGGTTGGCCGCGCTGCCAGGCTCAGGTATCGTCTACACGCTGACGATAACCGCATCCGAGGAGACTGCTGCCTTCTTGCGTTCGCAAGGGCACTCAGCCGTGGCGTACAACGCGAAGACGGAAGACGCCGAAAGGCGCGCGGCCGAAGCTGATTTGATCAATAACGAAGTGAAGGTCTTGGTCGCGACGTCAGCGCTCGGAATGGGATTTGACAAACGGGATTTGGCTTTCATTGTCCACCTGGGAGCACCACCTTCACCGATAACCTACTACCAGCAAATCGGCCGCGCAGGCAGGGCTGTCGACACCGCCCAGGTCGTTCTCTTTCCAGGTAGAGAGGATATTGCGATTTGGCGCTACTTCGCGACACTGTCCTTTCCACCGGAAGAGCAGGTGGCAACCGTCCTCGATGTGCTCAACGGAAGCAGCGCGCCATTGTCCACCCAAGCACTGGAACCGCGGGTCGACCTGTCCCGCGGGCGTCTTGAGCACATGCTGAAGGTCTTAGACGTCGATGGCGCTGTTCGGCGTGTGGCTGGAGGCTGGGTCGCGACCGGTACAGCCTGGCGACACGACAAGGAACGGTACGAGCGAATCGCTGCTGCACGTCTGATTGAACAGCAGGCAATGCTGACGTACGCCGCGACATCAGAATGCCGGATGGGGTTTCTTCGGAAGTGCCTTGACGACGCTACTGCAGTGGCATGCGGGCGCTGTGACAACTGCGCAGGTACGTTCGTGTCAGCGGTCGTTTCGGACAGCGCACTAGAGGCGGCGCGCGCTCACTTAGGTCGTGTGGGTGTCGACATTACGCCACGGACGCAATGGCCCAGCGGACTGGCATCGATCGGCGTGACGTTGGCGGGTCGCATTCCGATGGACGAGCGTGCTTCACCTGGCCGGGCGATGGCGCGATTGGCCGAGTCCGGTTGGGGAGAACGGCTGCGATCCGTTCTTGAAGACGGTACAGCCGACACTTCGGTGCCCGAAGATCTTCTCACTGCGACCGTCCGGACAGTTGCTGATTGGGTAGCCGCTGACAAGTTGCGGCTCGCCGGCATTGTTGCGATGGGATCGAAAAGAAGACCGCTTCTTATTGCCAGCATGATTGAAGGCATTTCAAAAGCCAGCGGTCTATCCGTCTTGGGGGTTCTTCCAGCCGTTTCATCGTCGGCCGCCGTTGGCCGAGCGAACAGCGCTCGGCGTGTTGCCGCTCTTCACGACAAGATTGCAGTGCCGCCGGACCTTTTAGCCTTGTGCCGTGAGATCCAAGGTCACGTTCTGCTCATTGATGATGTCGTCGACTCCGGCTGGACGATGACTCTCGCCGCTCGCGCACTGCGGCGAGCGGGTGCTAAGAGTGTTTTGCCGCTTGCACTTGCTACAGTCGGTCGCCGAGAATGAGGCGAGGTCGCACGACGAACGCTAAATGTACGATCGGGTTGGATAAACGAATTTTCTCACCTGCGGAGACATGATCTCGGAACACATTCTCGCTTCTTCGGGATGTCTATGACAGAACTCCGCCGAATTGAGCGTGCGGCAGCGCGTTCTCTTGAAGCTGCAAACTGGTTCAACGGCGTCGTAGTCACCCATGCGAATTATCAACTCGCTTTGAAGATCCTCCAGATCGGCGCCGAGTCGATGGACGATTTGAAGAGCCTTTAGGTATGAATCGTGGAGCTGTTCAGTCTCGACAGAACGTTGCGTCCATCCATCCAGTTGGTTTCTTGACTCGAGGACGGCCGTCGCGGCTGCATCGGCGGCGGCTGCCGACTCCTTCGCCGCCAGGTTCTCATTTACGAACTTCGATCGCCTAGGCACTCTGGTCCAAATGAACCGACCGTGTACGTCTTCGACCACGCAACCGGACGCCAAGTCCGGGAAGAGGGCATGTGCGCGTTGAGGACTGAACCGACGGGCCTCTGGAACGTACCTGGCGCGGACGATGCCCTCGATGCCATGAGTGCTCCCAGTAGCGGCTCTGAGTCTGTTCGACGTGATTTCGAGCTGCAACTTCGCTGGGACCAGCTCTTTAAGAAGGTCGCGGGCGATGCGATGCAATCTGATCTCGTGCGCGTCAGCACGCCGAGCGTGGCCGGCGGATGGCAAAGTCTTGATTTCATCCTCAATTCGCTTGCGTTCCTCGAATCTTTGCGCGGCAGCTCGGGCTTGTTCAACCAAGACAGCTACCTCAGCCTGGGACCGACGTATCCACTCCAGGTTTTGCATGTCCGCCGCATGTGCGCGGTGAATGAAGTGTTCCACTTGGCGCGCACACGTCGTCTCGAAAGTCGACAAGCAGCGGAGTTCAAATGGGTTTCCGGTCTGGAGCTGCGCAACGCGAATGGCCACGTCACCAGCAGTCACGCCGACCTTGACGAGTCTGAAATCGTGCGTCTCGTCAGCAGGATTCCGCATTCCCAGAAAGTAGACCTTTGCCATCGAATGAACCTTCACATACCAAGGACGTCGGCACCACCTCCAGGAGTAACAGCAATACACTCTGCAAGTGGGAAACGCTCACTCCCTGTCCATCCCGGTCCACAAGTACTCGAGTCGATCGCACGCCTTCGCGACGGTTCGGACGTGCAGCTCCCATTCCTCTCCGGTCAGAGCTTCGGTCGGAACCCAAGCTTCGCCGATCACCGTACCGCGCTCCACGGTCTTGAAACCAACCAGTTCCCGATAGCGGTTAATCAGCCACGATTCGACTTCCGGGGTCTCGGCCGTTGGGTCAACATTGAGCTGTGCCCGGGACGCCACACGCGACCACAATCGGATGCATGAGGGATCTGAATCGTCCACGTTGACCAGTTGAAATCGTTCCGGTCCGCACGGCACACGGATCATTTCGCCGACGCATCGCAAGTTCCGCTCGCGCGACAGAACCTTCCAGCTATCGCTCAAACTCCACCTCTCTTTCAAGACCATCCTCGAACGCAGTCAGATCGTGATCTATCCCGAGGAGCACTGCTTCCAAGCGATCGGCCGCAGTGACGACCGATTCAATTAGCCAGCGCGCTCGGACTGAATCGGCTGAAGGGTGTCCGAGCACAACGTCGCCCTCGACGGTCAGATCGTACTCGTCGAAGCGCGCGTCGTACACGGCGCAAATCTTCGCCCGGATCGAACCTGTTTCTCGGGCGATTCTCGCCGTGTCAGCACGCGGATCAACGCGTCCCACAGGGCTAACACAACGAACACACAGCATTCCGTCGACGGAACGCACAAGCAGCGTGAATGGTTGCTGACGGTCACGCCGCAACGTCCCGAGAAGCATTCCCGGAGCAGGCTTCTGGATCCATTCGATTGGCAGCCCCACGTATGACAATGCCAATCGATTGAACCGCTCGAGGAGCTCTCGTTCGCTGTCGGCGGACACAGCAAGCTGTCGTCTCGAGCCGGCAATCAACTGTTTCTGAACAGGAAACGCGCTCTTCAGGGGTTGCGTGACAGGCGCTATACTTCGCATGCCGCGCGCAGCCTCGTATACCACATCAATCTTGCGATCGTGGTCCTCGTCATCGTCCCCGAATCGCTCGTGCATCAAACTCATGAATCGGTTCAGACGTTCGAAGACCCGGTTGACCTGAAACACCTCAACAGTCTCTTGGAGGTAAGGGTAGAACACCTGTATCAAGTCTTCGCCGGCCGGATCGGCCTGAAGAGCAGTCAGGCGACGCTCCGTTTGAGATCGGACACGATCGATGCGTCCTGTGCGTTGCTCCATGGATGATGGCATCCACGTGATGCCATAGTGGTAGATCCTCGAGCAGAACAGGTGCAGGTCTTCACCTTCCTGGAGGAGTTCGGTGGTGATAAGAGCGCGCGGATACCCAGGCATCCGGAACTGACGAACTGCGGTCCGGTTGACGGTACCCGACATGCCCGCAACGGGCTGCTGCTCTCGCAGAAGTTTGCCGAGTTCCGTTGGAGCTTCCGCTAGCGGTCGCTCCCAGATAGAAGGAACGTTCGTGTCGACGATCAAATCGAACTGCGTCGCCGCTTGCTCGAGTTCGTGCCAGGCCGTGGCGCTGCGGTCGTTCCGTTGCCGGTCAAGCAGATCGAGAAACGCGCGGGCGAGCGCCTGGCTGTCGTCCTCGGTTCTCGACTCTCCACGTGTATCGAGACGGCCCACTTGGTTCACGTAAAGACCCCAGAGGTCGACCAGCGGATGGCCGAGCCGACACATTGAGGCGATCAACTCGCGGCGTAGTTCAGCCCGCCGAAAGTTCTTGCCAAAGTCAGCCCGTTTGTCGTCCGGCCAAATGTCAGCTTTAAGGTCTCGGCGGGTTCGTATCTCTGTAAAGAAGGTCGACGTCTCGAGCCAGGAGCCCAGTTGTAGCGGACGCCGTGCAGACCTAACGAAATCGAACAGCTCGCGGAGCACCACTGATGCACGTTCCCCGATCTCCCCTCCGGCTCTGCTCAGAAGTGTCAGTCCAGCGAACTGAAACGCCTGGAACAGCTCTTTATGTGTGTTTCGGCTTTTTACAGACACGACGCTGCCAGCGAGTTCTTCGAGCGAGCGGCGCACGTCAGATTCGGACCCGCCGACGAGCTTGTGGAGCGTTGAGAACACCGTGCCTGGTTCGGTGTTCATAACCGACGCGAGCCAGTTGTCCAAGAAAAACGAGGACAGCCCGAATCGCGCGCTATTCAGTCGTAACGCGAGCTGAGCTCCGCTCAGGATCCCCGCAGGGCCCTCACCTCGAAAGAACCATGCGAAGAACGTTTCGTTGCCACCAAGATCCTCTTCTTCCCGCCGCGCGGGTTCAGAGTCGTCTTCGAGATCCGTACTCCTGTCTTCAGCTCTCGGCAGTTGAGCCCGGTCTTGCTTCGAGCGTCGCTCGCTCTTGTACTGATCAACGATGCGGTGGAAACGCTCTCGTACCGTCGGTGGAAGTGAGGTCTCAAGCCGCGGCAACAACCAGTCGTCGTACTCGGACTCAAGCTTGTTCTGCAGTTCCTTGACCGAGGCGACACGGCGGACGAACACCAGGGCCTTCTCGCCAGTATCGAAAGACTGTCGTAGAGTTCGAACCAGAGCGTCCATCTTGGGGTGGGGCAGTTCGCGCTGAAATCGCTTCCAATAGCTCTCGGCCAGGCCGTTCACGGCTTTAATGTCGATGCCCTTTTCGTCCTCGCGTTCCGTTTGATCACCATCGAATACTTCAAGATCGGAGCGCACCTGCGCCGTCTGAAGAAAACTCTCGAACGACGCGAGCAGGCCGATCTGAAACGACTGATTGAACGTTTCGCTCTCGAGCAGTTCGCTGACCTTCTTCTGAACGAGTGCAACGATAAGGCGCTGATGATCATTGGCGGGGGGCAGTGGCTCATCATGCCGCTGCACCCCTCCCGCTCGCCACTCGCGGCGATACATGTTCTTCGTGAGCTCTTGCCCAGCGACCCTGACTTCATTGACACGGCGCACCATAAACTTGGCTAGAAGCGCCTTCTTCTCCTCATCGCTTTTCTGACGGTCGTCAAGACCGGCCGCTACGTGCTGCAGACCGAAGACGGCCAGCTGGTTCCAGACGTGGCAGAAGTCATCTTCGAGCGGCGTTGCAGAAAGAAGCAAGAGCCTGCTGGCACGCGGGCCATAGTGACGGAAGCCCCTCGGGGGTGGCTCACCATCAGCTGACTGTCCCATCGACAACGCGAGGACGCGGTTTCTGGATGCCTTGGAACCGAGCCCTCCTTTCAGATTGTGCGATTCGTCGAGAATGACGAGGTCGAATTGCGGAAGGGCACAGCACAGTGCGCGCGCGAAATTGTCCTTGAAGAGCTGCTTGCTGTGGAGACTGAACAGTGCTGGATCCAGCCAGGGGAGCGCTTTCAGGACAGCATCTCGCTTCGTCGACCAGGATTCGGCGTCATCTACGAGGCCGAGGCTGAAACTTGTCAGCCGCGCAAAGAAGTCGCGATCCGGATCGAGTGTGGTTTCCCTGATCAACTGCAGAAGGTTGTTGCAGACAATCGGCGACCGTGCGGGCGCCTGATGAAGAGCCTTGACGCGACGATCCGCAAATCGAACATTGTTCCGAACGAAATTGCGATACTCCCTTACCCACTTGAGCTGGATGTTCTCCTTGGGGGCAATTACGAGCAGTCGGAAGCGTGGGTTGAAATGCCGAAATAAAGCGAACGCCCCGAGTGCGACGTAGGTCTTGCCCATCCCCACTTCGTCTGCAAGGTACGCGGCTCGGTCCCGCTCGAGAATGTTGTGAATTGCCACGGCGCCAGCCAATTGCGACTCGGCTCTTCCCGCCGAGAGGCGCATTTCTGCGTCCTCGGCGCCGCCGCCGAAATCGAGTAGCTGTCGCGCCGTGTCTATTGAGATCATCGAGTCTCCGCAGTCACGCGTAACGCCGGTACAGAGCGCCGCAAGAACCAACGATCCAGCCAGGCGAAAAACGCGTCATGCTCGTCGTCCCGCAGGCCGCTCCCTTCGAATCGGATCGTTGGCCGGAGCCGATCACGCGCGGTCTCAATTTCATCAATCAGTGTGAACCTGTCACGCGCCATCGTTGCGAAGTCTGGTTCGTCCCGTTTGAGAACGGTCAGCAACTGCAGAGCGCAAAGCAGGGTCACGTAGTCGCCGACCGGATCGGGTGTCTCCTTCTCCGGCAATCGTTCGACGAGCCGCTTCAGAGTGTCGAACCGCTTCCCGAAAAGGCGGTCAAGCGCCTCCTTGTGGCGTCCTGCGGCAAGCGCTTTGCGAATCGAGCGCTCGAGATTCCCGAACGACAGATAAATGTGGGCAAACGCCGCAAAGAAACTGTGGTCCAATCGCGGAGCCCGTACTAAGCCAGTCCACTTCGCAAATTCCTCATCGTTCAGATCGCCCGCATGTTCCTCGAAGAACTCAGCCTTCTGGTCGTCGGTCAAGAGGGACCAGTACCGCAGAATCTCCTCCGGAGGAAGCCTCGCGAGCAGCGATGGCTTGTCCAGCGCGCCTTCCTCTTCAACGAGGATTGTAGCGTCGGGTTCACCGGGAATCTGAACGGTGACGAATGAGGAACTGACTAGGTGTTGCTTCAGCCGGTCCGCTTCAGAGTCGCCGAGTTGCGATGGAACTCGAGGATGCAAAGGACCCAATTGTCCAAGCAGCACACCCGAGCCCGCGATTGTCAGGACCGGGGACTGTTGCTGATCGTCCCATATCCCAATCGCGGCACCCGTGGTCCAGTTGTACCGCAGTGTCAGTTTCGTTCCGGCGCCGTTCTCGAGTCCGTCTCCCTCCTCGCGCGTCCGGAATGCTGATGGCTTCTTCTTGTCGGTCTCGAGCCACCAGTCACTCTTGGTACTGCCTTCGACCTCGATCAAAAAGCCAGATTCGACGTTACCGCCATCGCTGAACCCTGCGTTCGTCAGATTCACAGATCCTATGAAGAATGTCTGACGTCGATCCGACGGATCGAAAAACCGATAGACCTTCGCGTGCACATTGCGATCGCGGCTCTTCGTCCAGAAGACGACATCTTTCGGCAGGGCTCCCCAGACCGCGCCGAGCTTTGAGACGGCGTCCCAGTACTGTTCGGAGCACAGCGCATCGCCCTCGATGCCTCTCGGGAGATACAGGCGCGTCTCGCGAGGCTTGAAGCGGTTTAGCAGGTCCTGAAGAGGTTTCACCGACTCCGTCTCGTCGAAGTACGGCGAGATCACCTCCAGACAACGACGACGCAAGCGGTTTCCAGCGAGTTCGTCCAAGAAGGTCGGCAGATCCGACTTTCCTGCGTACATCCTCGTGAGCAGGAGTCCTTCCGATAGTCGCTGCTCCGGAGAGCTGAGCCTTCTGAGGAAGGCAACGACTGCATCCAGCGCCGCGTGGTCGCTGCCCTGCGGCGACAGGCGTCGCACGGTTGCAAGAAGATCACGCAGGTCGGCGACGAACGGACACTGCGCTCCCTCGTCGAAGCTCTCGATGTGCGCGACTTCGACGTTCTCCCACCATCCGGCGCGGGTCAGATTTGCTGAAAGCGACGCAACGACCAAACGAAGGTCGCCAGCCTTACCGATTCCCTTGGGGTGATCCTCAACCCGTTCAACGAGCAAGAACACGTTCTTCGGGTGGAAATATCCCCCGCGGTGATGGATGCCGATTCTGTCAAAGTTCGTGCGCGGCGGACCTGAGCCGGCCTCGAGCGCTCCAGCGTCGTAGTAGACGGCAATCGGTCCGGTGACGCGTAGAGCATCCGCCAAATGAAGCACGCGAGCCTGAGGGACCTGGCTTAGCGAGATGTCAAAGAAGGCGGGAAGGACATCCTGCTCGAAGAATGCCGGGGAAAAGCTGAACGTGAGAAACATAGCGGTCCGGAGGCGACAGCCGTCCATTGCGGCTTGAAATGCTTCGGACAGCACTTGCCGTTGGATGTCCGTGCGCTCCTCCCTCACGCGGTCACCTCGCGCGAGATTGACCACAGAGAATTGATGAAATATGTGCTTCGCCAGCGATCTTCAGCTTCCTGGACCGACGTCAGTTCATCAGGCTCGTCGGAGAGTCGCACGAGGATGCGGTTCTTTTCGATCGCGAGCCACGACGCAGCCCCGCCTCGTCGTTGCATCACAGCTGTGTTGATACCCACCAACAGTTCAATCACCTGGCGGTAGTCAGCTCCTGTGAACGCCCGCGCAAGACGCATCCAGAGGTCGGCTTCGGCTTCGGACTGCAGAGCACCTGCAATCCGGGATTTCAGCGCAGTGAGACCTTCGAGGTTGAGACGCAGCGGTCGGCTCCACGTATCGTGGATCTGTTTTTCGACAGTCTTGACCGGCTGGCCATCTCGATCTTGAAGGAACCCAAAGACCAAAGCGGCCGGCGCGATCAGATTCTCGAGATGCGCAATTCGCTCCAGCGCCTCTGAGAGCTCGATGTTCCGACGAACAGCTTTCTGAACAGACCGAAACTCCTTGAAACCGAACTCGTCGCAGCGGAAATTAGCAAGAGCTTCTGATAAGGCACGCTGGCGGCCCGACGTTGGATCCGACGGCAGACACCAAGCAAGGTGCTTCTCGTAGGTGGCGCGCTCCTCCGCGCGCAAGCGCGGCAGATGCATTTTTGCCACAGCGTTGAACACATCGGCGTCGCGTCCCTCTGGCTGAAGCTCATAAGGATCTCGCCGAAGGATGTCCAGCAACCGTCTCAAACCGGCCTTTCCGAGCAGGGCAAGGTACTGCCTCTCGACGAACGCCTTGGGCTCCGGCTCAAGCCTTGACTCTTTGACAAGTCCGCTCTCGCGAGCCGCCCCGATGAAGAGGCCCCAGAGCCCGTAAATCTTTTGATTCGACAGAATCTGAGCTTCCTGTCCTGTGGAAATTCGGATGCGGCGTCCTTCATTGAGCCGCTTCACCACCCTGAGTAGCCCTCTGATTTGGCGATCCCGGTTCACCTTTACTCTCGCGTAGCCAGCAATTTGCTCGAATCGTAGGAACGTTTCGAGCGTCTTTGGCGCGTCCTGTCGGAGCTGCTCGTTCAGGATGTCTGCAAGCTCAAGAGCCACCAGGACTGTCGTGAAGCTGCGGACCGACGACGTGACGGTCGTGAGATTACCCACCACGTCACGGCCGAAGCGAGACCAGACGGGTACGAGTCCGAGGGGGTCTCTAGACCCCTTGACGTAAGCGTTTTCGTCCAGTGATGTCAGGAAGGGCATTGCGGCTAGATTGTGCGTTTAGTTAAAGTCAGCGAACCACGTCGGTACTCAATTCGCCCGCGCTTGCGAGCCGGCAGGTGCGTCCTGTCGCGGCGGCCGCGCGTTGTCATAAAGCATAAGAAGAATCTCCGCATCGAGCGCCGCGTACTGCAGTTGATCTGGCGAGAGTGGTCTACGACTCCAATTTGACGTTTGCGCCGCTTTGTCCAGACTGACACCTAGTTCGCGCTCGCAGACCATCGCAAGGCTGTGTCCACCGAGAGCGTCAGGACCTCGAGCTTCGCGAGAGGCCTCCAGCGTGTCGTAGACGCCGTCTAGTGCAATGCCAAGCGACGCAAGAACTCTACGCTCAAACCGCGCATTGTGAATGACCTTGACCGGTCGGGTGCCGCTCAAGACGTCGACGATCGGTTTCAAGTCGCCGACGGCAAATGGGTCCACGAGAAATGTGCGATTGCGAGTCGCGATCTGGATCAGGCACAGCGTTCCAAAGTCGAGGGCGGTCTCGACGTCCAGTCCAACAACGTCGGCGTTCCGCAGCTCCTCACTGACAGCGCGAAGAGCCGCCGGCGTGTCTACCCATTGCGCCCCATTGCGCGGCGTGGCGACCGGGCCAGGCATCGGCCGGACGACGAAGTCCAGCAGCATCGGCCCGGTATCCTGAACATCGGTGAGGCGTATACCTCCGGGGCGGGCCGCTATCCGAACGCCTGTTCGAGGTGAATCCGGTATCGAAGCACCACCGTGCGATTGAACGCGAGACGCGGTTCTGAACAGTACCAAGCGACGAACTCGCGGATCGCGTGATCGTAAGTCCGCTGGCCGCTGGCAGACGTCAAGCTGTTCAAGACGGCCGTCTTGGCGTGTTCGAGGTCTGGGAGCGCAAGGACGCGTTTGGGCGGCCTCTTCTTTCGTGATTTCGATTTCGGCATCGGCGACGGCCTCCTTCACCGTCGCCGACAGCTTCATCCGCTAGCTCTCCCTGCGGCGTGTACCAGGACCGATCTCGCCGGCGCCCCTCTAGCCCGTATACTCTCCAGTAGTTTGGCCCTGACTCCCGGCACGCGGCTCGGCGTCTACGAAGTCGCCGCGCAGATTGGCGAAGGCGGAATGGGGCAGGTCTATCGCGCCACCGACACCAGGCTGAAACGTCAGGTCGCGATCAAGATCCTCCCGCCGTCGGTCGCGGCTGATTCGGACCGGCTCGCGCGATTCCAGCGCGAAGCGGAAGTTCTCGCCTCGTTGAACCACCCGAACATTGCCGGCATCTATGGACTCGAAGAGAGCGATGGCGTCTCGGCACTCGTGATGGAACTCGTTGACGGCGAGGATCTCTCGCAGCGGATTGCGCGCGGCGCCATGCCGATCGATGAGGCGCTGCCGATCGCGAAGCAGATCGCCGATGCCCTCGAAGCGGCGCACGAGCAGGGCATCATCCACCGCGATCTGAAGCCCGCGAACGTCAAGGTCAAACCGGACGGCACGGTGAAAGTGCTCGACTTCGGACTCGCGAAGGCGATGGACGTTGGGCCAGGTGGGGCGAATGGACCAGGTGGGTTGTCGATGTCGCCAACGCTCTCGATGCACGCCACACAAGCGGGGATCATCCTCGGCACCGCGGCGTACATGGCACCGGAGCAGGCGCGCGGGAAGACCGTCGATAAGCGCGCGGACATCTGGGCGTTCGGCGTGGTGCTGTTCGAGATGCTGACGGGAAGCCAACCGTTTCCCGGTGAGGACCTCTCGCACGTCCTTGCGCGGGTGATCGAGCGCGACCCGGACTGGAGCGCCCTGCCGCCGGCGCTGTCCCCGACGCTCGGGACGTACCTGCGTCGCTGTCTGGTGAAGGACCCGCGCGAGCGCATCCGCGACATCGGTGATGTGCGCCTCGCGCTGACGGGCGCGTTTGAAACAGCGAGTCCAACTTCCACAACTCCCGAATCCCCAATCCCGATTCCCGTCCCCGCCTGGCGGAGCCAGCTGCCGTGGGCCAATGCCGCCGCAGCTCTCGCCGCGGCGGCCGTGTTGATGCTCTGGGCGCCGTGGCGCGAGACCGCGCCGCTGCGTGTCACGCGTGCGACCCTCACGTTTTCTGGCCCAGCCGCGCTGACGCTCAACGACAGCGGCCACGACATCGCGCTCTCTCCCGACGGGACGCATCTCTTCTATGTGGGTAACAACAGCACGCAACTGTTTGTTCGCGGGCTCGATGCGCTCGAGCCGATCGCGATCGCGAGCGTAGGTGGAGGTGGAATGCGCGACCCGTTCGTCTCACCGGATGGCCAATGGGTCGGCTTCGTCAACGGCAACACTCTATCGCTCCAGAAAGTTGCGATCACGGGCGGCGCACCGACGACGATCGCCCAGGCCGATTCGGTTGTCCGGGGCGCATCGTGGGCGGCCGATGACACGATCATCTTTGCGACCCTCAAAGCCGACACGGGGTTGCTGCGCGTCTCGGCGCGCGGGGGGCCGATCGACGTGTTGACCCGACCGGACCGCGAGCATGGCGAAGCTGACCATCTATGGCCGGAAGTTCTGCCCGGCGGCCGCGCCGTCGTCTTTACGATTACGTCGCAAACCGGCGGACTCGATACGGCGAAGGTCGTTGTGCGCGACTTGCGCACAGGGGCGCAAACAATACTGGTGCGCGGCGGCAGCGACGCACACTACGTCCCCAGCGGGCACTTGGTCTACATCGCGGCGGGCGCGCTGCGAGCGATCCCCTTCGACCTCGATCGGCTCGAGACGCACGGCTCCGCTAGGTCGATGCTGCCGCTGATCTCGGCGACGGCTGCGGGAGCGGGCGGTTTCGCCGTAGCCAATGACGGAACGCTCGTGTATGTAGACCAGCCGGGAGGCGTTGCGGTGAACGCGCGTACGCTGGTGTGGGTCGACCGCGTGGGCAAGGAGGAGGCTATCGCCGCCCCGCCGCGAGCCTACAACCAGCCTCGCCTCTCGCCCGACGGAACGCGCGTGGCTGTCTGGAGCAACGATCAGACGAGCGACATCTGGATCTGGGACCTGAAACGAAAGACGCTCAACCCCTTAACGCTCGATCCCGCCGAGGACCAGCACCCGCTCTGGACGCCGGACGGTCAGCGGATCATCTTCAGTTCGAACCGGGGCGGTGTGTTCAATCTCTGGTGGCAAGCGGCCGACGGCACCGGCGAGGCCGAGCAACTGACGAAGAACAGCGACGGTGGTGAGTTTGCTAGCGGAGTCACGCCGGACGGAACGACCGCGGTGTTCTTCAAAAACACGGGCACGACGACGGGCCGCGACTTGCTGCGCCTCGCTCTCGACGGGACGCGTCGAGTGACGCCACTCCTGCAGACGATGTTCGACGAACGCGAAGGAGTCGTCTCGCCCGACGGCCGGTGGCTCGCGTTCCAGTCCTCGATGGCGGGCTCTACCGAAATCTATGTACGGCCGTTTCCGAATGTCAGCGGCGGCCAGTGGCGCGTCTCGACGGCGGGCGGGAGTCGACCCCTCTGGGCGCGCAGCGGCAACGAGCTCTTCTATCTCGGCGTCGACGGATCGCTGATGCAGGTGTCCGTTGACGCGAAGGGCGCGGCGTGGAACCACCGCGCGCCGATTAAACTCTTCGAGCAGCGCTACTTTGTCGGCGGCAACTCCGGGCGCAGCTACGACGTGTCGCCGGACGGCCAACGGTTCCTGATGCTCAAAGCGCCCGGAACCGAGACAAGCACCGCTTCGCCCGCGCTCATCCTCGTGCAACATTGGGACACGGAGCTGAAGCGCCTCGTGCCGACGAAGTAAAGTCCAAGCCGTCATATCGCTGAACTCCGAACGCGTGGGATTTCTGCTGCCTTGGAGTTGAAGGCGAGGGCGGCCCGCTGACCGGAGTATCCCGGTCCTAAACTACAGCTGGGTGTCAAGTCCTGATAAGTCGCCAAGTGTAGATCTACAGACCACCGAGGCGCTGACCCCGGTGCCGCCTGTTTATGAGATGCCTTCTCGATTGGCCGGCCTGCGGTGGACTGTGGCGGCGGCGCTTCATTTTTCCCGACAAAGGGAGTGAATGACCGCGCGCGGCGCATCAGTGATTCCAGTGCGAATCTCCGTGCATCGAGTTCTTGTCACTCCAGAAGTCTCTCAACGGCAGTCGTC
>Ga0066903_100001752_pt1 | contig 16304 bp, 15 predicted proteins | sample PanSoiMetaGPlot1_FD_67491 | JGI IMG/M metagenome (GOLD analysis project Ga0066903, IMG submission 67491) | Tropical forest soil microbial communities from Panama analyzed to predict greenhouse gas emissions - Panama Soil - Plot 1 (version 2) | ecosystem: Environmental > Terrestrial > Soil >... | reverse complement strand
GATCGAGGCGGCGAACCCGCGGCACGAGCACGAATGGAAGCTCTGGAAGCAGACCAGGCTGCCCGACGGCAAGATCCTGATTCCCGGCGTCGTGAGCCACGCGACCAACGTCGTCGAGCATCCCGAGCTCGTCGCGGACCGGATCGTCCGATACGCGGAACTGGTTGGTCGCGAGAACGTGATTGCGGGCACCGACTGCGGGATGGGCTTCCGCGTCCACCCGCAAATCGCCTGGGCGAAGCTCAAGGCGCTCGCCGACGGTGCCGCGCTCGCCAGCCGGCAGTTGTGGGGACGCTGACGCGTCAGCGGTTGGCGACGCGGAACGGGTAGCTGTTGATGACCTCGGACTCTCCTGATGCCGATCGTCCGCGCAACTCGAGAACGTAGGTCTGCGGGCTCAGGACGTTCGCCGGCACCGTGATCGTCACCTCCGACACGTCGCCGCGCGGCGTGCCTGGAACCGAGCCTGATTGCCAGATCGTCCGGCCCTGCGATGCATCCTTGAGCGACGCCTCGTACAGCGGCAAGACGTCCGCGTGGCTCAACGTCAACCGGACGCTGCTGACGCCTTCGGGAACGACGACGGTCGCGAGCGAGCTGGCCCCCCGTGTGGCAGGGCGCAGGACGAGCGTCGCACGGGCCTCCTGCGAATCGGTGAGCAGCTGCCTTCGCAGCCTCGCGTTGTCGAACACGAGAAACGTTCCAGCGGCGATGAACAGCAGCGCCGCGGCTGCCAGCCATCGAGCACCGGGCCAGCGAAGGCCCGTCCGATTGCGGCGCGTGTCGCCCAGACGTGCGGCTGTCGCTGCGCGCGTCTGATGGTCGAGCAGCGCCTGCGCAAACCGCAGCTTCTGCTGCCTGGCTGGAGACGCGACGTACTGGTCCCGAACGCGGCGTGCGAGATCGTCGGGCAGCCGTCCCCTGACGTACGCGTCCACCAGATCGTTTTCCGTCGCGGTCAACCTCGCGGCGAAGTCGTCGTCCGCGATGCTCAGCTCGTCGAGTTGCTCGGTCTCGTCAGCCGACAGCGCGCCCAGCAGGTAGTCGACGACGGTGCGATCGTCCGGCGTGCGGGCATCGGACATCGTCTATGCTCCCAGGCTCCGGTTCATGCACGCCTCGAGCACGGCGCGGATGCGGCAGGCGCGGATGGCCAGCGCGTTCGCCGTCAGCTTGAGCCGCAGGGCAAGCGCGCGGCGATTCGCGATCGCGGCTCCCTGGGCGTCGTAATACCCGAGAATCAATTCCCGATCGGCATCGCCCAGCCGCTGAAGGCAGTCGTCCAGCACGTCGAGAGGCGCCTTGCCGAGGTCGCCGTCAACTGCTGGGAGCATTGTCGATTCGGCAGCCTCTTCGCCAACGCGGTCGTACCGCTCGCGCTCCACGCGCCGCTGACGGTGCTCGGCCCCACGGAGATACTCGAGAAACACGTAGCGAGCCACGACATAGCAGTATTTCGCGGGCGGGATGTCGATGCCTGATTTCTGCTCCTCCAGCCTGCGCGCGACACGGTTGAACGATTCGTCGGCGAGGTCATCAGGCGTCAGGCATCGCTTCCGATCGAAGTAGCCGACGAGACGGCGCCGCATTTCGAGATACGTCTGTCCGCCGGAATCGATTCCCTCATCGAGCCACGCGAGCAGACGACGGAACGCTTCGGGAGTCTGCGCCCATCGCGTTCGCGGCAGCTCGGCGGCTACAGCGTCTCTCCGCCGGGGCACGGCGCGAATTGTACCGTTTACAACGCGCGAAGAAACGCGATGAGATCGTCGCGTTCCTTCGCGCTCAGCTGGAGGTTGAAGCGCGCATCGTAGAAATCGACGACGTCAGCCAGCGCTGGAGCTGAGCCGTTGTGAAAGTACGGCGCCCGTGCCGCGAGCCCGCGCAGGATCGGTCCCTTGAACTTTCCGACGTCGGCCCATTTGCCGGTAATCATCGCGCGGCCGGGGTCCGTAGTGGTGACGCTTTCTCCCGTCGCGGTTCGAACCAGCGTGTACAGCGGCATGTCCGGTGTTCGCCGCGCCGCATCCGAGAGGCCGATGTTCAGCGGCGCCTTGACCGAATGGTTGCCGATGTTCGGGCTGTCGTGGCACGTGGTGCACGTGCCGGTGAGCGTGGTTGGCACGGTCACGCCGTTCGGGAATGTCTCATCGTTGAGGCCCGCCACGCCCGCGATCTCGAACGTCCGGCCGTTGAAGATTTCCTGCCCACGGGCGATGGCGGCGCGAGCCGCGATGGCCGGGTCTCTGCGCCGCTGATTCAGCCCCGCCCAGTCGTCGAAGAGATCGAACACGTGCGGATCGAAGGCCGCACCGGTGGGATTCAGTCCGATCGGATCGTTGATCCCGGCAAAGAACGGCTGCCGTGACAGCCTGGTCGGTCCCCCGTGCGCGCCGGACGCGAAGAGCGGACCCGCGTGGTCGTCGACCATCTGCGCGGTGAACAGTCTGGTTTCGAACGCGACAATCTGCCTTGCTTCATCGTCGGTGAGATGCACGGACGCCTGCGCATGGCCCATCGTCGCATCGTCGGCCTGCCTGGCGAGATCCTGCAGGATCGTCGTCGACGCCGACGATTCGCGGCCGTCCCACATCACGGCGCTCAAGAAGCTGACGTTGGTGGAGGGGAGCGGACGCCGGTACAACGAGAGTGTTCGCAGCGGAGCCCCGCACTCGTAGGGATCGTCGACGTGATCGACGAAGAATTCCGCTCCATCGGGCACGTCGATCGCGACGCGAATCAGGCCGCGGTGAAGCAGCAGGCTGTAGGCCGCGCGCCGTTCGTCGACGGTCGAGCCGCCAGCGCCGTCGCAGTTCGAGCCGTCATTCGATCTGAACAAGGGGTCGAGCCCGTCTGATTCGTCGAACCGGGCCTGGATGGATTCGGGCGTAATCGTCCAGCCCTCACCCGGCCGATGACACGAAAGGCAGGTGCGGCCGTTGGTGCCCAGATCCTTGAAAAACGGGTTGTTCAAATCCAGCCGGCCGTTCGGGCTGACGGTGCGAACGAATCCAGACTCGTCCCGGGCGACGAGATCCAGCGACGAATCCGGGCGGGCGAGGATGGGCTGGCTCCCGGTGACGGCTGCCACGATTCCGAGATGGACGACGACTGCAACGCGCACGATGCCCTTCATGGGGTGACCTCCTGCCCGACGGAATCCTCTCGGGCCCGCTCATCTCGATAAGACCAAGGCCGGAGAAACCTTTCGGCCGCTTTGAAGGCGTGTGCGATTCGGTGATAATCCGCTTTCATTCAAACCGGCGCGTCGGCGTATCCGCCATACGCGCACGCCAGGCCGGGGAGGCTGGACGTCATGATGAGTCAGGGCACGCTCGCTGTCGGCCGCGCGCTGATGGCCGCCGCGGCGCTTTCTTTCGGGTCTTCGGCGGCCTGGGCGCAGTGGATTTCGTATCCGGCCAAGAACGTCCCACGGAAGCCGGACGGCAAGGTCGACGTCGACGCGGCGCCGCGGCGGATGGCCGATGGCAAGATCGATCTCCAGGGCTTCTGGGTGCCGACCAACGCGGTGAAGTACCTGCTCAATCTCGCGGCCGATTACAAGCAGGACGACATCCCGCTGCAGCCCTGGGCGCGCGCCCTTTACAACGAGCGCATCGAGACCAACGGCAAGGATCATCCGGGCGTGCGCTGCTGGCCGTCGGGCATTCCGGAGAAGGACAACATCCCTGACGGTCTGAAACTGGTGCAGACGCCGGACCTGGTCATCTTCCTGCACGAGTCGCGAACGATCTACCGGCAGATCTTCACCGACGGCCGCCCCTTCCCGAAGGACATGCAGCCGGCCTGGATGGGCTATTCGATCGGCCGCTGGGACGGCGACACGCTCGTCGTCGAGACCATCGGCCAGAACGGCAAGACGTGGCTCGACATGCGAGGCCTGCCCGGCACCGACGCCCTGAAGGTCACCGAACGGTTCACTCGCCGCACGATCGGCAAGATGGACATCGAGGTGACCATCGACGACGCGAAGGCCTATACGAAGCCGTGGAAGGTCAGCATGAACTGGTCACTTTTGCCTGATGCCGAACTGATCGAGAGCATCTGCGAAGAGAACAGCAAGGACCTGGCCCACATGGTGGGCAAATAGGGACGCTCCTCGAGGTACGTCGTGTGGACCTTCCGGTCCTCCAACCCGCGCAGGCCTAGGGGCCTGCATGTCGTGTGTGCCGCGGTCTGTGTCCTTGCCGCGGCGCCGGCCCCGGTGCGCCTGCGCCTGTACGTGTTCGACTGCGGCGTGCTCACCGTCACGAGCGAAGGTGTGGAGCGGTATCACGTCACGCCAGGCGAAGTCGGCGAGACTCGCATGGCCGTCCCGTGCTTTCTCGTGGCGCATCCGCGTGGCACGCTCATGTGGGACGCCGGAGTCATTCCGGACGCGACGGTCGCGTCACACGGGGCGGAGGGCGCGCGATCGAACGTCAATCCGACGGTGGCCGCTGTCGTGACGCGTCCGCTCATCACACAACTCGCCGCTGTCGGCTATCGCCCAGAGGAGATCACCTACGTCTCGATCTCGCACGCCCACATCGATCACACGGCCAATCTGAACGCCTTCGCGAAATCCACGTGGCTCGTCAGGGCGGCCGAGCGCTCGTTCATGTGGACCGAGAACAACCCGCGCGTCATGCCGTCGTTCTATGCCGAGCTGAAGAACAGCAAGGCGATTGATGTCGACCGTGACGAGTACGACGTGTTCGGCGATGGCCGCGTGATCATCAAGGCCGCCCCAGGCCACACGCCCGGGCATTCCGTGCTGGTCCTGCGCCTCGATCGAACCGGCCGCGTCATGCTGAGCGGCGACCTGTATCACTATCCGCAGGAACGCACGCGGCGCCGGCGGCCACCCGACAACGAATTCAACGTCGAACAGTCGGCGGCTTCACGCGAGGCGATCGAGGCCTATCTCACGCGAACGAAGACCACGCTCTGGATCGAGCATGACTTCGTGGCGACCGCGAAGCTGCGGAAAGCCCCGGCGTTCTACGACTAGAGCGAGGAGGCAGAGGGGAGGGAGTGTGTCCGCCGTCCCCGCTGTGTCCCCTGGTCGATTACAGCGATCTGAGGAAGTTCAACAAGTCCTGCTGCTGGTCTGCCGTCAATCCGGAATACTGATCGACGACCGCGTTCGCCTCGGAACCGCTGCTCTTGTGCGCGCGGATGGCCGCGACGAGATCCGACGTCCGGCCGTCGTGCAGGAAGTACACGCGCTGCCCGAGCCCCCACAGCGGGGCCGTGCGGAACTCCCTCGGCCCGGCTTCGCCTTGCGACACGCCGTCGGCCAGGTCGTCACCCATATCGTGCACCAGCAGGTCCGAGAAGAGATTCACGGGCTTGTTGCTCAGGACGGCCAACGACGTGGTGCCTGTTGTGAAGCTGGGTGTATGACAATACGCGCATCCCACGGACGAGAACAGCGTCTTGCCGATGCTGATCGACTTGGCCCCTCCCGGGTCGGTGGTCGAGGGCGTGGGTGGTGCGAGGAGCCGCATGAAGTGTGAGAACAACTCGATCGAGCTCGTCGACCCGACGGTCGTCGCGGCCTCGAGGTCGGCCACGCTGTTCGGCGTCCCCGCGAACTGGCATTTGCCGTTCTCGTCGCGTTCGGTCTGGAACAGATCGTTGGTGATGCCCATCTCGACGTTGTAGGCCTCGCCCGAGAAAAGCAGCAGCGACTTGTTCTGCGCCTTCCAGCCGAAGCGCGCGATGGTCCCGTCGTTGCCGTTGTTGTTGGTCTGGCCTGTGATCGTCCGGCCTGAGACGTGGAAGTTCGGCCGGCCCCGAATCCCCAGCGCGTTCTTGACCCCCGGGTTGGCGGACTGGTTCGCGATGATCGCCCCATCGGGGATCTGCTCGAGGAGCCCGGCGCCGAAGACCGGCGTCGGCACGCGGAAGATCACGTTGTTCTGTGCGACGGCAGCGGCAAAATCCTCCTGCTTCATCGAGCAGCCATTGGCGCCGTCGCGGCCGGTGATCGTGAAGAGCGCGTGCACGCCGCCGTCCGGCGTGCCGTCGGCGTTGAGAACGAACCGGGCTTCGCGGACCGGGCCGTCGAGACTGATGATGGGCGGCACCGAGTCGCGGCCGCCGCCCTGCGTGGCGAACGCCACCTGCGGGTTCGCGGCCGGACTCGAGCCCCCGAGCGCCGGCTGTGAATGACAGCCCCCGCAGCTATCCAGATTCATGCGCGGGCCCAGGCCGTCGCTCACACCTTCAGCTGCCGCAAAGTCGGTCTTGCCGGCGTTGAAGTACTCGGTCTGATTGGCCGTCAATCCGGCCAGCGGCGCGCCCGCCGCCGCCGCATCGGTACGCACGCCAGGATCGCGCGCCGTTGTGACTGTCGCCGCGATGCCCGCTTGAACGGCGAGCAGCGTTAGAACGGGGACGTACATCCTCATGCCAACCCCCTTTGCGACGCGGCTCTCGAGCCGCGCGCGTGGTCATGTGTCGTCGCGTCGTGGAACGCGGCGACGTGGGGCAAGAGGAGGACCGAAGTCGCTAAGTCGAAGCAGGATGGCACCTTGACATCACGCAGGAACACCGTGACGGGACGCGCTGTTGCTAATCGCAACGCAGCCGTTCCGGTCGTTTCTACACACGAATGCACGCGGCGGTGAAAACCCCTAAGAAAATCCTGACGCGCGTGCAGACCGCAGCATGAAGGCGTGTAAACACCATGCATCAATCAGAGACAAGGAGAGGCGGGCTCGCGAAATCAGCGCTCGGCGTCGCCGCAGTGGCGGGCGCGATCGAGGAGCAGCGCGCGTTCGCGCGCGTTGCGTGTCAGCGCGGCGGCACGTTCGAACTCGGCGCGTGCCTCGCCCGCGCGCCCGAGCTTGGCGAGCAGATCGCCGCGGACACTTGGGAGTAAGTGATAGTGCTTGAGCACTGGATTCGCCGACAGCCGATCGACGGCTTCGAGGCCCGCCGCGGGACCGGCGGCCATCGAGAGCGCGACGGCGCGGTTCAGCTCGACGATCGGCGACGGCGTCGCCACGAGCAGCCGGTCGTAGAGCGTCACGATCGCCAGCCAGTCGGTCTCGGCCGCAGTGCGCGCACGCGCGTGGCAGGCGGCGATTGCGGCCTGCAGAACGTACGGTCCGCTCGCACCGCGCAGGCCCTCGGCGCGGGCCAGCGCCGCAAGGCCGCGCCGAATGAGGAGCTGATCCCACAGGCTCCGATCCTGATCGAGCAGCAGGATCGGCTGGCCGGACGATCCCGTACGCGCGCGCGCGCGCGACGCCTGTATCTCGATCAGCGCGACGAGCCCGTGGACCTCTGGTTCGCTCGGCACCAGCTCGGCCAGAATCCGTCCAAGGCGCTGCGCCTCTTCGCAGAGCGCGGGCCGCATCCATTCGTCTCCGGCCGTCGCGGCGTAGCCTTCGTTGAAGACCAAATAGATCACCTCGAGCACCGCTGCCAGCCGGCTCGCGAGCTCGTCGCCACGCGGCGACTCGAAGGAAACCTTCTCCTTGGCCAGCGTCTTCTTGGCCCGGACGATGCGTTGTGCGATCGTCGGTTCTGGCACGAGGAAGGCTCGGGCGATTTCGTCGGTGGTCAAGCCGCCCAGCAGGCGCAGCGTCAGGGCGACACGCGCTTCGGTCGACAGCACCGGATGGCAGGCCGTGAAGATGAGCCGCAGCAAATCGTCTTCGATCGGCTCGTCGAGCGCCGCCTCGATATCCGCGGCAGCCTGCTGCGTGTCCAGCTCGCGGCCGAGCTCCGCGTGTTTTCGATCGGCCAGCGTCCGGCGCCGTAGCAGATCGATCGCGCGATGCTTGGCGGTTCCCATGAGCCACGCCGCCGGATTGTTGGGGATGCCCGTGGAGGGCCACTGCTGAAGAGCGGCAACGAGCGCGTCGTGGGCGAGGTCTTCGGCAGCCCCCACGTCGCGGACGATGCGCGCCAGGGCGGCGATGACCTTGGCGGACTCAATCCGCCAGACCGCCTCGATGGCCTGATTGGTTGCCGCCGCCGTCACCGCGACGATCTCATCACCTTCGCCGGCGCCGGCGCAACCCCGGGGAGGTCCTGGGCGAGACGCGTTGTCGATCCGGGGGTCCGTGGTTCGACGTGTAGTCAGAGGAAAGGGAGGAGACGCCGATGCGAGTGCTGGTACTGGTCAAGGCGAGCAAGGAATCGGAGGCCGGTCAGATGCCGGACGGGAAGATCCTGACCGATATGGGGAAGTTCAACGAAGAGCTCGTGAAGGCGGGCGTCATTCTGGCGGCTGACGGCCTCCACCCGAGCTCGAAGGGGAAGCGGGTGAGGTTTTCGGGAAGCAACCGCACCGTCATCGACGGCCCGTTCGCAGAAACCAAGGAGCTCGTGGCGGGCTTCTGGCTGTGGCAGGTGAAATCGATGGACGAAGCGGTCGAATGGCTCAAGCGTGCGCCGTTTGACGGCGGCACCGAGGTGGAGCTCCGGCCGATTTTCGAGCTGGAAGACTTCGGCAAGGAGCTCACGCCTGAGATGAGGGCGCTCGAAGAGCGGATGCGCGCTCGGATGACCCAGAAGTAGGAAACAGAGCCGTTCCACGAGACCTACGGCAGTTTGCGGCGCGCGATGTTGACCTTCGTGCAGCCCTCCATCACGCCGACGAACTTCTGGTACTCGTCGGCGCCGACGACGAACGGATGCGGCCCGCCGCGTGCGCGGGCCGCAAGCTTGTCCAGCTTGTCCTGGATCGGGTCCATCAGCATGTGGTTCTGCAGCAACACGTCGACGCGCGCCTGTTTCGTCGCGTCGCGGAAGCGGCCGACCGACGTCAAGTAGGTTTCGAGCGCTTCGTCGCTCAGAAGGCCCGGCGTCAGCCACACGCCGCCGAAGATCGCGGCGGTGTGCGCGGCGCCGTTGTCCCGGACGGGAAAGATGAAGGCCATCGAGCCCGGTGTGTGGCCGGGCACGGCGACAGGCGTGATCCGCACGTCGCCCAGCACGATCGGCTCGCGGTCGTTGATGTCGCCGTCGTGCTTCGGCACCGGCGTGGGCGATCCGGCGGCGGCGCGCCCCCGCTGCGGCGGGTTTTCCATGACGTTCCAGTCGGCCTTGGACACATACACCTTCGTGCCGTAGTGCTCCTGGAAGTACGCGGAGCCGCCGAAATGATCGGCGTGCCCGTGCGCGACGAGCAGCGTCTTGACCTGTGCCGGGTCGAGGCCCAGCTTCTTGAACCCGGGCAGCAGCTGCGTCTCGACCTGGTTCGGGTTGAGGGCGTCGATCATCAACAGGCCCGCCGAGCTGCGGATGACGTACACCGTCGTGCCCGTGTTGCCGATGGCATAGACGTTATCGAAGAGTTTCGTCGGCTCGATGGGCGGATCGTCGGCGCGGTTCGGCCGCGGCTCTTCGCACCAGAAGTGCACCGCGTATGCCCAGCGCGGGCCCGCGGCCTGGCGCGTCGCGTCGATGAGCGCCTTGATCTCGGGTGTGTCGGGCTTGGCAGGGGGCTGGGCGCCGGGTTGCTGTGCGAGTATCGCCACGCTCGACGAGAGCAGGAATCCCAGCATCAACCGCGTCGTCATGCAACCTCCTTGCGTTCGGAACGGGCTGAAGCCCGTTCCCTACCGTCACTGAAGCCCCGTTCCCTACTTCGGCTGCTTCGAAAAGTCGATGAAGCTCGTGTCCTTGCACTTGTCCGCCGTGAACGTCGCGTCGGCGATGCCGACCTGGTCCGATCCGCTGTACTGGCCTTTCAAGTAGACCGGATCGTCGGCGGTGTATGCGCGCGTCAGCTTCATCGTGGTCGGATCGAGCGTGAACCGTTCCACGACGTGCAGCTTGTCGCTGTGCCTGACCGGCGCGTTCAGGACGCCCGGCAGGAAGCCTACCGTATCGACGATGAGCACGTCGTTCTCCCAGCGGCCGATCGAGTGCCCGGCGCGCGTGGGCTTGATCGACGCGGGATGCGTTTTCGCGTTCATGTAGATCGTGCGCTTGAGGCCCATCTGGCCGTACTCGAGCATGATCGTGTCCTTGTTCTGCGTGATGCGGTTGACCGGGCCGTCAAACGTCCAGTCGAAGAGGATGCTCGTGGTCTCGCAACGGAACCGCGGGTTGTCCTCGCGCTTGAAGTCGGCGGCGGCCTGCGTGCCGGCGTCGGTCAACTCCGTGCCGCCGTAGGTTCGAGGCCCGGCAGGCGGCGCGCCACGACGCCCGCCGCCGCGGTTGCCCGGCGCCGCGGGCGTGGTCTCGCCCAGCTTGCTGAGCGGTACGAGGCCGCCGCCCGTGCCCTTCGCATTGACCATCACGAGCTGCTCGGGCGCCCAGTCGCCGGCGATGTTGGGCTCACCGCTCGGGCGCCGCGGATCGTGCTTCGCCTTGGGCGTGACGATCGGTCCGCGCACTTCTTCCAGCTTCCCCGCGGGCGCCTTCACATACTGCGCGTAGCGGTCCATATGGCTGCCGTCCTGGAAGGTGATCGTCTGGAGGTAGCAGGACGTCGGGTCGGCCCGATCGGGTGACGCTTCGACGACGATCTTCTGGCCGACGGGGAAGAGGTCCTGCGACCAGCCCGAGCGGCGCAGGACATGCACGGAACGCATCTCGCAGCGATGGTGCGAGACCTTGCCGTCCGGCTCGGTCACGTCAAAGTACAACCAGGAGTGCGGGTTGACGAGATCCACGCGGGTCAGCCTTCCGGTCAGCGTGACCGTCTTCGACAAATCGAACGACCCGGGTCCGTGGTGGGCGACTAAAGGCGCCGCGGACATCGCAAAGACGAGCGCAAGCACAGCTGATCGATGCATCCTCGTGTTCTCCAGACGCGCATGATACCCGGACCGCGCGGGCCGGTGCGCCGCGGCTATAGTAATGAACCAGAGAGGCGTCGTGCATGACGGGAATTCTTGATACGGACGTGACCATGCTGATCGATCTTCCGGCGCGCGCGCGGGCCATTGCGCCCATCGCCGACGCGCATGCGGACGAGGGCGATCGCGACGGGCGGCTGTCGCCGCCGGTCGTCGAGGCGCTGCACCGCGAAGGGTTGTTCGGCATGTGGGTGCCGCGCTCGTTACGCGGCGGCGTCGAGCTCGAGCCCCTGTCGTCGCTGCAAGTCATCGAGAACCTGACCTACGGCGACCCCTCGGCCGGCTGGGTATTGATGGCCGCTGCGCTGGCCATCGGCACGGGCGCCGCGTATCTCGACGACTCGGCGGTCGCCGAGTTGTTCGGTGGCGATCGCCTGCCTGTGATTGCCGGCCAGGGCACGCGGCCGGGCGTCGCCATCCCGAAGGATGGCGGCTTCCTGCTGAGCGGCTCATGGAGCTTCGCGTCGGGCATCAAGCACGGCACGCACATCCACACGCTCGGGATCATCGACGGCACCGGCGAGCCACGTATCTTCGTCCTGCCGGTCGACCAGGCGACGCTCATCGAAAACTGGGACGTGCTCGGCCTTCGCGGGACGGGCAGCATCGACTATCGCGTCGACAACGTCTTCGTGCCGGAAGGCTACACGCATTTTGCGGTCACGCAGTCGCCGCGGCGCGGGGGCGCGCTCTACAGCATCGGCATCATCGGGTTCGCCATCATCGCCCACTCCGCGTGGGCCTGCGGCATCGGCCGCCGTCTCCTCGACGAGCTCGCCAAGAAAGTGCAGTCGGGGGTGGGACGGTCCGGCACCCAGGCCGAGAGCGATGCGTTTCAAGAGGGATACGCCAAGGCGGAGGCGACGTATCGATCCGCCCGGGCGCTGGTGTTCGACGCCTGGGGCGACGTGGCCCGCGCCTTGGAGCGGGGCGACGCGCCCACCGTCCGCGAGCACACGATGATCCGGCTGGGCATGGCGAACGCCACATGGGCGTGCCACGACGTCGCCGAGTTCGTGTATAAAACCGCGGGCACGGTGGCGCTCCGGGCGGGGACGCTGCAGCGGCTGTTCCGCGACATGCACGCGGGCACGCAGCACATCACCTCGTCGCCTCCCGTGTTCCGCGCGATCGGTCGCGAGCTCGCGGGGCTGGCACCGGCCCGGACGTGGGTCTTCCTCGATCTCGTCGGGAAACCTTGAGCTGACGCGCTCGTTTGCCGCGATCGCGCCGGGACCGGAAACACGGCACCACGAAGGCACACGCGCATGGTTCTCGATACTGCGACGACGGCGTTTCTCGATGGGATGCGTGCGGCCGGCGGCAAGCCGCTCCACGAACAGGCGGTCGCCGACGTGCGCGCCGGCATCAGCATGGTGTCACAGCAGCTCGGCGTGCCGCCGGCGGACATCGCGCAGGTCTCCGATCGCCGCATCGGAACCGGCGACGCGGCGTTCGGCATTCGCATCTACGATCCCCGCGCATCGGCAACCGGACCTGCGCTGCCCATGTTCCTGTACTTTCACGGCGGCGGCTTCGTCGCCGGCGACGTCGACTCCCATGACGGCATCGCGCGCTACTACGCCAAGCACGCGAACGCGATCGTGATCAACGTAGATTACCGGCTGGCGCCGGAGCACCGTTTCCCGGCCGCCGTCGATGATGCGTTCGCGGCCGTGACGTGGGCAGTCGAACACGCGCGCGAGCTGAATGGCGACGCGGCGCGTGTCGCCGTGGGGGGCGACAGCGCGGGCGGCACCCTCGCGGCCGTGGTGTGTCAGCTCGCGAAGGCGCGCGGCGGTCCGTCGATCGCCTGTCAGGTGCTCGTCTATCCGCTGGTGGACGCACGCCTGCCCAGCCCGTATCCGTCGCAGACGCAGTTCGGCGGCGGTCAGTATTTCCTGTCCACGCTGGATATGCAGTGGTTCAGCGATCTGTATTTGCGCGACGTGCCGCGCGAGGTGAGTGACGCGCGCGTCTCGCCGATTCTGGCCACGGATCTCTCGGGCCTGCCGCCGGCCATCATCGTCACGGCGGGCTGCGACCCGCTGTGCGACCAGGGCAAGGCGTATGCGGATCGGCTGGCCGCCGCCGGCGCGTCGGTCGAATACAAGTGTTTCGAGAACACCATCCACGCGTTCATGTCGTTTGCCGGCGCGATTCCCGTCGGCCTCGAAGGGCTGTCGTTCGTCGCGTCGCAGCTGCAGAAGACGCTGCGCGGCGCCTGAGACCGTACAATTGGCCCCACTCGGAGGAGCTCGATGAACGTTCGATTCCTGATCGGATCGGCCGCGGCGCTCGCCCTGTCGTCAGCGCTCATGGCCCAGGCGCCGGCGCCGGCAACAAAGACCGCCGGCAGCAAGCCGTACACGCCGCCGAAAACCGCGTGGGGCGATCCGGATATCCAAGGGAACTTCACCAACAAGTACGAGCAGGCCACGCCGCTCGAACGGCCCGCCGAGTTCGAAGGGCGCCGTGCCGAGGACATCACGGGCAAGGAGTTCGAGGAACTCCTCCAGCGCCGGCAGGAGGGGCAGCTGGCGCGGGATCGGTTTCTGTCCGGCGATCCGACGGGCGCCATCGCGACGCCGCTCGAATGGCGCGACATCTACGAGGTGAAGAAGGCGCGCCGGCCCTGGTTCATCGTGGATCCGCCGGACGGGCGGATTCCCGCCGTGACGCCCGAGGGGCAGAAGCGGATCGCCGCGTTGCCGCGCCGCGGCAGCAGCTTCAGCAACGGGAACTTCGGCGGCCCTGAGGAGCTGAGCCTCTACGATCGCTGCATCACGCGCGGCTACCCGAGCTCGATGATGCCCGCCATCTACGGCGACTCGTACCAGATTGTCCAGGGTGAGGGCTTCGTCGCGGTACGGATCGAGATGATTCACGAAACGCGGATCATTCCGATCGGCTCTTCCACAAGCTCAGGGCAAGCGAGACCGCACGTCGGCAAGACGATCGCGCTCGACATGGGCGATCCGCGCGGCCACTGGGAAGGCAACACGCTGGTGGTGGAGTCGACGAACTTCAAGGGGCGGAGCGCCTTCCGGAACGCGAATCCCGAGACCCTCAAACTCGTCGAACGCTTCACGCGCGTGGCGCCCGACACGGTGGAGTGGGCAGTGACCGTCGAGGATCCGTCGACGTGGACGCGCCCGTGGACGTTCATGATTCCGCTGACGCGCAACGATCAGGAACCGGTCTACGAGTACGCCTGCCACGAAGGCAACTACGCGATGAAGAATCTGTTGACCGTGTCGCGCGCAGCGGACGCCGACCAGAAGTAGCGTAGAGAGTAGGCCGAACCTTCAGGTTCGGCGTCGCGCCGGCGAACGGCGCACCTGAAGGTGCGCCCTACGTACCGGGCCACACCGAGGCCCCACGCGACTAAGGAAAGGATTTCCCCCATGCGGCAGCACCTGCGCGTCGTCAGTGTGTGCACGCTCGCGGTCGGCTTCACCGCGATCGCACTTGCACAAAGCGCGAAGCCCGCCACGAAGGCCCACACCGCGGCAAAGACGCCCTGGGGCGATCCCGATCTGCAGGGCGTGTGGTCGGGCGATTCTGCCTTCGGCATTCCCATGCAGCGGCCCGAGAACCTCGGCACCAAGGCGGAGCTCACCGACGAAGAATTCGCCGAGAAAGTGAAGCGTGACGAACGCACGCGCGACAACGCGTTGAAGGCGGTCGGCCCCTTCCGCGGCGACGGCGCGTGGCTCACCAAATCGTTCCGCCAGACGTCGCTCATCGTCGATCCGTCCAACGGCCGCAGTCCCACCCTGACGGACGACGCGCAGCGGCGGCCCCGCCTGCCGCAAGGCACCTACGGCAACGGCCCGTTCGACGGACCGGAAGACTTCACGATGTACGACCGCTGCATCACGCTCGGCGTCGTCGGCTCGATGACGCCGAAGATCTACGGTAACGGTTACCGCATCGTGCAGGCGCCCGGCTACGCGGTGATCATGTCGGAGATGATTCACGAGGCGCGCGTCATCCCGCTCGACGGACGGCCCCACCTCGGGTCTGGCGTGCGGATGTATATGGGCGACTCACGCGGACACTTCGAAGGCCAGACGCTCGTCGTCGACACGACGAACTTCAACGGCCGGGCGGGTATCCTCGGCAGCCCGGTGCTGGCGACGACCGAGATGAAGATCGTCGAGCGGATCACTCGCGTCGAAGCGGACGTGCTGCGCTACGAGGCGACCGTGACCGATCCGAAGACGTACGTGCAGCCGCTGACGATCGTGATCCCGTTCACGTCGCCCACGGGCTATCAGGTGCTGCCGTACGAATGCCACGAGGGCAACCACGCGGTGCTGCAGGGGCTTGGCGGGGAGCGCGCCGAAGATCGAGCCGTCGAAGAAGATGCCCGCCGCGGGATCGTGCGCGCGAGACGGCCGATTCAGGGTGGCTTGACGGTGGGCGGACAACCGATTCCGCAGGAGTAGGAAATTCAGAATTCAGAATTCCGAATTCTATTCTTCGTCCGTCTGCCAGTCGGCGAGCGGCTGGGGCCCAGGCTGAATGTGGGCGATATCCGGATCGACGCCGCCGTTTGAGCGGGGCGTTTCGCGATCCTGCCGGGACTTTTCCATCCTGCGCGCTTCTTTGGCCTTCTGTTTGGCGACGCGCGCTTGCTCTCGCTGGCGTTTGTTGCTGGTTGGACGGGACCGTTGTGCCATGGGACCGTTCCTCTAACGGCATCGTGAGCATAACAGCCGGAAGTTCAAAGTGCAAAGCGCAAAGGGCAAGGTGAAGTGTGAAGTCTTTGAACTTTCTTCTTCACGCTGCCGCCCGACGCAGCTTCCTGAGCGCGTGCGCTTCGATCTGCCGCACGCGTTCGCGAGAGAGTCCCAGACGATGCCCGATTTCCGCGAGCGTGTACTCGTGATCGGCGGCCAGTCCGAACCGCAGACGCAGCACTTCCTGTTCGCGCGTGTCGAGCGGCGCGAGGACGTTCTCAAGATTCGCGGCGAGCTGGCGCTGGATGGCCTCCTCTTCCGGTGACGCGACGGCCCGGCTGGCGACGAACTGCATCAGCGCGGCGGCCTCTTCATCCTCGCCCGCGGGCGCGTCGAGCGAGTAGGGGAGACGGGCGGCCTCGCGCAGCAGACGGACCTTGTCAGGCGACATGTCGAGCCGCGCCGCGAGCTCCGCTTCGGTCGCTTCGCGTCCTTCGGCGTCGCGAATCTTCCGTCGTTCGCGTTCGAGCTTGCCGAGCGCTTCGACCGCATGCACGGGCAGGCGGATCGTGCGGCCGTAGTCGGCCACCGCGCGGCCGACGGCCTGCCGAATCCACCACGTGGCGTAGGTGGAGAACCGGAAGCCACGCTGCGGCTGAAATCGATCGACCGCCTTCATCAGGCCGATGTTGCCTTCCTGAATCAGATCGAGGAGCGAGAGGCCGCGATTCAGATAACGCTTGGCGATCGACACGACGAGCCGCAGGTTCGCTTCGATCAGCTG
>Ga0066903_100001750_pt1 | contig 16312 bp, 12 predicted proteins | sample PanSoiMetaGPlot1_FD_67491 | JGI IMG/M metagenome (GOLD analysis project Ga0066903, IMG submission 67491) | Tropical forest soil microbial communities from Panama analyzed to predict greenhouse gas emissions - Panama Soil - Plot 1 (version 2) | ecosystem: Environmental > Terrestrial > Soil >... | reverse complement strand
AGCGCTGATTTCCATCGTCGTCTAGATTGGTGCCCGGGATCGGAATCGAACCGATACGTCCCTTTCGGGACTCGGGATTTTAAGTCCCGTGCGTCTGCCAGTTTCGCCACCCGGGCAAGGTCCTACAGTATTTGAATTCTACAGTACTTGCTGAACCCGTAATTGCTACCCACTGCTCTCCCCAGCGGTCGGTTGCGGGGCCGAAAGGCCTTTCATCATGGTTCCGAGAGGTAGTCGCCTGATCGGATCAGTTGTGCTTTGGCACTATTTCGGTTTCTGTGGCGCGGCCGGCGGCGGCGATGTCTGCTCGCTGGTCGGAGGTACAATGTTTTTGATCCGCATGTAGGTCACAAGGTTCCCGTAGTGTTCCATGTTGTGTACGTTGTTGAAATTCAGAACGCCTAATTTTGGCGTATCCGTTCCGAATAGCTTCACGATTTGACTACCAGGTGCGTCTGCCATTCCATCGTAAGCATTGTCGCAATAGGCGAAGGCGGTTTTGAGAGCAGCGATCAGACCCGTCTTGGAAGACTTGGTCTGCTCGATCTTCGGCTCAGGATTTTTCTCGTCAAGCACTTTGGAACAAAAAAGGTATTGGACGTCGGCCAAGTGCCCAAACGGTCTGCCCGTAGCTGCGGATCGCCTCGGTGGGTTTGAAGCTATAATTCACCTCAGGCATTTTTCGGCGGAGCGGAGCAGAATGTCCTTCTGGAATCCGTAGATGCGCTTGGTGAATGCGCTGAGCGGATTCTCCTGCGACCAAGCGCTGGCGGACGCAAGAAGGCAGATGCAGGGTAGAAGTTTTCGCATGGATTGTCCCCCGCGCCAACGATAAACGACTCGAACACGAACGGCTCTCCCGGTCTCTATTCCGCCCACATTTTGGCAAATGTTCTTCTCTCGCAGAATCATCGCAACCATCTCCTCCTTACGTTGACCCCGTTCAAAACGGCAGATAGCATTATCGCGACTCTACGCATGATCCCCGAAAAGCTGTCTCACTACCGTGTCCTGGAGAAGATTGGGGCCGGTGGCATGGGTGTCGTTTACCGTGCCCATGATGAGCAACTCGATCGCAATGTGGCCCTGAAGGTGCTTCCCGCGCGGATGCTCGCCGATGACGGCGCCCGGCGACGCTTTCGACGAGAGGCCCTGGCACTCGCCAAGTTGAACCATCCCAATGTAGGGGCTGTCTACGAGTTTGGACAGCACGACGGCGTTGACTTCTTGGTTATGGAGTTTGTTGGTGGTATGCGTGTTGATGCTCGCATCGCTGCCGGAGTGCTTGCCGAGAAGGATGTTCTTCGTCTGGGCGCTCAATTGGCCGATGGTCTGGACGCAGCGCACACGCAGGGCATCGTCCACCGTGATCTGAAACCCGGGAACCTGCGCCTGACTGCGGATGGCCGTCTTAAAATCCTTGATTTCGGATTAGCGCAATGGAAGCCCTCGGAAGAAGTGAATGCTGCCACCATCACTCTGACAAAGTCACACGAAATCAGCGGGACGCTTCCTTACATGGCACCGGAACAATTGCGAGGCCACGTCGCGGACCATCGAAGTGACATTTATTCAGCCGGCGTCGTGCTTTACGAAATGATTGCGGGTAAGCGGCCCTTTTCCGACGTGTCTGGCCCGCAGCTAATTGGGGCTATTCTGGAAAAAGCACCCTCACCGGTTAGCTCACACAATCACCTGGTTTCTCCCGCTTTGGAAAGCATCTTGATGAAGGCTCTCGACAAAGAGCCTGATCGGCGCTATCAGTCGGCCCGCGAGCTGCGAATTGACTTGGAACGTTTGAGCAGCGGTGTCGTTCCGGTGGTGAAGCAAACATCACGAAGTAAGTGGCCATTTGCCGCCGTGGTCTTTGCCTTGATGATGGTGTTGGCTACGTTCTTTGTGTGGAAGTGGCGTAATCGAATCACACCGTCCCCTTCTGCGGTCCCTGTTGCAATGAATTCACGGCGCTCGGTGGCAGTTCTGGGCTTCAAGAATCTTTCAGGGAAACCTGATGAAGCTTGGATCTCAACGGCTCTAGCTGAAATGTTGGCGACCGAGTTGGCAGCGGGAGAACGAATCCGCATGGTACCTGGCGAAAACGTTGCACAGATGAAAGCGGATCTCTCGCTCGAAGAAGCTGACAGTTTTGGGGCCGACACGCTCGCCAAGATTCACAGACGCCTTGGCAGCGATTTGGTGGTTCTCGGCTCCTATCTCGCGATGGGCAAGGAAGGTGGAGGCAAGATTCGCCTCGATTTTCGTCTTCAAGATACCAAGGCTGGGGAAACAATAGCCTCGGTCACCGAGACAGGAACCGAAAAAGACCTCCTCGACCTGGTGTCGCAGTCCGGTATCACGTTACGGCAGAAGATTGGAATCGAGGCGTTCTCTGACGCGCAAGCCTCGAATCTGCGAGCGTCCTTGCCGGCCAACCCGGAGGCGGCACGACTCTATTCCGAAGGAATGGCGAGCCTGAGAGTGTTTGATCCGAGGCAAGCGCGCGATCTACTACAGAAAGCGGTAGAGGCGGATCCTAATCATGCGCCTTCGCATTCTGCTCTGGCCGGGGCATGGGCTGCGCTTGGTTACGACGCAACAGCGCAGGCGGAGTCGAGGAAGGCTGTCGATCTGTCGGAAGGCCTCGCGCGCGAAGAGCGGCTGGCGATTGAGGCACGCTACGATGAATTGCGGCGCGACTGGCCAAAGGCCATCGAAAACTACCGTGCGCTGTGGCGATTCTTTCCTGACAATCTCGAATACGGCCTCCACCTGGCATCGGTGCAGACGACGGCCGGGCAGGGGAAAGACGCCCTCGAAACCGTGGAGTCTTTGCGGAAGCTGCCCGCACCGGTAGTGGATGACGCTCGCATCGATTTGGCTGAGGCAAAGGCGGTCGACTCCCTTGGAGATTTCAAGCGCGCGCAGGCGGCCGCTACCCGTGCGGTGAGCAAGGGGCGCGATCAGAACGCAGGACTCATCGTTGCCCAGGCTCTGCTCACCGAAGGTGCAGCGCTGCAACATCAGGGACAACACGAACCGGCCGCTGCAGCATTCGTTGAGGCGCAACAATTATTCACCAGGGCGGGAGACAGGCAGGCATCCGCGGTTGCTCTGCAAAACAGAGGCGGGATCCTCTACGAAAAAGGAGATTACGAGGAGGCGAGAAAGACCTTCGAACAGGCGCTCGCAGTTTTTCAGGAGATCGGGGCTGAGCAGAATGTGTCGTTGGCACTCAATCGTATCGGGAACGTTTATTACGATCAAGGCAAGCTAATTGATGCTAAGAAATATTACGAACAAACCCTGAAACTGAATCGGGAACTGGGATCAAAACCCGGACTGGCAAGCTCTCTGGGGAACCTGGCCAACGTGCTTGATGGTCTCGGTGACTTGCAGGGTGCATTAAAAATGCAAGAAGAGTGTCTGCAGGCCTTCACCGATGTGGGTAACAAGAGGGGCATGGCATCGACGCTAACCAATCTCGGCATCGTGCTGGAGGAACTCGGTGATCTGGAAACCGCAAAGCAGCGATTTGAGCAGGCAGCGCAGATGCAACGTGAGAACGGTCACCGGCGTGGTGAGGCTTTCGCTATTTATGGAATTGGCGATGTCCTGATGGCGCAAGACAACCTTGCGGAGGCTCGTAAGCGCCAGGAGGAGGCGCTAAATATACGTCAACAGTCTGGTGAAAGCGGTACCGCTGCGCAAAGCCTCATGCAACTGGCACAACTGTCTCTCGAGGAAGGTCATCCCGAGGATGCCGAGAAACTGGCTCGGCAAGCGTCAGATGAATTTGCCAAGGACAAGGCTACAGCTCTGCAAGCAACTGCATATTCAATCTTGGCAGCGGCACTCCTGGCACAGAAGAAGATGCCCGAGGCTGAGCAGATTGCACAGAAGGCAATAGAGTTGTCATTGTTGAATCCTGATTGGCCACCTCGCTTCAATGCGGCATTTTCGAAAGCCCGCGTCCTTGCCGTAAACGGCAAAAGTTCCGCAGCCCTGAAGCTCGTAAGTGGAACTCTCGGGGACGCCCGTAAATTTGGTTATGTTCCTTTTGAACTCGAAGGCACTCTCGTGATGGGTGAGGTCGAGATCAGTTTAGGAAAAACAGCTGCCGGGCAGGCGCGACTTGCGGAATTGGAGAAGCAAGCCAATGCCAAGGGGTTCCATCTTTTGGCAAGAAAGGCCGCCAAGCTGGGCGGGTGATTCAGCCGAAAAACTCGGGAAGGGAAGTTGAGGGTGCAAATAACGGAAGGCCGAATCCGCTTACTGCGAACTCGGCCGGTCGATCACTACAAAAGGCAATTATTGTGGGGTAGCGGTGGACGATGGTGCCGACTTCTGTGCCTTTCTCTTATTCACGGCTTTTTCCCGCTCTTGACGGTACTTCGTGCGCTGTTCAGGAGTGAGAACACCTTCGATCTGCGATTTATATTTCTGGTGTATCTCCCTCTCCTTAGCTCGCTTTTGATCCTCCGTCATGTTGGGATCGTGGCGCAGATCCATCATCTCCTTTTGTTCCTGATCTAAGACCGGTCGAAGCTTGTCTTTTTGATCGGGCGTAAGGTTCAGCTGGTTTGAGATGTGCTCCATCCGGTCTGTGGCCTGACGCGGTTGAGCACTATTATCCTGGGACATGGTGGAATTTGAGCTCTGAGCCGCGGCACTTCCCACCGCCAAGGCGATGCAGAATAGTGCCAACAGTGCCCATGTAGTAGCTGCCATCCGATTCTTTAGCATAGTCGCTCCAAGTTTCCTGATAGGGCCCCAAACCAGCATATTTTATCCAGTTTGTCGCATCGACGTCGAGCCTCACACCTGCCCGGTAGTTCAAGTTGAGACAGGCAAATTTGATGATCCTTATTGTTCGATAGCGGACCGACATTTTTCGACACGGCGTCTAGCTTGACAACACACGATCTACGAGGTCTGACGCAACCGAATAATGGACGAGAACGCTAGAACACTGCCTGAAGAGATTCGTGCAAGTTCAATGCAGCGAACCGACCTGTCGGGACGATCAATCGGCAACGCAATCTTGCTGGGCATTCCAGATCAGGAATTCAAAATCGTTCGCCCACATCTCGAACCGGTTAATCTGCAGGCACTGCAAGTTGTCCAGGAAGCTGGCGATCGAATTGAGCATGTCATGCTGCTGAACAGCGGGCTCGTCTCCCTGCTCATCGTGACCAGCGACGCGCGGAGCGTCGAGGTTGGTATGGTCGGCCGTGAAGGCTGCGTCGGAGGTCCACTAGCTGCCGGTGTGCGGCATAGCCTTCAGCGAGCATTCGTTCAAATCTCCGGCGATGCATTCCGACTCAAGGCCGATGTCTTCGTCGACCTGATTGCAGAGTGCCCTGATTTCAACGATAAGCTGCATCGCTATCTCCTGTTGCAGGGAATGCAAGTATCGCAATTAGCTGCGTGCAACCGCTTACACGAAGTTGATGAGCGATTGGCACGCTGGCTCTTGATGAGCCATGATCGAGCTCGAGGGGATTCTCTTCCTATTACCCACGACCAACTGGCGCAGATGTTAGGCAGCGGGCGGCCCAGCGTTACCGTGGCCGCAGGTGGTCTGCAGAAGGTAGGAATTATCGAATATAAGCGCGGACAACTGAGGGTGCTCAGCCGCGAAGGACTTGAACGCGCCTCGTGCGAATGCTATGACGCGATTCGTCGCATTCGGGAGATCAGCGATAACGGAGCCCGGCACTCTCACGAACAAGCTTAGACCGCACCTTTCCCCGCTCAACACCTATTCCAAAGATATGTTGTAGACTTCATGTTCTCCGCGCATACCGGAGGTGACCATGAGCTGGGCTGCCAAGCTGGCCAATCCTTATCGAGTTACTGACGGCGAAAAATTCCGCCTGAACGACTTCGATCCCGGCGACACCAAACACATTAAATCCAAGGATGATGCTCAAGAACTCTTGAAAAGGGGCAGCGCTACGCTAGCGGAGCTTCAGGACAAGCTTTACGCCCAAGACAGATGGGCCTTATTGCTCATCTTCCAGGCGATGGACGCGGCTGGCAAGGACGGAATCGTCAAGCATGTGATGTCCGGTATTAACCCGCAAGGCTGCCAGGTGTACTCCTTTAAAGCTCCCTCTCAGGAGGAACTCGACCACGATTTCTTGTGGCGCTCAGCCCGTTGTATACCTGAGAGAGGTCGTATCGGCATTTTCAATCGCTCTTACTACGAGGAAGTTCTTGTCGTCCGAGTACATCCTGAAATTCTGGCGGCCCAACGAATCCCCCCAGAGCTGAAGAGTAAGGACATCTGGCGAGACCGATTCGAGGATATTTGTTCTTGGGAACGATACCTGTCGCGAAATGGTGTTGTCGTTCGGAAGTTCTTCCTGAACGTCTCAAAGAAAGAACAAAAGAAACGTTTCCTAGATCGCCTGGACCAACCCGAAAAAAACTGGAAGTTTTCTGCGGCCGACGTCAAAGAACGTCAGCATTGGAACGAGTACATGTCGGCGTACGAGGACATGATTCGCCACACCGCTAGCAAACGGGCACCATGGTACGTTGTCCCGGCAGATAACAAGTGGTTTACGCGGGTGGTTGTGTCCGCAGCTGTCATTGATGCCTTGGAAGATTTACGCTTGTCGTACCCAAAGGTGGATGCCGACAAGCGGAAGGAACTCAAAGTTGCTCGGGAGCAACTAACGAAGGAAAAAGATCACTAAACAGACAGCAAAAAGAGATCGACACTTCCGCAATTAATCTGCAGGCATTACGATAACTAGTACTTACTTCCAGGAGAAAAATCGATGGGCCCCCGACGCCTTACCGTCCGAGGTGTGTTTTTGCTCGCGTTGCTGGTGAATTGTGGAAGCCTGCTGCCCGTTTGTGCACAAGTAGAACGACAAAAGAAAGCCGTACCAGCGGAGCAGGAAGCGACTCCAACAATGCAGGAACAGCGCGAACCGGCGCCACCAAACAAAACGGACGAAACCAAACCCGAGGACCTGCTTTTCAAGGGAATGAAGTATCGCGTGATCGGTCCCTTCCGAGGCGGCCGGTCTCTAACCGCTTCCGGGATCGCAGGGGACACTACCACCTATTACTTTGGCTCAACTGGGGGAGGAGTCTGGAAATCCACCGACGGCGCACTGACGTGGAATCCAGTATTCGATAAAGAAGGAACGTCTTCTATCGGTAGCTTGGCGATCGCACCCTCCGATCCGAACATCGTTTATGTCGGGACAGGAGAAGCATGCCTGCGTGGCAACATCTCACGCGGTGATGGAGTTTATAAGACGCTCGACGGCGGAAAGACGTGGAAGAACGTTGGATTGCGCGACTCCCGTGCCATTGGCAAGGTCATCGTTCATCCCACAAATCCGAACATTGCTTTTGTCGCCGCGCTTGGCCATCCCTATGGACCAAATATGGAGCGGGGAATTTTCCGCACCATGGACGGTGGGAAAACGTGGGAGAAGGTTCTCTACAAGGATGAGAACACTGGCGGAGTTGATATTGCATTTGATCCACGCAACGCCAACATCCTTTTCGCCTCCCTGTGGCAGGTACGCCGCACTCCGTGGACTCTGACCAATGGCGGATCAGGGAGCGGATTGTATCGTTCAAATGACGGCGGGAGTACATGGAAGAAATTAGAAGAACATGGTTTGCCGAAGGGCCCATGGGGCCGCGTGGGGGTTGCGGTTGCGGCAAACTCAGATCGAGTTTTTGCGCTAATCCAGGCCGCCGGAGGTGGATTATTCCGCTCGGACGACGGTGGTGAGACATGGCAGCTTGTTACGGCAAATCGTTCACTGTGGCAGCGTCCGTGGTACTACATGCATGTTTTTCCTGACCCGCAAAATGTCGACACACTATATGTTGCCAACGTGGATTTCTATAAGTCGACCGATGGCGGTCGCAACTTTAATAAGGTTAGCGTGCCGCACGGGGACAATCACGGCATGTGGATCGATCCGCAGAATTCTCGCCGGATGATAGTCGCCAACGATGGTGGCGTCACAGTCAGCCTGAATGGCGGGCTGACATGGACACGCCAGGACAACCAACCTACCGCCCAGTTCTACCACGTGATCACCGATAATCGCACCCCGTACTACGTTTATGGTGCGCAGCAGGACAACAGCACCATTGCCATTGCAAGCCGCGGCGATGGTGGATCCATTGGGCGATCGGAATGGTACTCCGTGGGCGGGGGCGAAGCGGGATACATCGCACCCTATCCTCCGGACCCGAACATTGTCTACGCTGGCGACTATGAAGGAACGATCACGCGTTTCGACAAACGGACTAGCCAGACGAAAAACATCACGGTTCAACCAGATTTGAGCGATGGTGGCGGCGCCGCTACCTTGGAACACCGATTCCAATGGACCGCGCCGATCTTAATCTCCCCGCACGATCCAAATGTGCTCTACCACGGGGGCGAACAGCTCTTTAAAACCACGGATGGCGGAATTCACTGGGAATCGATTAGTCCTGATCTGACACGCAATGATAAGAGCAAGCAACAGGCTTCAGGCGGTCCCATCGATATTGACGACACAGGCACCGAATATTACGACACCATCTTTGCCGTAGCAGAGTCACCATTAGTAAAGGATTTGATTTGGGTCGGCACAGACGACGGGTTAGTCCATTTGACACGTGATGGCGGAAAGAAGTGGAGCAATATTACGCCCAAGAATCTTCCCGAGTGGAGTCGCATTAGTCAGATCGATCCGTCACCTCATGATGCCGCCGTGGCGTACGTTGCTGTTGACCGGCATCAGAATGATGACCTCCGTCCTTATATCTTCAAAACCAGTGACTACGGTAAAACGTGGTCAACGATCACGAACGGTATTCCCGATACTGCGTTTGTGAGAGCGGTGCGCGAGGATCCAAAGAAGCGCGGACTTCTCTACGCCGGAACCGAGACTGGCGTATTCGTTTCGTTCAACGACGGAGGTTCCTGGCGACCCTTACAGCTAAACCTTCCGGTTACACCCATTCATGATCTTGTCGTCAAAGAAGACGACTTGGTGCTTGCAACCCACGGGCGCTCGTTCTGGATTCTCGACGATCTTTCGCCTTTGAGGCAATTCACGGATGACATCGCTAGAGGCGACGCACATCTGTACACGCCTGCGACGGCTTTCCGCATGCACAATTCATCTGAGGCACCAAAGCCGGTGCTGCTTGGGCAGAATCCTCCGCCCGGGGCCGTGATCTACTACTATTTGAAAACTGAGCCCAAGGACGAAGCGATCATTGAAATTCTGGATGGTTCCGGAACGGTGATCCGTAAGTATTCCAGCAAGAAGATAAACGAACCCGACGAACCACTCGATCCTGAGGACAAGAAGCCTGAAAAACAGATCAAGGCTGAAGTGGGGCTGAATCGGTTCATCTGGAACCTGCATTACCAGGAAGCCAGCAGGGTCTCGGATTATTACCTCTACGAGTATAAAGATGGCGCCGACGGTCCGTTGGCGCTACCCGGAAAATACCAGGTGCGGCTTACCGTCGACGGCAAGAGTCAGACTGTCCCCCTCGAATTGAAACTTGATCCGCGAGTGAGCGTCTCACAGGCAGACCTGCAGAAACAGTTTGACCTTCTTCTGCAAGTTCGGAATCAACTGAGTCGTGTCTATGACACTGTCAACCAGATGGAAGATGTCCGCCAACAAGTAAATGGCCTGAAGCGCCGTCTGCCGGAGTCGGTCAGCACTGCTAAGGTGTCTGGTGCTGCAGATGATCTCGACAAGAAGCTGCTTGCCATCAGGGATGATCTGATCCAGGTGAAGGTCAAGTCGAACGAAGACTCGCTTTCCTACCCTCAAAAAGTGGATGCGAAACTCGCATTCTTGGCTATGGGCGTAGGTGGGGAAAACGATTCAGTTCCGACCGACGCTGCCTACCGGCAATTCGACCGGCTAAAGAAACAGGTCGATGAGATGCTTACTCGTTGGCAGGATGTACAAAAAACAGACTTGGTCGAATTCCAGAAAGTGGTTTCGGCGCAGAACATTCGGGCTATCGTGGTGCCCTCCGTCGAATCAACCGCGGAAGGTGAAAGCGGTACAAAATAGGGCGTGAGTGCTAGAATCTGCATAATTACGGCGGTGATCGTCGACAAGAGTGACTAGCTGCATCTAATCCCGAGGGGGATTACTACGCGTTCGATTAAGCGAACTATCGCGCCTGCGTGGCTTGGTATCCTGATATTAGCGATCTTTCTGATCGCAACCACGGCTCAGGCGGCCCATGTTTGTGCCACCCAGGCCCTGCTGGCCAGCGGCTCTTCGCAAAGTATGGGGGCGGAGGTGACGCCCGTGCGGGTCTGCCTGTTGTGCCTGATGGCCGCCGCTGTCAGCATGGCTCTCCTGCTTGTCTGCAAGATGATGCTGCAGATGGTCCCCTCGCGACACCCGTCCATTCCCATTAGTTTTTACCAGTCCTTCAAGATCTTCCTGTTGTATGTCCGTCCGCCTCCTGTCTACTGATTCTTGGTCGTTTCTGACTTTGTTTTTCACTTCCAGAACAGAATTGGCAATTGCAGTCCTTCCAGGTAAGGACGCCTTTGGAGTTGGACAAAATGAAGAGCCTCAGTTTATCGATCGCACTTTTTGCAGTGTCAGTGCTTACGGTGTCGGCTCAGGACACAGCCGTTCCCCAAGCGAATAATGGAGATTCTGCCGCTCTGGAACAGCGAATTAAGGATCTTGAAGAGCGCATCATTAGCTTGGAAGGTCAGGTGCGCGTCCTCAAGAGTGAAACTTCCTCGGCACAGGGAGCTGCCTCGGCAGCTGCGCCGGCGCCTCAGCCGGCGAGCACAGAGCAACCTGCAGCAACACCACAAATCGGGGAAGTGCCCGCGGCCGGAGTGACTCAGACTCCAACCTACGGTGGAGCAGGAGGCGCCGCCGCGAAGGCCCTGAATCCAGACATCAGTGTGATAGGAGATTTCATCGGGGCCGTTGGCGGCAACTCGCCACCTCCGCTTGCTTCGGTTCAACCCTTTCCAGCGCTGCAAATGCATGAGTCCGAACTCGGTCTTCAGGCGATCATCGATCCCTACGCGCGGGGCGATTTCTTCATCTCTTTCGGAGAGGAGGGCGTCGATCTTGAAGAGGGGTACATCACCTTTACTGCTCTTCCGCAGAGTTTCGTTGCCAAGGCGGGAAAGATGCGATCGGTGTTTGGCAAGGTGAACACGATGCATAACCACGTCTTGCCCTGGGTGGATCGACCGTTGGTAACGACGAACCTGGTCGGCGGCGAGGATGGCATCGACGACGCCGGATTTTCGATTGAGCGGATATTACCGGCTCCCAAGGGCATCTTCCTCGAGGCTACCGGCCAAGTTTTCCGTGGCGATGCAGATGGAGTTTTCAAGAGCTGGCAGAACAGTAACGTCAGCACGGTTGATCATCTTCGCGCCTACCGGGACCTCAACGAATCGACGAATCTGGACGTCGGCTTTTCTTTTGCTCATGGCTACAACGACGCCGATCCGCATTTCACCACGAATCTTTATGGTGTCGATGCCACCTTGCGTTGGAAGCCCCTGCGAAGATCGATTTATCACTCATTCATTGCTCGTAGCGAATTCATCTGGAGCCAACGAGAACAGAATCCGTCTGAACAACGCGCCTTTGGAATGTATGCGTCGGCAGATTATCAGTTGGGTCGGCGGTGGTTCCTGGGTGGACGTTACGACCGTTCAGGGCGCAGTCAATTCGCGAACCTCACGGACACCGGAGGCTCGATTGTCCTGACTTATTGGCCGAGCGAGTTCAGCCAGATTCGTGGTCAATACGAGTTCACCAATTATGCCGAGGGTCGAAACTCTAACCAGCTCTTGCTGCAGTTGATTTTTTCACTCGGAGCGCACGGTGCGCATACGTTCTAGGAGAATCTCGATGAAAAAGCTGTACACGCATTCCCGCCTTGCAGTTTTGGCGCTGTACATGTTTATCGCCGCGGTCATTGCGCCGAATGTCGCCCTCGCTAAAACACTGGATATCGTTACAGCCACCACAGACATGGCGGCTCTCACGCAGGAGGTTGGCGGCGACAAGGTGAGCGTAGAGTCGATTGCGAAGGGCTACCAAGACCCTCACTTTGTTGAGGCAAAGCCCAGTTTTCTCCTCAAACTACGGCAAGCCGATCTTCTGGTGACGGTGGGTTTGCAGCTTGAGATTGGCTGGTTGCCTCCTCTCGTCACCCAGAGTGGCAATCCTCGGATCCAAGTCGGCGCAAATGGATATCTCGATGCCTCACAATTCGCTGAGATCCTCGACATTCCGACGGGCGCCGTGAATCGAGCCATGGGTGATGTTCACCCCTTGGGAAACCCACACTACTGGCTCGATCCTGACAATGGCCGTAGACTCGCAAAGGGCATTGCCGGAAAACTCGGCGAATTGGATCCTGGCGACGCTGCCTATTTCCAACAGAGATTTCAGGATTTTGATAAGCGTCTGACTGCGGCTGAGCAAAAGTGGGATAGCACCATGAAACCATACCGTGGCCGTAAGGTGGTCACGTACCACAACTCTCTTCCGAACTTCGCAAAGCATTTTGGCTTGAACGTCATCGGCTATGTGGAACCGCGGCCCGGAATTCCACCCACGCCGAGCCATACCTTGGACTTGATTGGCCTCATGAAGAAGGAAAACTGCAAGGTAATCATGGTAGAACCCTACTTCGATCTCAAAACGCCTAATTCGATTGCCCGAGAGACCGGGGCACAGGTGGTGAAGTACTTGCCATCAGTTGGCGGAGAGAAAGAAGTCACCGACTATTTCAAGTTGTTTGACTACAACATTGATCTGCTGACGAAGGCGTTTCAGTAAGACGCGCCAGGTGATTCACATACTGACGACTGTTTTCGAGGAGCATTATGGAGATTCTTCCTTTTTTACTGTGGCCGTTCATAGCTAGCCTGATCCTGACAGGCATCCATGCCTATCTGGGCGTTCACGTGGTCGAGCGCGGAGTCATTTTTGTGGATCTGGCGTTGGCCCAAATCGCAGCTCTAGGAGCCACTATCGCCATTCTGGTTGGCATGGATCCACATGGCCAGGGAGCGTACTGGCTGAGTCTGGCATTTACATTCGTGGGAGCAGCGATCTTTGCCTTTGCGCGCACGCGACGCGGACATATCCCGCAGGAAGCCTTCATCGGCATCGCCTATGCGGTCGCCTCCGCGGCAGCCATCCTTGCCATGAGCAAGGCAACCGGCGAAACAGAACACCTCAAGGATATGCTCGTCGGAAATATCTTGGCCGTTGACCGGCACGAGGTTCTGAAGACGGCGCTCCTTTATGGCGCTGTTGGTCTCTTCCACTACATCTTCCGGCGAAAGTTTCTTTTGATCTCTACAGACTCGGCACGGGCGGAGGCGGAAGGCCTCAACATTCGCTTCTGGGATTTTCTTTTCTACGCGTCCTTCGGTTTCGTAGTTACGTCCTCGGTCGCGATTGCGGGCGTCCTGCTAGTCTTTTGCTATCTAATCGTGCCTTCGGTTGGTGCGATGCTATTCTCGGATCATGTCACCAAGCGCCTCGCAATTGGTTGGACGATGGGAACACTGGTCTCAGCTCTAGGGGTCTATTTCTCGGTATTGCTCGATCTGCCGACCGGAGCGACGATCGTTTGCACCTTCGGCGGTGTGTTGATCTTCATGTTTCTCGTTCATATGTTGTTTTTCCATGGGAGGAAAGCGCACGAATTGCAAGGTGCAGCCTCCGTGCATGATCCCAAGGAGTCAGTCGTAGGCCACTGAAGTTGGCTAGGACACTGAGCGTACCGGGTCGAATGGGAATGGTTTTGGCTGACGATTGAAGATTGACAACTGGAAGCTGCCGATCGCCTCATGAAGCTTCTAATTCTTCTTCACCATCGATTTGAGCTATGGAATGCTCCTGCATGGCTCGCGCCACGCCTTCGAAAAGAATTTCCTGAACTCGACATCGTTCACCTGGATGACTATGCCGGAGCTGAGTCCGACCTTCGCCATAGCGAGATACTGATTGCATGGTCCCTTCGACCGGAGCAATTCAGCGCAGCAACCCGGCTGCGGTGGGTCCATTCACCGGCGGCGGCTGTTCATCAGCTTATTTTTCCCGAATTTGTTGCAAGTGACGTTGTTCTTACCAACGCCCGCGAGGTTCATGGTCCGGTTGTGGCCGAACACGTCATCGCGCAGATCTTCGCGCTCGCGAAACGTATCCCATCGGCTGTGAAATTTCAGCAGCGGCACATTTGGGGGCAAGAGCAGATGTGGGATGCCTTTCCGCGAACGCGAGAGGTCGCAGGAGCCACACTAGGGCTTGTCGGCATCGGGAGCATCGGCCGCGAGGTCGCCCGACGTGCTCATTCACTAGGTATGCACGTGGTCGCAGTCCGCGAGCACTTAGACAAGGACACGCCCGAAGGTGTCGAGCGTGTTTTTCCGCTATCCGCACTCGAACATGTGCTCGAAATATCTGATTACGTTGTTTTGGCGTTGCCACTGACAGCAGATACCCGGACCCTTATGAACGCCGCGCGCCTGAAAAAACTGCGGCCCGGGGCGTGTCTTATTAATGTAGGACGTGGGCCCCTGATCGACGAAGGTGCATTGGCAGAGGCACTCCGCGGGCGGAAGTTAGGCGGCGCGGCGATTGACGTTTTCAGCAAAGAACCGCTGTCTGCCGATTCGCCTTTGTGGGATCTTGAAGATCTTCTTATTACGCCCCACACTGCTGCCCTCACAGAAAAATTGTGGGAACGTCACTACTGCTTGATTCAGGAAAACCTCACTCGCTTTCTTGACGGGCAACCCCTTCTCGGCATTGTGGATAAGCAAAAGGGCTACTGATCGGCGTTTCTTAGGCTTACTTCAGATTCCATCGCTGGAATTACATGGAAACCGACGGTCATAATGATCGCGCTGAATCCTTCGCGATGCGAATCATCTAACCCAAGCGTTGTCTCGCTCAATTCTCTTTCACGCGTAGGCCTGTTCACCATAAATTCACCACTTTGTAACCTAGCTGTAACAATCGCCAAATAAAACCGAGCCAGCAAATCAAAATAGGAGGAACCGTCTAGTGATTCGTCGCATTGCGATGCTGTGTGTCGCTCTGGCGTTACCCGCTTTTGGGCAGACCACATTGAACGGGGCAGGCGCGACATTTCCTTATCCGATGTATTCCAAGTGGTTCAACGAGTATCACAAGAGCCATCCTGACGTTCAGTTCAACTACCAGTCAATTGGCAGCGGTGGCGGCATACGTCAGGTCCTGGCAGGAACTGTAGATTTCGGTGCGAGCGACGGCCCCATGTCCGACGAGCAGCTTGGACAGGCCAAGACGAAGATTCTGCACATTCCTACCGTGCTGGGCGCGGTAGTGCCCGCCTACAACGTCCCCGGTGTCACCGGCGAGTTGAAGTTTACTCCGCAAGCGCTGGCGGGAATTTTCCTGGGCAAGATCACGAGTTGGAATGATCCGGCGCTGGTCAAAGAAAACCCCGGAGTGAACCTGCCCAATCAGCCCATCGTTGTGATCCATCGATCCGATGGCAGCGGCACGACCTTCATTTTCACCGATTACCTCTCGAAGGTGAGTTCGGAATGGGCGAATGGACCGAACAAGAACACTTCGGTGAAGTGGCCGGTGGGTTTGGGTGGCAAAGGAAACGAAGGCGTCGCGGGAATGATCCGGCAGATCCAAGGCTCGATCGGTTACGTGGAGCTGATCTACGCAGTACAGAACAAGATCACCTATGGAGTCGTGAAGAACGCTTCTGGAAATTACGTGAAAGCGTCATTAGAGAGCGTTACTGAAGCGGCAGGATCTGTAAAGAGCATGCCCGCGGACTTTCGCGTTTCTATAACTAACGCGCCGGGGAAAGATGCTTACCCCATTTCTAGCTTTACCTGGCTGTTGATCCCGCAGAAGTCGAAGGATGCCGCCAAGGGGAAGATGATCGCCGACTTTCTTGCCTGGATGCTGGACAACGGCGAGAAGATGACCGCGGAACTGACCTACGCTCCCTTGCCAAGTTCCGTGATCGAAAAAGTGCGGGGCACCATCAAGCAAGTTCAATAGATAGCTGAACAGCATTCAACGTAAGGATCCGCTCGAAGGCGGTAAGAAAAAGGAGAGAAGATGAAGTCTGTTCTGAGATGGTGCGCGGTTCTACTAGTGGCAACAACGCTGGTGGCGCAAACTGCGACGCAGCCCAAGCCCAGGAAGTCGACTTCCAAGGCCACGATTACAGCCAAGGACGTGCAGGAACTGCGCGATGCCCTGGCAGCACAACAGCAACAGAT
>Ga0066903_100001748_pt1 | contig 16316 bp, 13 predicted proteins | sample PanSoiMetaGPlot1_FD_67491 | JGI IMG/M metagenome (GOLD analysis project Ga0066903, IMG submission 67491) | Tropical forest soil microbial communities from Panama analyzed to predict greenhouse gas emissions - Panama Soil - Plot 1 (version 2) | ecosystem: Environmental > Terrestrial > Soil >... | reverse complement strand
TCGGCGATACACATGCGTCGATCCGTCGGGTTGTTTCGCGCGGTCGGGATCGACGTGATCCCCGCCATCGCCCGTCAATACGAGTATCCGGACTTCTCGGTCCACCTCCTGCCCAGCGAAACCGGGCTTCGAACGAGCGCGCTCGTCGTGCACGAGATCCTCGGGGCGGCGTACTACCGGCTGCGAGGTCAATTGAAGTAGTGCGAAGCTTTAGGTTCACTCCGCCGTTTGTCGTTTCGTGCAGTTTGTTAAAGCCCCAGCGGCGATTGTCCGATTCATCCAAAGAGTAGCCCTGCGCCAGCCACTCGGCCGTCAGTCGGCTTCTGCGTAATTTCGACCTGCAACTCAACGACTGACGGATGCCATGGCGATTTGTGACAGCGGATTGATGACTCGTGCCTGAACCTGCGACCACCATCGCGCGACCGGCAACCTTGATGCCTTCTGATCTCACGAAAGCGCCAACGCTTCTCGTCATCGACGATGACCCGGACGTGTTGTCCGTGGTGGACCGTTTTGCCACCGAACTCGGATTCACGGTGATCCAGGAGACCAACGGCCGCGCCGCATTGCGCTCGTTGCCAGTCACGAAACCGGACGGCGCGATCATCGACGTCGGACTGGCTGACATCGATGGCCTCACGATGCTTCGCGAGATCAAAGCCGCGGATCCGACGTCGCAGGTGATCCTGATGACGGGTGCCGCAACGGTCGACTCCGCCATCGAAGCGATCAAAGCGGGGGCGCTCGATTACGTTACCAAACCCTTCGATACCGATCGCTTGCGCGAACTGCTCGTCACTGTCAGAAAGAGCATGGAGCGGCGCGAAACGCTGCTCCGCATCGATGCGGACGTGGCGAGACAGTTCGAGTTCTACGGACTCATCGGCCGCAGTCCGGGAATGCAGGAGCTGTTCGACTCAGTGCGTCGCTTTGCACCGTACGCGAGGACGGTCCTCGTGACCGGCGAAACCGGCACCGGTAAAGAGCTCATCGCCAAGGCGTTGCATCGCCTTGGACCGCGGCGAGACAAGAAACTGATTACCGTGAATTGCTCCGCAGTCGTCGAGACGTTGTTCGAGAGCGAGCTCTTCGGACACATGCGCGGTGCGTTTACGGGCGCGACCGACACGAAAGTCGGTCTGTTCGAGCACGCCCACAACGGCACGATTTTCCTTGACGAAATCGGCGAGCTGCCGATGTCACTGCAGGCGAAAATGCTGCGCGCCGTCGAGCTCGGCGAAGTGCAGCGAGTAGGCTCACTGGAGGCCAGGCGAGCCGACGTCTTTGCGGTCGCTGCAACCAACCGCGATCTTCGCGCTGAGTCTGCCGTTGGAAGGTTTCGCAGCGATCTCTACTTCCGCCTCAGCATGATCGAATTGCACATCCTGCCGCTCCGCGATCGCCGCGACGACATTCCGTATCTGACCGCCGCATTCGTACGCGAATTCGCAGGCAAGCTGAACCGTCCCATCAAAGGCATTACGCCCGCCGCGGAACGCTTGCTCCATCAGGCGCCGTGGCCCGGCAATGTCCGCGAGCTGCGAAATGTGATCGAGCGCGCCTGCATTCTGAGCGACAACCGCATTGTCACGGAGCGCGAGATCGCGAGCGCGATGTCGGTGGCCACGGCGAATCATGAGCCGGCACAGGCGAGCATCGGCCTCGACAGTAACGGCGCTGATCCCGCGCTGATGTCCACGGCGCAGCGCGACCAGATCACGCGCGTGCTCAGGCAAGTGAGCGGCAATAAGGCCGCCGCCGCAAAGCAACTTGGGATCAGTCGGCGATCGCTGTACCGCTGGCTTGACCGGCTGAATATTCCGCAGTAAATCGCGCGGCGTTCCCTCGCAGTTTTCACAGCTGACCCTCACGCCGCCCCCGGTACGGAAATCGCTACACGCGCTGGCACCGGCGCGCACCCCCGCCGGCGGTCCAGGGAGGGCGCGCCGTGTTCCGCTACCTCACCGTCGCCGTCATCGGATTCGTCATGACCGCTTCATCGGTCTTTGCCGAGGATCACGCGATCGCCACTGCGATTGACAACGCGTTTCCCTCCACAACATCGTCGATCACGAACAGTGACCAAAAAGAATCGGCCAACAATGAAGTCAGCCCCTTCAAGAAGCCCGAGCGTCCGTGGCCGCTGCCAGCTCTCTACGGCTCGTCGGCATTTCTTCAGGGCTATGACACATATCTGACAATCGCTGCATTGAAACGAGGCGCGTCGGAAGTGAATCCGATCTTGAAGCCGATCTCAGGAAACCCCGTCGCGTTCATCGCCGTGAAGGCCGGACTCACGGCCGCATCATTCGTCGGCACAGAGCGTTTGTGGAAAGACAACCATCGTCTGAGCGCTGTGGCACTAATGGTGGCGTCGAACGCGGTCATGGTTGTCGTCACTGCACACAACGTCGCGGTTCTTCAACGCATCAAGTAGCGCGCAGCCCGGCTGTCTGGCTTCTTTTATTTCGGGTGCCCCCCGGAGTCGAGTTGCACTCTGTTGCACGGCTGAGCTCCTTCCGATAACACCCGTAGAGCCAGATCGTGCGACTTCTCGATCGCAGAGACGCATTGCTGGCGATCGCGCTCGTGGCGGGCGCGCTCGTCATTTTCCGGAAGCCGCTGCACATGTTGATCGACGTGGCGCACAGCGTCGAGCTGCGCTACAACATCGATCTCCTTCCCGGGCTCGCGTTGCTCGTTGGTGCATTCACGGTTCATGCATTTCGCAAACGTCATCAGACCAGACTGATTGCTGACCAGGCAAAGGCGCAGGCGGACCTGGCCGCGGTAGAGATCACGCAGGAGCGGCAACATTCGGCAGAGCTCGAGCGATTGATTGCGCTCGGTTCTGCGCTGGGCGGTGCTCTCGATACGCTCGCGCTTCGTCAGGTCTTCTGGCGATATTTCCCCGCATTCGCACTCGATCGTGAACTCTGGGTACTCACGCGCACGAAGAATGGCTGGGACAATCTGCTGCGGGACGGGGCGCCGTCCGCCGCACGTTCCACCCACACCCTTGAATCGATCGCCGCTGAAGCGCTGTCCGCGCCGGCCAATGGGGATGCGCAAGCGGAAGGCATTCTCGTCGCGGACGATGTGTGTTTTCCGATGGTGGTGGGTGATGCGTCGCTCGGCGTCGTGGGTATGAGGAACGTTCCGCCGATGTCGGTCGCCGATCGCCGTGGGCTCGGGGCTGCGGTGTCGCTCCTCGCGATTGCGACTCGCAACGTGCAATTGCTCACGCAGACACGCGAGAGCAGCGTGCGCGATCAACTGACCGGGTGTTTCAATCGTGCGTATGCAATCGAGTCGCTCGGCAGCGAGTTGCAACGTTCGCGCCGGACCGGCCGACCGCTATCGGTGATGATGTTCGATGTCGATGAGCTCAAAGGAATCAACGACGACTACGGTCACCTGGCTGGCGATGCGTTGCTCGCCGCGGTTGCCGGTCAGGTGGCGGCGACGCTTCGTGCCAGCGACATCAAGTGCCGCTGGGGCGGCGATGAATTTCTGATCATCCTGCCCGACACACCGCGGGCCGGCGCGGAGCATGCCGGCGCTTCGCTCACGCGCGAGGTCAGTACGGTCATTGTGCCTACCCCGATGGGGTCGGTGTCACCAACGATCAGTGTTGGCGTTGCGGTGGCGGAAAATGGTGAGTGCGATCCGCTTGCGCTCGTCGCCCGTGCAGATGCGGCGCTGTACAAGGCCAAACAGGCCGGCCGCAATCGGTTCGTGATGGACGTCCGCGCGGCTAGTTAAATCCTTCGCCGCACTCACACTTCACGACGATCAACGCGGAGCTCGCGGAATTCGCAAAGGCCGCAGAGTATGTTCTGTTGATCTCTCTACTTGACGATTGCTTCGTCGTCGGCCCCGTCCAGTCAGTTCCGCTGGACAATAGAAAGGGCGGCGCGAGTTTGGAAATGACCCGCACCGCCCAATTCAGTTCTTACTGGGCTCTTACTTCACGCCAACAACAAACTGAATGTTTCCGATCGCCAAATTGATTCGGAAGGTGTACGTCGATCCCTGAGTGAGATTTGACGTGGCCATGTTGAAGATGCACTGGCCGCCGCTGAATCGGAAAGCCGCGTCCGGGATATCGGTCACTGCGCTTTCGTTTATGTCAAATGACCAAGACAGTTGAAGGGAAGAGCGCAGCCCGATCAGTCGCTCCTGCTCACGCGGTTGAACCAGGAATGTTTTTCTGGCGTACACCAAAATATGCGGCGGTAGCACTGGGTATGCGGCTGCAGCGGTTTCTACAGCCACTGAGGAGCCCTACTTGGACTTGTGCAACATCGATAAATAAGTCTTGCTAAATCTGCGACTTATCAAGATGGAGACGAGGCAAATCTAAGTGCCAGGCATGCGGCCGATTGTCTGGCAGTTACCCCGCTCGATTTTGGCAATAGACCGAAACCGTGCATAGTCATGCGCAATCGCCCACGCACCCTCGTCAATCGAGGTTCGCTCGACGAAGTTGATGAACTTCAAGCGCAGCTGATATATCTGTGCGGTTATACTTGTGGCCCGGCGCCACGATTTGATAATCCAAGCTGCCAAATCCGCCACGGCGATTCCGCGCGTCGCGCTACAAGCCGTAAAGGCACATCAGGCGCATGCGTTCGGCCAGCAGCGGATTCAATGTGACGGCGCCCATGCCGCCCTCGGGCGTGACGGCCACCCTGGCCTCCTCTTCGCCCGAATCTCTGGGCGAAAGAATGGAACGGTCAGCGACGTTGGAGGACACGTATCCCTTTCGGTCGACCGCGTAGAGCCCGCCTTTCGTGTGCGGGGTTGCCGAAACGTGCAGCAATGTTTTCGGTAAGTTCACGCCCGAGTCAGGCTAGAATGTCCCCCTCCCAAGTCAATAAGCGGGCTTCGAGTCCTATAAGGTCATTTGCCAAACGAGTGTGTATCAATTCCGTAACTCGTACGGATCTAATTGACACCTCAGGCGTAGCCGATATATCTGTTGGGTTTTCCCACCAACGTGCCGGGTTCTTGGGAGGCGCACACCGCGATCTGTAAGTGAGAGGGCGAAGCTGTATCAAAACGACGATCGAACACATAACGGTCGTCGCGGCGAGAACGGTCATTTGCGAAGTTGCGAGTCGATCGTCGTGAATTCAGTCGTGAGTCAGCCGCCAGTTGTTATCACGCGTTCGTCGTCGGCCGGCAATCGCGAGCGGTTCACTTCACAAGTCGGGCGTTGTGAATAGTCAGGCGGCGTCCTAATGGGTCAGGCGCCGCGCGGATTTTCTGAACTCTGAACTTGCAGGCATTGCATCAACGAATCAAGCACTGCTCGCGAGAGGCCGATTGGTCGTTGGGGCCCCTGGCGCAGTTTGCTGGCGTGTCAGCCTTGGCACTCCTGAGCGTCATCGCTGCAGGGTGCGGGCCGGCGGCCGCAACGACTGAAGCCGAGTCCGCTGTCAAGAAAGACGTGAAGTCGGAATACGACAAGAGCGGCCGCCTCACGCGACTCGAGTACGACCGGAACGGTGACGGAAAGATCGACACGTGGGGATACATGGACGGCTCGCGTGTCGTGCGTGTCGAAGTGGACGAAGACGGCGACGGCAAGGTCGATCGGTGGGAATACCACCGGGATCTAACGACTACGAACGATTCGAAAACTTCTACGCGTTCGGCCGGATCGCCGGGCGCGAGTGGTTCTGCGAGCGCCGGCGGCGGGGACCCGACGCTCGAGCGCATCGAACGGGCGACGAAACACGACGGCAAGGTCTCTCGGCGGGAGTACTTCGAGAATGGCCTGCTCGCGCGCGTCGAAGAAGACACCGACGGTGACGGAAACATCGATAAATGGGAAACGTACTCCGGCGGAACACTCGCCATCATGGCGATCGACACGAAGGGACGCGGCACCCCAGACCGGCGCCTGATCTACCAGCCCGACGGCACGCTGAGCCGGATCGAGATGGATCCCAGCGGCACCGGCACGTGGCATCCGCTTCCGCAGTAATGCCGACACAAGTCTCCGCGCCAACCGCACTTCTCGTCGCCAATCGCGCCGAACAGACCGACGTGGCGGTTCTGCTGCGCGGGTTGGGTTTCCACGCCGTGCAAGTCGAGAGCGCCGACGCGATGAACGCGTTGCGTGAGCCGCTGTCGCTGTGCCTGATCGATCTGCGCGAAAACGGTAGTGCGCTTCGCATCGCTCGTGCGGTGCGCGCGCAGCAACCGCAGGCGGTCGTGATCGGTATTGCCGATCCCGCACGGGCGACCGCATCAGCCGACGCGATTCGCGCCGGCGTCTTCGATGTGCTGCCGAGGCCGCCGTCCTCGCGCGATCTCGAAGCGCTGATCGCCAATGCCCGGGAGCAGGCCGCGCTGGCGGCAAATCCGGCTCCGATTCGAGCCGGCGAAGCACCACCCTACGGCATCGTTGGGACGTCGGCGTCGATGCGAACGGTGATGGATCTCGTACAGCGTGCCGCGGCCGGCCGCTGCGGCATTCTCATCTCCGGCGAGCGCGGGACGGGACGCGAAATGATTGCGCGCGCGATTCACGCGCACGGGGCCAATCGCAATGCGCCGTTCGTGAAAGTCGACTGCTCCGGACCCACGCCTGAAGATATCGAGTTGCAGTTGTTCGGCGTGATCAACAAGCGATCGGGCAGCGGCGCACCCGAGCGACGAAGTCTCGAACGTCTCGGCAAGCATTCGCGTCTGCACGATGCCGCGGACGGCATTCTGTTCCTCGAGAACGCGACCGAACTTCCCGCGCGCGTTCAGGCACGGCTGGTTCGGGTGCTGCGCGATCGCGAAGTGTTCCTCGGCGACAGCAGAGAGCCAGTGGCTCTCGACGTGCGGCCGGTCGCCTCCGTGGATGGGACCATCGACGCAGCCCTGGACGAGGGACGGATTCGCACAGATTTGCACGAACGGTTGTCATTGATTCGGATCGACGTCCCGGCGCTTCGCCAGCGGCGGGAAGACATCCCGGTCCTGGCCACCCACTTCCTGAAAGAACTGTGTAAGGCGAACGGACAGCCGATTAAGACGCTCACGCGACCAGCATTGACGCTGCTGGCTGCACTCCCCTGGCGCGGCAATGCTCCCGAGCTGAGGGGCCTTCTGGAACGCCTGATCTTATTGGTTCCGCAGGGGCTTATTCGCCTCGAGGACGTGCTCGCCCACACGCAATTGGAGGGCAGTATCAGCCCCACCGGGTTCGACGCGACCCTTCGGCAGGCGCGGGCCAAATTCGAACGGGACTATATCGCCGCGGTCCTGCAGCACCAGCATGGCCGCATTGCCGAAGCCGCGCGTGTCCTGGGCATTCAGCGCACGAATTTGTACCGCAAAATGAGACGGCTTAACCTGATGCGGGCAAAAGCCGGCGGTCGGGACGCCTGATGTATCCTCTGCGATACATGAGTCGTTCGCTCGATACAGAAGTACCCCATTGCGGCGTACATTGGTGCGCACAACGCTTGACCTTCTCTAGCCCAAGAGTAACTATGGGGGAGCCGAAAGCTGGTGGAGCTCCCCCTGAGCGAAATCCGCTTAACCGGCAACTCAGACGGCGGAAGGAATCAGAGAATGAAGATGCAACGGATCGTGGCAATCGCAGTCGCGTTCTCCCTGGCCAGTGCGGCCGCCGAGACGGCGCTGCTTGCAGCGGGTCAGCAGACCGCAACCATCGCGGGCACTGCGAAGGACGAAGCGAAAAAGCCGTACGCCGATTACTCGGTGCGGGCGCGCGACGTCGCGACCGGGATGATCGCGGGCAATGTTCCCCTCAACACGGATGGCAACTTCTCGCTGCCGGATCTCTCGAGTGCGAAATATCTGATCGAATTGGTGCAGCACAAGAACAATCAGGACAAGGTCATCTGCACCGAGGGCCCGTTCGACTTGACTCAGCAGATGCTCAAGAACGACGTGGTGATCGACTGCGGCAAGGTCCCAGCGGCCTGGTGGTTGCTCGGCGCCGCAGCAGCCGCCGGCATCACCGCCGGTATCGTCGCGGCCAACGGCAGCCCTTCGCAATAACCTTCGCGCCTCGCTCGAGCGAGGCTCCTTCCACTCGCGTTTCGCTTACGGTCGGGTCCGGTTCCTCCGGGTCCGGCCGTAATTTTTTTTCACCTTTCTGTTTCCGATTCTGATGAAGTCCGTCTTTCGCGCCGTCGTGTTGGTATCCGCATGTTTGATGACGGCTGCTCAGTTAGCCGCTCAAACTACGGAGACAAGACAGCCGGGCGACAACGCACGATTCCGCTGGGGTCCGCTGCGTTTTACTCCCTCGCTGGTTTTCAACAACATCGGCGTTGACACCAACGTCTACAACGAAACCACCGATCCGAAGCAGGACACAACCGGCGCCGTCGGCCCCGCAGTCGACCTGTGGCTCCGTCCGGGACGGGCCCGACTGAGTGGGAAAGCCTCAGGACAGTACCTCTATTTCAAGAAATACGACAACCAGCGCGGCTGGGACACCAACGACGAGCTCAAATTCGAACTGCCGTTGTCACGCCTGCAGCCGTTCGCGATGGGCAGTTACACGAATACGCACGACCGGCCGGGGTTCGAAATCGACTCACGATCGCGAGCGGCAACCAACAAGGTGGCGTTGGGAACGGCGTTGCGTGTGTCGGCCAACACGTCGATCGTGTTGACAGGATCACGAACCATTACCGCATTCGATCAGAATGCCACCTTCCTGGGTGCAACGCTGGCGCAGGAACTCAACCGCCAATCTGATCTGGAGCAGCTTCAATTTCGGCATGAGCTCACGAAACTGACGACGCTCGTCGTCAACAGCGATGCCATTCAGGATCGCTTCGAGTTCGCCAAAAACCGCAACGCCGACAGTCTTCGCTTCATGCCGGGCTTCGAGTTCAAGCCGTTCGCACTGATTTCCGGTTCCGTGGCTGTCGGCTTCCGCCACTTCAATGGACTGAGTGAGGAACTTCCCGACTATAACGGCGTCGTGGCGAGCGTGAACGCGCGCTACGTGCGCACGGCAACACTGGTGCGTGTCCGCTTCGATCGGGACCTCAACTTTTCGTACCAGGACGCGACCCCGTACTACACGGCGAATTCGTCGGAGCTCGAATTGACCCAACGTCTTACTCAGACGTGGGACGTGGTTGGAAAGGGTGTGCTGCAGGAACTCGCCTATCGTCAGCTCAGACCGCTCCCGGCCGTGGGTTCGACAGAGACAGGACGCGGTGCCGGTTTCGGCGTGGGCTATTGGGTGGGGAAAACGCTGCGCCTGAGCGTGGAAGCCATGTATTCGACGCGCCGGTCGGGGGAGGCCGCGCGGCAGTATGACGGACTGCGAGTCGGTGCTTCCGTCAGTTATGGGATCTTGCAATGAAGAAGCTGCTCATTTGTCTCAGCATCATCTGTGGCGTCGTCTGTTCAACGGGCGTCGGCGCGCAGGTTGTCGATTACACGATCGGACCGCAGGACGTCCTTGCCATCACGGTCTTTGGCGAAGCGGAACTGTCAGGCAAATATACCGTCGGGCAGGACGGCACATTCACGTTCCCGCAACTCGGACGCGTGAAGGCCGGCGGCCTCACGCTGCGCGCCGTCGAAATGGATCTCAAGAAGCAGCTCTCAGAAGGTTTTCTGAGGAACCCGCAGGTCGCTGTCGCGATTGAAAATTACCGCAGTCAGCGAATCCTCATTCTGGGTGAAGTGCGATCGCCCGGCGAATATCAACTGTCCGGCGAGATGACCCTGCTCGCAGCGCTGGCACGTGCAGGATCCACCACGCCGGCCGCCGGACGGGAAGCGGTCATCGTGCGCACGCCACGGAAAGCAGTGAAGCCGGGAGAAGACGTCGAGCCGGAAACCATTCACGTCGATCTCTCAGAGCTCCAAGCGGGCACCAGCAAGAACATCTCGCTCCTGGACGGCGATACCGTGAACATCCCGAAAGCGCAGTCGGTGTTCGTATCGGGTGAAGTCAAAAGCGCCGGTGCATTCGCCGTCGAGCAGGGCATGACGGTGCTCCAGGTCGTGACGCTCGCAGGAGGGCTGACTGACCGCGGCGCGGACGGCCGCATCAAGATTCTTCGCACGGTCGATGGAAAGCAGAAGGAAATCAAAGTCAAGCTCACGGACGTCGTGCAACCTGGCGATACCGTAGTCGTTCCGCCCCGATTCTTCTGATTGGACGCTTCAATGAAAAGTCTGACACCTGTTCGCAGCCCGCGCGCCAACGTTAACCCTCCAGCGCGTGAGCAGCACCATCTGATGGATTACGCGCGCATCCTGTACAAGCGACGCTGGATTGCGCTTCCGGTCTTCCTCATTTTCTTTGTCGTGGGTGCTGTCAATGCGCTCCGGCAGGTCCCCGTGTATCAGGGCCGGACGCAGGTGCTGATTGAATCCGATCAGCCAAAGGTGGCACGGCTCGATCAGGTATTCCAGTCGGGCAACGGATTCTTTGACGACGATTTTCTGCAGACGCAGTTCCGCATTCTACAGAGCCGCAGCCTCGCGAAGAAAACGATCGATGCGATGAAGTTGTGGGACGTGCCGAAGCTGGGCAAGGGCCCCGACCCAAAGGCGTCGATCAGCTTCACCGGTCTGGCCTGGTCTGCGGTCAGGGGAACGATCGGTCTCGTGAAGGCCCCTTTTTCACACGAGCCGGCGCCAGAAGCCGTAGTTGAGAAGGCCGACAACGAAACCGCGAAGCAATCGGCACGGATCGACGAATTCCTCGGCGGCCTGACGATTCTGCCGGTACGAAACAGCCGGCTCGTCGAGGTTCGATATGCGTCCACCGATCCGATCTTCGCAGCCACCGCCGCTAACGCGCTGGCCAAGGCCTACATCGAGCAGAACATGGAGTTCAAGTTCAGCGCGTCGAAGGACGCGGTGGACTGGCTCGATCAGCGGCTGACCGAACAAAAGCACGCGTTGGAAGTCAGTGAAGCGGCCCTGCAAGCCTACAAGGAAAAGAACGGCGCTGTTTCCGTTGCCGACAACGCGTCGAACATCGTCGTGCAGCGGCTGAGCGATTTGAACACGGCACTGACCAAGGCAAAAACGGAACGGATCAACAAGGAAGCGTTCTACAACCAGTTGAAAGCGGCGCAGACCTCCGGTGGTCTCGATGCGTTCCCGACCGTGCTTGCGAATGACTACGTGCAGAAATTGCGCACCGATCTTGCTGATCTGCAGCGCCAGGAAGCACAGCTCGGCGAACGGTACGGTCCGCGCGCAGAGCAAATGATCAAAGTGCGATCGGCCATTGAATCTGCGAACGCGAAGCTCCAGGTCGAACAGTCGAAGATCGTCGAATCAGTGAAAAACGAGTACCTCGCCGCGCGCGCCGAGGAAAGCAGCCTGCAATCAGCGCTTGAAACACAAAAGAGCGAGGCGCTCAGTCAGAACCGCAAAGGCATCGAGTACGGAGTCTTGCAGCGTGAGGTGGAAAGCAATCGCCAGATTTACGACAGCCTCATGCAGCGCACGAAGGAAACTGGCATCACCAGCGAAAACCGGGCGAGCAACGTCCGCGTTGTCGATACCGCGGAAGTGCCGCGAACACCAATCTCGCCCAACGTGCAGCGCGATGTGACGGTGTCGTTCGGCGTCAGTCTGATTTTCGCCCTCGGGATCGCGTTCTTCTTCGAACAGCTCGACAACCGGATCAGGACACCGCAGGAATTGAAGGCGCAGCTCGCTCTACCGTTCCTGGGAATGGTCCCCGCGGTCGGCCGGAACAAAGACGCATCGCCGAACCCGTTGATGAGCAGCACGCCGATTCCTGCAAATTTCAGCGAGGCATTCAAGACGATCCGCACGAACGTGCTGTTTTCTTCTGCCGAGGAAGGGTTGCGATCGATCGTCGTCACCAGCGCGGGGCCGGGCGAAGGCAAGAGCATCGTAGCCGCGAATCTGGCGATTGCGCTGGCACAGGCGGGCCAGCGCGTGCTGCTCGTGGACGCGGACATGCGACGGCCGCGCGTGCATGAGATTTTCGGCAACAACCAGGAACCCGGTCTGTCGAACCTGCTCACGGGCAACGCCAAGTCCGGCGAAACGATCCGGAAATCGATTGTCCCCGGCCTCTGGCTGATGGCCTCGGGACATATTCCGCCGAATCCGGCCGAGCTCCTCGGCTCGCGCCGCTATCTCGACCTCATGTCGTCACTCGACGCGCATTTCGACTGGGTGGTTCTCGATACCCCGCCAGTGCTGGTCGTCGCCGACAGCTCGATCGTCGCAAACAATTCGTCGGGCGTTGTGTTCGTCGTGGCTTCCGACAAAACCAATCGCCATGCGGCGCGCGAAGCCGTCGAACAGCTCGAGGGCTCGAACGCTCACATCGTGGGCACGATCCTCAACCGCGTCGACCTGGTCAAACATCCGTACTACTACTCGGCGTATTACCGGAAGGAATACTCCAAGTACTACGTCAGCAACGCGAGCTGATGACGCTGAGCCGGAGCGAACGACGGCAGATTTGTTTGCACCACGCATCCGGCCGCGTCTCCCACCGCGCAGCTCGCAAGGCCGGCGCGTGACAGGTTCGTGCGGACGTTTTCTGTAAACGGAACGGACGCACGGACCGTGTATGTGTGGCTGGTTCTCGCCACACCGCTCGTCGCCGCGGCCTTCTCTCTCGTACACATGGGGCGGCTGGTGTTTATTCCGTACGAGCTCGGCTACGGAGAGGGGCTCGTGCTCTGGCAGAGCCTGCACATCCTGAGCCCGCGGACGGTGTACCACTCGATCACCGGGTATCCGTTCATCGTGGGTATGTATCCGCCCGTCTATTTGATGACGACGCACTTCATCGGCGCGGTGATCGGCGATATCCAGATCGGCGGCCGCGTGGTTACGGTCCTCGCCGCAGTCACGTGCGCCGCGCTGATCGCAGCGATCGTTTTGGAGTTGTTGCCGTCGCGCCTTGACAGCCGGGCGCGGTGGACGGGAGCGCTGGCGGCAGGCGCGCTCACGCTGAGCATCAGCACCGTTCGGCTGTGGGCGCCTTCCGCCCGCGTTGATCTGCTGGGCGTGGCGTTGAGCCTGAGCGGGTTTTTTCTGTTCGTGAACGGACGCCGTTTCGGATGGAGGTGGATTGCAGCATTTGGCTGCTTCGTCCTCGCCGCGTTCACGAAACAAAGTTTTGTGGCGGCACCCGCCGGTTGTCTGCTCATTGCCGCGTGGGATTCGAGGCGCGCGGCCTTCGCGCTCGGAGCGTCGTACGCCTTGTTGGTTGCGGCGACGCTTGGGTTCATGCACGCGATAACCGACGGCCAGTTCCTGACGCATCTATTCATCTATACCCGGAACCGGTTTGACGTCCTGCAGGTCATCGTGATGGGCGCCCTCAACCTTCGAGCGATGGGCCCGCTGCTCATCGTCGGAGCTTTCGCTGCGTACGTCGCGATGCGACGGCCCGTGAGCCACGGTCGCCATCGGGCGATTCGAACCACGCTGAAAAACAGCCGCTTGCGCTGGGGAATTGCAAGCCTTGTGTGCTATCTCGCCGTCGCTGTCCTTGTGTCAGCGTCCATATCAGGAAAAAACGGCGCTGGCCCGTACTATTTCATCGAATGGAACCTCGCGTGCTGCGCGCTGGTTGGGGTCTCGATTGGTCTGCAGTTGGCACGCTGGCACTCGATCGCGCCGCTGATGCGAGTCACGACCGCACTATGCGTCGGGGGGGTGGCATTCGTGGCCGCGGGATTCGGTTCAAATGAAGCGCTCCGGTTTACTTCGGGCGCGCGCGCGCTCGACCGTCACCGGACTTCTGAATTCCAGGAGGCGCTAAAGGCCGTTCGCGATTTGTCCGGCCCTGTCGTGGCGTACGACCTGACGCTCATGCTGAAGGCCGGAAAGGATCCGTCCTTCGAGCCGTTCACCATGTACGAGCTCCTGCAGAAGGGACGATGGGACCCGGCACCCCTCGCCAGAGAGCTGTCTGAGCGCGGATATTCCGCCTTCATCGGCGAGACGGAGTTGGATCAGGACCTCAACATGCCGCCGGTGATGAAGAACGCGATTGTGGCCAACTATCCAATCGTGAGAACCGTCGGTCGATACCGCTTCCATCTTCCCGAAACTGGCATGGGCATGCCGGAGACCGGTTCCGCCATGCGCGGCGTGCCGATACAAGAGTTGCCGTAGTGGCTGAAGTTGAAGTGGACTTGGGGAGGTTGAACGAGCGAGCGGTCGTCGACCGCACTCACGTCGCGCATCCTCTGCCCGCTCACATGATCGAGCCGGCGCGGCGATGGGTACCCATCCGCTTCGGTGAGCTGTGGGAATACCGTGAACTGCTGTACTTCTTCGTCTGGCGCGAGCTCAAGATCCGGTACAAGCAGACGGCGCTTGGCGTCGCGTGGGCGATCATCCAGCCGCTGTTCACGATGCTCATCTTCAGCGTGATCTTCGGCCGGTTAGCGAAACTCCCGTCCGACGGGCTTCCGTACCCTGTCTTCGCGTACTGCGCGCTCCTGCCCTGGCAGTTGTTCGCATTCGCATTGACCGAAGCCAGCAACAGCCTCGTTGCCAATCGCTCGCTGCTCACGAAAGTGTACTTCCCACGTCTGCTGATGCCGCTGGCGGCGGTATCGGTTGGATTAGCGGACTTTGCGGTGTCGCTCGTCATCCTGCTCGCGATGATCGCCTACTACGGGATCACACCCGGCCTCGTCATCTTGACCATTCCACTCTGGACGCTGCTCACCGTGGTCACGGCGCTTGGCGTCGGGCTCTGGCTGTCTGCCCTCAACGTCCGCTACCGGGACATTCGGTACACACTGCCATTTCTCACGCAGGTCTGGATGTTCGCTACGCCGATTGCGTACGCGTCCTCCATCATTCCGCCGGCGTGGCGCCCGTACTACGCACTCAATCCTATGGTGGGTGTCGTTGAGGCGTTCCGCTGGGCACTGGTTGGCGGCGCGGCTGCGCCAGGCGTCACCGTTGCCGTGTCCGTCGGGGCCGTGGTCGTACTGCTCGTGACCGGGCTGTTCTATTTCCGACGGACTGAATCCACGTTCGCTGACGTCATTTGATGGCTCCCGTCATTCAAGCGCGCGGGCTGAGCAAGTGCTATCGCCTCGGCGAGCGCGAGCGTTACGGCGCGCTGCGCGATTCGATCGTGGCCGCTGTGACCGCACCGGTCCGGTGGCTGAACTCGAAGTCAAACGGCGAATCGGGGACGGGTGATCGCACCATCTGGGCTCTGCGGGACGTCTCGTTCGAGATCGAGCAAGGCGAGATCGTGGGCATCATCGGTCGAAATGGATCGGGCAAAAGCACGCTGCTCAAGATCCTCTCGCGCATCACCGAACCCACGATCGGCTCCGCAATCGTCCGCGGACAGGTTGGTTCGCTGCTGGAAGTTGGCAGCGGCTTTCATCCAGAGCTGACGGGCCGGGAGAATGTGTATGTCAACGGCGCGATCCTCGGCATGAAACGCCGTGAGATCGCTCGCAAGTTTGACGAGATCGTCGCCTTCGCAGAAGTCGAACCATTCATCGATACGCCGGTCAAACACTATTCGAGCGGGATGCAGATGCGACTGGCATTTGCGGTCGCCGCGCATCTCGAACCGACCATCCTGCTGGTGGACGAGGTGCTGGCCGTAGGCGATGTCGCGTTTCAAAAAAAATGTCTCGGAAAGATGGGCGACGTCGCGCGCGAGGGACGCACGGTGCTGTTCGTCAGCCACGACCTGACGGCGGTGCAGGTGCTGTGTCAACGCGCCATTCGGCTTGGCCACGGTCAGATCCAAGGCATGGGTCCTGTGGCCGAACAAATAGGCCAGTATCTGACGGACACGCGCGCGGCCGCTCCAGGCGAACTCGATCGTCCCGTTCAGCTGTTCGACGATCTGGAGCTGCTGAAATTCGGTTTCTCACCAAATCCGGTTCAGAGCGGCCATCCGGCCACGTTTGACATTGAGCTGCGAGCGCCGCGCACGCTCCGGTTCGATGAAGTGGCTCCGCTCATCGAAGACACCCTGGGCCGCCGGGTCGCCGTGATCGATTTTCGCTTGCCTTCCGGTCTTCACGAAGTCAGGCCGGATAAGACTCTCCGCTTGCGTGCAACATTTCCCTCGATCCCGCTTATCGAAGGAGAGTACCGCATCGGGCTTTTTGTTCGAAGCGGCGACTTGTATTCGCTCAAGTGGGACATCATCACGCTCGACGTGTCGCCCAAACCTGACGTCGAAATCGTGCCGTACCGCACCGACATTCGCGGGCTTGTGGCTCTCGAGTTTTCCGTCACGTCCCCCGCAGCAGACACTGTCCACAGCTCTCGAGTATGAACACGCGAGTCTGGCCCGGCGAGAG
>Ga0066903_100001747_pt1 | contig 16319 bp, 15 predicted proteins | sample PanSoiMetaGPlot1_FD_67491 | JGI IMG/M metagenome (GOLD analysis project Ga0066903, IMG submission 67491) | Tropical forest soil microbial communities from Panama analyzed to predict greenhouse gas emissions - Panama Soil - Plot 1 (version 2) | ecosystem: Environmental > Terrestrial > Soil >... | reverse complement strand
ACATGCGCTCGCCACCGATTGGATAACCGTAGGCCGAAACCGTTGACTCGAGTTCCGGAATCCCGCCGAGTTTCAGGGCCAGCATGTTCTTGTAGAAATTTGGCGAATCAACCGTGATCAGCGCGAGATCGCAGTCATGCGCGACGAATAAAACTTTCGCGGGATATTTGTTCGGGTCGCCATCCCGTTCCACGGTGAGATAGCGGCTGTTACTGACCACGTGCGCATTGGTCATGATTCGATTGCCATCGATCACGAAACCGGCGCCGACGCCGCGCCCAAGCGTGCCGGCGTTCCACGGCGCGCGATAATCAGGCGCAACTTCGGTGGCTGTGATTCGCACCAAACTTTTCTGGACCGGACCGTTCGGCTGAGGTGGAGCGATCGGGACCGGAATCACCGCTGGTGGCGGCGGCGGCGTTTGCTTCGACAATGCCGATCCGCTTTGGAAACTGGGCGGATGCGGTTGTTCAGGTCCAGGTCCGTTGGGCTGTGGCGGTTGCTGTGCAGGCGGGGCTTGTTGTGCAGGTTGTTGGCCGAACGAGTTCGATCCAACAAACGCGAGCGTAATAATGAAAATCCGAAAACCCTTCATGCCGGAAAGTCTGCAAGATGAAACGAAGCGATGGAAAAGCAACCGCTCAAATGCCGGCTCGATCAAGCAGTGATTTCAAAACCTTTTCCGCTTCAAAGACTTCGCGCGCGATCTGTCGGGCCGCGCCGGAGTGCTTTTTGTAATCAGCATTGATCATTTTTACCGCTTCGGCGATTTCCGCTACCGATGAGAACGCAAGCAAGCCGGCATCACCGCCGTAGTGATCGGTGAATCCGGTCTCCTGCGTGATGACCGGTCGACCGGCCGCGAGATAACACGCGCTGCGATCGCTGAACCAGCCGGTTTTCAAATGCACGTACTGATCCTTGGCAACCGTGAATTCGCCTTTCGATTGCTGGATGTAGTCCCGGTAGAGCCAGTAATCGACGCTCATTTGTATTGGTGAGGTAAATCGCCAGCCGTTATTTAGAAACTTTTTTCGCGTTCGTTCGTCTTGAATGTTTGTCGCGAGCTCGAACGTCTCGCGCGATTTCTTTGGCGCGGCCACGAAGCGCAGGAATTCGCGTGATTTGCTCCAAAGATATTTCCGCCCGCGCCAGGTAATATCTTTCAGGCCGCTCGTCGACCAATTCGCAATCGAACTGAGAACAGCCGGGCGTTTGGGGGCACGGTTTGTTTTCCACAGATCGCTCACGACCGGTTGTCGCGTCGCATTCCACTTGAAGCCGTGCTTGGGCACCGGAAATTTCCGTGTCGGAACGTTTTCGCCAAAAGTGAAGACCGCATGGTGGCGCTTGAGGTAATCGATGGTTGGGCGCAAGCCCTTGTCGATCTTGATCTGCTCAACACCGGGATCGCTCTCCACATAAATAATGCGGTCACTCTTGAGAAGGTCGTCGTTGAACTCCTGCGTCCCGCAAATGTTCAGGACCGCATCAGCCTCCCGGTACAGCTGGCGGATCTTGCCCAACGGCATGCCGACTGTCGGATTTTCCTTCAAATAACGCGCGCAAAACGACCAGCGATCCTTGAACTCAAATTCGCTCGCGAGTCGCTCAAGAATCTTTCCCGGATAATCGACTTCGTAGCTTACGTCGAAGGTCTCAGGATTGTAAGGAAGCCGGGCCGAATCCTCGATGTAGTAAACCTCATGTCCGAGTCGTTGCAGGCCGACAACATAATGGATGTGCTGCCAGATCACGCCGGCGATCGGCATCCCGCCCATGAATCCCATGACGACGATGCGCTTGCGTTTCAAAATTTCTTAACAACTTCGGCCGGGTTTCCAGCCACGATGGAATTTGCCGGAACGCTCTTGGTGACAATCGCGCCTGCGGCGACGACGGAGTTGTCGCCGATCGTAACTCCTTTCAAAACTACCGCTCCCATCCCAATCCACACGTTGTCGCCAATCTTCACCGGCGCGGTCTTCAATTTGGGACGCGGCGGACGGTCTTTAAAAAAAGGCGCGAGCGCCTGGGCATCGATTAATCGTTGGGCCGGCTCGAGCGGGTGAAAGTCGGAATCGGCGATACCGACGCTCCACGAGATCAGGCAATGCGAGCCGATGTCGATCCTCTCTTCGGCCATGATGATCGCGCCATTGAGTAGCGTGAAATCTCCGACCGTGCATTTTCCATTTTCGCCAATCGCAAACGAACAGCCGGCATATACTGAAACATGATTTCCGAGCAAAACTGCGCCCGGCTCCTTGCTCTTCAACTTTTTGAACACCTGCGCGCTCTCACAGTAGAAGCCTTCGCCGAACTCCACGTTGGGCGGGATTGGATGAGGGTGCCAGTCGTCCTCGACATAGCGATCTGCTTTAACGTTGCTCATGAGATCGGAAATTTTCCGGATGCGAACAATTTCGCGTAAACGCCGCCGCGCGCGAGCAATTCCGCGCCCGTTCCTTGTTCGACCATATGGCCGCGTTCCAGCACGACGATACGATCGACATCGTGGATCGTCGCAAGCCGGTGCGTTGCAATCAGAGTGGTGCGTCCGCGCATGAGCTCCTTGATCGTGTCCATGATCGCGGCCTCGGTCGCGGGATCGAGCGCTGATGTGGGCTCGTCGAGCAACAGAATGGGCGCGTTTTTCAGGAAGGCGCGGGCGATGCCGATCCGCTGACGCTGACCAACGCTCAGTTGCTGGCCCCGTTCTCCAATCGTGCTCGAATAGCCGTTCGGCAGTTGTTGAACGAATTCGTCGGCCTGCGCTCGTTTCGCGGCATCGATAATATCTTCCTCGGTCGCGTCGGGCCGACCGTAAGCAATGTTTTCGCGAATAGTTGTCGAAAACAGCAGCGTGTCCTGAAGGACGATACCGATCTGTGCGCGAAGCGATTTCCTTTTGACCTCGCGCACGTCGCGTCCATCGAGCATCACATTACCGGAAGTTGGATCGTAAAAACGGGGGACCAGACTTAAAAGCGTGCTCTTGCCGGCACCGGTGCCGCCCACAATCGCGACCATCTGATTCGGCTCAATCCGGAGATCGATATCATGGAGAATTTCGCGCTCAACCGCATAACGGAACGCAACCTTTTGGAATCCGATTGCACCTTTTGCTGATTCGATGTCGACAGCGTCGGGCGAGTCGACGACATCGTCTTGCTTATCGAGCACTTCAAAGCAGCGTTTGGCGCCGGCGGTCGCGCCTTCCATCGCCCACGCGGTATAAGTGAGCGATTCGATTGGTCCGTAGAGCATCAAAAGATATGCGCTGAAGACCAGCAGGGTGCCAAGGGTCAACGTACCTTCGAGGACGTGGAGTGCGCCGACATAGTACATCGCAGCGGTGCCGAGGACGGTCAGCGTGCTGATCACGAGCGCGCTGTTCACATTGGTGAGTGTCAGTCGCAGGTTGGCTTGTAAACTTTGTTGCGCTTGCTGACGAAACTGCATCACCTCGAATTCCTCGCGTCCGAATGCGTGGACCATGCGGATCGAGCTCAATCCTTCCTGTGCTTGCATGAGCACCGCGCTTTCCTGTTCCTGAATGAAAGTCGATTCCTTCCGGATTCGATGCGCGAAGAAATAAATCGCGAGCACGATCAACGGCACAATGCCTAACGAAAGCAGGGTCAGCTGCCAATCGAGCCGCACCATGATCACGAAGGTGGCGATCAAGGTTACGACAGATCCGAAAATTCCGGTGAACCCCTTGTTGTAGATTGTCTGAATTGCCTGCGAATCGTAGGCGACGCGAAAAGTCGAATCGCTCGAACGGCGTGTGTCGTGAAATTTCAATGAAAGCCGCTGGAGGTGCGCGTAGAGATCAGTCCTCACTTTTAGCAGCGCCTCGAGCCCGACTTTCACCAAAATGAAATTCGTCGCCCAATTGCACACGCCCCACAGGAATTGGATCACGACGAGCGTGAGGCAGAGCAGGGGAACCCACTTATGCCAATCGCCGGGCGGATGCGGATTTGGTCGAAGGAAATCGTCGACGATGACTTTAAACGGCCACGGCTTGAGCAGATTCAGCCCAATTCCGATAATCGAAAGGACGAGTCCTGCGACCGTTTGTGGCAGGAACGAGCGATAATAGCGGAAAACGCGCTGGTAGATCGACATCGGAATTTCAGATTGCAGATTTCAAATTTCAGATTGAACTACACACGCCGAAAGTCGGGCTCAGGCTAAATCCGAAATTCAAAATCCGAAATCTGAAATTCACGTGCACGCATTGCTTCAACATTGGTCAGAGTGGGTCCTTACCGGAGGTTACTTTGCAATCATTGTCCTCATGGCGACGGGAAGCACACCCATTCCGTTGCCGGCTGAGGTGGTCGTGCCGCCAGCCGCTTTCTTGGCGGCGCAGGGGCGATTGAGTCTCTCGGGCGTAATCATCGCGAGTACGCTCGGCGCATATCTGGGGGCGGCAGTGATGTATTGGCTCTCACGCTGGCTGGGTCGTCCATTAGTCGTGAAATTCGGCCGATTCATTCTGTTTCCGCCGAAGAAACTGGAGGAAGCTGAGAATTGGCTCGCCCGTTATGAGGCCGGAGGCATTTTTTTCTCGCGGCTGTTGCCGGGCGTCCGGCATTTAATTTCGATCCCGGCTGGCATTGTGCGGATGAATTTTACCGTATTCAGCATTACAACGCTGCTGGGTTCGGCGATTTCGTGTTCGATTCTGGCCTATTTGGGCGTCCAAGCTCAACGCGTTCAGCCTGATTTGCTGAATAATCCTGAGGCTCTTGGGCAATTTATCCACGATCGATGGTGGTGGCTGCTTCTTGTAGTAGTCGCATTTGCAGCGCTTTATGTTCTTTCCATGTGGCTTTCCAAGCGCAAAGCGGAATAACGCCTTCAGCGAAGGCAAGTTAGTCCGACCGCGAGTATCGCGAATCGCCAAATATATTTGAACAGAGGCACTCAAGCTGCTGTCAAAACGACATACAGCAATGAAGAAAAACAGCCTGATCCTAAAGCCCCGAACGAAACTTTCTCTTGGCGATTTAATTCTCGCGGTCAGTTCCTGCACAGAGGACACCAAAGAGACGGTCGCGACTGTTGCCGATCTTTTAGCCAGCGGAAAAGTCCGCCTCCAAAGCGACGGCAAGTTTCTCCGCGCCAAGGTTTGCTAGTCCGAGTCGGACTGGCATTAACCAGAGCCGAATTTCTATCGCTCCGGCAGTATCGCCGGAGCGATTTTGTTTTCTGGCACAAAACACTTTCGCGTTCGGCGTGCTTATCTATCTTGCCGCGTGATTGATCGTTATTCGCGGCCGCAAATGGCAGGCATTTGGGCCGACCAACGCAAGTACGAGATCTGGCTTGAGATTGAAGTGCTTGCCTGCGAGGCGATGGCCGCGCTCGGCCAGATTCCAAAAGAGGATGCGGCCGAAATTCGCAAAAAGGCGCGTTTTTCGATTCCCGATATCCTGGAGATCGAAAAACGGACAAATCATGACGTTATCGCCTTCTTGGAAAACGTCGCCTCCTACGTGGGTCCGGCGGCGCGCTGGGTCCATCAAGGGCTAACCTCATCCGACATTCTCGACACAACGTTGTCCGTTCAACTCACACAATCGCTGGATATTCTGGCGGACGATTTGAAGCAGGTGCGGCAAGTCATCGGAAAGCAGGCGCAGCGTCATAAGATGACCCCGATGATCGGACGCAGTCATGGCGTTCATGCCGAACCGATCACCTTCGGCCTGAAAATGGCGCTGATGTACGACGAATTTGGACGCGCCGAAGAGCGGTTGGTGCAAACTCGCGAACGAATTCGCGTCGGAAAAATCAGTGGGGCGGTCGGGACGCATGCGCATATCGATCCGAAGGTCGAGCGGGCGGTTTGCGAAAAGCTCGGGTTAAGACCAGCGACATTATCGACCCAGATCGTTCAACGCGACCGACACGCCGAGTTCATGACGACTCTGTCGCTGATTGCATCCAGTATCGATCGCTGGGCGACGGAATTCCGTCATTTGCAACGGACGGAGGTTCTAGAGGTCGAAGAATACTTTGGCGAAGGTCAGAAAGGCAGCTCGGCGATGCCGCACAAGCGGAACCCGATCACGAGTGAGCGATTGAGCGGTCTTGCGCGGGTAATTCGCGGTAATGCGCTGGTCGCTTTGGAAAACGTGGCCCTCTGGCATGAGCGCGACATCAGCCATTCCAGCGCGGAACGAATTATTTTGCCGGACTCGTGCATTCTGATGGATTTCATGTTGCACGAGCTGCGTAATCTGGTTGACCGACTCCAGGTCTATCCCGAACGAATGCAGCAAATTCTCGACGTCACGAAAGGGCTTTATAACAGCCAGTCCATTTTACTCGCGCTCACTCGCGCGGGAGCGGAGCGCAAAACGGCGTATGAAGCGGTGCAACAGGCCGCGATGAAAACGTGGAAAGGCGAGGGGAGCTTCGCCGACAACGTCAAAGCCGAACCAGCGATCAGCGCGAAGTTGTCCGCCAAAGAGATTGACCGGCTTTGCTCACTCGACCGACACTTCGCCCATGTCGACGAGACCTTCAAAGCGCTCGGCCTCGATTAAATCGAAAATCGATATCCTCATTCTCGCGGGGATATTCTGCTGCGCATTTTGCGGTTGCCGGCAAAGGTACGATCAAAAAGAGGCTGAGCTTTATATTTCGGACAGCGAGCGGCAATGGGCGGCGTCGGTGGCAACCGGCGATGTAACGGTTATTCAACGAATCCTGGCTGATGATTTCGTCGGCGTAGACCCAAAAGGCGACCTTTACGACAAAGCCAAGATGATTTCAGAAACTGCCGACGCGCCGAAATCATTTGCCTCGAATCGGCTGAACGAAGTGAAGATTCGCTTTTACGGCGACACTGCGATCGCGCAAGGGAACGAATCATGGGCGCGGCGGAATGGTGAGCGCGGTCGTTTCGTTTGGACCGATACATGGCTTCGGCGAAACGGTCTCTGGCAAATCGCGGCAGCGGAAGATTTGATCGCGCCGGAGCCGACCGCTTCGCCCGCGCCGTAAATTATTTGAGCGGGTTAAGCAGCAGTTCGCTGATCCGATCCGACTCATCCAATTTCAAAACATGCATCTCGAACTTCGCGGCGCTTTGTTCGGGCGCCTTTGGATTTAGAGTCACCCGCACTGCGTCGGTTTTCCAATTTAGGATCAGCTGGGCGACCTGAAAATTTGTAGATAACTCGACGGCGTCGAGCTCGAGATGCGCAAACAGTTCCATCGTCATCGGCGTTGTTCCGGCCGGAGTCAGTTGGACGCGTGCGCGTGTATCATTTGGAATCAGGGCGACACCTCCGATCTCAAATGCGGTGCGGGTTTGCGTAGGTTGAAGTGGCTTCGCGGTTGGAATCAGACGCAGCGTCGAAATTCGACCGTTGCCGTTCAACCTTGCCGGGCCAAGCTGAAATCCAAGTTCGGACGGAATCGCGCTCAGGGTCGTGGCCGATTGCAAACGAAGCGAAGCGATCAGAGATGATGGTCGCGCGCGGATTGCTCCCATTTGCAATTGCGAAGTCAGCTGCATCGAAAGCACCTCCAGAAAAATTCCGAGCACAGCGGCGTTTCCATCGGTTGGCGCAACGCGAATAGCGGCCGGACCAGCCGGCGCGGGCGGCGTATGGCGCTCGATGTGCGCCGGAGCGGGCGCGAGCGTGGGCGTAATTGCGCGACGCGGCGCCTCGACCGCGATTTTCTTTTGCGGCGGAAGCGGAGGAGGAGGCAACGGTGGCGGAGGCGAGGGAAGCGGCTTCGGTTCCTGCTCCGGCTCGAGCTCAGCGAATTCCGGTTCGAACGGTTCTTCGACGGTTAAAGATTCGAACTGATGCTCCGCCGCGAGTGTTCGTTGGACGAGTTCGACTAGCGCGTCGGAAAGGAAAGGTTTCTCGATTTTAGCGACTACGTTTGGCAGCCGCCGAGCCGTCGCGTTCATCTCGGGAACGTGGCCGGACATCATCAACACGGGAATGCGCGCAGTCCGCTCATTCTCGAGAAGACGTTCACAAAGTTCATCCCCGTTGAAATCTGGAAGGCTGTAATCGAGCAGGACAAGATCGGGAATGATACGCTCGATTTCGCGCAGCCCCTCGGTCGCATTGATCGCGGTTGTGATCTGCAAATCCGGATCAGCGATGGAGAGAACGTCTTCGGCGAAGATCAGCAACATCTCGGTGTCGTCCACGACAACGATCTTCCTTCCGGTTGGGTGCCGAGCCTCCGCCTCCGGCTCTTCTTCGGCGATTTCGGCTTTCGAAACCTGAGGCTCCAATTCGCCGAAGCTTTCCAGAACAACGGTTCGCCAGTTGGAAATAGTTCGGCGAGGCGAAGGCGGGAGCTTTCTCTCAGTAACGTGCGCGCGTGACCATTGCAGCATCTCCGCCAAGGCGTCCTCACCTTTGAGACGTCCGGTCGCGGCATGGATTGCCTGTCCCGCGGCAACTTGAATCTCCCCCGTTTTTCTGCGCGATTGCAATTGCACAGACACGCTCGCGTTCGCAGCACAATGAACGAGCAGCAGATCCAGCACGTTGAGCGCGCCCAGCATGCCGCGCCCCTTCATTTTGCGCCATGGGCCGAGCAGAGCCTGAACCGAGGCGCCGAATGCCGCGAGCTCGAATGGCTTTTCAATGAATTGCAATGCGCCGGAGGATTCGCGCGCGGCCAGGATCTCGGTTGGTGTCGCTCCGCCGATCACCAACGCGCGCGCTTCGGGGTGCGCTTTGGAAATCTTTTCAAGAAAACTGGAGATACCGCGCCATGGGGGATCGACATCGAGGACAAAGAGCTCGGGCCCGTGTCGCGAACTAAGATTTTCGGCTTCAGCGACCGATCGCGCGAGGACCGCGAAATGTTTCGGCGCAAACTTTTTCAGGGCCGACGTGACCGCTGCGGCCAGCGCGTCATATTCTTCCAGGAGAAGAATCGTGGGCTGCGGAGCACCTGTCGTAGAAGATTTTGAGCGAACGGGCACCTGGGAAACCTCGAAATTTTTAGGGTAAGACAAACTTTAGTGACTGGTCAAAGGGAAGCAGGCGCACAATGCGTGCCCTTCAATCGTTCTAGAGCGAATAAGTCGTTGCCCGACTCCGACCTACTCGTAGCGGAGGGCCTCGATCGGATCGAGATTTGCCGCACGATACGCGGGATAAAGTCCGAACCCGATGCCGATAAAGGAACAGACGAGAAGGCCGGCGATGGCCCAACCATAAGGAAAGATCAGGTCGACCTTGAGCCACATCGCGAGCAGGTCACCAACGACAATGCCCAGCACAATCCCCAAAATTCCGCCGGCTTCTGAAATGAAAACCGCCTCGGTAAGAAATTGCCGCAAAATATCGCGGCTGCGCGCGCCAATCGACTTCCGCACGCCAATTTCTTTTGTTCGCTCAGTCACGCTCACCAGCATGATGTTCATGATTCCAATTCCCGCCGCGACCAGCGCGATAAAACTGATCACGAAAGCTCCCACGCGGACCACGCCGGCCACTGAGACGAACGCGCTCTTGAGCGAATCATTGGAGTAAATCTCGAAATCGTTCTCGTCGTTCGCGCGCAACCCGCGCGCGATCCTCATCGCGCCGATCGCTTTGTCGAACGTCACATTGTACGTTTCGGTCGACGGGGCCTGGGTCGCGATGTTCACCGTGCGCTTGGCCGATCCAAAATCCTCAAAAAACCGGGTGATCGGCATGAGGCAAAGATTGTCCTGGCTTTGACCAAATGCCGTTCCTTTCTCGGCGAGAATGCCGATGATTGAATAGGTGTGGCCGCTCACCCGAACCACTTTTCCGATTGGCGATTCGTTAGGAAACAATCGTTTCTCCACCACCTTCCCGACGACAATCACGTTGCGCGCAAGATCGACATCTTCGTCGTTCAGGTTGCGGCCGTAACCCATGGTATAGGCGTTCGCTGTAAGAAAACTTCGATTTGACCCAACCACGAGCAGACTGGGCGTCGTCTTCACTCCGTTGTAGACCGCCTGCCCCTTCACTTCGTATCCGAAACACTTCAGGCAGATCTCCCGCGCGCTGCCTTCCATCAATTTTTGATAATGCACCGCCTGTTGAAAAGTGATGTTGCGGCGGTTCTGATATTTCTTCTTCACCTCGCCGCTTGCGGCCATGTTCGCCGGATACTTTGCAAACTGGAAAATATTCGATCCGAGAAAACTGATCCCGTTTTCAATTGAGTATTGGAGAGCGCCGATCGCCGTCATCACGGAGATCACTGAAAAAACGCCGATCGTGATCCCAAACATAGTCAAACCGGAGCGCAGCTTGTTCACGCCCAAGGAACCAAGCGCCATGGAGATGATTTCGCCGAATTGCATCTGTTTCTATTCGTAACGAAGCGCTGCCACCGGATCTAAACGTGAGGCGCTCCAGGCTGGCGCAAAACCCGAGACCAATCCGGTGAGGATAGAGACGATCATGCTCGCGATCACGAGACCGAAGGAAAACTGAATCGGAAATGATGGAAACGCTTTTCCAAGACCGACGCACATCAGATACGCGATTACGAGCCCAATGAAGCCGCCGAGCAGGCAGAGCGCCGTCGATTCAATCAGGAATTGAAGCAAGATCGTGCGCCGCCGTGCGCCGAGCGCTTTCCGCGTCCCGATCTCTTTCGTCCGTTCTTTTACGCTGACAAACGTGATGTTCATGATTCCAATCGCGCCGACAAAGAGCGAAAGGCCGGTGATGAACAAGCCTGCCACCGCAATCGTGTTTTTCACCGGATCCAGCGTGCTCTTGAATGCTTGCTGCTCGTTGATCGAGAAATCCTCCTTTTTCTCGGGCGACAAACCGCGCACACGTCGCATGATTCCGGTCAGCTCATCCTTCGCTTCGGGGAGTTTCGTTTTATCTTTTACCTTCACCCGCACGTCCGATTCGACGCTCGCGCCATCCGGCCGCACGTCGGAGGCACTCTTGGAGCTGAAATATTTGTTAAATGCGGTCAAGGGTAGCGCGACCATCGAGTCCCAGCTGAATAGGCCGAGAAATGTTCCCTGCCGGGAATTGACCCCAATCACCTTGAACAATTGCCCGTTAATCAAAACGGACTTGCCAATCGGGCTTTCTGACGGAAACAAAGCGTCCGCAACATCGTAACCGATCACTACGACCTGCGCGCCTTCGCGTGATTCAATCTCGTTAAAGAAACGTCCTTCCTTGCAATCGATGGTTGAGGTGAGTGTGAAGTCGGAGGTAGTCCCGAGGGTGAAAACATTGTCGACTGCATTGCCACCGAACTTGATCGACCGCATCAAGCTCGAGGTCGGCACCGCCACGATGAGATTCGAGTTCGGCGTCGCCGCGATCATTCGGTTGATCGTCTCGGCATATTCGGTCTGGATTTTTTTTCGGTCACGATAATTCCACCAATCGTCCACCGGCTTCCATGGCCATTGGGTGACATAGAGTACGTCGTCGCCGAGCACGGACATGCTTTTATCGAAACCAACCGAAATTCCGCCGATTGCGGTGCCCATCAAGGTGACCGCAACGATTCCGATAATCACGCCGAGCGCAGTCAGGGTTGAACGCGTCATGTTCGAGCGCATCTGCGCGGCGGCGATCTTCCAACTTTCTTCCAATTCGTAGAGAAAGCGCTTCATATTGGCTAATTCGCAATCACCGCATCCAGCTCTGGAATAAATCCAGCGTGGTCCATTTCAATTAAACCGTCACGGAGATGGATCGTGCGGCGCGCGTGTGTGGCGATATCGCGCTCGTGGGTCACGAGAATGATCGTATTGCCGCGCCGATAAAGGTCTTCCAGCAGCATCATGATTTCGTCGCCGGTTTTCGAATCGAGGTTTCCAGTCGGCTCATCGGCTAAAATAATTGATGGGTCGTTCACGAGCGCTCGCGCGATCGCCACGCGTTGCCGTTGACCGCCGGAAAGTTCGTTTGGCTTGTGGTGAATTCGATCGCCCAAACCGACGTCGACCAGCGCCTGAGTAGCCCGTTCTTCGCGCGTGTCAGGATCGATTCCCGCGTAAATGAGCGGCAACTCGACGTTGCGCAGACTCGTCGCGCGCGGAAGCAAATTGAACGTTTGGAAAACAAAACCGATCTCTCGGTTACGGATTGCCGCCAGTTCGTCGTCGTCCATGTCGGCAACGTTCCGGCCATTGAACTCATATCGACCGGATGTCGGGGTATCGAGACAGCCGAGCATGTTCATTAGCGTCGACTTGCCGCTGCCGCTCGGGCCCATGATCGCGAGATACTCGTTGCGGCGGATCTGAACCGTGACGCCCCGTAACGCACGCACGATTTCTTCTCCCATCACGTAGTCCTTCGTGATGTTTTCGATGTCGATTACGATTGGGCCAACGGGTCTAACTGATTGCTGGCCGTCCATCGTTAGATCGACATCTACTTGGTCGCTTCCTTGTCATAGGTGACTTTTGCGCCGTCTTTGAGCTTGCGACTGATCGCGCTGTAACTGCCGGAAATCACTTCGTCGCCCGGCTGCACACCATTTTTGATTTCCATATAGGTGTCATCCGAAATGCCGGTTGCGACTTTTGCGAGCTGCGCTTTGCCGCCTTTTTTCAGGAAGACAACTTTTGTCAGCTTTTCGCGTTCTTCCTTCTGCGCGGCTTTCTCCTGACGCTCATTCACGTAATCGGCGTTATTGTCGCCCTTGTCGCGGGCCACCGATTTCAATTTTCGTTTTTCGATTTCTTCGGGGCTCAGATTACTGTCGCCGGTGCGGATAGTCACGGCCTGCATGGGCACGGCCACCGCGTCCGTCACGATGTTTGTTTCGATATCCGCAGTACAACTGAGACCCGGCCGCAACAAAACATCTCCGCGGTCCAGATTAATTTTAACTTCGAAGTTCGTAACTTCTTCCTGTGTGCCGGAACCGGTGGTTTTCCCGGTGTTCCCGATTTGCGCGACGGTTCCCGTGAATCTTCGATCGCCATAAGCGTCGATTTTGATCTTGGCCTTGTCTCCAACCTTCACATTCGGGATGTCGTTCTCATTTACGTCGATGACGGCCTGCATTTTCGAAAGATCAGCCACACGCATCACTTCCGTTCCCGCGAATTGGCCAGTGGCAACGAGGCGCTCACCCAGCTTGCTGTTCAACAGCGTTACCGTGCCGTCGAGCGGTGAATAAATTGCCGTTTTCGAAAGCTGGTCACGCGCCTGACTGGAAGCGGCCTGCGCCCGCTCGATTTCGTGGAGCGAGCTTTCGTAAGTGTTTTTCGCTACATCTGCGGCGGCCTGTGCCGCATTGTATTCCTGAATCGAGATCGTTTTCTTTGTGATCATTTCCTCGGCGCGTTTCAGATCCAGCTCCGTTTTCAGCATCGTCGCCTTTTGCTGAAGATTAGTGGCCTTGGCCGTGCTGATCGCGGCTTCCTGTTGTTCGAGCAATGCCTTGTAGGTATCCGGTTTTATGTGGACGAGTAAGTCGCCTTTCTTCACGTTCATTCCGTCCACTACCGGCAGCTCAATAATCTCTCCTGCGACTTCTGGTGAAATCTTCACCTCGGTCTCCGGCTGAACTTTTCCGGTTGCGGACACCGTTTGCAGAATCGTTCGACGAACCGCTTTATCAGTCGTAACTGGGATCGGCTTCTCGCGTTTCGACAGCGCGATCGAAACAATTAGCCAAAGGACAAAGAACCCAACCGCCGCGAAAATGATCTGGCGTTTGCGCCGCGCACGCAGCTTCTTCGCGGCCTTGGGATCGGCCTCAGGGGTGGTCAATGTTTGATGCATCAGGGACTCAGGGGCCGGGAGACGGTCAGAGGTAACCTTACTTTAGACCTTTGCAAGCACAACGCGTTCACAGGATCACCAATGAGATGCAGGGAACGCGCCGTCTAGATTCAAGAGTTTGCCTGCGCCGCGCCAGCGCGGCTTCGGATTCGCTCGATTGCCCAGGCGGCGTGTTCCGCAATCAACGGTTCGGGATCGCATGAAGCGCGCCGCAGGGCCGGCAGATCCTCGCCCGTCCCGACATTACCGAGTGCAACACAGACATTCCGCAAGAATCCGCGGCGTTTGATCCGTTTGATCGGAGAATTTCGAAACAAATTGCGAAATTCGCTTTCGCCCAGAGCGAGATAATCGCGCAACGAAAGGGAGCCGGTCGACTCGCGAGCCGCAAACGCGGTTTCACGGGAGACTTTTGCGAAGCGGTTCCAGGGACACGCGTCCAGGCAATCATCGCACCCGAAGATGCGATCGCCAATAAGTGGACGCAGTTCGGGCGGGATCGAATTTTTCAATTCAATCGTGAGATACGAAATGCAGCGCCGCGCATCCAATTTGTGCGGGGCCGTAATCGCACCGGTCGGACAAGCGTTGATGCAACGTTCGCAAGTGCCACAACGGTCCCGGACCGGCTCGTCAGGCGGTAATTGGAGCGTCGTTAAAATCTCCGCGAGGAAAAACCAGGTGCCGAGCTTCTCGTCGATCAGCATCGTGCTCTTGCCGTGCCAGCCGATTCCGGCAGTCGCGGCATAGTCACGTTCCAAAATTGCCCCGGTATCGACGTAACATTTCTGTTCGCCTCCAAATTCGCGCAGAAAGTTGTCGATCTTCTTCAACTTCGCCGCGATCAGATCGTGGTAATCATCGCCCCACGCGTATCGAGCGATTCGCCCTGTAGTGGCGGTGTCTGACCGCCGAATGGTTTCTCCCTGAAAATAATTCATCGCCAAAACGATGATCGTCTTGGCTCCCGGCAAGATGACTTGGGGGTCTCGTCGCTTTTCTTTTTCCCGCGCCATGTAATTCATCTCGCCATGCGCGCCATTTCTCAACCATTCATCGAATTCTCCGGCGTGGGCTGGGGGAAGGGAATGCGCGATTCGGCACGAGTCGAAGCCGATCTCCTTCGCTAAATCCACAAGCCGCAGCTTGATTTGAGAGCTGGTGGGAGAGTTGACCTTCGTCGCAATCATTTTTCGGGGATTACGACCTCTTCGAGCTTGCTCAGAAGTGTTTGTGCAATTTCGTCGTGACTCTTGCCGGATGTTTCAATGCGCAGATCAGCGGCCGCCGCATAAAGGGCTTCGCGCTGGCGAAATAACTCTGCATAAACCGCGCGCGGGTTTTCTTTTTGCAACAGCGGCCGGTCATTCCGGCGCGACGCGCGTTCGAACAGCGTCTGCTCATCCGCGGTTAACCAAACGATTACTCCCAGCTTCTTAAGCAACCCAACATTCTCCCCACGAAGCACGATTCCGCCCCCGGTCACGATGATTGCGGGCCGGTCGGGCGCTAATTTGCGGAGGCAATTAGTTTCGGCGTCGCGGAACCTGTCTTCACCCTGAGTAGAAAAAATCTGAGCGATCGCCATTCCGAACTCGGTCGAAACCATTTCGTCAATATCCAAACGGGCGAGACCGGTCAGCCGTTGCAGGCAACGTCCGATCGAAGATTTCCCCGCGCCCATCATGCCAATGAGCACAATCGACCTGGCCGCCTTCACATCGCAATATGTGGCCGGAGCGTCCAATTGAAAAGAAGTTGCGACCCGGCGATGCCCGCCCAAAATCGGGTATGGCTGAATCGAAATCGTTGGTCGCAGTGGTAATGGGAAGCAAATCGGACTGGGAAACAATGCGACATGCTGTCGAGACGTTGGATGGCCTGGGCATAGCTAACGAAGCGCATGTGCTCTCGGCTCATCGAACGCCGGAACAAACGACCGATTTCGCGCGTAAAGCAGCCGATCGCGGACTGCGAGTGATCATCGCCGGCGCGGGCGGTGCTGCGCATCTCGCCGGTGTCATTGCCGCTCACACCGTGCTGCCGGTTCTCGGTGTTCCGATTCAATCCAAGCTCCAGGGCCTTGATTCGCTTTTATCGACTGCTCAGATGCCTGGCGGAATTCCGGTCGGCACTCTGGCCATCGGCGAAGCGGGCGCCAAAAACGCCGGCTTGCTCGCGGCGGCAATCATTGCCACGCACGATAAAAAGCTGCGCGATAAGCTGGAAGCGTTCCGCAAAAAGCAATCGGAGAGTGTTCTTTCCGCAAAACTGCCGAAGTGAAAAGCGAAATTTCAACCGACCGCAACGCGGCGGTTGAACTGCTGTGCGCAGGCGAAATTGTCGCGTTACCGACCGAAACCGTCTACGGCCTTGCCGCCGACGCGCTGAAACCAATCGCCGTCGCGAAGATCTTCGAAGCGAAGGGTCGGCCGCGCTTCGATCCGTTGATCGTTCATCTTCCGGATCGCGATTGGCGTGAGAAAGTTTCCAATCTTCGATCGGAAAATCGAGAACTGGTTTCCACTTTGGCGAGAAATTTTTGGCCGG
>Ga0066903_100001746_pt1 | contig 16325 bp, 12 predicted proteins | sample PanSoiMetaGPlot1_FD_67491 | JGI IMG/M metagenome (GOLD analysis project Ga0066903, IMG submission 67491) | Tropical forest soil microbial communities from Panama analyzed to predict greenhouse gas emissions - Panama Soil - Plot 1 (version 2) | ecosystem: Environmental > Terrestrial > Soil >... | reverse complement strand
CAACTCAACGGACTTGGCCGAGCGATCCAGCAACTTTGCCTGGTAGGCCTGCTCTAGTTGACGAATCTGCGCGCTGACAGCCGACTGCGACCGAAAGACCTTTTGCCCGGCACGCGAAAAGCTCTTCAGCTTGGCGACGTACACAAAGGTCGTAAGTTGATCGAAATCCATGAGCGATACACTCGGCGACGATTATACGTCGGCTCCGGAAGGGGGGAGGAGCCCCGGGCGTCCGCCGCTGCTCAGAAAGGGTAGCAGCGAATTGAGCAACGCGCAGCGCCCGCACGGGACTCCTGCTTTGGAGGAAGCTGAATTCCGCTCGGCAGATTCTTTATAGAGGCAAAGCCGGAAGGTGTACAACGCAGAATTTCAATGCGGCGAATTGGTTTTCTGATAGGGTCAGGCCCAAGAGACGACGGAGGTTGGGTGATGCGCATCGCTGTAAGTTTGGCTTGTGTCATTCTGAGCGTCGGCTGGTCGGCGAGCCGTCGAATGCCGGATACGAGTTCTGATGTGGCCGCCCTTGAACGAAAGATGAACGACGCCTTGACGCGCGGTGACTGGGCCACGCTTGAGGCCTTGGCCGCAGAGGACTTGATATTTACAGACGCAGACGGAGCAGTGAGCGGAAAGAGCGAACAGGTAAGCGCAGTGAAGTCCGGTGACTTGAAGCTGCGGTCGATCGAAATGTCAGATCTTTACGTTAAAGCCTTCGAAAATGTCGCCGTTGCCACCGGAAGACTAGTGGAAAAGGGCCATTACAAAGGCACGCCGGTGAACGGTGCTTACCGTTTCACCGATGTTTGGGCAAAACGAAACGGCAAATGGGAATGGGTCGTCGGACAGGAGACTCAGGAGTCCGCGAGGAAGTAGGAGTCCAAGCCAACAACGAGGAGCCGGCCTAGAACTTCGTAACTTCAGAGAAATGGAAGTCGCGGACTTTCATGGCCGGAACGACCATCTCGAACGCTTCTTCGCCAGTCGCGCGAACCGCCGGCCCGAGCATCTCGACGTTGCGCAACATCTCGATGAGTGACTGATTGAAGCGGAAGTTGCGTACCGCTGAAGTGACCTTGCCCTTTTCGACGCGATACAAGCCGTCGCGGGTCATTCCGGTCATCACCTTTTCGTAAGGATCGACTTCGCGGATGTACCACAACCGTGTGACCAGCAAGCCTCGATCGGTCGAACGAATCATCTCGTCGAGCGACGCATTGCCCCCGCTGAAAACCAGATTCATCGGCGCTTCGCCGTATTCGTTGGGGAGCGCGAAACCATGCCCGGTCGGACTCTTGCGCGCGGCCTTCGCGCTGCGCCGTGAGTACACGAGACGGCGTGGCACTCCTGCTTGGACAAGCTGCACTCGCCGGCGCGGGATACCTTCGCCATCGAAGTTGGCACCAAGCTGAAGCGGATGGTAAGCGTCGTCCAAAATGGAAATGTTTTTTCCGAAGAGCGGCTTGCCCATGCGGTCGTTCAAGCACGAGCGCTTGTCCGCGACGGCCGTTGCCGCAAAATCGTAAAAGAGGAAACCCACCAGATCGAGCACAGCGGCAGGCTCCAGAATCACGGTGTAGCGGCCGGGCTCCAGCTCTTGCGGGTCTACGGCGCGTCGGGCCTTATCGCTGGCAAGCTGAGCGAGGCTCTGCGGATCAAAGGTGCGCACATCCGCGGAATTCGCTTTGGCCCAGCTGGTTGCCGAGCCGTCAGTCATGGTGATCGAGAACTCCGCGTGCGTCTCGCGATAGGCCGCAAAGAGCCCGCGGGAATTGCCGATTCCTGTTTGGGACTGTCCGGTCGAAAAGATTCCGGCCGCCACTTGTCCGTTCCTGATGGCCAAGTCAGACGCGCGCTTCACGGCGCGAGCGCGATTTTCGGGGGTGATCCTGGCGGTGGAGTTCACAAAACGGTTCACAGCTCGATATTTCTGTTTTCCCGGTACCGGCAAAAGGTAGGGATCTTTCGGCTGGCTGTGCGCAAGGCTCAAGGAAGCCTCAATGGCACCCCTCAAGGAATCTTGGTCCAGTCGATTGGTGGTGGCACGCGCAGTGCGGCCATCGGCAATCGTGCGCACGGAAACGGTAACGCCACGCTCGGCCACATTCTGGTGCACCGCGTTATTGGCAAAGCGGGTCAGCCAGTCGTCCACTTCTTCGATGTGTATTTCGGCCTCGTCGGCGTCGGTGCCTTTCGTCAAACTCAAAACGGTCTCGATCAGTTCGCGCAACTCCCGCTTTGACGAGAGTCCCCCGCTCGCACCGGTAGCACCGCCCTGCCGTTTGCGCTTTGCCGTCATTGATTTGAGAACGCTGTCCCGATCCGTACGTTGCGGAAGCGCGATGGAGCGGCCCCATGTCCAGTGCCCATCGTCTGCATTGGCTGCCCTTTGCCACAGTTTGGCGTGCCCCACAGCGTCCAGTGCTCGCGGGAACAAATTGCATCGCACGAATTCCAGAACTCTGTAGTGATACCGCTGTAGCTGGGGTTCTTCAGCATGCGCGTCTTCTTGCCGCCTTTGATCTCCCAACCGATTTCCGTCGAGAACTGAAACTGGTAGCGCCGGTCGTCGATCGACCAGGAACGATTGGTGTCCATCAGCATTCCGTCGTCGGTGTCAGCGATTAGATCGTCGAGCGACCAGGTGCTGGGCAACAGACTCACATTGGTCATGCGGATGATCGGCAGCCGGTTCCAACTTTCCGTGCGCATCGTGCCCGAAGAGCGGTTCAGTCCAATCAAATGCGCGGTCTCGCGATTCGAAAGGTAGCCGCGAAATTGGCCCTCCTTGATGATATCGGTGCACTGCGCCGGAACGCCCTCGTCATCATAGGCAAAGCTGCCGAGCCCGCGCCCGTGCTCGGGCCGCGCATCGGCAACTACATTCACGATGTTCGAGCCATACCTCAGGTTGTTCAACTGGTCGAGCGTCAGGAAACTCGTGCCTGCAAAATTCGCTTCCTGCCCCAGCACGCGATCGAGTTCGATGGGATGTCCGATCGATTCGTGAATCTGCAATCCCAGCTGGCTTCCGCCAAGAATCAGCGTTCCGGTTTTAGCGGGGCATTGCGCGGCCGAATGTAGCGCTGCGGCTTCTTCCGCCAGAGCGGGTGCGTGCTTCAGCAGTTCCAGCGATTCGATCAACTCATATCCCTGCAATGCATGCTGCCCGCCGAAGCTATTGGGATATGAGCGCTTCTGAATCTCCTGCCCCTGAAAAGACGTTGCCGCCATTCCACATCCGGAAATCACTTTGCGTTGATGAATCCGTGAGCCGATCGACGACGCAAACCACGAGTCGATCTTGCGAAACTGCATGTCCGTTTCGGTGAGCGTGACGCCCTTGATACGGCGCATTTCAGCGTCCGCGGCGAGCAGCAGCGCGAGTTGTGTTTCGAGCGGTATCTCGAAGGGATCCTTCTGGCACGGCGATTGCCAGCTGTCTACGTACGCTTCTTCGGGAGCCATCACCACGTCGCCGCGCTTCGCGAGCGCCGAAGCTTTGGCAATGGCCACTGCCTGCGCGGCGCATCGCGAAACACCGTCGCGCGTCAAAATGTCGGTGGATGCGAAGCCCCAAGCCCCATTTGCGAGAACGCGAATCCCGAGCCCAATGGACTCCGACTGCGCCAGGGTCCCTACTTCCCCATTTTTCGTTGTCAGATCGCGCTGCCGCAGATGCATCACGCGCACATCTGCGCACGAAGCACCACGGAGCCGCGCCACGTCGAGCGAATGCGCTGCAAGGTCCCACATGAGATTTCGTGATCCCCCAGACCACCCAACAATGAGAAGGGGCACGCCGCGTTCGTCGTGCCCCTTCAAAAATAGCATGGAATAGCTGCTACGTTCGATCAGGTGAGTTCAATCACGTGCCTTCGTTCCAGGAAGCCAGATATTGCTCCTGCTCTGCGGTCAGAACGTCCAGCTTGTGTCCCATCGACTCCAGCTTCAGCTTGGCGATTTCGCGGTCCAAATGCTCCGGCACCACGTACACCTGCGGCTTCAGAGACTTGTGGTTTTTCATCAGGTACTCCGCCGAGAGCGCCTGGTTCGCGAAGCTCATGTCCATCACCGCGGCGGGATGCCCTTCGGCAGTCGCCAGATTCACCAAGCGGCCTTCACCGATCAGATAAACCTTGCGGCCATCCTTCATAGCGTATTCGTCGACGAGCGGACGCGCCTCGCGCTTGCTCTTGGACATCTCTTCGAGCGCGGGAATCTCGATTTCCACGTTGAAGTGGCCCGAGTTGCAGACGATCGCTCCATTCTTCATGACCTCGAAATGTTCGCGACGGATCACGTTCTTGTTTCCCGTCACGGTGATGAAGACGTCGCCTTCCTTCGCGGCTTGGGCCATGGGCATCACGCGGAAGCCGTCCATGACCGCTTCGATTCCCTTCACCGGATCGATTTCCGTGACGATGACATCCGCGCCCAATCCCTTGGCGCGCATTGCTGTGCCCCGGCCACACCATCCATAGCCCGCTACCACAACTTTTGAACCGGCCAGCAACACGTTGGTGGCGCGAATCACGCCGTCCAGCGTGGATTGCCCCGTGCCGTAGCGGTTGTCGAAGAAGTGCTTGGTCATCGCGTCGTTCACCGCGACGATGGGGTACTTCAGCGTTCCGTCCTTGGCCATGGCGCGCAAGCGAATGACGCCGGTGGTCGTCTCTTCCGTTCCGGCGATGACATTCGGCACCAAGTCTGTACGTTTGGTCAAAAGCATGGTCACCAAGTCACAGCCGTCGTCCATGGTAAATTGCGGCTTGTGCTCCAACGCCGCGCGCAGATGCGCATAATAGGTCTCGTTGTCCTCGCCCTTGATCGCGTACGTGGGGATCCCATAATCGCGATTCAGAGAAGCCGCTACTTCGTCTTGCGTGGAAAGCGGATTCGACGCGCATAGCACAGCGTCGGCTCCCGCATCGCGCAGCGCGATCATCAGGTTCGCCGTCTCGCTGGTCACATGCAGACACGCCGAAACGCGAAGTCCTTTTAGCGGCTGCTCCTTCGCGAACCGCTTTCGAATCAGCTCCAGCACGGGCATCTGCTGATGCGCCCATTCGATCTTGCGCTTGCCGGCATCCGCCAGCCCGATATCCTTGACGTCGCCTTTCTTCATTTCCGCTATCGCCACTGACTTGCTCCTCTTTTCCTAAGTCTCCATGCGCAATACACTTTTGGCTGCTGGAATCCAACTCAAGCTATGGGTTTCGGAAGCTCTTCGACTGGCAAATTTAGGCACTCAACTTCTTTATCGTCGTGCCGCAACTTCAGCGGCGACCGCAGCGCCCAGCCCCGCGGCCTTGCGCAGCGCATCGGCGCGGTCCGTGCGTTCCCAGCTGAAGCCGGGCCCGGTCCGCCCGAAATGCCCATACGCGGCCGTTTGTTTGTAGATAGGCCGGCGCAAATCGAGCACTTCGATAATACCTTTCGGCGTGAGCGCAAAGTGCTCGCGAATCAGATTGGTAATCTTATCTTCGTCGATGGTTGAGGTGCCGAACGTGTCGGCCATCACGGAAACCGGCTCCGCCACGCCGATAGCGTACGCCAGTTGCACTTCCGCTTTCGTCGCCAGCCCAGCTGCTACAAGATTCTTCGCGATGTATCGCGCCATGTAGCAAGCCGAGCGGTCCACCTTTGACGGATCTTTGCCTGAAAAGGCACCACCGCCGTGCCGGCCGTAACCGCCATAGGTGTCCACGATGATCTTTCGGCCGGTCAGCCCGGCATCGCCCATCGGCCCGCCGATGACAAATCGGCCGGTCGGATTGATGTGGTACTTGGTCTTCGCGTCTAGCATGTGCGCAGGAATGATCGCCTTGATTACGAGCTCCATCACCGCGGCGTGTAGATCCGCGTTAGACACCTTCTCGTCGTGCTGGGTCGAAACCACCACCGCATCGACGCGGGCGGGGCGCCCATTCCTGTATTCAACTGTTACTTGGGATTTGCCGTCGGGCCGGAGGAAATTCACTTGGCCCGACCTGCGAACTTCAGAGAGGCGCTGCGTGAGGCGGTGAGCCAGCTGGATCGGCATGGGCATCAACTCGTCCGTCTCGTCGCAAGCGAAACCGAACATCAAGCCCTGATCGCCGGCGCCGCCGGTGTCCACGCCCATGGCGATGTCCGGCGACTGCCGCTTGACAGTGCACATGACCGCGCAAGTCTGCCCGTCGTAGCCGAACTTGGCGCGGTCGTATCCGACGCTGCAAATCGTGTCGCGCACCAGTTGGTCGTAGTCAATGTGTGCGCTCGTGGTGATCTCGCCGGCCACCACCGCCAGCCCGGTGGTCACCAGCGTCTCGCAAGCCACGCGGCCCTTTGGGTCCTGGCGCATGACTTCATCCAGCACCGAGTCGGAAATCTGGTCGGCAATCTTGTCCGGGTGCCCCTCAGTTACCGATTCCGACGTAAACAAAAAATTGCGTAATCCGTCGCTCAAGCCCCTCTCCTCCTATGAATCATGCCGACTAAGCCGCGCCCAAAGCCCAAATCCGACAATCTGAATATGATCTCACAACCGTAGCACCTCGGGCTGCGAGAATCAACGCACTGAATCGAGAGGGCTTAGCGCCACATCGAACGGCGAGAATCGGGAGGTGAACAGCGCTTCACGCGCCTATCAACGTCCCGCGATAGGCACTTTGCGGCACCCACCTACGCCTCGGTCAATATCCTAACCAAACTTTTGCCACCCAGCTTTCGTCTCTAGGGTGACGCTCGAGCGAGGTGTTTGCCCATGAGCCCGATGACCGTCTCCGGCTGGTTCGGCACCATTATTCGCGACCTTAAGTACGCACTCCGGGCCCTTCGCCGGAGCCCTGGCTTCACCTCTATCGCCATCCTTACGCTGGCCCTGGGGATTGGCGCCAATACGGCTATCTTCACGCTGCTCGACCAGATTCTTCTCCGCCTCCTCCCGGTCAAAAACCCGCAGCAACTCGCCCTGCTGAGCATGAAGGGCATGCATTACGGCAACAACTGGGGCGGCAACGCCATTTCGTATCCGATGTACCGTGATTTCCAAGACCACAACGAAGTTTTTTCGGGCATGTTTTGCCGATTTCCCTTCGTGGTCAGCCTCGCCTCTGGTGCACAACCCGAGCGCGTCCAAATGGAGCTCGTTTCCGGCACTTATTTCGATGTCCTTGGAGTCACTCCTGCCCTCGGCCGCCTGTTCACTCCAGACGATGACCGCAATCCCGGCGGGCAGCCGCTCGTGGTCCTAACGTATGACTTCTGGAAAACGCGCTTCAGCGGCGATCCCGGCATCGTTGGCAAGACCGTGCTCATCGACAATCGCAGCATGACGATCATTGGGGTCGCACAATCAGGTTTCCAGGGTGTCGAACTCGGCTACGCACCAAAGCTGTTTGTCCCGGTCACGATGCAACACGAAATGATGCCGCAGATCAACAACGACATGCTCGTTGACCGGCGCAGCCGTTGGGTCAACGCCTTCGGCCGGCTTAAGCCAGGCGTCTCGAGAAAACAAGCCCAAGCTTCGCTTCAGCCTTTCATGCATGCCATGCTCGAAATGGAAGTGCAGCAAGCTGCCTTTAGTCATGCCTCCGCATTCGACCGCTCGGAGTTCCTCAAAAACATCATCCAGATGCTTCCCGGTTCGCAAGGACGTTCCTACACGCGCCAGCAACTCACTACGCCCCTCTGGGTCCTCATGGCCACCACTGGCTTCGTCCTCCTGATCGCCTGCGCCAACATTGCCAATCTTCTGCTGGCACGCGCCACAGGCCGGCAAAAGGAAATCGCCGTTCGCCTGGCCATCGGCGCAAGCCGCCCGCGTATTATTTCGCAACTGCTTGTCGAAACGCTGGTGCTGTCGACGATGGGCGCGATCCTCGGCCTTGCGATCGCCTTCTGGGCCGACCGCGCCTTGATGGCCATTTACATTCCTGCGGATTCCAACGGCCTCCAGATCTCCGCCCTGCCTGACTTGCGTATCCTGGCGTTCACCCTCGGCGTCACGGTCCTCACCGGTGTGGCCTTCGGCCTCATTCCCGCGTTGCAAACCACCAAGCCGGACGTCGGCCGCACACTAAAAGACCAGGCCGGTGCGGTCGTAGGTGGAAGCAGCCAAGCCGGACTCAAGAAAGCTCTCGTCGTCGCCCAAGTCGCGCTCTCTCTGCTACTTCTCATCGGCGCGGGACTTTTCCTCCGCACGCTCAAGAACCTTAGCAACCTAGGTCCAGGTTTTCCTGTCGAGCGCCTGATCGGCTTCAACATCGATCCCACTCTTATCGGCTACAAAACCGACCAGATGAAGATCTTCTATCAGCACCTGACCGATGCTCTGAGTGCCACGCCTGGAGTCCGAGCCGTTAGTCTCGCTGAAATGCGCATCCTCGAAGACAACGAGTGGGACAGCAGCATGACTGTCGAAGGCTACTCGCCCGCCAAAGAAGGTGAGCATGCCCAACCGTACATGAACCGCATCAGCCCAGGTTATTTCGCTACGCTCGGAGTTCCCGTCGTCAACGGTCGCGACTTCAATCTAAACGACAACAAGGAAGTCCTTCGCGGGCGGAGCGAAAAACACGACGACTGGGAACCGACCACGGTCATCATCAACGAGACCTTCGCTCGCAAGTATTTTGCCGGACGAAACCCGATCGGCTTGCACATCGGCTTTGGCAGCGACCCCGGCACACCCACACTCATGGAAGTCATAGGCGTAGTTAAAGACATCAAATACACCAACCTGCGCGACGAAATTCCTGAACAGGCCTTCGTTCCGTATCTCGCCAGCCACAGCGTCTACGGGATGACGGTTTACGTTCGTTCGGCCATGGATCCCTCCCAGATGATGCCCATCCTGCGCGAAAAACTCCGCGAGCTCGACCCCAATATTCCGGTCTACGGAATGCGCACGACCGAGTTGTCGATTTCCAATTCCCTGTCCTCGGAGCGCATGATCGCGGGGCTCAGCTCTGTTTTCGGTATCCTCGCCACGCTTCTTGCGGTCATTGGGTTGTACGGCGTCATGGCCTACACCGTTGCGCAGAAAACACGTGAAATCGGGATCCGCATGGCGCTGGGCGCCGCCACGGGCCGAGTGCTCTGGCTGGTCATGCGCGAAGTACTGTTGCTTGTCGCCATCGGTGTGCTGGTCGGTGTTCCCGCTGCAATTGCGCTTACACGCGTTGTGAAAAGTCAGCTCTATGGCATCGACGCCCACGATCCCGGCACACTTCTTCTCGCGACGCTCGGTCTGGTCGCCGTAGCCTGCGCCGCTGGCTACATACCGGCCCTGCGCGCCTCCCGCGTCGATCCCATGCGCGCACTCCGTTACGAATAGCTTCCTACAGTTGTAGGGACGGCCTTCTGTTTACCCTGGACGGCGAAGGCCTGCCTGACGACCGAAGGGATGGCCGACCGCCGGTGCAATCGTCACTCAGTCGCATCCGAGTGACCGAGTTTCGCTTTTCGAGTTTCGTTCTTGCTCGGCTACAATCTCGCTGTGCGTCTCACCTTTCGCTTCACCTATGCCATTGATCGCACCATGGCCTTCGAGCGCGAATACCACCCCAACCTTCGCCTCTCGCTGGCCGAGAAAAAACAGATCCTCCGCCACGCCACCACCATATGGATGCTTGAAGACGGCAAGCTGATCGGCGAAACCTACGGCATACCCCTCGACGGCCGCTTCGAGATGCCGGAAGGCTGCCCGCGCGATCCTGCCGCCATCTACTGCTACTCCAACACCATCCTTGGCAAACACAAAAACCAGGGCTACGGCCGCATCCTCAAAGCATTCTTCATTGGCCACGTCACGCGCAATTTCCGCAAGATCTACGGCCACGCGCGCCCTGGCCCGAGCCAAAAACTCAACGCCAGCTTCGGCGCCCGCTTCACTAAAACCTTCAAGAACTGGTACGGCACCGGCGAAGACTACCGCCTTTATGTCCTCACCCTCGCCAAACCCGCCACCTAATGGACATTCCCTAACGAGCGCTATCCCTCAAAAATCAAGGCCGTGGGAGCGTGACTTCGCTCTCCCTACGCTCGTCCATACCAAGCGGTGGGGTGTGTGCTTACCGTCCCAAGCCCATTCGCGTAAGATAATGCCCCGCTCGCGGGCAATTTAGCCCTGTGGAGGGACCCAATGTCTCGACTCGCAGCTGTGACCGGATTGCTTACGCTTTTTTTCGCGAATCTTGCCCTGGCTGACGAGAATCCTCCGTTGCTCCTCCGCCATCCGACGCTCGGTGCTACGCAGATCGTCTTTGTCTATGGCGGCGACTTGTGGAGCGTGTCCCGGCAGGGCGGCGCCGCGCAGCGTCTCACAGCCGGCAACGGCGTCGCCTCGCGACCGGCGTTCTCTCCCGATGGCAGCGAGATCGCCTTCACCGGCACGTACGAAGGCAACGCGGATGTCTATGTCATTCCCGCCAGCGGCGGCACGCCCCGCCGCTTGACCTATCATCCCACACCCGATCAAGTCATCGGCTGGACCCGCGACGGCAAGCACATCCTCTTTGCTTCGCCGCGAAACAGCTATTCGCGCTTCAGCCAGCTCTTCACCGTTTCGCGCGATGGTGGTTTCCCCACAGAGATTCCCCTGCCGATCGCTGCCGAAGGCTCGTATTCGCCCGACGGCACCGAACTGGCCTACGTTCCGCTCGATCACGCTTTCGAGATCTGGAAGCGTTACCGTGGCGGCCGCACGTCTCCCATTTGGATCGCCAAGTTGTCCGATTCCAGCGTCACGCCCATTCCCCGCGACAACTCCAACGACTTCAATCCCATGTGGATCGGCGATCGCGTCTTCTTCCTCTCCGATCGCAACGGACCTGTTTCGCTTCTGAGTTACGACACCAAGTCCAAGACCACCTCCGTGGCCCTCAAGAACGATGGTCTGGACTTCAAATTTGCCAGCGCCGGACCCGACGCGATTGTCATCGAACAGTTTGGCTCCGTTTGGCTCTACGACCTAAAAACAGGCTCCGCCCACAAAGTTGACATCCGCATCTCCGGCGATTTGCCACAGCTCAGGCCACGCTTCCAGAACGTCGCCAACCGCATCGTCAACGCCGACATCTCTCCCACCGGCGCGAGGGCTGTCTTCCAAGCGCGCGGCGAAATCTTCACCGTGCCCGCTGAAAGAGGCGACGTTCGTAATCTCACCAATTCATCCTCGGACGAACGCTTCCCCGCATGGTCGCCCGACGGCACCAGGGTGGCCTATTTTTCCGACGAGTCCGGCGAGTTCGCTCTGCACATCAAGAATCAAAACGGCCAAGGCGAAGCGCAAAAGATCGATCTCGGTACGCCACCCTCCTTTTTCTATTTCCCGACCTGGTCTCCCGACAGCAAGAAGATCGCTTACACCGACAAGCGGCTCAACCTCTGGTATGTCGACGTGGAGAAGAGAAAACCGGTACACGTGTTTCGCGATCGGTTCACCGGCCCCCAACAGATCTTTCAGGCCGCGTGGTCACCCGACAGCAAGTGGTTGGCTTACACCTCACAGGAGGTCAGCCACATGCGCTCCGTGTTCGTCTATTCCCTGGAAACGGGTGAAAACCACCGGGTCACGGACGGCATGAGCGACTCCTTCTCGCCCGTGTTCGATCGCAGCGGGAAATATCTCTACCTGCTCTCCAGCACCGACGCCGGCCCGACCATGGATACTTCCATGCTCAGTTACAACCGGCCCGTCACCAGCAACGCCTACATCGTCGTCTTGCGCAAGGACTTGCCCTCGCCGCTCGCTCCAGAAAGCGATGACGAAACGGAAGCCAAGTCCGACGCAGCCAAACCTGATGTTTCGAAAACGGACGCCACAAAGCCGGAGTCAACCAAGGCCGGTGAGCAACCCAAGCCCGAAAAGCCGCCCGAGCCGGTCAAAATCGACTTCGAAAAGATCGGTCAGCGCATTCTCGCCTTGCCTGTTCCCGCAAAAAACTACACAGACCTGATTCACGGAAAGGAAGGCGTGCTCTTTCTCCTGGAAGGGCCGCTGGTCGACCCGTTGAATGGCCCTTCTACCCTCGCAGCGCATCGCTTCGAGCTCAAAACGCGCAAGACGGACCGACTACTCGAGAACCTGGTCTCCTTCCACGTCTCCGCGAATGGCGAGAAGCTGCTCTATCGTCATGCCAGCGCCCAACCGCCTGCGGGCAACACGCCGCCTCCGCAAACGTGGATCATCGCGCCGTTACCGCCGGCGCCGACTCCGGGCCCGGGCGCATCGGCCGGCGGCAACACACCCATCACCGGCGCCAAAACGCTGAATCTCACCGCCATGGACGTGCACATCGACCCCACCGCCGACTGGAAGGAGCTTAACCACGAGGCGTTTCGCACCGAGCGCGATTTCTTCTACGATTCCGGCTTCCACGGCCTCGACTTGGCTGCGGCCGAGAAAAAATATGCCGCGTACCTGCCCGGCTTGGCTTCACGCGATGACCTGAACTACATCTTCATGGAAGCCATGGGGGATCTCACGGTTGGCCATCTCTTTGTTCAGGGCGGAGACGGCCCCGAGGTGAAGCGCGTTCCTGTTGGGCTACTCGGTGCCGATTACAAGATCGAGAATGGACGCTATCGTTTCGCTCGCATCTACGACGGCGAGAATTGGAACCCGCAGCTGCACGCGCCGCTCACGCAGCCCGGCGTCAACGTCGTGGAAGGCGAGTATCTACTCGCCGTAAACGGCCGCGACGTGCGCGGCACCGACAACGTCTACAGCTTCTTTGAAGAAACTGCCGGAAAGTCCACGCTACTGCGAGTCGGGCCGAACGCAGACGGCAGCGGCTCGCGCGAAGTCACGGTCGTCCCGATCGAAAATGAAGCCAGCCTTCGCGAACTCGCCTGGGTCGAAGGCAATCGCCGCAGAGTCGATGCACTCAGCCAGGGCAAACTCGCGTACATCTACTTGCCGGACACCGCTTCCGGGGGGTACACCTTCTTCAATCGCTATTTTTTCTCGCAGGCGGGCAAACAAGGCGCCGTGGTTGATGAGCGCTTCAACGGCGGCGGGACCAACACAGATTACATCCTCGACTATCTTCGCCGCACGCTGATGAACTATCGCGCCACGCGCGACGGCCAAGACATGACCACTCCGGTGAGCCTCATCCTCGGTCCCAAGGCCATGATCATCAACGAGTATGCCGGCTCCGGCGGCGACGCCATGCCTTTCCATTTCCGCCAAGCCAAGGTCGGGATGTTGGTCGGCAAGCGCACCTGGGGCGGACTCGTCGGATTCTTCGGCCCCTTCGAGGCGTTGATGGACGGAGGTGTGGTGACCACACCGAGCCGTGGCTTCTGGACTCCCAACAACAAATGGGAAGTGGAGAACCAAGGCATCGCGCCGGACGTCGAAGTTGAACTCGATCCCAAAGCCGTGCGCGACGGTCACGACCCGCAACTCGAAAAAACAGTCGAGCTGCTGCTCGCCGACCTCGAAAAGCATCCGCTGCCGACCTACAAGAAGCCGCCCTATCCCAACTATCACCAAGGTGGAACGCCAGCAGCTCATCCGGACCACTAGCAATTTGCCAGAGGGTGTCCGCCACGCTCGGAAGCTACAGGACGAGCACGTCGGCACTTCTAGACCGCAATGCTTTGTCAAACGTCACTAACCTCAGCCCTACCACTGAGGCGAACGCGAGAAGATAGCCATCAGCCCATACCTTTGGCGATGAACTACCTGCTTTGCTGAGCCTCCGGAAATCGGGCTCGATGACATCAGGTTCAGCGAGCAACGCGACTCGATCGTCGGCGCAGACCTGGTCCCATAAATCCCATGCCTCAGACATCTTCCTGACATCTTGACCCATAATTGCAGACGAGGTCAGCAGCCGGAGTAGCGTGATCTGCGTAAAGCGGCAGAAGAAGAACTTCTCCTCGTAAGAGCGCTCGTGCCATTCCCGGGCTCTTTCGGCATGAATGTGTCGATCCCAAATCAGCGCCAGCCAGACGTTGGCATCAAGGAAATTCAACGTGTTCATAGATCTGTTCGTTGGTGACGTTCACCTTCCGACCAGCCGAACGAATGAGCGGAAACTTCACGCGCTTCGCTCGTGGCCGCCGGCCCTCGACGAGCGTGGCGCGTACTCCCACGAGAATCAGTTCCCGGATCGAGCGTCCCTGCGCCGCAGCCTGTTCCTTGAGTTTCCGGTAGAGCCCACACGGGATGTCTACCGTAGTTCGCACGGCCGATTCCTTCATTTTTTAATTATAGCTTGCATGCCATAAATATGGAACAAGTTGATTTTGACGACGGAGGGCGGACGGTCAGAGCGGCAGAGCTTGAATCGTGGCAGTTGAACACTAAAACGGAAATCTGCCTTCGCGACTTCCCACCTTGCTGTTTCAGATTCGCGAGACCTTGGCGAACCTCTTTGGCTCGCTGGAAAAGACGAACTCTCCGGGGCCAACATCGATCTGACCGGTCGGGTCCCGACGAAATTCGGCGCGAAGTTCAACGCTCGGCGCGATCCATCAACGTTGCGACACGGCGCAACTTCCGCCAAGGTTGAAAGTTGTGGGCCGAAAGTCGAAAATACCCGCAAATGAAACCCTCGGGCTTTGGTTTCGCGCGATTTCGCTGGTTCTTCTCGCTGCTATTTGCCATATCGCTTTTCGCCGTCCCTTGCGCTGCCCAGACGGCTGGACAGGGTACCCGCGCCGGCGCCCTTACGGACCCGCGGTTCTGGATCCAGGTGGACTATTTGCGTTGGTGGATGAAGGGAAACCGGTTGCCGCCGCTGGTAACCAGCAGCCCGCCGGGAAGCAACGGAACGCTGCCCACCAGTGCAGTGCTCTTCGGCGGGAAGAGCATCGACACCGATGGACGGAACGGCGGCCGCGTATCGCTGGGTTATTGGCTGGATAGCGAGCATCGGCTGGGGCTCGACGCGGGGCTGATCTTGCTCGGTTTCAACGACGGTACGCACTTCTCCGCAGCGTCTAGCGGCTCGCCGTTGCTCGCGCGCCCCTTCGTAAACGTGCTTACAGGTGCTAACGATTCGCTACTCATCGCTGCCCCGGGTATTGTCACAGGCGCTGTCTCTGTGGCCAGCGGCAACCGTTTGCAGTCAGGATCGTTTGGGCTGCGGCGAAATTGGCGCCGCACACACGGATATCACATCGACCTCGTGGCGGGATACCGTTACTTCCGCTTTCAGGACACGCTGACCATCGCCAACACCGAGCAGCCCACTTCTCCTATTTTCCCGCCGGGCACGGTGATCAACGGCATGGACCACTTCTCGGCGAACAACACGTTTCACAGCGGTGAAGCCGGCCTCGAAGGTGCACTGCATCATGGCCATTGGTCTCTTGATCTTGGCGGAAGGGTGGCGCTCGGCGATTTGCACAACGACAGCAAGATTGCCGGCTCGACGCAAGTCGGAAGCACCACCTTCGTGGGCAATCTGCTAGCGCTCTCCAGCAACATCGGCAGCCGTTCGAAAGACTCCTTTGCCGTGTTGCCGCAGGTCCATGCGACGGCCCGCTATTCGTTCGGCAAGGTCAGCATAGGCGTGGGCTATTCGTTCCTTTATCTGAGTGAAGTCTTGCGAACGGGTGGCCAGATCGATTTGAACGTCAATCCGTCTTTGCTGCCTCCCGCGACAAGCGGCGGCCCGGCAAGTCCGCAGCCGGTGATGCATCAGACCGGATTCTGGGCCCACGGAATAAGCGCCGGCTTACAGCTCCACTTCTGAAACTCCACCGGCGAATCGTGCGCCGCTCTCCAACGCCCTTGTAGTGGCGCCGCTAGCAGCGCAGTCCAGCGCCTCGGGAACCGCGGTATGATCCTCGTTAGCACCAACTGGCCGGACCCATCCGAGGCTCACTGAAATGGAAACTCGCCTTCCCGAACTTCCCACCTGGCTCTTTCAGATTCGCGAATCCTCGGCAAACCTGTATCGCCTCACCGGAAAGGACGAACTCTCTGGCGCGAGCGTCGCCCTCACCGGTCCAGACCCCGAAGAACTGTTGCGCGAAGCACGGAACTCCGTGCAACGGATCAACGAACAAATCTCTCGCAAATTCAGCCTGCGGTAGAACGAAGCCTTAACGAATACACGACACCGTCATGCATAGCGCGCATGGCACCAATTGGTCGAGACCTGGCTCTCCACCATCGGCATGATTCCGAATTAAGCGCCTCGGGCCGGCAGTTTCTTTCTTGGGTGCCGCACCCTTCGCTTTTCAAGGGTGCGGGTTTTGCCTTCCGACGCGTCCCTTTCTTACATCCTTACTTCGTTGCTTTTATACTTCGCCTTACGCCGCGTCGGCGTCGTCTTCCGGCTCGACGTCGAGGCGGCCTTTGGTCTTCTTGGCCA
>Ga0066903_100001745_pt1 | contig 16329 bp, 16 predicted proteins | sample PanSoiMetaGPlot1_FD_67491 | JGI IMG/M metagenome (GOLD analysis project Ga0066903, IMG submission 67491) | Tropical forest soil microbial communities from Panama analyzed to predict greenhouse gas emissions - Panama Soil - Plot 1 (version 2) | ecosystem: Environmental > Terrestrial > Soil >... | reverse complement strand
TGACCGCAGGGCACTCTTGTTTGGCTCCGCTTGGCACGCCGCCATGGATGTTGTGTGGCGCACCCTAGCCAGGAAAGGAAAGGATTTCCATGGAAGCTGATGTCCCGCTGGCCTTGTGTCAGCGCGCCCACGGCGGTTCCGTACGAAACTGTATATGCCGCCGCCCCGGTGGCGGTTGGCTCTTGTGTCCCCCGGAGGTGCGCGGCGTGGCCCACGGCCACCGCCCCCTCACGGGGGATTTCTGCGACGCCTGTGGCTCTGCAAGTATGATTCGGACAGGCACCTGCCTGACTTGCACCAACTGTGGAACCTCAAACGGAGGATGTTCATGAGAACTCCCCCCCATCAACAACTTGAACGCATGCGCCGCGTTGACCTTGAAATGCAGTGGGGCGGCTGCTCATGCGCCGGGACAATGGAAGGTATCTTTGAGGTACGCCTCTCCGTGGCTCTCCGCATGATTTCTTCCACAAGTCACGACTGGGAACACGTCTCCGTGTCCACGCCGCGCCTCGTCCCGACGTGGGAGGATATGTGTTGGGTCAAGGGTCTGTTTTGGGACCCTGAAGAGGCCGTCATGCAACTTCATCCTCCAGAAAGCACATGGGTCAATAACAACCCGCATACGCTCCACTTGTGGCGGCCACTCTCTGCTGCCATTCCACTCCCTCCGCCGATCCTCGTTGGCATCAAAGACCTCGGCGTCATCGACGCCAAGAGAGCCAAGGACCTTCGTGTGAAGCTCTGGAACTCTACGGAGTAACCAATGCCTGCAACCGTACCAACCAAGGACGAGTTCGATGCGCTCGCCGCGCGCGTGACCGCACTCGAAGAAGGCGGCTCCGTGCCGCCTGATCCGCCAAAGCCTTCGACCGGACACATAGTGGCCGGCTGGGGCGGCTGGTGGTGGAATAATGACTATACAGCCCTCCCGAACGTACGGGAACCCTATACATATGCTTCCATTCCGGTGGCGCAGAGCGCCGCGGCCGGTTCCGGCCGCGTGAAGGTCGATTGGGGCGGCGACCTTGCGACAGAAATCAAGGCGTGGAAGGACCGCGGCAACACGGCGATCCTCCTCATTGGCGGCGGCAATGACGGCGGAATCACGCTTACAAGCACGCAGCACGTCAACGATATGGTGTCGTCCATCCGCGGCATAGTGGACAAGTTTGGCTTGCAAGGCATCGACTGGGACCTTGAAAGCGATCGGTGGAATCCCAAGGCCATGGCCGACGCCTCCGCGGCACTACGTACCGCGTATGGCGCACAGTTCATCGTGTCGGTTTCGCCTCGGCCGTACGAAATGCGGGCCGGCGGCCCGTACCGGGACTTCTGCAACGCTATGAAGGACTTTCTCTACCTGGTCACGCCGCAGTGGTACGATTACCAGGAGGCGACCAACGACAGCCAGCAGAGAAGCATCATACTTCGGGACGTAAAAGATTTCATCACCGTAGTTCCGCAGGACATACTCATGATGGGCTGCGCCCTACCGTCCACCGCATGGAACGGTTGGGCGTCCAGCGTGCAAACCTACAAGAATGCATGGGCAGACCTTGTGTCGGCCGGCATTGATTTGGCTGGCTCACAAGTGTGGACCATAACCGGCGATGTCCGCCAAAGCTATCAGTGGGCAGACGGTATGGCTGCTGTGATGGGTTGACCTTGGCGGGTGGCGCTTCGGCGCCGCCCCCTTTTTTACCTGGAGTCCAATAGATGACTGACACATGGGACTTGCGATTCCTCGGCCTCGCGCGGCACGTCGCCGCCTGGTCGAAGGACCCATCCACGAAGACAGGCGCCGTCCTGGCGGACAACCGCAACCGGGTCCTATCGCTCGGCTTTAACGGGTTCCCCGCGGGCGTACCCGATCGCCGGGAGTGGCTCGTCGTCCGTGAAGAGAAATACAAGCGGATCGTCCACTGTGAGATGAATGCCATCCTGTTTGCGAATGTGCCCCTCCTGGGCGCCACCCTCTATACGTGGCCTTTCATGTCGTGCGCCCGATGCGCCGCCCATGTGATACAGGTGGGCATCGCCAGGTGCGTGGCGCCCTACCTGAGTCCGACCAATCCCCTCTATGCCCGCTGGCACGACGACATCGAGACAGCCCGTGACTTGTTCCGCGAAGCAGGTGTGGTCCTCGACCTGCTGCCGATTCCAATGCCTTTCTCGGACATTTCAGGGGCGGAGCCGCCCAGTCAAATGGAAACGATTGACATCTTGTGATGATTGTGCCATAATGCGTATCCTGTCAATCTACCTACGAGGAGGCAAAAGGTGCCAAATGCCAGGACCGCCCGACCTAGTGAGAACTCGCCCGATCGGTTCTTGGTCACGGCCCTCACGGGTGCCGGCAAGACGACTCAATTCCTCACACTGCCTGGGCGCAAGTTCATGTACGTATTCGATCCGAACTGCCTCTCCTCCATAGAGGGCTTCGATGTCGATTACGAGGAGTTTGTCCCGGACATCACCGACGTGGACATTGCCATCAAGACGCTCAAGGCCGACGTGGGCGATCCATCCGGGCGCCGCATCGACCCGAAGACTTACATCAACTGGGAGAAACATTTTGAGACGCATTGGGACAAAGGGTTCTTCCAAGGATACAGTTGGATTGGCTTCGACTCCTTTACGCTGTTCTCTGAGATTATCATGGACCGGATTTTGCACCTTAACAAGAGAACGGGGAAGCAGCCAGAGCAAGCCGACTGGGCGGCGCAGGTCAATACCATCGGGAACATTTTCCGGGTCTTCGCGTCCTCGAAGGTCGGTCTGTACTGCACCGGGCACCTGGATACAAGGCAGGACGACCTAACCCGGAAAATCTACAACCGCCCCTACATGACGGGGCGCCTGCGTGTGCGCATTCCCCTGCTGTTCAACAACGTCCTTGTCCTGCACGCCGACACCGACACCAAAGGAGTGTTCTATACGTGCCAGACGGTGCCCGAGAAGGACTTTCCCATTGTCCGGACTTCCTTAAAGGGCCTCGATCCGTACGAATCAGTTTCCATTCCGCTTGAGGTCCTGCGTTCGTACGACAACGAGCAAGCCACCCAGTATGGCCTCGCCGCCATGCTGCGTAAAGCCGGCCGTCTGGGGCCTGCGGCTCCCACTCAGCCGGTTCCCATCACGAAGCCGCAAGCAAGGAGAGCCTAACACATGCGAGAAATCATGGGAGAAAGCCTACGCAGGAGCGACATCGACGAAGCCGAAGCCATGGAGTACAGTGTCGAGGAGGCGCGAAACCTCATCGACCTGATCCCCGATGGGGACCTCACAGAGTGGTTGGCCGGCGCCCTCGACAAGGCCCAAGGCGACGTGGGCTCCGGCGCCAAGAGCAAGGCCGTTGTCCTGATCCTTATCACCCAGAACGGAGGAGAGTAAGTCACATGCCTTTCATCCAGATGCCCATGAACGAGGCCCGTGAATCAGAGGCCGTGCCGGAAGGCAACTATGACCTGCGTATCCACTCGGCCGAAGAGAAGGTCTCCGAGAGCAGCGGGAAGCCGATGGTCGAGGTGCTTGTCCTAATCGAGTCCGCGGAGCACCCCAACGCGGCGCCGATCACCCACTATTTGTCGCTCCTCCATCCGGACGACAAGCCCCAAGCGAGGAACTTCAAGATCCTCCAGGTGGCCCGCTTCTGCCGGGCTTTCTCGATCCCATTCGAGGACGGCGGCTTCGATCCCGACGACTTCCCCGGCGCCACTGCGAACATCCTCGTCGCGCAGGAGACCGTGGACAAGGACCGGGACGGCAACCCTCGGCCGGACCCGTTCGTGCGCAACGCCCTTCGCCTGCCCCGCCTTCCCTCGGAGCATGACGAGGACACTGCTTCGCAGCGGCCCGCTTCGCGTCCTGCGGCCGCTACCGCGGCCAGGAGGCGTCGTGCGTAACCCGGGCGCGTAGCGCCTACAGGCTCGCGCATGACTGTGATGGGGGCCATGCGCTAGAGGCGCCCCGGCTGGCTTTACTCCATGGGGCTGGCCGGGGATGCCGCCTACGGCGGCGCACTCATCGTAAGGAGGAAAAGTTGAGTGAAACAAAAGACATGGCACGGGTGAACTTCAACTGCCCCCGTGACCTGAAGGACCGCCTTGACCGGATGCCGTGGGGCCTTCGGTCCACCGTGCTCCGCCGCGTAAGCGAGATGCTGTGCGATATCTACGAAAGGCACGGCGAAGTGGGCCTCGGGGCCATCATGGCGAACGACTTCCGCCTGACAAGCGACGCCATCGTGGCTTCAAAATTTGAACGCGGCCTGGCGGCCGCCGACAGTAAGTAGGAGGCGCAACATGGGCTCCCTCTCTAAGCTTCGAGAGAACCTTCTCGACATGACGTACGACCGGAAACTGGCCCTCATTCGGCGGAACCGCGAGGAACGCAAAATCATCCGGAGTCCCGTGCGGGAGAAGCAGGCGCGTAAAGCGCGAGCTTCCAACATGGACAAGCTTACAAAGGCCCTCGCCGACATGAGCCCGGAGGAACTGGCCATCCTCCAGGCTGAACTGCTTCAACCCTGATATGAGGCGGCGCAGGTCTTGGCCCCTGCACCGTTTCTTCGGGCGCCACACATGATTGTGAAAACTCGTTTGGAAACACTTCGTCTCGAGGAAATCCATGTCGGAGAACGCTTTCGAAAGGACTACGGAGACCTCGGTGAACTCACCGAGTCCATTCGAGCAAAGGGTCTTATACAGCCACTTACAGTTGATCTTGAGAACAATCTGCTTGCTGGAGGAAGACGCCTTGACGCTGCAAGGGCTGCTGAACTTGAGTCGGTTCCTGTTATCAGACGAGCCATCAGCGACAAGACGGATGCTCTCGAGATTGAACTCTTTGAGAACATACATCGAAAGGACTTTACATGGCCAGAAAGGGCCGCCCTGGAACGAGCCCTTCTGAACCACAAAAAGGAAATGGACCCGAACTGGACACAGGCCGAACAGGCCCGGCAAACGCAGGCGAGCCCGGCGGCGGTCTCCCGCCGTATCGAGTTAGCCAACGCCATCGAAGCATTCCCTGAACTTGCGGGCGCCCGCACCGAGGATGAGGCGTGGAAAACCTATAAACGCCTCGAAGAGCGTATGATCACCGAAAGCTTGGTCAACCAGGCCAAGGCCGTCGCCCTCAAGGGCATGAAGATCGCGGAAAGCAACTACAAGGTCGGTGACGTACTCGACGGCCTGACACGCCTAGCCGACGGCGCCTACGGCTTCGCCGAAGTAGATCCACCGTACGGCGTCGATTTGGGCAGCCGCAAAGGCCGGAACAAGCAGGATAACTTCGGCGACTACCAGGAGATACCGGCCGCCGAGTACATGCCCTTCATAGGGGAGGTGGCAAGTGAAATCTTTCGGGTCACAGCAAAGCACTCGTTCATCATCTGGTGGTTTGGTATGTCTTGGTACACTCCCCTCGTTGCCACGCTCCGTGAAGTGGGGTTTCTCGTCGGAGACATGCCGGCCCTTTGGTATAAGGGCAATCAAGGTCAGACTGCGTCTCCTGATACAATGCTTGGTTCTTGTTATGAGCCCTTCCTTGTGTGTCGAAAAGGAGACGCTAAGTTGGCCCGTCCAGGACGGTCGAATGTATTTTATTACAATCCGCTTCCGCCATCTCAGAAGATCCACCCGACCGAAAAGCCCCTTGACCTGATGACTGACATCGTGGAGACCTTTTCTTACCCAGGAAGCTGGATGGTGATCCCATTCCTCGGCTCCGGCGTCACACTTCGAGCCTGTTATGCGACCGGACGGATTGGCTTCGGGTGGGACCTCTCAGAGGAGTTTCGAGCCCGATTCTTGGGAAAGGTCTTCGAGGATGAAGAAGCGAAGCTTTACGAACAAAAGACACTTGGCCCGGCGAAACAGAACGCCGCCGATTGACTACCCTTTGGTCATGGCTCTCTATCAGTGGGGCATCCCGCTGCGCGACATCGCCGCCTCGTGCCGATGTAGCGAGACGTCGATACACGAGTTCGTGCGCGCTTGGAACCTCATGAGGCACCCCCGAGGCGGCTATTGCAATCCAGGCGGCGCAGGCAAGGGAGGATGGAAACGTGCCGGTCTACGAAGAAGGTCCGCCAGAGGCGGACATTTGCTTCCTGGGGGAAGCCCCCGCCTCGATAGAGGAGAAGATGGATCGGCCCTTCGTGGGGCCGACAGGTCGGTTCTTCAACGACCTTCTCCATGAGGCCGGGATCACTCGCGGTTCCTGCTACATCTTGAACGCCATCCCTGAAAGGATTTTCAAGTCGAAGGACGATCGCCTATGGTTCAATCGTCAGGGGGAGACCCTCTATGTCGTGGGACGCGGTTTCACCGAGCGTGGTAAGGAAGTTGTCGAGCCGACAATACGTCGTCTGCTTCAAAGCAAGGCAAACGTCATCTGCCCCATGGGTGGCGCTGCACTTGCTCTTTCCTTTGGAGACCACCGGATTGGGAAGTGGAGAGGCAGCATCCTTGAGTCCGTACCTGCGATGGGCAATCGAAAACTGGTTCCGACATTCCATCCTGCCTTTATTCTTCGAGGTCAGTACATACACCGTTATACGGTTGTCTCTGACTTCAAGCGAGTCCTCGCCGAAAGCACCCATCCTGAGCGCCGCCTCCCCGAACGAAACCTCCTGATAGACCCTACATGGGACGAAACCATCGCGTTCCTGGAGATGGTCTGGAACGACGCCGACGAAATCGCCACGGACATCGAGATCCTGAACCGCCACGTCTCCTGCTTCTCGATCGCCGTGTCTCCGTGGCACGCCATAAGTATCCCTCTGCTGGACGGCCAGGGTCACGATAGGTGGTCTGAGGAGCAGGAGGTCGAGATATGGCACCGTTACGCGGAGATTATGAATGAGCCGAAGATCCGGAAAGTCAACCAAAATCTCCTCTTCGACATCACGATCCTCTTCCAGCAGAACCACATCTTCACCGAAGGCATCCATGGCGATCCCATGCTCGCCCATGGTATTATCTATCCGGACTTCCCAAAGGGCCTGGACTTTCTCTGTTCTGCCTATACACGGGAGCCTTATTATAAGGACGATGGCAAACTCTGGTCTAAGCCTTGGAGAGATCCTCGACGTTTTTGGAGGTACAACGCTCTGGACTCTTGTGTCGCCCTCGAAGCCTGGCACGCCCTCCGCGGAGAGCTTGCGGATGGATACCAGTGGACCTACGACGAAACCTTGGCCCTTTTCGAGCCCCTTATGTACATGATGGTCGGCGGCGTGCGCGTCAACCTCGATAAGCTTCGCGCTGCGCGCGAAAAGGCGAACGCCCTACTCAGGGAAAAAGAGGCCGCTCTCGCGGCCGTGGCCGAGCGCCCCTTCAACCCAACGAGCCCCAAGCAGTGTCAGGAGTACTTCTATGTCACTAAAGGCATTAAACCGTACACTTCGCTCAAGACCGGAAACATCACAACTGACGATCAAGCGATGGCACGTATCTTTAAGAGATTTAACCTTCCTGAGGCGAAACTCGTCCAGGAGATACGGGGTCTTCGCAAACTCATCGGAACCTACCTGGAAGTCACCTACGACTCGGATCAGCGGATCAGGTGCGCGTATAATCCTCGTGGAACAACCAGCGGGCGGCTTTCGTCGCAGGAGACTGTGTATGGTACTGGTATGAACATGCAGAACCTTGATCCAGCCTTCAAAGACTTCCTCGAGGCGGACCCGCTATGACCGCCGGCTTCCGAGGCTACTCATGGGGGCCTGGCCCTGATACGCCATTTCACGCGGAGGAGCGTCCCGACGGATGGGCAATATTCCACTGTTTCACGGACCTCACATGGTATCATGGTCTTAGAGAGTGGAAGGCCATTCAGCTTGCCGACAGACTGAATTACCCGAAAGGATCTGATCCCTACATCCTGGATTCCGTCCCATGAAACCTATTCGGCTTCTCATTGAGTTGGACAAGGCCGGCGCCGAGTGGGTCGTCTGCGCCTATGCCAGCGGCGACGCGCGGATGATCGACGTTGTTGAAAGCGGCAAACGTGCCCACGCCATCACAGGCAACCTCATCACAGGCGTCTCCCTGGAAACCATCGCCAAGGAAAAGCGCCTCCTCGAACACCTCACGGACCCCATCGAAATCGAGGCGCGCCGCCGCGCCGAAATCCCGGAAATCTACGACGAGGCGCGCTTCCTCCCGCGGCACATGACTGTGGATCAATGCGGCAAGAAATCCAACCACGGCCTAAACTACCGGATGAAAAAAACTCGGTTTTCCCAAGAGATGGAAATCCCCGAGGCGGACGCCCAATACATCATTGATCGGTACACCAAGCACGCCTATACAAACCTCTTGCTATGGTGGCAGGCCATTGAGCGACAGCTTTCAGTGGACCGAACGATTGTCGATTGCTTTGGCCGGAAGCGTCGTTTTCTCGGAGAATGGGGTGAGGAGCTTTTCAAGCAAGCTACCGCCTTTATACCCCAATCGACAGTGGCTTATCTTGTCACTCGAGGGATGCGTCTGGCTTACCATGATGCCGTCCTCTCCGAGCGATGGGACCTCTTAGCGAACGTCCACGACTCCTTGCTATTCCAAGTCTTGATCGACGACTTCCACCGCGTTGCAGTAGAGACGCTGCGCGTTTCTGAGTACATGAGCGCCAAGTGCTCTTACGGTGGACGCGACTTCTACATCAAGACAGACGTCAAAATCGGCCCTTCGTGGGGCTCCATGACGGAAGTCCGCCTCACGCCGGACATCGACCTCCTCGCGAAGAACCTCGAGCGGGCTGTCGCCGGCCATACTGCCCGCGCCGCCTAACAGGGGGACACATGGCTATTGTTTCAGGACGTGGCCGCGCCGCGTCTAGGCCCCGGCAATTCCCCGATTGGATCGGCGCCTTCCAAGAGTACACAAAGGTCTCGGAAAGCCCTACCTCCTTCCACCTGTGGGCCGCCTGTTCCTGTATCGCTGCCGCGCTACAGAGGAGATGTTACCTCCCATGGGGCTATGGGAACGTATACCCTAACATGTTCAACATCCTGGTTGGGCCGTCGGGCCGGGCTCGCAAAGCCGAGCCGATTACGATCGCCAGGTCCTTGGTAGAAAGGCTGCAAATCCCCCTCATCGGTGAGGACAACAGCCAGGAGGCGATCATCCAGGAAATGAAGAACAGTGTCCAGAGTTTTACAGATCGAAGCTCCAGACGCATTACGTTTCATAGCAGTGTGTCGTGCTTCCTTGAAGAGCTTTCAGTCTTTACGGGCGAGAAAAACACTCGGTTCCTCGCATACCTTACCAATTGGTATGATAGTCGGGACAAATGGAAGAGGACGACGAAGCACCAGGGTACGGACGAAATCATCGGCATGTGCTTCAACATGCTGGCCGCCACGGCACCGGACTGGTTGCCGTACATCCTACCGAAGGAAGCCATCGGCGGCGGCTTCACCAGCCGCTGCATCTTCATCGTTGAGGATCAAAAAGGCAAGATCGTCGCCGACCCGAACCTCGAACGGCCTGATAAGGAAATGTTCCGGCGCCTCGCCCTTGACCTCGAGCAGATGGTCACTATGAGCGGGGAGTTCGAGCTTGAGCCTGCGGCCCGGGATGAGTACACCGCCTGGTATACCCGAGAGGAGGAGAAGATCGCCAAAGGCACACCGACGATGCACGACGAGCTATTCGCCGGCTACTCGGCCCGCCGCCCGTGGCATGTCTTTAAGCTCTCCATTATCATGTCCACCTCAAGGGGCTCCGACTACGTGATTACGCAAAAGGATTTTCGCCGGGCGAAGGCCCTCCTGGAAATCACTGAAAAGAAAATGCCCCGTGTGTTCAGCGGCATCGGGCGGGCTCGATATGCCGAAGAAACCGATATGGTCTTGGCGTTCCTCATAAACCGGCGCTCGGCCGTAAAGAGTGAAATCCTCGGCCAATTTTACCGGAACGTCGACTCTTTGACCCTCGACATAATCATGCGTGTTCTGAGTGACATGCGAAAGGTTCGGACAACCATCCGGCCGGGCCAAGAGACCCTTTACGAGTATATCGGCACTGAGCCGATTCTACGCCTCGTGAAGGATGAGTGACTGGGCGCTGTGCGCCCAGTCGGGTTCAAATTTGGAACGCTCCTGACGCGAAGCGTCAGTGGGGACCAGCTGTCCTCCTGGAGGCCCAAAGCCTCGCGGCCTTGGCCTCTATGCCTTTCAACAGGGTTCTGTTATCGCCCGAGTTCCCGCCAAACGTAATGTCCATGGCGTAATCCCTCTGACGCTTCGCCACCGTGCCGGTGGCTCCCTCCACGTCGCCCATGTCCTTCGCCATGATGTACCTAACAATGGACTCGTTGTTTCCCTTGATGAAGCTCTTTTCCTTATCGGTCAGCAGATCGCTGTCCAACAATTCGTGTAACCCCCTATGAGTCATCTCATGCACAATCGCAGACGGCTTATTCGCCCACACCTGATCGCTTTCAGGGTCGTAAAAGCCACCCAGATTAAGCTTCTCCCCCGACGTGTCCAACGACAGCTTATGCGGATCAAAGCCCACTCCGCTTACCGGGTTCCGGCGCGACGCTACAAGCGCCTGCGCTACCATGTCCGCCGCCTCAGGGGTTGGCTTTACCTTTAACTTCTGGAGGCGCGTGACCATGGCATCAAGATCGCCCCGAATGCCAGTGGCATTGCGTATGCGTGCTTCGCGGGTAATGTTCTCGTATCCGGTCCCATAGTCAACACCAGCCTTCAGACCGGCCTTCGCCTCCTCGGGACTCGTAAAGTCACTCATGGGCGGCGCCGGGCCGGTGTCCTGCACGTCTCCCATGAAGTACCGCCGGATTGCGCTTCCAATAGAGGAGAGCCACGAAGGCTCCACGGACTCCAAGGAGCCTCCGCCTTTTGGCGCCTCGAGGTCTGTCGCCGGCCCCTCGACATCGTACTGTACATCTCCGCCCCGTGTAATGCCTTTCGGCTTCGGCCTCGATACCGGAAAATCGCCGCGCTCCATGTCCGACGCTGCGACGCCCATGGCGGCCGCGAAGTTCCGCAGACCAACCGACGTAGGCTCGCTGCGCATCGCTGCATCGAGCATGGTACCGCTGACGGGCTTCGCCAGCATTTTGGCCACGCCGAGGCTGTTGACGGCTCCCAAGTAAATTCGCATAATCGAGCCAGGCTTCTCGATATACGAAAGCCACGTATGGAACTGTTTCGCCTGTTCTGCGGCGCCGAGCCCTGTACTACCCCCGAGGTCTTGGCCGGCGGTCCTCCCGTACAAGGCGAAGGTCCGAAGGCGCTTAACGTCCGCCGGGCGCAGCACCGCCTGTAGCGCCTCCAGACGTTCCGGCGTGAGGTACTTCTCAGCGCCCTCCGCTAACTTAATCGGGTCCAGTGTCTCCTTGATATTCTGCGGGTCCATGACCTTCGCGCCCGCCAAAATGTCATTCCACATACCGGTCCTGATCGCCACCCCAGTTGGGCCGTCCCGTCCCCCCTCCGAGGCCACAATCCGGTTGATTTCGCCGGCCGGGCTAGTCTGCGCCAACTGCGTCGCATTAGCGATCTGACCTTGCTCCCCTTGCCCAAGCTTAGATGCTAAGGAGGCGTCCAGGCGCTTGTGCTGCCTCGAAACATCCCGCCACGCCTCCTGCTCCGACCTCGGCATTACGGCATCGAGGACATCCGGATCATTCGACAGGCGATCCAGGCGCGCCTCCGCCTTCGGAAGATCGTCCAAAAGGATGCTTCTGTATCCGTCGACGATTCCCTGCCACTCTCCAGAATCCTCACCGAGAGCCTTCTTCACCGCATTGAGGGTTTTCAAGTTGCCCGATCGAATCAGGTTGTCCGCCAGGGCACCGGGCTCTCTAGCCTTAAGCATCCCGCCAAGTTGCTTCTTTGTAGTCTCAAAATCCTTATACGAATCAAGTAGATCGGTAATACGCCACTGATTTGCGTTGATCCGACCTCCCACGGGATTGTTCATCGACTTAACGGTCTCACTCCATAGCTGAGCAGCTTCACGGCGCGCCTGTGCGTTGCTCCCTTCACTTGTCATGATTCCATAGAGACCATCCCGAATCGCCATGAGTTGCTCGAGGCCGCTGTCCATGCGGCCACTCTCGGGGTTCCTAACGTTCTCCAAGGTGTCGCCGACCCTTGCGAGCTTATCAAGATACGGCTGCACTTCCCCCGATGGCTGCTGTACCTTTGTCGGCCGCATCTCAAACGGCTCGTCTGTAACGGGGTCGATAAGCGGTTCGCCCGTCTCCGGGTCCATGGGAATGCGTCCCGGGGCATACACGCCCGACTGAATCTCATACGCCGCGTCGCGCATACCCGTGGCGTCGAATTGCAGTTCGCCGTTCCGACTTGCCTTTACGGCGGCATCGCCCTTCCGACGAAGCAGCGCCCTGCTGGTTTGGTCCCAGTCCTGCAAGGCGGTTTGCATGTCCTGCCCCGACGGAGAGCGGCCCGCCGCCTTGAAGACCGGAATCTCCGTCGCTAAGCGATCCCTCTGAAGGTCCGTAAGCCTTTGGAGTGCCTCCGGCGTCGTACCCTCAAAACCACCTGCATCCACCTGCCGTTGAAGCGCGTCCCGCGCGCTGTTCATTTGATCCACAAGGAGCTTGAGTTTCGGACTTGCAGCGATCGAGGAACTCTGCTTGAAGATTTTCCGAAGCATCATATTCGGACTTGCCTGCCCAATCGACAGGGGATGCAATCCCTCCTCTACAAGGTCGTCGTTGAAGCTTCGAAGTTCAGGGGCAATACCCTTAAGAGCCCACAAGGCCCTATTACGGAAGAAGTTTCCGGCACCAAAAGCACCCTCGGCCAACATTACAGGGACACCGCCCTCAAGACCCGCTCGCACCGTCTCGCCACCCAGGCGCCCGCCGGCGCTCACGTCTGGAATTCCTGCCAGCCGATTCACTCCATAGTCGGCCATCCGGCCGACCATGCCGCCCAGGGCGGACATACCGCCCGCTGTGAGCGGCCCACCTTCGGCGCCTAACAGTCCGCCAACGCCGATCCCGATGTTTTTCATGGTTGCTACGTTGCCGATACCCCTCCATACGACGTTTCCGGCTGGCTTCCACGGCTCATTTGGGTCATCTCTATTGGCCCGATACAGCAAGGCGTCGCCCTGTGACGTCGGGACCCTAATAAGATCTCCCTTCGGGTACATAGCCGTGAACGTCTTATGCGCCATGCCGTCACCGGCCAGGGCCATTTGGCGTCCAACGGCGAACGCCACACCGCCCGGAATTGGCTCCCCCTGCGGATCAAACTTATCGCCGGCGTGAAGCTTCTCAAGCGTATCGGACATTTCCTTGTTGTAATCGTCATAGTGTTTTTGCTTCGCCGCCTCCATGGTTCGGGCGCGCTCTTCCATAGAAGGCAGTGGCGTCCCTGGCGGCGGAAGGATCGGTGGCTCCTCTTCTCGCCGTATCACCTCCGCCATGGGATTCTTTTCTGCTTGGAGGAAGCGGGCGAGTGGATTTTCCTCGGCGTCCGGCTCCGTTCCAACAGCGTCTGGGCTTCTAGGATCGACGACCTGCCCTGTCTCTGCCATTACTTCTTCCCTTCTTTTTCTTGTTTCTTAAGGAACTCCCAGCGATCGTAAAGTTTCTGCTGTATGTCCGGAGGCATACGGCTTTTCTTCTCATCCGACAAATCCCGTATGTCCTGGAGGCTCATCTCGTCAGGATTAATCAGGCCGCCGTCGTCCTTCAAGTACGGGTTCGTCGGGTCCACTCCGGCGATCAGATCCAGGACCTTCTGCGGCGGCTGCTGGTTCTTTGGATCTTCATAATAGACCCTAATCTTTTGCGGAACTGTCTTGCCCTGCGCATCCGGGTCTGATGCTAGTAGACCACCGCGCCCCGACTGATTTTTCGCAGCCATGTGCTCGTCTACGATGTTGCCAATATCCGTCCTTTGCTTATTGTCCCACTGTGCGAGTAGTAACAGCGCTTCGCGGCCTTCCCTTGTCTTGATCATCTCAGGGATCGCTTCATGAACCAGATTAATGGCGTTCCCCGACAAGCGACCTTCGATCGCTTGCGCCGCCTGGAGCCCGATTTTGGCGAACGCGCTCTCCGCGATTTCACCTGTCTTCGGATCAACACCCAACGCGCGGGCCAAACCACCAGCGCCGAATGTATTGAAGAAGACTCCCACTTCATGCCTTACATTAGCTGCCGTACCGGCTGCTGCTGTCTTATTGGCCGCCAGCGCCGTCGGGTAAAGGTTCGCCTGTTGGGCCGCCTCCCGACCCTTCGCCGACAATTCCGCCATCTCTTTCCCGAATGGACCACCGAAGCCGCTTGCCTCAGCTCTTTCTTTCTCTGTCGTAACGGCGAGGCTTGCTGGCGCCGCCGGGACCGTGCCAACCGGCTTTCCACTGACACTACTGAAGAACATCGGCTGGCCCGGAAGTAGGTGAAGGTCCGCGCGCTCTTTCTCCGTAGCCGGTCGCACAAACTGCGACTCCAATCTATCGGCCTCCTCCGTGTAGCCTTTCGCCATAGCCGCCGCTTTTGTACTACCAAGCTGATTAAGCCGAAAGGCTTTAGCCCGTATATCTTCAATACGACTACGCAGTGCCGCGATGGCTGGCTGATCTAACGGAGCCGCCGCCTGCTGCGTACTCGCCCCCGCCACCTGTGGCCCTGCGCCTGTCGGCGCAGCCTGCGGCTGGGCCTGCGACCCAGTGGCGCCCGGCAACGGTGGCGGCGGCGCACCCGGCAGGCCGGCATTCACCCTGTCGATGATTGCCTTCGTCCTATCGTCGGCCCCTTGCGGATACGGCACAGGCGGGCCGTTGAGGCCTGCCACTTGGCGGCCGGGACCATACAATCGAGCCTGGTCCTGATGGAGTTGTTGTGCGTACGTGTCGGCGTCTTGTTGACTCGAGAAAATGCCCAGATGTTTCCCTGTCTGCCGGAAGTTGGCAATCGCCTCATCAGGCGACATTATCCTTCCATCATCACTAACCGTTGGGATAAGTGCCGTCTGTCCATTGTCGATTCCGATGGACATAGAGCGAACTGTGCTTATGGAACCATCCGGGTTCCGCACAACCGGCCTATTCCCAAGATCAATGTTGCCAGGCTGCACGATGCCGCTCGGCTGCGCCGCGACGGCTCCAGTAGGGGCCGTTGACGACGGCGCCTGTGGCTGCGCGCCTGGCTCTGGGACTCCCGCCTGCGCATGGATTCCAGAGACGGCCTCCCGAATCCCCTTCTCCTCCTGCAACGCCTGACTGGCCCTGAGCAGCTCCGTGAGCTTCGCCGGGTCCTTCCACATACGGGCGAGCATGTTTGCACTAATGTCCTTAAACACGTCCACGCCGGCATTCTGCCCAAACGTTCGGACTGCTTGACCCAACTGAGTATTCTGATCGGAGAACGCCTTTATCATGTCCTGCGAATCTTTGTCCTTCGATAGGTCTATACCAGCAGTCTTAAATAGTGCATTAAGCAACGGGGGTGCCGTCTTTTCATCTGCTGTACTCAGAATGTCGTTAATCTGGCCAAAAAAGGCCAGATTCTGCTTCTGTTGCTCGATATTGAGAAGCTGCTGCTGCCTCATTTGGCTTATCGCCTGCATTCCAAAGTTCATTCCACTTTGGAGGCCCTGCGCCATCCCACCCGCGAAGTCGCCCATCTGTCAGTCCTCCAACGCTTCCTCGAGGGCGGCGCTCATACGCCGTGCATGGTACTCAATGTGTCGGTCGATGGTCCTGAGACGATCCTTCACGATATCGAACATCCCCGGATGGTTCCGGCGAAGGAACGCCAAGCGTGGGGCGCCTCCGTACGGCAGGTGCGCCGTGCAAAGCCAGCAGTCGAAGGAATCGCATCCATGGCTGTACCACGGCGGGAGGGCTACGCCCTCCTCGGCGAGGAACCGAAACACGTCTTCGTCACTCCATGTCCAGAGGGGGTTCCTAAACTCAATGCCCTCAAACTTCATGTCCGGCATTCGCCTGCTGTCGCAAGCCTTGTTGCCTCGCAGGACCAGTGTGTGGCCGTCCCCCCTGATGGCGTCCATCAACGGATGCCATATGTTCGCGCCGCAGCAGTCGGAGTATGCTACAACTTTCCCAGGCGGCATGTCCCGCAGATTCATCGCCGGAGCCATGAAGAAGGTGCTTTCCAGCGGCACGATGTCAGCCGGCGTCCCATACTTTTCAGTGAACGCAGCCACGTCCGTCTGGATAATTCGCACAGTGGCGTTCAAACTTTGAATGGTCCTTTGAACGAAATCCCGTTGCTCGGGCAGCATCACGCCGGTGTTCACGAAGTATACGGTAATCCGGTCGAGCCACGGGCGGGCTTGCA
>Ga0066903_100001743_pt1 | contig 16331 bp, 15 predicted proteins | sample PanSoiMetaGPlot1_FD_67491 | JGI IMG/M metagenome (GOLD analysis project Ga0066903, IMG submission 67491) | Tropical forest soil microbial communities from Panama analyzed to predict greenhouse gas emissions - Panama Soil - Plot 1 (version 2) | ecosystem: Environmental > Terrestrial > Soil >... | reverse complement strand
GTCGCGACGACGACCGGGAGCCGCCCGTCCTTGAACTGCGCCAGGAGCTCGAGCCGTCGCCGCTGATCGACGTCGCCGGTCAACGCCGCGGCGCGATGCCCGTTGGCCTGCAGGTGGCGGACGACGTGCTCGGCGGCGCGCCGCATGTTGACGAACACGAGCACGCGAGCGCCGGCCTCGCGCTGCAGGACGCCGAGGAGGAGCGGCATCTTCTCGTGCTTGCCCACGTGGTAGACGAGGTGCTCGATGTTGTCGGCGGTCACCTGCGCGGGACTCGCCGACACCCGCATGGCGTCGTTCATGAAGCCGTACGCGAGCTCCATCACGTCGTAGCCGAGCGTGGCCGAGAAGAGCATCGACTGGCGGCGGTCGGGGGGCGGGAGGCGGCGGAGCAACCAGCGCAGATCCCGGATGAAGCCCATGTCGAACATCCGGTCCGCCTCGTCGATGACCAGGTGCTCGAGGCTGGCGAGCGAGTAGACGCGCTGCTTCAGGTAGTCGATGAGACGGCCCGGGGTGCCGATCAGGAGGTCGACGCCGGCCGAGAGCGCTGCCCGCTGCTTGCGATAGTCGATACCGCCGTAGACGGCCTGGATGCTGAAGGGCGTCCCCTGGCCGAGGACGGCGGCGTCGCTCGCGATCTGCACGGCGAGCTCGCGGGTGGGTGCGATGACGAGCGCCCGTGGCGCACCCGGGGCGCCGGAGCGCTCGTTCGCCAGCAGCCGCGTGAAGATCGAGATCAGGAAGGCGGCGGTCTTCCCGGTTCCCGTCTGCGCTTGACCCGCGACGTCGCGGCCCGCAAGGGCGAGGGGGAGCACCTGCTCCTGGATGGGCGTGCAGTGCGTGAAACCGGCGGCACGGATGCCGACCCGCACCGCCTCGGGCAGGTCGAAAGAATCGAGCAGCCGCCCGCTCGGCGCAGTCGGCGGGGCGGCCGGAGACGCATCCACCAGCTTCCCTGATGCCTGCTCGCGAGGCGCGGTGTCAAGCGCGAGTGGTGCTTGACCCTCGCCGGGGCCACGTGGGACAAAACCGTCGATGGGCACGCGGCCCGAAGCCCTGCGGATCATGCTCGGATTCGTCGTGCGGCGCTGCGCCGTGGCGCTCGGTCACACCCCCACGGCGACCGAGCTCGCACAGTGGGCGAACAACCAGCGCGACGTCCGCGGTCGCTATCGGATCTTCGGCCGCGCCATCACGGCCGAGGAGGCCCGCGTGATCCTCGAGCATCCGGGCCGGCTGGTGACGGTGCGCGGTGAGCGCTGGTCGCTGGGCGCGGCCCGATAGCATCGTCACCTCGGCGCGGCGATGACCGACGCCCACCGCGAGCCGCGTCTGCCGGTGCTGACCGGCCGTGCCTGGAGCTTCAGCGACGATCTGGCAGCCACCGACATCCTGCCGTCACGCTTCGCCGCACTTTCCCCGGCGGACGCCGCCCGCGAGCTCTTCGCCGATCTCGACCCGACGCTAGCAGGTCGTCTCGGGGCCGGCGACGTGCTGGTGGCAGGACAGAACTTGGGCCGCGGCCCAGGTGGCGAGCCGGCAGCGCGCGCGCTCGCAGCCGCAGGCGTGATCGCGGTCGTGGGGGGCAGTCTCGCCGCCGGCTTCGCGCACGCAGCCCTCGCCGCAGACCTCATCCCGCTCGAGGTCGACGCGCCGGCGATCTTCCACACCGGTGCGCGCATGCGGCTGAACCTCGAGGCGGGAACGATCGCCAACCTCTCGAGCGGCGATCGCCAGCCCATCCGCAACCTGGACGAGCAGCTGCTCGCCCGCCTGCGGGAACGGTACGGCCGGTAGGAGCGCGTCCCGAGATCGCGCGGGCGGGAGCGGGGACGCCGGGACGGCTCAGGCCCTCGGGTCGCCGCTCCGGCATCCCCGCTCTCGCCCGCGGATCTAGCGAGCGCTCCCCGTCGGTCCCGAGGCCGTTACGGCGGCCGTCAGCGGCGTGTCGATCTCACCGATGAGGCGCTTCTCGTCGCCCGGCTGGTAGTGGCCGATGATGAGCACGTGCAGCTCGAAGGTGTAGCGGCCGGCGGCCAGCTTCTCGACGCCGCGTCCCTCGTAGCCCACGAGTGGGACGGTGCCGGGGATCGTCTCGGGGGGATAGGGGCGGGTCGCATCGTCGCGGTACACGAGCCGCAGGGGAATCGCGCGCGCAAGGTTCTCGCTCAGGCGGGTGGCGAAGAAGAGGCCGGCGTCGCGTCCTGCGAGCACGAACCAGTCGCCGCGGGCGTCGAACGCGCTCTCCGCCGCATCGGTGTGCCCGTCGATGAGGAAGCCCTTCATGGGGGTACCAACCGAATAGTAGTGCCAGCCCCGTAGATCACGGGCGTCCGCGCCGCCCATGGCCCGGATGTCGTTGAAGAGGAGGCCGGGAGAGAAGGGCAGCTTGAGGGAGCCGGGTCCGAAGACGCGCTGGGCGTAGAAAAAGGTGTGCGCGAGCCCCGCCGTGAGACGGATGCCGAGCCCGATGTCCACCTGGTGACGCGAGCGGCGGATGATGCGCACGGGCCCCGTCTTCCAGGCGATGAGCTCGTGGTGGCCCTGCTGCTCGTTGAGCGTCCAGTGCGCGAGATCGGCGCGCAGCGTCGCCTCGGCGCGCAGACGGAGGCCGTCGATGAGGTTCGGCCCCGGTGATCCCTGCTCAGCAAGTGCGAAGTACGTGGGCAGCGCGTGCACCAGGCCCACCCGGTAGCGTGCCGCGGTCACCAGATCGCCGTGCGGTTCGTACGCGACGTACCGGCGATCGGTCGTGGGCGGATGATCGGCATTGACCACGTACACGAAGCCGGCCGTGTGGTGGAAGGCATCCTCGATGCGGACCTCGCGCCAGGCGGTGAGTCCCGCGGTCCCGAGGGATGCCTCGAGGGCCGCCGCACTTCCCTGCACGCCGGCATCGCACGCCATGAAGACGACAAGATCGTCCGGGTCGAGGACGTTGGCGGGATCGTCGTGCGTCGGCTCGGGGCCCTCGGGAAGGGCGAGCTTGCTCCCCGTGCGCTCGTCGACCTGGAACGGAATGGGCGCGACGTGCCCGTCGCGGAAGGCGAGCACTCCGAGGCGAGGGATCGGGACGTTGCCCAGATGACGGAGCTGACCTCCCAGCAGCTGGACGACGTCGTAGGGGCGGTCGAGTGGACCGCAGGGACCGAGCGGCACGGGCTCGGCTGCCGGCAAGGAGGCGGCGAGCCCCAGCACCAGCACGGTGGTGAGCGCACGGAGCGCCGGGAGACCCATCACGTCGACGGTCGACTCAGGAGCGCAGGATCGTCGTCAGGGTAGGCGCCGACAACGCCCGCCGCCATGCCGTCTCGACCTCTGCCGCGCGCAGCGAAGCGAGCATCCGCTGCGTCGCGGCGAGGGAGGGCTGGCCGCACGCCTCGCGGGTCGCGTGCGAGAGCGCGCGATCGAGGCGCGAGTCGGCGAGCCGCGCGAAACGATAGCGCACCTTCTTCCGGGCGCGTCGCAGCTCCTCGGCGGAGAAGCCGGCGGCCGCTTCGCGGCAGGTGCGCTCGATCGTCTCGCGCAGGCGGCGCTCATCGTCCCGTGCGGCGCTTGCCGCGATGATCGCCACCGCCCAGTCCGACCCATACTCGACGCTGGCGCTCAGGTCGTAGCCGAGACCGAGACGCTCGCGGATCTCCTGGAACAGGCGCGCATCGGGATCGGCGCCCACGATCTCGACGGCCATGGAGAGGGCGAGCACGTCGCGCGGCGTGGCGGGTGCCGCCGTGAGACGGACGAGGTACGCCTGCGGGAGGTCGCTCCGGCGGAGCCGGACGACCCCGCTGGCACCGGCGCGGGAATGCGGCGGGCGGGCGGGACGATGGTTGCCCCGGCCAGGGAAGGCCCGACGGCAGGCACGCCGCAAGGTGCCGAGCGAAACGCCACCGACGATGGCCACCACCATGTTGGCGGGGCTGAAGTGCCGCGCGATGAAGGTGCGGACGGCGTCACGGGTCATGCGCCGGACGCTGGCAATCGTGCCACACACCGGGTGGCCGAGCGAGCTGTCGAAGAAGTGCGCCCAGGCCTGCTCGTGGACGTAGTTGCCCGGGTCCTCCTGGCGGCCGCGGATCTCGTCGATCACGACCCGCTGCTCCTTGACGAAGCGGTCCGCGGGAACCGTGCTGCCGAAGCACTGTTCCCCGAGGAGCGCGAGCGCCTCCTCGACGTCGTCGTTGAAGACCTCGAAGTGGAGCGTGATGTCCTCGTAGCCGGTGTCGGCGTCGTGCTCTCCGCCGAGTTCACCGGCGCGGCGGTTGAGCGTCGCCTGGTCGAAGCGTCGGGTCCCCTGGAAGAGCATGTGCTCGGCCATGTGGGCGATGCCGGGATGGACGCCGTCGCAGCGCGAGCCCGCGCGGACGACGAGGGCGATCGCGGTGAGCGGGCCGGGAACCGGATCGTAGAGGAGCGTGAGGGCGCCGTGGCGCAGACGACGAGGCTCGCGGAGACGCACGGCCACGCTCTCTCATAGCGGGTGTCGCCACGCCGCGGTAGGGGTGGTAGCGTCGCTCCCGGTGGACGCTCTCGCGGAGCTTCGCACGGCGTGTCCTGGACTCGTCCTGCGCACCGCCGAGGGGGAGCGCGCCGCGTTCGGTCTCGACGCACTCACGCCCTCGCGGGGCAGGCCCGAGCTGACCGAGCTCCAGCATCCGCCGCTCGCCGTCGCCGAGCCGGCCAGCGTGGCTGCGCTCGTCGGGCTCGTGCGCTGGGCAGGAGCGACACGCGTGCCCCTCGTGATCCGCGGTGGCGGGAGCGGCCTCATGGGCGCGGCCGCGGTCTTCCAGCCGGCCGTGGTGGTCGACCTCTGCCGGCTGGATCGCGTCGCGGTCGATGCCGATGCGTGCGTCGTACAGGCCGGTGCAGGGGCGACGCTCGGGCGAGTCGACGCTGCACTCGCCGGGCACGGCCTCATGCTCGGGCACGATCCCTGGACGGTGGAGGTGGCCACGGTGGGCGGTGTCCTCGGCACCAACGGTCTCGGCTACTTGGGCGCGCGCGCCGGGAGCATCCGTGCGCAGCTGCGTGGCCTCGAGGTCGTGCTCGCGGACGGGACGGTCGTCCGCACACCCGCCGTCCCCACCCGCTCGACGGGCCTCGACCTCGCGCAGCTCTTCGTCGGTACCGAGGGCACGCTCGGCATCGTCACCGAGGCAACGTTCGTCGCGCTGCCCCGGCCGGAGGAGCGCATTGTCGCGTCCTTCGAGCTGCCGTCCTTCGACGTCGGGGTGTCGCTCGCCGCCGCCTTCCGCCGCGCGGGCATCCGTCCCGCCTGCCTCGAGCTCTCAGCCGACGACCAGCCGCCCCGGACGGCCTCACTGCTTCTCGTCTTCGACGGTCTCCGCGGCGAGGCGGCGCTGCATGCGGCGCGGGCGGAGGAGCTGCTGACCCGTGCCGGCGCCACGCCACGGATGCGAGAGGAGGCGGAACGCGAGTGGGACGCGCGTCACGCGATCGCGGAGCGCTGGGCGGCCAACCGGCGCGCGCGCCCGGGCACGCCGTGGCGCCCGGGAGGAGAGTTCGACTATGCGCACGTCGCGGTGCCGCTCGCACGCGTCCCCGTGCTGCGCGACGTGACGCGAGCGCTCGTCCGTCGCCACGGGCTGTCGCTCGTCGACGAAGGGCTCTGGCACTGGCCAGAGCTCTACTCGGTGGTGGTGGCGGGTCCGCCCGGATCCGCGAGCGGGGTGCGTGCCACGATCGATGGGGTCCTACGCGCCGCGCAGGAGGCTGGAGGCAGCATGGAGTACTGCCACGGCGTCGGCTGGAAGCTCGCCCACCTCATGACGAGCGAGCACGGCCCGGGAGCGCTCGAGGTTCTCCGCCGGGTGAAAGCGGCGCTCGATCCGGCGGGAATCCTCAACCCGGGGAAGGGTGGCGTGTGATGGCGGCGCAGGCTCCGCGTGCTCAGGTGCCGCTCGGGCGGATCATCCTCCTCGGAGGCGGACTCGTGGCCCTCGTGCTCCTCGGGCGGGTGGCGGGCGCCGCCTTACCGCGCTTCGCGGCGGCGGTCGAGCGCTCGGGTGTCTGGGGGCCGGTCGTGTTCGTTCTCGGCTATGCCCTCGCGACCGTGGCCTTCGTGCCGGGTTCCTTGCTGACGCTGGCGGCCGGCGCGATCTTCGGCCTCGCCAAGGGCACGGTGTACGTCCTCGTCGCGGCCACGCTCGGTGCCTCGATGGCCTTCCTCGTCGGGCGTTATCTCGCGCGCGGAATCGTGGAGCACCGCATCCGAGGCAATCCGCGCTTCGCCGCCATCGATCGCGCGGTGGCCGCGGACGGCCGGCGCTTCGTCTTCCTGCTCCGCCTGTCGCCCGTCTTTCCCTTCAACCTGCTCAACTACGCGCTCGGCCTCACCAGCGTTCGCTTCGCCGACTACCTGGTCGCGTCGCTCGGGATGATCCCCGGTACGCTCCTCTACGTGTACTACGGCAAGCTGGCGGGTGACCTGGCGACGGTCGCGGGCGGGGGCGGAGTGGAGAAGGGGCCGGGGTACTGGGCGGTGCTGATCCTCGGCCTGGCTGCGACGGTCGGCGTGACCATGCTCGTCACCCGTGCGGCACGGCGCGCCATGCGCCACGCCGAGGCGACTTAGGCTGCGGACCGGTCAGTCGAGGGGCAGGGTCTCGCCCAGTCCAATGACCCGCGCCTGTCCGCTCTCGTCCTGGAGCTCGACCCCGTCACCTGCAATGCGCGTCGCCCGCTTGCCGGCGATGCGCTCGCCCTCGCTCAGGACGAGCGTGTCGGTGGGAGTGCGGAAGGTCGCTTCACGCTTGCCGCCGATCAGGGTCACGCCCTCGAGCCGTGCCTCGAGGGTAGGCTTCGAGACGACGGGCGCAGGTGCCTCGGCTACCTGCGGTCGAGCGACATGGGCGGGCGCCGGAGGTGAGATCAGGCTGGCGGCCGCTACTGGAAGAGGTCGTTCTCGCCGGACCGGCGCCGGCCCGCTCCCCATGAGCGGGATTCCGACCGCCAGCAGGACGCAGAGGCTCGCGCCGATCAGCGTGACGGGGCCCATCCATCCGGTATGCCGCTCGGTCGATTGCCGGTCCCGACCCGCAACGCGGAAGTGCAGCTCCGCCTCCCAGCCCGGACGGTCGATGCCGACCGAGAGGCTCCGCGGCCGCGGCAGCGCAGCCGTCTCCTGGACGGAGACCGCTCCTTCCGAAGGAAGAGGCCGGAGAGCTAGAGCGCGCGATTCTTCCTGCGCCGGCAGGAGCATCGCCGGCAGGGGCGCGCGGCGCGCACGATAGCGGACGCCATGCTCTTCGCCATAGGCAAGGATGATCTTGAGGGACAGTCGGCTCGGCTCGGCCTTGCCGGACTCCCAGCGGGAGATGGTCGACGGGGCCCAGCCGAGCGCGCGCGCGAACTCCGCCCGACTCATGCCCAGTCCCTCGCGGATCGAGTGGATGATGTCGCGTGGGAGGGCATCCATGCTGCTGAGTGGCAGCAAAGCGTATGCCAGAGGCGGTGCATCTTCTTCGTGCGATCTGCCGTCCGTGTTGCGGATCGAGCGTCGTTTCGGGTTCAGAAATGCACCGGGCTCCACGCTCGTCGCGCTCGGATTGACGATCCGACGTCCCGTCGCTAGGCAGGTCGCGCGGTGGTCTCTGCCGGCTGTCTCGTGAGCCGATCGGGTGCGGGCGGCGTCGAGGTGCTGCTCGTCCACGCGCGCGGAGCGTCGTTCCGTCCCCCGCTCTTCGGGATTCCCAAGGGGCTCGTCGAGCCCGGGGAGGAACCCGAGGACACGGCGCGCCGCGAGACCTTCGAGGAGACGGGGCTCCGCGTCCGCGTCCGGTCGTCGCTCGGCAGCGTGCGCCAGAAGTCGGGGAAGATCGTGCAGGCCTTCTGGGCGAGCGTCGAGCCGGAGAGCGAAGCGGCGATCGACGCGGCCGGACGCTGCGGATCGCCCGACGCGGAGAACGACGTGTGCCGATTCTACCCGCTCGACAAGGCGCGCGAGATGATGATCCCGGCGCAGCGCGCCTTTCTCGATCGCCTCGTCGAGCGTCTCGACTGACTCACCCGGCGGGCTTGGTTTCCCGCGCGCTCGGCCGCTCCAGCATGCGCACCGACCAGGCCGCGACCGCGGGCGGCGGGGCGATCTCCATGAGCGGGAAGAACTCGACGAAGGGCGTGTAGCACACCTCCACGAGGCTGTAGCGGTCGCCCACCAGGTACTGCTTCCCTCGCAGCTGCGCCTCGAGGATGCCGAGGTGCTTCTCGATCTCCTTCTTGGCCTGCGCCATCGCCGCCTCGTCCCAGCGTTCCTTGGGCAGGAAGCGCTTGGGAAAGATGATCGTGCCAGTCTGGCGCGTGAGCTGGAGATCGCAGAGCTTCACGTGCATCGAGACCAGGGCGCGCCCGCGGACGTCCGCGGGGACGAGCGGCGGAGTCGGGTGCGTCGCCTCGAGGTACTCGAGGATCGCGGTCGACTCGTAGAGGACCAGGCCGTCCTCCTCCAGCGTCGGCACACGCCCGTAAGGGTTGAGCGCCAGGTACTCGGGGGCTCGATGAGCGCCCTTCGCCATGTCGACCGCGACCAGCTCCGCCGTGATCCCCTTCTCGATCAGGGCGATGCGGACGCGGCGCGCGAACGTGGAGAGCGGATGGTAGTGGAGCTTCATCATGACCGTCTCGCTAGCACGCTCCCGTCACGTTGTCAGCCGACCGTCAGCACCACCTTGCCGACGTTCTGCCGCTCCTGGATGTAGCGGTGCGCAGCCGCGGCCTCGGTGAGCGGGAAGGTCTTGCCGACCACGGGGTGGATTCGCCCCGCCTCGTAGTCGGCGAGCAGATCGAGCATCTCCCGGCGAAGCATGTCGATCCGGTCCCAGAGGTGACCGAGGTTGACGCCGATCACGGCTTTGTTGTCGTTCATGAGGCGGATGGGATGGAACCAGGGTAGGGCAAGGAGCCGGGGCAGCGTTCGCAGGTAGCTCGCCTTCATCCCGGTGGCGGCGCCCGAGAGACCGAAGCAGACGAGGCGACCGAGCGGCGCGAGGCAGCGGTAGCTCTTGCGGAAGGCTCCCGTCGCGTCGAGCACGATGTCGACGCCGCGCCCACCCGTCAAGCGTCGGACGGCGGCCTCGAAGTCCTCCGTCCGGTAGTTGATCGCATGTACGACCCCCGCCTCGCGGAGAAGCGCATGCTTCCCCGCGGAAGCGGTGCCGATCACCTCCGCTCCCGCGATGCGGCAGAGCTGGATCGCCGCCATGCCGACGCCGCCCGCCGCCGCGTGGACGAGGACGCGATCGCCGGAGCGGACGTTGCCGAAGTGGCGGAGCATCAGGACCGCCGTCAGGTAATTCACCGGGATCGCGGCTCCCTCCGGGAAGGACATCTTCTCGGGAAGGGGGAAGACCTGAGCAGCGGGCACCGAGACGGCCTCGGCGTAGCCGCCGAAGCGGGTGAGCGCGACCACCCGTCGGCCGGCCGTGAGCTGCCCGTCGACCCCCGCCCCCACGCGCTCGACCGTTCCCGCCACCTCGTAGCCGACGACGCACGGGCGCCGCGGCGCGTCGGGATAGAGGCCGAGCCGGGCCATGACGTCGGCGAAGTTGACGCCCGAGGCGCGGACGCGGACCAGAACCTCGCCCGGGCCGGGCTGCGGATCCGGCCCCTCGCGAACCTCCAGCACCTCGGGCGGCCCCGTGCGGGGGATCCAGACGGATCGCATGGGTGCACCTCCGGGAGAGGCGCGGGGACTACCGCGCTGAGGCGTGATGTGTCAAACGATGCCCCCGTGAACCTCGCTCTCGCACACACGGCTCTGGCGGCCGCTTACCCCGACCGCGACTGCATCATCACCGGCTCGCGCCGGCTCACCTACGCGATGGTGGCCGAGCGTGCCACGCGGCTCGCGAACCTGCTCCACGCGCACGGCCTCGGCTGCCGCCGCGAGCGCGCCGGACTCGCCAACCACGAGTCGGGCCAGGACCACGTCGGGCTCTACATGCTGAACGGGAACGAGTACCTCGAGGGGATGCTCGGCTCGTATCGAGCCCGCGCCGTCCCTTTCAACGTGAACTACCGCTACGTCGAGGAGGAGCTCGTCTATCTCCTCACCGACGCGGATACCACCGCGCTCGTCTATCACGCCCGCTACGCGCCCACCGTGGCGCGCATCCGCGATCGCCTGCCCCAGCTCCGGCTGCTTCTCCAGGTGGCCGATGCATCCGGCGAGGCACTCCTGCCCGGCGCGACCGACTACGAGGAGGCGCTCGCGTCGGCGTCCTCCGCGGCGCCTTCGGGCACGCCCTCCCCGGATGACCTCTACATCATCTACACGGGGGGAACGACGGGCGCCCCGAAAGGCGTCCTCTGGCGGCAGGAGGATATCTTCCACGCCGCGATGACCGGCGGTGTGCCGGGTTTGCCAGGTCCTCCGACCATCGCCGAACTGGTTGCCGAGGCGGAGCCGGGTGGGTTCCTGCGTGTGCTCGCGGTACCGCCGCTGATGCACGGCGCCGCCCAGTGGGTGACGTTCGGGGCCCTCCACAAGGGCGGCGCGGTCGTCCTCCCGAGCTCCCCCGATCGTCTCGATCCGGAGGACGTCTGGGGCACCGCCGAGCGCGAGGGCGTGAACATGCTCACCATCGTCGGCGATGCCTTCGCGCGTCCGCTCCTCGATGGGCTCGCTCGACGGAACTACGATCTGTCGCGCCTCTTCATCGTCGGCTCGGGGGGCGCCATCCTCTCGCCTCACTACAAGCAGGCTTTCCTCGAGCGGCTCCCGCACGTGACCGTGGTGGACGGCTTCGGCGCGTCGGAGACCGGCGCACAGGGCTCGCATGCAAGCCGCGGTGGCGAGGCGGTCAGCACGGGGACCTTCTCGATGGCGGGCGCGGTGGTGCTGCGGGAGGATCTCTCCGGACTCCTCGAGCCTGGCACCGACGCGGTCGGCTGGGTGGCGCGCACCGGCCACGTCCCCCTCGGCTACTACAAGGATGCGGCGAAGACCGCGCGCACCTTCCCCGTGATCGGCGGTGTGCGCTACGCGGTCCCCGGCGACCATGCGCGCCTGCAGGCCGACGGTGGCATCGTCGTCCTCGGCCGCGGCTCGGTGTCGATCAACACCGGGGGCGAGAAGGTGTACGCGGAAGAGGTGGAGCAGGTGCTCCGTCGCCATCCTGCCGTCTACGACGCGGTGGTGGTCGGGACGCCCGACGAGCGGTTCGGCGAGCAGGTGACGGCCGTGATCGAGCCCCGTCCGGGCGACCGGCCGACGCGCGAGGACCTCGTGTCCTTCGCGGAACGGCACCTCGCGCGCTACAAGCTCCCGAAGACCGTCGTGCTGGTGGAGCACCTCGTGCGCAGCCCGAGCGGCAAGCCGGATTATCGCTGGGCGCGGTCGCAGGCCCTCGCCGCGCGGGGCATCAAGGCCGGCTAGCGGGGATCGCGTGGAGACGTCGCCCCGTCTCCACGCACGGACGCTCAGCCGGCCTGGCGCTGCCAGGTGGCGAGGTCGAAGTAGTCGCGCCAGGCGGCGATCTTGCCGCCGCGGATCTCCATGACGCCGGCGCACGGGAGGACGACGCGCTTCCCAGCGAGCGTCATGCGATCGACGCGCTCGGTGAAGACGACGTCGCCGCGTGTCGCGACCTGGACCAGCTCCGCCTCCAGCCCTTCCGAGAAGATGAACATGTTCAAGACCTCTCGGATACCATCCTTCCCCGTCACCGGCTCGAGGGGCATGTTGTGGTAGAGCGCATCGTCCGTGAAGTACCCGAGCAGCTCCTCCATGTTCCGCCGCGGCCACGCCGCGAAGAAGTTGCGAGCCACGGTCTCGGGATCATTCATGCGCGCACGCGTAGCACAGCCGGCGGCGTGTTGACGAGACAGGCGGCGAGCCACCCGCGCTTCCCTTTCGCCAGGGAGGACGAGGGCATGGGGGGAGGGTGCAGGCGATTTCCGCAGCGCGGGGGGCTGCGGCTGGGTGGGGTTGGGGTGCGCGAGGACCATGAGCCGGCACCCTCCCCCCCGTGCCCTCGCCCTCCCGCGCATGGAGTGCGGCTGGCCCGCTTCCCCACGCCTCGCTATCGTAAGGGGCGACGTGGCGACACGACTGCATCCCGCTCGCTGGTGGCACGCCGCAGAGCGCGACAAGCTCCGCTGCACGCTCTGCCCGCGCTACTGTCTCATCGGCGAGGGTCAGGCAGGCTTCTGCTACATCCGCCAGAACCACGGCGGGCGGCTCTGGAGCACGGGCTACGGCCAGTCGACGGGCTTCGCCGTCGACCCGATCGAGAAGAAGCCCCTCAACCACTTCCTTCCCGGAGAGCGCGTGCTGTCCTTCGGGACCGCGGGCTGCAACCTGGGGTGCAAGTTCTGCCAGAACTGGGACATCAGCAAGGCGAAGCTCGACGAGCACGCGAGCGAGGTGGCGACGCCGGAGGAGATCGTCGCGCTTGCGCGGCGAACCGGCTGCGCCGGCGTAGCCTACACCTACAATGATCCCGTCATCTGGGCCGAGTTCGTGATCGACGTCGCCCGGGCAGCGCACGCGGCGGGGCTGGCGAACATCCTGGTGACGGCGGGCTACGTGACGGCCGAGGCGCGCGCGGACCTCTTCGAGCACATCGATGCCACCAACGTCGACCTGAAGGGGTTCACCGAGGAGTTCTATCACCGCGTCACGCTCTCCCACCTCGAGCCCGTGCTCGATACGCTCGTCTGGCTGCGGCGCGAGCAGCGGATCTGGACGGAGGTCACCACCCTCCTCATTCCCGGCCTGAACGACGGCGACGACGAGATCGCGCGCGAGTGCGACTGGTTCGTCGAGCATCTCGGCGCGGATACCCCGCTCCACTTCACGGCCTTTCATCCGGACTTCAGGATGCGGGATCGGCCGCGGACGCCCGCGGCGACGCTCCGCCGCGCGCGCACGATCGCCCGCGCGCGGGGCATTCGCTACTGTTACGTCGGCAACGTGCACGATGCCGAAGGTCAGACGACCTTCTGTCCGGGTTGCCGTGCGCCGCTCATCGAGCGCGACTGGCACGCCATCCGGCTCTATCGGCTGGACGACGGTCGCTGTCCCGACTGCGGGACGCACATCCCCGGACGCTTCCATCCGGGCGCTCATCGGGGCCGCGAGCGGCAGACCTCGGGGCGCCGCGTCGGCGTGTCGCTCGCCTGAGCGCTCAGGCCCCGTCGAGCGGGGGTATCTGCACGCGGTGTTCGGGCGCCGCTTGCTCGAGGGCGTACGCCACACGGAGGGCCAGGTCGTCGGCGCCCGGCGGGGCGATGATCTGGATGCTCATCGGGAGACCGTCGACCATCCCCGCCGGCAGCGCGACCGAGGGAAAGCCGACCAGGTTCGCCGCCGCGGTGTACGGCACGCAGCGCGCGATGTAGCTCGTCTCCTCGACGTCGATGCGCGGTGCGACGAACGGGGTGGTGGGTTGCACGAGGACGTCGGCGGTCTCGAAGGCGACCGCGTAGTCCTGTCGGATCCGCTGCCGATCCTGCTGAGCGCGCAGCCAGAGCGCCGGGTCGGCCGGTGGCTTGCGCTCCGCCATCCGCAGGAGCTCCGGGCTGTAGAGCCGGATCCGGTCGCCCAGCAGCGCCTCGATGAGAGTGTCACCTTCGAACGCGAACACGCCCATGGTCGCCCGCATGACGGCGTCGTGATGCGGCAGCCGGATCTCGACCAGCCCCGCGCCGAGTCCCTCCAGGCGCCGGAGCGCCGCCTCGTACGCGGTCCTGACGGCAGGATCGGGCGTGGGCTCGAGCAAGTCGGGACCCATCCCGATCCGCAGACCTTTCGCGCCCCTTTCCAGTCCGCCCACCAGATCAGGCACCGGGTCGGGACGGGAATAGATGTAGTCGGGATCGAAGCCAGCGAGGGCCTCGGCCGCGATGGCGGCATCGCGCACGCTGCGGGTCATCGGGCCGGGCACCGAGAAAGACGAGTTGCCTCCGCCCGTGTGCCCCCGGTTGCTGAGCAGCCCGATGGTCGGCTTCAGGCCGACGACGCCGCAGAACGCGGCCGGAAGCCGGATGGAGCCGCCCCCGTCGGTCGCGATCTGCAGGGGGCCGAGGAGCGCGGCGGCCGCCGCCGCGGCACCGCCGCTCGAGCCCCCCGGGATGTGGTCGAGGTTCCACGGGTTGTGCGTCGCGCCGTAGAAATAGTTGTTGGTGGTGATCCCCTTGCCGAACTCGTGCGACGCCGTCTTTCCGACGATGATGGCGCCGCCCGTCCGCAGCCGGGCGGGGACGGCGGCGTCCACCGACGGCACGTGATCCCGGAACATCCCGGAGCCGTACGTGGTGCGGATTCCCGCGGTGTCGAGCAGATCCTTCACGCCGACGGGGATGCCATGGAAGGGGCCGCGGTACGTTCCCCCGGCGATCTCCTTCTCGGCGTCCCGCGCCGCCGCGCGGACCTCGGTGAGCGGCACGAGCGTCGTGAAGGCGTTCAGCGTCGGATTGAGCGCGTCGATGCGAGCCAGCACGGCGTCCACGAGCTCGACGGGGGAGAGCGCGCGACGGCGGATGAGCTCCCCGGCCTCCGCGAGCGAGAGCTGACACGGCGCCCTGGTCACGGGCGCGGACTCTAGTCACTTCGCGGTCCGCGGGGCAAGACGATCAGGAAGCTGCCGCCCTCCGGTGCTGCCGCACCTCCAGGCGTGCGTCCACCGCGTGCCAGTCGACGTTCGAGAGGAAGGCGTCGATGTACTTCGGACGCTCGGCAGGCTTGTAGTCGAGCAGGAACGCGTGCTCCCAGACGTCCATGACGAGGATCGGGACGAAGCCCGCGACGTTGCCGATCTCGTGCAGCGTGATCCAATGGTTGGTGAGCCGTCCCGATGCCGGGTCCTGGTAGCAGATCGCCCAGCCGACGCCGCGCATCTTCCCCACGCCGACGAAGTCCGCTTTCCAGTGCTCGTAGTGCCCGAAGCTCTCCTCGGCGGCGCGACGGAACTCGGAGCCGCGCGCCGGATCGCCCGCGCCGTGCGGTTTCAGGTTCCCGAAGTAGTACTCGTGGAGCACCATGCCGTTGTACTCGAAACCGAGGCGGCGCTTCAGCTCGGAGTACGCGGGCATCTCCTCCTGGTCGACGTGGCCGTCCTCGAGGAAGCTCGCGATCCGCTCCTGCAGGGAATTGCTCTCCTTGACGTAACCCTCGTAGAGCTTGAAGTGCATCTCGAGGGTCCGGTCGGAGATGCCGCTCAGCCCCTTCAGATTGAACTCTTTCGCCCGATATCGCTCCATGGTCCTGCCATCCTCCTTCCGCTTCGAGGTTCGGAGTGAAGGCTCGGGCTGTCAATCCCGACTCGTGCGGTGGCGCTGGTTCGGGCGGTGCGAGCGGGGCAATATGGCCCCGTGGCCGAGCGCGGTTTCATCCTGACACCGACGTATCGAGTCGTCGCTCGTCGTCCCGTGGTGCATTTGTACTCGGTGCTGGAGAGCGGAGCGCCGGCGCTCGTCGTCGACGATCGGCTGGTGCCGTACTTCTTCGTCCCGGCGGCGGCTGCCGCGCAGGTCGGGACGCTCGGTGGGGGCGCGCGCCTGGTGCCGTCCGAGCTGCGCACGTTCGCGGGCGAGCGGCTGGTACGTGTCGAGGTGCCGATTCCCCGGGACGTCCCGCCGCTCCGTGGGCGCCTCGCCCAGGCGGGCATCGACTGCCTGGAGGCGGATCTGCGCTTCGCCTACCGCTACCTCATCGACCATGGGCTGCGCGGCGGGTTCTCCGTGGAGGGGACGTTCGAGGAGCGGCCTGGCGTGGGGCGCGTCTACCGGAACCCGGAGCTCGCGCCCGCCGACTTCGCGCCGCGGCTCCGGGTGCTCGCGCTCGACATCGAGACAAGCCTCGACGGCGCGCGGCTCTACTCCGTCGCGATGGCGGGCGCTGGCGGCGAGCGCGTGCTGATGGTCGGTCGGGGCCCCGTGGCGGGCGCCGAGGTGGTCCCCGACGAACGGACGCTCCTCGCGCGCTTCCTCGCGCACGTGCGATCCGTCGATCCGGACGTGCTCACGGGGTGGAACGTCTGCGACTTCGACCTGACGATGCTCCTCCGCTTCTGCCGCCACGCCGGCCTCGCCTGTACCCTCGGCCGGAACGACGACGAGCTCGAGCTCCAGCGCGATCAAAGCTTCACGCGCGAGGGCCGGGCGGTGCTCTGCGGGCGGCAGGTGCTGGACGGGCTCGCGCTCCTGCGGAGCGCGTTCCTCCGCCTGGAGGACTACCGCCTCGAGACCGCCGCGCGGACGCTCCTCGGACGCGGCAAGCTGATCGGACCCGAGCATCGCGGCGTCGAGATCGAGGCTGCCTACCGCGACGATCCCGCGCGCCTCGCCGCTTACAACCTGGAGGACTG
>Ga0066903_100001742_pt1 | contig 16340 bp, 13 predicted proteins | sample PanSoiMetaGPlot1_FD_67491 | JGI IMG/M metagenome (GOLD analysis project Ga0066903, IMG submission 67491) | Tropical forest soil microbial communities from Panama analyzed to predict greenhouse gas emissions - Panama Soil - Plot 1 (version 2) | ecosystem: Environmental > Terrestrial > Soil >... | reverse complement strand
CTCGGCACGCCGGCGCTTTCGCACATCGAGATCGACCTGCGCGATATCCGCAGCGTCCTCGACGACCTGCTCGGCCATCTGCACTCAGGGCACTCACTGACGCTGCGCTCGACCGTCGCGCCGGGGACGACCGAGTTCGTCGCCGGCTATGTGGAGAAGCACCGCGGCCTCGTCGCCGGGTCCGATATCGCGGTCGCGCACGCGCCGGAGCGCATCGCGGCGGGGCGCTTCCTCGAGGAGATCGAGACGCTGCCGTGCATCATCGGCGGCGTCGGGACGGGCTCGGGCGAGGTCGTCGGCGAGCTGTTCGGGGTGTTCGGCGCGCCGATCGTGCAGACGACGCCGGTGCAGGCCGAGCTGGCGAAGATCTGGACCAACATCCTGCGCTACACGACGTTCGCGTTGCCCAACCTGTTGATGATGGACTGCGACCAGTACGGGGCGAACGTCTTCGAGGTCATCGACCTCATCAACCACGACTACCCGCGCGGCGGCATCGCCCAGCCCGGTCTGACGGCCGGGACGTGCCTGCGTAAGGACTTCGCGTTCAGCGAGGAGCGCTCGCGCGCGCCCGGCATGTTGCTCGCCGTCAGCCGCGTGCACGAGAGCGTGCCCCTGTTCCTCGTCCAAGGGATGGCCCGGCGCCTGGGCTCGCTGCGCGGCAAGAAGATTGCCGTGCTCGGTCTGGCGTTCAAGGCCGGCACCGACGACGAGCGTGACTCGCTGTCGCACAAGCTCGTGCGACTGCTCGAGCGCGAGCTCGCCGACGTCGCCGTACACGACCCGCATGTCGCCACGCCGACGGCGAGCTTCGACGACGCGGTGCTCGACGCCGACGCAGTCGTCGTCGCGACGAACCACACCGAGTTCACCGGCCCGACCGCGCTGCAGCGGATCGCCGACGGCGCCAAGGGCGGCGCGCTGATCGTCGACCCGTGGAACTGCTTCGGCGCGGCCCAGGTATTCGCGTTCGTCGACGAGGTCCGGGCGCTGGCCGGGGCGCGGTGAGCCGCGTCCTCGTAACAGGCGGCGCGGGCACGATTGGCCAGGCGGTCGTGCGGCGGCTGCTGGCGGATCCTGCGTTTGAGGTCCGCGTCTCCGACCAGCGCGAGGCGCCGGTCTGGATGCGCGAGGGCTGCTCGGTCCATACCGGCGACCTGCGCGACCTCGACCAGGCGCGCACCGCGATGCGCGGGTGCACGCACGTCATCCACCTCGCCGCGATCGTCGGCGGCATCGCCAACTTCCACAAGCTCCCCTACACGCTGACCGAAGTCAACGCCGCGCTCTACAACGCTGTCGTGCGCGCCGCGCTCGACCACGACGTTGAGCGTTTCGTCTACGTCAGCTCGTCGATGGCGTTTGAGCGCGCGACGCAGTTCCCGACCCCCGAAGAGCACATCCTCGAGTGCCCGGTCCCGCGCTCGGCGTACGGATTCAGCAAGCTGACCGGCGAGATGTACTGCCGCGCCGCGCACGAGGAGCACGGCCTGCGCTACACGATCTGCCGTCCGTTCAACGCGTATGGCCCAGGTGAGGTGCCCGAGGACGAGCCGGGGATCGCCCACGCGGTGCCCGACCTGATTCGCAAGGTGCTCGACGGCCAGCAGCCGCTGCAGATCTTCGGCGACGGGACCCACACGCGCACGCTGACCCACGTCGATGACATCGCCGACGGGATCGTGACCGCGATGAGCTCGCCGGCGGGAGTCAACGATGACTTCAACATCTCGGCGTCAGACGAACTGACCATCGCCCAGATCGCCGAGATCGTCTGGGAGGCGTGCGGCAAGGACCCGGCCGACTTCGCGCTCGAGCACCTGCCGAGCTTCGACGTCGACGTCGTCCGCCGCTGGCCCGACGTCCGCAAGGCCAAACGCGTGCTCGGCTGGGAGGCGAAGATCGACGTGCGCGAGGGGATCGCGGCGACCGCGGAGTGGCTGGCGCACATCGTGGCCTAACACCGCGGCCACGAAATGATCAAGTTCCGACGCAGCGGTGCCGACATGATCCGGGAGGATCGTCGATGCGCTCCGCCCTGCCGTTCCTGCGCCTCGCCCTGGCCGCACTCTGCGGGCTGACGGTTGCCGTCGCCCTGATCCCGGACGCCGGCCGGGCCTCGTCGCATCACGGCGGCGCGACCCCTCGCCAGGCCCCGGCGTCGACCGACGCCACCTGTACCGACGCCCCGTGCACCGACACGACTCCGGTCGACCCGTGTGAGTACGACGACTCGTGCTACGACAACTACGCGTGCACCGACCCCAGCTGTGACGACACGACGCCCGTCGATGGGTGCACCGACGCGGGTTGCGACGGCGCGGACACGACGCCGACCGATCCGAACGGCGCGCCGGGCGCCCCCAGCGCCGCACAAACGATCGCCGTCGTCCTGCGCCGCGGCTACTACGACGCGGGCTGGATCCCCTTGACGGCGCGCGGCTCGATCTACGCGACCCTCGACGAAGCCGCGACCCAAAGCGCCCACACGACGCGCGCGAGCCATCGCCGGCATCACGGCGTCCGGGCTCGGGTGCTTGCCCGCGAGCATGCTTCACTGCGGCACGCCGGCCAGGTCCACCTGTTCCTGCATCTGACCGGTCGCGGCCGCCACGTGCTGCGCCGCGCGCGCGGCCCGCTGACGCTCACGCTGACGATGACGACCCGGCTCCACGGGGCGACCGCCACGACGTCGACGGCGACTTTCGCGCTGGCACTTCGCTAGCTCAGCGTCAGTGCACCTCGGCCGCGACGGTCAGCCGGATGCCCTCGGCGACGTCGACGCGGGCCTCGAAGCCGAGCAGCTCGCGGGCGAGCGAGACGTCGAGGCACGAGCGGTGCAGTTCGCCGAGCCGCGGCGCGGCATGCTCGGGACGGAAGTCCGAGCGGCCGGTTGCGTCGCGCAGCGCATCGGCGAGCTGGAGGACCGACGTCTCGCGACCCGTCCCGACGTTGATCGGCCCGTGGACGTCGGGGCGGTCGGCGGCCAGCAGCTGGGCCCGCACGACATCGCCGACATAGATGTAGTCGCGGGTCTGCGTCCCGTCGCCGTAGACGGTCGCCTGCCCGCCCTCGTTCAGCTTGCCGCAGAAGATCGCGATCACGCCCGCTTCGCCGAGCGGATCCTGGCGCGGTCCGAACACGTTGCCGAGCCGCATCGTGGCCGTCGACAGCCCGTGCAGGCGCGTGTACAGGCCGCAGTACTGCTCAGCGCAGTACTTGCTCGTGCCGTAGCCGGCCATCGGCTGCGGCTGCTGGGTTTCCGGCGTAGGGATCGTCTCGACGTCGCCGTAGATCGCGCCGCCGGTCGACGTGTTGACGACGCGCGACGCGCCCGCGCGGTGTGCGGCCTCGAGCACGTTGACCGTGCCCTCGACGTTCACGCGCGCATCGAACGCCGGGTCGTCGACCGACTTGCGCACGTCGATCTGGGCAGCGAGGTGGAAGATCACCTCGGGTCGCTCGCGAGCGACGAGCTCGGCCAGCGCGTCGCCCTCGCAGATGTCGAGCCGCAGCAGCGCGGCACCGCGCTCGAGCGCGCTGTGCAGGTTGCTTTCGCGTCCGGTACTCAGGTTGTCGACGACGATGACCTCGTCGCCGCGGTCGAGCAGCGCGTCGACGAGATTCGATCCGATGAAGCCGGCGCCGCCGGTGACAATCGTGCGCATCAGTAGATCGAGACCCTAGAGAACCCTCAGTCGTCGGGACCGCTGGCCACGAGCGCGGCCAGGCGCTCGGCGAAGAAATCGAGCGCGGCGGCGCGCTGGTCGTCGGCGCTTTGAAGTTCGGCGAGCGTGAACTCGGCACCGGCGAACCCCTGCGCGTTCCACAGCTCACCGACCGGGCGCGCCGTCCACGGCGCGACGTAGGCGTACGGCTCGGGATGCGCGGCGTCGCCAGGTGAGACACCGTAGGCGGCCCGGAGCCCGCGGTGGTCGGAGCCGAGCTCGACGGCGACGTCGAAGTGCTGCGGCCACAGGTTGACGAGGCTTGGCTCGAGCTCGCGCGAACGCGCCCGCAGTTCCTCGAGGACGCTGAACGCGAAGCCGTAGACGTCGCCGAGGTAGCGACTCGCCGCGGCCTCGATCGCCAGTGGCTCCTCGGCCGCCGCAGCATCGAAGCGCGTGAGGTCGAAACCGACGAAGCCAGCCGCCTCGGCGAGGCTCGTGATCTCCTGGCTCTGGACGCGCTCTGCGACCTGCATGTGCAGGAGGTCTGCCTCGACGCGCAGCGACACATCATTGCCGAAGAACTTCGTCGCGAACCCGCCCCGCGAGAAGCGCAGCGCGATCTCGCCATTGGCGCGCTGCATCGTCGGCGAAACGACGTGCTCGGCGAGCCGGTGCAGCGCCTCGCGTGTCGGCCCGTAACCCGGCGGCGGCGAGCCGAGCCGCGCGTAGGCGCCGAGCCAGCGCTGCGTGCAGAACGTCCGTAGCTTCGGCTCGCTGCGTGCCAGGTCGTCCCACAGCACGTCGCCCCCGCTGACCGGCGACAGCACCGGCCGGCCGTCGGCGGCCGGCGCGAGCAGGTCGGCGACGAACGGTGGCTCGGCGATCGTCGGCGGCGACGGCTCGTGGACGCGCACGTCGAAGCGCTCGCCGGTGATCGCCAGCGCCTCTCCCCGTGGGTCCATGGGCGCGCACGGTATCCGCTACGGACGCTTGCCGCGAACCTCCTCATAGATGCGCGCGAGCGTCGGCGCGACCACCTCGGGAGCCGTCAGCGCGCGCACGCGTTCGATGCCGGCGGTGCCGGCGTCACGGTCGCCGAACCGGCGCCGCGCGGCGGCCGCGAGCGCTGTCGCGTCGCCCGGCGTCACCAGCGCGTCATCGGGCAGCAGCTCCGTCAGCGCGCCGATCCGCGAACCGACGACCGGGACGCCGGCCGCCATCGCCTCCGCCGCCGACAGGCCGAACGACTCGGCCATGCGCGACGGGGCGAGCTCGAGCCCCGCGCCGGCCCGGAGCCGCCCGAGCTCCTCGCCGTCGACGCGCCCGACCGTCCGCACGCCCTTCGTGCGCTCGATCCGCAGCGGCCCGTCGCCGGCGACGACGAGTTCGATCCCGGCCTGGCGGCACGCGGCGACGGCGACATCGAGGCCCTTGCCGCGCACGAGCCGCGCGGCGATCAGCGCGTACGTGCCGCGGTCGGCGCGCGACGTCGGCGCGAACGCCCGCATGACGTGGGGCAGCACGTGGGCGTGCTCGACCGGCGCCCCGAGCGTGCGCAGTCGCTCGAGCGCGAATGCGCTCGGGACGACGACCGCGTTGGCCTGCTCGACCATCCGCCGCGAGTGCAGCGCCAGCGCCGCCGCGTAGACCGCCGCCTCAACACGGCTGTCGCGGCAGTTCTCGCGCAGGCCGGGCAGCGTGTCGGCACCGTGGCAGCGGGTGCAGTCCTCGCCGCGCGGGTCGGCGCACGTCCCAACCGCGCACACGAGCCGGTAGTTGTGCAGGTGCAGGACGACCTTCGCCCCCGCGGCGCGCGCCGCGGCGAGCGCCCGCCAGCCCCACGTCGGGTGCAGGTTGTGGGCGTGGACGATCGAAGCGCCGGTCAGCCGTACGGCGGCCGAGACGTCGCCGGGTCGCAGGCCGCCGCGCAGCAGGCCGCGGGCCGCCTCGCCGCGTCCCAGTCCAATGCTGTCGCGCGCCAGCAGCTGGGCGTCCTCGCCGAGCTTCTCGCGCACCAGCCACATGAGCTCCTCCACCGCGCGCTCCTCGCCGCCCAGTGTTCGATAGCGGTGGTGCAGGAACAGGATCACCGCTCGTAGTCTTTCAACGGTGAAGGCCGCCGTCGTGATCCCCAGCCGCGACCGCGCCGCCTATCTCGATGTCGCACTGCGCTCGATCGTCGGGCAGGCGCAGGCTGCCGGCGCAGAGATCGTCGTCGTCGACGACGGCGGCGATCCGCGCACCGAGACCGTCGCGACGGGCCACGGCGCGCGCTATCTGCGCCACGAGCGCCCGCGCGGCCTCAACGCGGCCCGCAACACGGCGATCGCGCACACCGACGCCACGCTGCTGTGCTTCGTCGACGACGACGTCGACGTCGCCGATGGCTGGCTCGCCGCGCTGCTGCGAGCGGCCGACACGTGCGGTGACGATGTCGGCGTGCTGACCGGACCGATCCGCGCCCGGATCGAAGACCACCGCTTCCGCATGTGCGGCCGCGAGGACGCACCGATCACGACGCTCTATCTCGGCGACGGCGACACCGACGCACCGCACGCGTGGGGCGCGAACATGGCGGTGCGCCGTAGCGCGATCGACCGTGTCGGGGCGTTCGATGAGGCGCGCGAGCTGTACGGCGACGAGCAGGAGTGGCAGGCGCGCTGGCGCGCCGCGGGCGGGCGCATCCGCTACGTCGCGGCCGCCGCGGTCGACCACCGCCGCGCCGGCGACGATGCCCGTCTGCGCTCGCTGATGCGCGCCGCCTATCGGCGCGGTCAGGCGAGTCGCCGCTTCGATGTCCACAAGGGCACGGCGCCGCCGGTCAGCGCCGAGCTGTCGCTGGTCGCGCGCACTGCCCTGCACGGGCCGCGGTTTCGCTGCGCCAACGGGCCGGTCATGTGTGCGCACTCGCTCGGCCGCCTGCGCGCTGCGCTCGCCGCGCCGAGCTGCGATCCGCCGCCCGAGGACTTCCTGTCGGGCGCCAGCGGCACCGTCGCCGGCAAACGCGGCGCGCTCCTGCGGGTCGAGGACCGGCTCGCCGACCTGCGCAGCCTCCCGACCGTGCGCCGCGAGCGCCGCGCGGCGCGCACGCACCCGCCGCGGCGGACGGTGGTCGTCGCCGGAGTCGACCGACCCGGCGGCCCGGGGCTGATGGCCGCCGCGGTGGCCGAGCTGCGCCGCTCACGACACACGGTCGAGGTCCGCACGACACCGGGCATCGACGGCGCCGGCAAGTTCGAGAACCTCGTCGAACTCGTCCCCGCCCCGCCCGACGCCGACTGGCTGATCGTCCTCGACGACGACATCGTGCTCCCAGACGGCTTCCTCGACACGTTCCTCGAGGTCGCCGAGCGCTTGGGACTGCGAATCGCCCAGCCGGCCCATCGCCTGCACTCCAACGCCTCGTGGTCCGAGCTCAAGCGCCGGCCCGGCGTCGCCGGACGCGAGACGACGTTCGTCGAGATCGGCCCGCTGACCGCGTTCGCGCGCGAGACCTTCGCGACGCTGCTGCCGCTGCCGTCGCTGCGCATGGGCTGGGGCCTCGACTCCCACTGGAGCGCCGTGGCGCGCGAGCACGGCTGGCCGATCGGCGTCGTCGACGCGACGCCGATGCTCCACACGCGGCCCTCGGCCGGCGCCTACGGGCACGCCGACGCGATCGCCGAAGCGCGCCGCTTCCTCGCGCAGCGGCCCTACGTCACCCGTGACGAGGTCCGCACGGTGGCGATCCATCGGTGAGGGTCCTCGTCGTCGCCGAGTTCTATCCGCGCGCGGCCGACCCGGTGCTCGGGATCTGGGCCCACCGCCAGGCTATCGCGGCCCGCGACGCGGGCGCCGACATCCGCGTCGCGGTCCTCTACCGGCCGATCCCGCCGAGGGCCGACATGACGTGGCGCGCGGCGCGGCGGATGCTCACCCAGCCGCCGCACGCCGTCCTCGACGGGCTCGATGTCGACTATGTGCCGTTCGTGTCGCCGCCACGCGGCCGCAGCTACGGCTCGTGGGGCGCGTGGGCGACGCCGTCGCTGGCGCTCTACCTGCGCACCGCGGCGCGCCGCCACCGCCCGCAGCTCGTCCACGCCCACAACGCGGTCCCGGCCGGCGACGCAGTCCGCCGCGCGGGTGCGCCGCGCTACGTGGTCTCGGTCCACGGCGGCGACGTCTTCCACACGGCGCCGCGCCACGACGCCGGCGCACGCGCGGTCCGCGAGGCACTGCGCGGAGCCCGGCTCGTGATCGCCAACTCGACGGGCATCGCGCGACGCAGTGAGCAGCTCGGTGCCGGCAGCGCGACGGTCGTCCGGCTCGGTACCGACATCCCCGAGCCCGTCGCTCGGGATCCGCGGACGCTCGTCTCGGTCGCCCACCTGATCGCCCGCAAGCGCCACGCCGACGTGTTGCGCGCGATGTGGCTGCTACGCGACCACCTCCCCGACCTGCGCTATGTCGTCATCGGCGACGGGCCCGAGCGCGGGCCGCTCGAAGCATTGACCCGCGAGCTCGACCTTGGGCGCCGCGTCGAGTTCACCGGCCAACTCGAACCGGCAGCGGCGCTCGAGCGGGCGCGGCGCGCCGGTCTGTTCGTGCTGCCATCGACCGACGAGGCGTTCGGCGTCGCCTACGTCGAGGCGATGGCGGGCGGGCTCCCGGCGATCGGCTGTCGCGGCGAGCCCGGCCCCGAGGACATCGCGGCGGCCGGCGAGGGGCTGCGGCTCGTGGCGCCGGGCGACGTCGAGGCGCTGGCCGCCGAGATCGAGGCCCTCGTCGGCGAGCCGCGCTACCTCGCCGACCTCGGCGAGCGCGCGCGGGAGACGGTCGCGCACTCCTACTCGTGGGAGGCGTGCGGCCGCGCGACGGTTGTCGCCTACGAGGAGGCGCTGAGATGATCGCTTCCGCGGCCGCGGGGGCGTGGGAGCGATCATCCGTGAGGCCCGTCGTCTTCGTCACCAACCACGCGCCGCCCGACCGCGTCGGCGCATTTGCGGCGTTGCATGCACGGACGCCGATCGAGCTCGTCCTGTTCGGCGGGCGCTCGAAGCACGCGACGGCCGGCGTCGCCGATCCCGGCGTCCCCCATCGCCACGTCGACCAGCGCGACGTCGCCCGAGTGATCCGCGAGGGGCACTACCGCGCCGTCGTCGCGAGCGCCGTCGGGCGCCGCGCGCTGCCCTCGGCGTGGCTGGCCGCCCGGCGCTCGGACACGCCGTTCGTGCTGTGGACCGGGCTGTGGGCGCACCCGGTCAGTCCGGCGCACGTCGCCTCCTATCCGCTGATGCGCGCGATCTACCGTTCGGCCGGCGCGATCGCGACCTATGGACCGCACGTCAGCGCGTACGTCCGCGCGCATGGCCCGCGCGGGCCGGTGATCGAGGCGCCGCAGGCCGTCGATGCACAGTTCTGGAGTGCGCCGGTCGCGCGTGAGCACGATGACTTCACGGTCGCGTTTGTCGGGCGCCCGGGGCGGGAAAAAGGCCTGCAGACCCTCATCGCGGCGTGGGAGACGTGCGGTCTGGCAGAGGGAGGAGGTGTGTTGGTGCTCATCGGCGTCGACGGTCCCGACGGTCGGGGGACTCGTCATGTCGGCCATCAGACGCCCACCCAAGTCCGCAACTTCTTAGGGGGTTCCGACGTTCTCGTAGTGCCATCCGTGCGGACACGGACGTTTCGTGAGCCCTGGGGGCTCGTCGCCAACGAAGCCATGCACCAATCGCTCCCCGTCATCGCCTCCGACCAGACCGGCGCCGCAGCCGGCGGTTTGGTACGCGACGCGCGCAACGGGTTCGTCGTCCGCGCCGGCGATCCGGACGCGCTCGCGACGGCGCTGCGGCGCGTGGCCGACGAGCCGGAGTTGCGCGAGCGGCTCGGGGCCCAGGCGCGGGCCGACGTCGCGCCGTACACGTTTGACGCGTGGGCCGAGGGGATCGAGCGTGCGATCGCGGAGGCTTGCTAGCGTGCCCGCCGCGTTGCGCCGCCTCTTCGTTGCCCTGTTTGCGTGCCTGCTGCTCGCTCCCGCCGCCGCGCACGCCTCGTGGCAGTCGGTGATCACCGATTGCCGCGACGGACGGATCGACCAGCACCACAGCCTCAAGGACTACACCGAGGCGCTCGCGCACATGCCGAGCGACGTGATCGAGTACACGGACTGCCAGAGCGTGATCCGCCGCGCCCAGCTCGCGGCGGCCGGCGGCGGCGCCAAGCACTCCGCCGGCCACGGCAACAACACGAACTCCTCCGGCGGCGGTGGCGCCCCCGGTGGCGGCTCGAACTCCGGCGGCAGCGGGCCGACCGCGTCGGCGGCAACCCACGCAACGCAGCCGGTCAACCCGCCGACGAACCAGGACCCACTGGCGACCGCGTCCGCGGGCCAGCGTTCGGCGGTCACGCACGCGATCCGGGCCGGCGGCCAGCCGGTGAGGGTCGGGAACCAGGTCGTCGACCCCGCGGCGCTCGGCGCGAGCCCCGTAGGATCTCCGACCTCCCTACCGCCAGCCCTGATCGTCATGCTCGTCGCTCTCGCGATCGGCGCGCTGGGGATCGGGATCGCCGCCGTTCTGCCTCGTGTCCGCGCACGCCGCGCCCGCTGACCTCCCTTCGCTCGGGCGAGTCGCGACGGTTGCCCGCCCCTCGGCGGCCCTGCTGTGGACGCTTGGCTTCGGCTGTGTCTTCACGGCGGTCGCGTTCGTCGGCGGCGGCGGCCTCGACCTCGGTCCGGCGACGACGGTCGAGATCGGTCTCGACCTCGCCGGCGGCGCGCTGATCGTCGGCGCGATCCTCGCCGGCCGCACCGCGCGGCGCGTCTACGGCGCCGGGGCGATGTGGCTGTTCGCCGCGTTTGCCGCGCTGACCGCGGTATCGGTGATCTGGTCCGTGCAGCCATCCGACAGCTGGCTCGAGGCCAATCGCACGCTGGCCTATGCGCTGACGTTCGCGGGCGGCATCGTGCTCGCGCGCGAGGCTCCGGCGCGCTGGGACGCCCTGATCGGCGGCGTCGCGCTGTCCTGTGCGGCGATCTGCGGCTGGGCGCTGCTGACGAAGGTCTTCCCCGGCGCGCTCGCCCACGACGAGACGTTCGCCCGCCTGCGCGCGCCCTACAGCTACTGGAACGCGATCGGGCTGACCGCGGCGCTCGGCGTGCCGGCCGGTCTGTGGGTCGGCGCACGCCGCCACGGCCACGCGATCATCAATGCGCTGGGCTACCCCGCCGTCGGGGTCTCCGTCGTCACCCTGCTGCTGGCGTACTCGCGCGGCGCGCTGCTGGCGCTGGTGTTCGGGCTGGCGGTGTGGCTGTGGCTCGTGCCGTTGCGGCTTCGCGGCGTGGCGGTGCTCGCCGTCGGCGGGCTGACCGGCCTCGGAGTGTCGCTGTGGGTCTTTTCACAGGGCGCGCTGCGCCACGACAACGTCGCGATCCCGGCGCGGGCGATGGCTGGGCACCGGTTCGGCTTCATCCTCGCGGTGATGGTCGTCGGGCTCTACGGGGCCGGACTCGCGATCGGCTTCGCGGCGGCCCGCCACCCGATGAGCGAGATCGCACGGCGCCGGGCCGGGATCGCGCTGATCGCGCTGCTGTGTGCGATGCCGGTCGCCGTCGCGGTCGGCCTCGCGGCGTCGCAGCGCGGACTGACGGGGTCGATCAGCTACGGCTTCGACCAGCTCACCGACCCCCACTCCACGCTGCCAGGCAACGACCCGTCGCGCCTGTCGGCGATCGGCAGCGTGCGCGCCCGCTACTGGAACGACGCGCTCAACGAATGGAAGGAGCACCCGTTCAAGGGCGTCGGCGCGGGCGGCTTCGGGACGGCGCGGACGCGGGTACGGACCGACGTTCTGAGCGTTCAGCACGCGCACGGCTATCTCGTGCAGACGCTCGCCGACCTTGGGATCCTCGGCCTGGCGGCGACGCTGGCGCTGCTGGCGGCATGGCTGGCCGCCGCGCTGCGGACGATCGGCCGCCGGCGCGATGGCGCCGTGTCGACCCCGGAGCGGATCGGGATGTTGACGCTGCTGACGATCGTCGTCGTGTTCGGCGTGCACTCGCTGATCGACTGGACGTGGTTCATCCCCGGCAACGCGGTGCCGGCGCTGCTGTGCGCAGGCTGGCTCGCGGGTCGCGGCCCGCTGCCCAAGCCCGACGAACCCGAGCCGACCGCCGACGCCGCACCGCTGTCGGTCCGCGTTCGTGAAGGCGCCCGTACGCCGCTGCCGGCCGCGCGCGGCGCGCTGGCGGTCGTGTTCGCGCTCGCAGCCGTCTGGGCGGCCTGGCAGCCGCTGCGGGCCCAGAACGCCGGCGACCACGCGCTCGCGCTCGCCGAACAGGGCCAATACGCCGCCGCACGCGCCGCGGCTCAGGACGCGATCGACCGCAATCCGCTGTCAGCCGACTGGTATTTCGACCTCGCGGTGATCGACACCGCGGCCGGCAACGCCGCGCGCACGCGCGCTGACTACCAGCGGGCGGTGCAGCTGCAGCCGTCAAACCCGGAAACGTGGCTCGCGCTCGCGCAGTACGAACTCGACAGCGGCAACCCGCGCGGCGCGCTGGCCGCACTCGGCCCGGAGCTGTACCTCGACCCGCGGTCACCCGAGGCGATCGCGACGTTCCTTCAGGCGCGCGCCCAGGTCCAGCAGGCCGGCTAGATCGTTCGTCATCGCGGCGGATATGGTTGTGCTGCGCGGAGAGGGTAGGGGACCTATGTCCTGTGAAAGTCGCGTTCGACAACCGCGCGGTCACCGACCTCCGAGGCATCGGGCGCTACGTGCGCTGCCTGCTCGAGGCGCTGCGCGACACGGCCGGCGACAACGAGATCGTCGGCACCCACCGCCCCGGCCGGGCCGACGTCTACCACTCCCCGTGGCTCGAAGGCGCGTCGATCCGCACCCCGTGCCCGATGGTCGTCACGCTGCACAACCTCGTCGCGCTCAAGCGCCGCTCCGAGCAGCTGCGCGCTGGTCTGCGCTCGCAGCTGCGCTATCTCGCGATCCAGCGTGCCGCCCACGTGATCGTGGCGACCGAGACCGTGCGCGAGGACGTGCACGCGCTGCTGAACATCGATCCGGAGCGGATCACGGTGATCCACGAGGCCGCCGCCCCGACACTCCACGTTCGCCCGCCGGCCGAGGTGCGCGAGGTCTGTGAGCACCACGGCGTACCCGACGACTATCTGCTGTGGGTCGGCGGGCTCCAGCACCCCGACCCGCGCAAGCGCGTCGCTGAGCTCGCCGCGGCGCCCCGCGAGCTGCCGCTCGTGATGGTGGGGGCCGCGGGCCGCTGGGCGCACGAGCTGCCCGGCGTGATCCTGACGGGCCACGTCGCCGACGAGGATCTCGCGTGCCTCTACACCGGCGCCCACGCGCTCGTCTGCGCGTCCGACGACGCCGGCTTCGGGCTGACAACGGTCGAGGCGCTGGCGTGCGGGACGCCGGTCGTCGCGTGCGAGTCACCGGCGCTGCGCGAGGTGCTCGACAACCGCGCGACGTTCGTCGCCGCCGATGACCTAGCGGGGCTGATGGCGGCCGGCGCCACGGCAACCCGCCCGGCTCCACCGCCGCCGCAGTGGACGTGGACCGACGCGGCACGCGCCACGTGGCGCGTCTACGAGTCCGTGCTCGGCTGACCGGAATTACCATCCCGGCGGTGAGTTCGGGCCCCGACGTCTACGGCTCGGCTGCCCGGCCCGGGTGGAGAACGCGCCTCGCCTCGCGCGGCGCCGCCCGGGCGCGACGCCGCCGCCATGCGCGCCTGATCTCGCTGACCGGGGCCGATGAGCAGACGCGGATCCTCGATGTCGGCTGTGGCGCGCTCGGGCTGCGCGCGCTGGCACCGACCTTCGACATCACCGGCCTCGACGTCGCGATCCCCGCGCACTACCCATGGCCGTTCGTGCAAGCCGACGCGACGGAGCGCCTGCCGTTCGACGACGACGCGTTCGACCTCGCCTACAGCTCGAGCGTCGTCGAGCACATCCCGCCCGACCGCCGCGCGCCGTTTGCGGCCGAGATCAAGCGCGTCGCCCGCGGCTATTACGTGCAGACGCCGGCCTGGGAGTTCCCGATCGAGCCCCATTCGCTGCTGCCGTTCGCGCACTTGCTGCCCGAAGGCGCGCAGCGCGCGTACTGGCGCCTGGGCGTCGCCGGCGACTGGGAGCGGATCGAGATGCTGCGCCGCTCCGACATGGCGACGCTGTTCGGCGCGCCGATCGCCGAGCGCGTCGGCCCGTTGGTCAAGAGCTGGATCAGCGTGCGCGCGCCGTAGGCGCTGATCAGGCGGCGGCCGCGTCGTCGACGATGTAGTCGACGACCGGCCATGGCGGGGCCGGGCGGGCCATCAGGTAGCCCTGGGCGAGGTCGACGCCAAGGCCCATCAGGAACGCGAGGTCGGCCTCGGCCTCGACGCCCTCGACGCAGATCTGGGTGCCCGTCTCCTGGGCGAAGCGCGTCATCGCCTGGATCAGCGCGCCGCGCGCGCGGTCGCCGGCGACGCCGTGGACGATCGAGCGGTCGAGCTTGATGAAGTCGGGCCGCACGGTCAGCAGCAGCGCCAGCCCGCCGTAGCCGACGCCGGCGTCGTCGATCGCGATCTTCGCGTTGCGTGAGCGCAGCCGCGTCACCGAGTCGAGCAGCGCGGTCTCGTCGTCGATCATCTCGTGCTCGGTGATCTCGACGATCAGGTTCGTCATGTCGACCGGCAGGACATCCCACAGCTGGTCGGCGCACAGCGCCGCGAAGCTGAGGTTGAGCGCCAGCGCGGCCCGCGCGGGCGGCGGGCCGGCGCGCAGCGCGGCGGTCGCGGCGGCCAGCTCCAGCGCGACGCCGAGGCCATGGCGGTGAGCCCGTGCAAAGACGTCGGAGACCGGCTCATCGATACCCGGGAAGCGCGACAGCGCCTCGTAGCCGAACAGCCGGCCACCGACCATCTCGACGATCGGCTGGAAGACCGACTGGATCGCGCCCGGCGCGAGCAGCTCTTCGATCGGCGAGGCCGGCGCGAGATCAACTTCGTGAACGCACGTACGCCCGCGCCCGGAGACCTTGGCCGTGGTCAGGGCGCGCTCGGCGTGCTGGTAGAGCTCCTCGGGCGTTGTCTCGTCGCCCGGATGGGTCGCAACGCCCGCCGATGACGCCAGCGCACCGTTGCCGGCCATGATCCGCGCGATGCTCTCGCGGCCGCGCTCGGCGACCGCGAACGCCTCGGGCGATCCGGCGCCCGGCAGCAGCAGCGCGAATTCGACGCCGCCGACACGGGCGACGGTGTCGTGTGGGCGCACGGCTTGGCGCAGCGTCTGGGCGACCGCCTTGAGCAGGTCGTCGCCGTACGGGCGGCCGTGGTCGTCGTTGACCTTCTTGAATCGATCGAGCGCCAACGCGGCGATCGACACCGACTCGCCGGACCGTCCGGCGCGGCTGAACTCGGCCGTGCAGGCGGCGAGGAACGCGCGCGAGTTGGCGAGGCCGGTCAGCGGGTCTTCGCCGACGCGGCGCTGCATCCGTTCGATTTGCGCCGCCTGCGCAGCGATCCGCCGCCTCAGCACGACGATTGCCGCGGCGCCACCGACCGCGACGAGCGCACAAGCGATCGCCAACGCGAGCGTCATCGCACCGTGGGGAAACAGGTGGACACGTATTTGTCATCGGTTCATGGACCGGAAGTTGAAGTGCCGGTGTGTCGTGCAAGACCACAACCGTGGTTCACTCGACCGACGTGTGCTCTCGATGCGCGCGCTCGTCGGAGACGTCGCGGTCGGTCAGATTGCGGCGTTCAGCGACGACGTACAGCGGCCGCCGCTTGACCTCGTCATATATCCGTCCAACGTATTCGCCGATCACGCCGATCGCCATCAGCTGGATGCCGCCGAGCAACAGCACGACGATGATCGCCGTGGCGAACCCGGGGATGAAGTCGCCCGCGATCCGCAGCCCGACCGCGATCGGGATGCAGATGAACGCAGTCACCGCGAACAGGAAGCCGACCAGCGTCGCCAGCTGCAGCGGCGCGTGCGAGAACGACGCGATCGCGTCGAGCGAGAAGCGGATCATGCGGCGCAGCGTGTACTTCGTCTCGCCGGCGTAGCGTGCGTCGCGGTCATACGGAACCGCGATCTGGGTGAAGCCGACCCAGACTGTCATCCCGCGCAGGTAGCGGTTGCGCTCGCGCATCGACAGCAGCGCGTCAACGGCACGGCGGTCCAGCAGCCGGAAGTCGCCCGATTCGTACTGGACCTCGATGTCGGCGATGTGCGACAGCAGGCGGTAGAACATCCGCGCCGTCGCGAGCTTGAACTTCGACTCGCCGACGCGGCGCCGGCGCGCGGCGTACACGACGTCGCAGCCCTCGCTCCACTTCTCGATCATCGTCGTGATCAGCTCAGGCGGGTCCTGGAGATCCGCGTCGATCATCACCACGACGTCGCCCTCGGCGTGGTCCATCGCGGCGGTGATCGCCGTCTGGTGGCCGAAGTTGCGCGACAGCGTCACGATCTTGACCCGGTCGTCGTCGGCCGCCAGCTCAGCGAGCGCGGCGCCCGTCCCGTCCGACGAGCCGTCGTCGACGATCACCAGCTCGAACGGGTGGTCGGCCATCGCCGCCGTCACGCGCTCGTAGAACACGCGCGCCGTCGCCTGCTCGTTGAACATCGGCGCGCAGACGCTGACCAGCTCAGGCGTGCGAGGCATCGT
>Ga0066903_100001741_pt1 | contig 16343 bp, 14 predicted proteins | sample PanSoiMetaGPlot1_FD_67491 | JGI IMG/M metagenome (GOLD analysis project Ga0066903, IMG submission 67491) | Tropical forest soil microbial communities from Panama analyzed to predict greenhouse gas emissions - Panama Soil - Plot 1 (version 2) | ecosystem: Environmental > Terrestrial > Soil >... | reverse complement strand
AAGACCGATGCGCTTGAACGGCATGCCCCCCTCCCCGTGCAGCAGCGGGACCGTCATCCATTCCGCCATGGCGTCGAACATCGACACGGAAATCTCTGCGCCTTCGTTCGTCCGACCGCGCGCAAGCAGCGCCTCGAGAATCGCTTCGTAGGCGTTGAGGCCGGCGGCAACATCGACAATCGAAACACCGACACGAGCAGGCCCTTCGGAACCGCCGGTCACCGATGAAACGCCGGATTCGGCCTGGATCAGTAGGTCGTAGGCCTTGCGCTGCGCATAGGGGCCCGACTCTCCGTAGCCTGAGATCGAGCAACAGATCAGCCGCGGGTAGTTCTTGCGCAAGCGTGCCGTGGCAAAGCCGAGTTTGGCGATGGCACCAGGCTTCAGGTTCTGCACAAATACATCGGCCTTCGCGAGCATGGCTTCAAGCAGAGCCTTGTCCTCGGGCTTGCCTAGATCGAGCACTACAGATTGTTTCCCGCGATTGAGCCAGACGAAATTCGCGCTCTCGCCGTGCACGACATGATCGTATTCGCGGGCGAAATCGCCTTCCGGTCGCTCGATCTTGATCACGCGCGCGCCGGCGTCAGCCAGCCGGCAGGTGCACTGCGGCGCCGCAACGGCCTGCTCAACCGAGATGACAAGAAGACCTGAGAGAGGGAGCATGATTACCTCTCCCCGCTCGCGGGGAGAGGTCGGTTTTCGCCAAGGGCGAAAACCGGGTGAGGGGGCGCCCCCGTACATAGAGCGTCAACAATGGTTTGAAGCACACCGTCAATATTGCTCATGATCTCATTGTTCCAGAATCTCAGGACCCGGTAGTTGTGCTCGCCGAGCCAGGCGTCCCCTGTTTGATCCCATGCGTTTTCGGCGTGTTGGCCACCGTCGACTTCTATGATCAGTCGCTTTTCACGGCAGACGAAGTCCACAATATATCGCCCTATCGGCTGCTGGCGGACAAACTTGTAGCCGACGATCTCACGCGAGCGCAGTCGTTTCCAAAGAAATTGCTCCGCATCTGTTGCATCCCGCCGCAGGCGTCGCGCACGAGCAGTCTTTATTCTGTTGGCACCGCGCATTGAAAACGCCCCCTCACCCGGCGCGCTGCGCGCGCCGACCTCTCCCCGCGTGCGGGGAGAGGTGAACGAACAGCGTGGCCAGCGCGAATAGACACGCCATCTCAATACGACCGCGGCAATCCCAGCACGTGCTCGGCCAGATACGAGAGGATCATGTTCGTGGAGATCGGCGCGACCTGATACAGCCGTGTCTCGCGGAACTTGCGTTCGATGTCGTATTCCTCGGCAAAACCGAAGCCGCCGTGTGTCTGCACGCACATGTCGGCGGCTGCCCAAGAGGCATCAGCCGCGAGCAGCTTCGCCATGTTGGCTTCCGCGCCGATGTCCTCGCCCGCGTCGTACTTGCGCGCGGCCTCATGGACCATCAACTCGGCGGCCCGCATTTGCGCGTAGGCGCGCGCAATGGGAAATTGCACGCCCTGGTTTTGCCCAATCGGCCGGCCGAACAGCTCGCGCTGCTTGGCATATTGTGTCGCTTTGTTGATGAACCATTTGGCGTCGCCGATGCACTCGGCCGCAATCAAAATACGCTCGGCATTCATACCGGAAAGAATGTAACGGAAGCCCTGGCCTTCCTCGCCGATCAGATTTTCGGCCGGCACGCGCAGATCATCGATAAAAATCTGTGTGGTGGCATGATTCATCATCGTTCGGATGGGGTTGATGGAGATGCTGGCGCCCTGGGCGAGTCGCATGTCCACTAAGAATACCGACAGACCATCGGTGCGCCGCTTGACTTGCTCTTTGGAAGTCGTGCGGGCCAGCAGGAGCATCAGGTCGGAATGCTGGGCGCGTGACGTCCAGATCTTCTGGCCGTTGATGACGTAATGATCATTGCCCTCGCGGCGCGCGGTCGTGCGCAGCGAAAGCGTGTCAGTCCCCGATGTCGGCTCCGTGACGCCGAAGGCCTGCAGGCGAAGCTCGCCGCTGGCGATCAGCGGTAGATAGCGCTCCTTCTGCGTTTTGCTGCCGTGACGCAGGATCGTTCCCATGGTGTACATTTGCGCGTGACATGCCGCGCCGTTACCGCCGGACGCGTGCACTTCCTCCAGGATCGCTGCAGCGGCGCCAAGATTAAGTCCACTGCCGCCATATTCCTCCGGGATCAGCGCTGCGAGATAGCCCGCCTTGGTAAGCGCGGCCACGAATTCGGTAGGGTAGGCGCGGTCGCGATCCAGTGCGCGCCAGTATTCGCCGGGAAACTTTGCGCAAAGCCCCCGCACGCCATCCCGAACATCGGTATATTCGTCGTGCTCTGCTGGGCGCTTTTTCATGATGCCTCTTTACCACGGCCGCGCTGTTATCGCCGCTCAGGATGGCATTGCAGTGCCTAGCCAAGCGGGATGGCCGGGACAAGCCCGGCTGGGCGGGGCGTCGGTAAGCGCGTCCTAACCCCACACTTCCCTTGAAAGGTCGACGATCATGCGGAGCTTGGCCCATTGCTCGTCCTCAGCCAGCATGTTGCCTTCTTCGGTTGAGGCAAAGCCGCATTGCGGCGATAGACAAAGCTGGTCAAGCGGCGCGAACTTGGCAGCCTGTTCGATGCGGCGCTTGAGCTCGTCTTTGTTCTCGAGGCGCCCGGTCTTCGTCGTAACGAGACCAAGCACAACGGATCGATCCTTTGGCAGCATGCGCAACGGTTCGAAACCGCCGGCACGTTCGCTGTCGTATTCCATGAAGAAGCCGTGCACCTTGATCTTGTTGAAGAGGATCTCCTGCACCGCTTCATACCCGCCGGACCCCATGAAGGTCGATTTATAGTTGCCGCGGCACATGTGCATGGTGATGGTCATGTCGGATGGAATGTCGGACATCGCAGTGTTGATGAGATCGCCGTAAAGTTCACCAAGCTTTTCAGGGTCGTCGCCTCGATCCTTCATCGACTGTCGATATTTCGGATCGCACAGCATTGCGATGAAGACCTCGTCGAGCTGCAAATAGCGGCAGCCGGCATCGGCGAACGCGCGAACCGCCCTCCTGTAGGCCTGGCCGAGATCTTCGAAGAACGCATCAAGCTTCGGGTAGACCTTTTTGTCGATCGGGGTTGGAACCGGCCGGCCGTAAGCTGCGGAGGGGGACGGTATTGTAATTTTCGGCGTGCGCCTTGTATGCGCCGCGACGAACTTGAAATGCTCGAGCATCGGATGCCCAGAAAAGCCGATCTTGCCAGTGACTTTCAGGCCCTCGTTGCGCGTGGTCACGGTCGCAAAGGCAATGCCGGTGTCCATCACATGTTTCTCGATCCCATCGAGGCCCCAGAGAAAATCGAGATGCCACCAAGAGCGGCGAAATTCGCCATCGGTGATCGATTGCAGGCCGGCATCTTCCTGCTTTCTGATGATGCGTTCGATCTCACGGTCTTCGATTTCCTTCAGCTGCGCCTGCGTGATCTCGCCTTTTGCCAGCTGCTCGCGTGCTTTTTTCAGCGCGCCCGGGCGCAACAGGCTGCCGACGTGATCGGCACGAAACGGCGGCTTGCTACGTTGTGACATTGCTGTTTCGCTCCTTGATAACCTTCATGTCCGGCGAGGCGCTCGTGACGGCAGAATCAGCCCCATACTTCACCGGCAAGCTCCACGATCATCCGCAGTTTCGCCCACTGTTCGTCCTCGGCCAAGATGTTGCCTTCCTCGGTCGAAGCAAAACCGCACTGCGGCGAAAGGCAAAGCTGCTCGATGGGCACGAACTTCGCAGCCTCATCGACACGCCGCTTAATTTCATCCTTCGATTCAAGCCGGCCGGACTTCGAGGTGACGAGGCCAAGCACGATTGTCTTGCCCTTCGGCACGAACCGCAGTGGCTCGAACCCTCCGGCCCGGTCGCTGTCGTACTCCATGAAATAGCCGTGGACGTTGATCGTGTTGAACAGAATATCCGCTATCGGTTCATAGCCGCCCGACGCCACGAAGGTCGACTGGAAATTGCCGCGGCATAAGTGCATCGCGACGATCATGTCCGACGGAACATCGGAAATCGCTGCATTGATGATACCGGCGTAGATAGCCGGAAGTTCCTCCGGGTCATCGCCACGATCGGCGACTTGCGCACGAAGGTTTTGATCGCAGAGATAGGCGAAGTTAACTTCATCAAGCTGCAGATAGCGGCAGCCGGCATCTGCAAAGGCTCGCACAGCACCGCGATAGGTTTGGCCAAGGTCGTGATAGAACTCGTTCATGTCCGGATAGATCGGTTCCGGCACCGCATTGCGTCCATAACGAAAGTGCAGCGATGACGGGGACGGGATCGTCATCTTCGGCGTGACGCGTGTGTTCTCTTTCAAATATTTGAAGTGCTCGAGCATCGGGTGGCTTGAGAAAGCGCCAAGCTTTCCCGTGACGCGCAACATCATCGGCTTGGGGTTGACGCCCTGAAACTTGATCTTGCGTTCGCCGAGATAGGATTCGACCCCCGGGAGCGCACCGAGAAAATCGTAATTCCAGAAGGCACGGCGGAATTCGCCGTCGGTCACCGCGCGAAGCCCGATATCTTCCTGCCTTTTGATGATTGCCGAAATTTCGCGATCCTCGATCGCCTTCAGCCCCGCCGGCGAAATTTCGTTCTTCTCGCGCTTGGCGCGCGCTTCCTTCAGTGGTCGCGTGCGCAGCAGGCTGCCGACATGATCGGCGCGAAAGGGAGGTCTTTGTCGCCCGCTCATTGCTACACCCTCTCGGTAGTCATGGCCGATTTTGTCCGATTTTGTCCTGGCCATCGCGGCCAGGTTGGCAAAGGCCGTGACTTCCTAAACGTGATCAACGGGACGAAGGCTTCCGCCAGCCCTTTGATGACCGATTAAACCCCGCCTCGGCTACCTCCCCCACACTTCCTCCGCCAGCTCCACGATCATCCGCAGCTTCGCCCACTGCTCTTCTTCCGCGAGCACGTTACCTTCTTCGGTGGAGGCAAAGCCGCATTGCGGCGACAGGCACAGCTGATCGAGAGCCACGTACTTCGTGGCTTCCTCGATGCGCCGCTTGACGTCGTCCTTGGGCTCAAGACGGCCGCTCTTCGAGGTTACGAGGCCCAGCACAAGCTGCCTATTGCCTTTGGGGAAATAGCGCAGCGGTCCGAAGCCGCCGGCACGGTCGCTGTCGTATTCGAGGAAATATCCGTCCAGATTGGTGTTGCCGAGCAGTTGCTCGGCAACGAACTCGTAACCACCCTGCGCGATCCAGGTGGAGCGGAAATTGCCGCGGCAGGAATGCATGGTGACTGCCATGTCCGCGGGCTTGCCTTCCAGCGCCGCCTTGGTCACGCGTGCATAGATGGCAGGTAATTTGTCGGGGTCATCGCCGCGCGTTTTTGATTGCTCGCGCTCCTTGGGATCGCACATCATCGCCCAGGCGGTGTCGTCGAGTTGCAAATAGCGGCAGCCGGCATCGTAGAGGGCGCGGATCGCCTTGCGCCACGTCGCGGCCACATCGGCGAAAAACGGGTCGAGATCCGGATAGACCTCCTTGCTGACGAGGGCGCGGCCCTGGCGGAAGTGAAAAGTGCTGGGCGCCGGGATGCACATTTTCGGCGTTACGCGGCAATGCGCTTTCAGGAACTTGAAATGGTCGACCTGCGCATGGCCGGCAAAATCGACCTTGCCGGAGATCTTGATACCTTCGTGCTTCGTCTCCACGCCGTGGAATTGGATTCCGGTCGCGGTTGCGATCGACTCGACTCCTTTAAGCCCTCGGAAGAAATCGAAATGCCACCAGGAACGGCGGAATTCACCATCCGTGGCAAGTTTGAGTCCAATCTCCTCCTGCTTTTTGATGATTTTTTCGATTTCACGGTCTTCAACCGCTTTCAGCATCGCAGCATCGATTTCGCCCTTGGCTCGTTTCGCTCGCGCTTCCTTCAGAGGCGCCGTCCGCAACAGGCTGCCGACATGATCAGCGCGGAAGGGAGGTGTTGTACGTTGGGACATGACTATTTCGATCCGATCTTTCGCCGTCGTTTCGGGCGAGCGTCGACGACACCCGGGACTAAAACTTCGCAGACCAACGAGAGGGCATGACGTAGGTGTGCCCTCTTGTGGGGATCGACATCACGACTTTCCCCACACTGCCTCCGCCAGTTCGACGATCATGCGCAGCTTGGCCCATTGCTCGTCCTCGGCCAGCACGTTGCCTTCTTCTGTCGAGGCAAATCCGCATTGCGGCGACAGGCAGAGTTGGTCGAGCGCGACAAACTTCGTAGCCTCTTCAATGCGTTTCTTGATGTCGTCACGCGGCTCCAGCCGGCCTGACTTCGACGTGACGAGCCCAAGCACCACAATCTTTTTGCCTTTGGGCAGAAACCGCAAGGGCTCGAAGCCACCGGCACGATCGGTGTCGTATTCGAGGAAATAGCCGTCGTAGTTGCATTTGCTGAGGAGATTTTCGGCCACCGGCTCGTAGCCTCCGGAAGATATAAAGGTCGAGCGAAAGTTGCCGCGGCAGACATGGGTCGTAATTGTCATGTCGGCGGGTTTTGCCTCCAACCCCTTGTTGATACAGCGCGCGTAGGTCTCCTGCAGATGGTCGACGTCGACGCCGCGTTCTTTTGCCTTTTTCAATTCTTCCTGCGAGCACAGATAGGCCCATGCGGTATCGTCCCATTGCAGGTAGCGGCAGCCAGCATCGTAAAAGGCGCGCGTTGCCTTCTGGTAGGCCACCGCAAGGTCGTCGAAGATAGCATCGCGACCAGGATACGCCGAAGTGGCCACCGCGCCCGGCTCAAGCCGGAAGTGCATCACGCTCGGAGAAGGAATGGTCATCTTCGGAGTGACTTTTGTATGTGCCTTCAGGAACTTGAAGTGCTCCACCATGGGATGATTGGAGAAGCCGATCTTGCCCGTGACGCGGATGCTTTGCGGCTTCGATTGGACGCCGCGAAATTGGATACCGTGATCGAGTTCATAGAGCTCCACGCCATCGAGCATGCTGAAAAAATCGAAGTGCCAATAGGCGCGACGAAACTCGCCGTCGGTCGCGAGCTTGAGCCCGGTTTCCTCTTGCTTCTTGATGATCTTTTCGATTTCGCGGTTCTCAACTTCTTTGAGCTGTTCCGCACTGATCGCGCCCTTTTCCCGTTTGGCGCGAGCCTCTTGCAGAGGCTTGCTGCGTAGGAGGCTGCCCACATGGTCGGCGCGAAACGGCGGTGTTAAGTGGGCCATCGGCATCCTCTGCACATATGCGATGTCTTTGAATTCCGGCGGGCGCATTCACAGCATTTCTTTGCATGCGCGTCAATTTTCCGCTCTTTTCTATGGCCGAGCTGTCGGGCTATTGTGCCGCACGATTAAGAGTTGGTCGGTAGCTTAAAGAGGAACGTCGGTATGGCTTACAAAAATTTGGAGGAGGCGATACAGGCCTCTGGCGGCAACGTCGTCAGGATGTTGCGCAATTCTCAAATCGGGGCGTACGTCTATCCGGTGGTCGCACCCGAATTTAGCAACTGGCGTGACGAGCAGCGCGCATGGGTCGAAACCTGTGTCTTGTTCGACCAGACGCACCACATGGTAAACCTGTTCGTCGAAGGTCCCGATGCGCTGAAGCTTCTATCGCATCTCGCGACCAATTCCTTCAAGAATTTCGCTGTCGACAAAGCCAAACAGCTGGCGCCGTGTAACTACAATGGCCAGGTGATCGGCGACGGCATCCTGTTTTATCTCGGCGAAAATTCACTCGTCTTCGTCGGCCGCAATCCAACCGCAAACTGGATTCAATACAACGCGCAAGCGGGCAAATACGACGTCAGGGTCGACTACGATGATCGTTCGCCGTCTCGTCCGATGGGCAAACCGGTGTTCCGCAGGTATTACCGGTACCAGATCCAGGGTCCGAACGCGCAAGATGTCATCAAGAAACTCAACGGGGGCACGTTCCCCGACATCAAATTCTTCAACATGGGCTATATGACGATCGCGGGCCGCAAGGTTCGCGCGCTGCGCCACGGCATGGCCGGAGCGCCAGGCCTCGAAGTCTGGGGTCCCTATGCGGAAGGCGATGAGATCCGCTCCGCCGTTCTGGAGGCCGGCAGAGATTCCGGCATCGTGCAGGTCGGCGCGCGCGCTTATGCGACCAACACGCTCGAATCCGGATGGATCCCTTCGCCGGTACCGGCAGTCTATTCCGGCGACAAGATGAAGCCCTACCGGCAGTGGTTGCCGGGCACGAGCTACGAGGCGAACGCCTCGCTAGGCGGCAGCTTCGTGTCCAACACCATCGACGACTACTACACCACGCCATACGAACTCGGCTATCACGGCTTCACCAAGTTCGACCACGACTTTATCGGCAAGGAAGCGCTGCAGGCCATGCAAGGCAAGGCGCACCGGAAGAAGGTGACCTTCGCATGGAACGACGACGACGTGACCAAAGTGTTGGCATCGATGTTTGCGCCCCCCGGTGAAAACTTCAAGTTCATCGACCTGCCGCTCTCGAACTACGGTTCGAGCTCGTTCGATTCCATAGTGAGCGGCGGCAAGGTTGTCGGCGCGTCGATGTTCTCTGGATACAGTTTCAACGAACGCAAGATGCTGTCGCTGGGCTTTGTGGAGGAGCAATACGCCAAACCTGGCACCAAGCTGGCGCTAGTTTGGGGCGAAGAAGGCGGTGGCACCAAGAAGACCACTGTCGAGCGTCATAAACAGCTGGAATTGCGGGTTGAAGTTGGTCCAACTCCCTATGGCCAGCAGGCACGCGAGACCTATCATCAAGGTTGGCGTACGGCTGCCGCCGAGTGATCGCTGCCGAAATCTGCTGCGACCACAGCCGCGGCGATTTCCTGCCCTGTCAGGAGTGCGCCGCGGCTTTTTGTTCAGTAAGCGTCTGCTCCCTGTCGCGCGCATAGCGGGCGGTTTGGACAACTCCACCAAATGAGAAGTAATGCAGATGCGTATTGCCCAGTTCGTGGTGCGACGCGCTCAGCAGACCGATGATACGGTCCGGTCCGACATTGCCGACCAGACCTGTCGCCGCACCTGACATCAACCCGCGCAGCGAGGCGGACACACCGCAACGCCTGGCGTAGCGGATAAGCGACGGCACGCTGGTTGGTCCGGCAAGGCCAATACCGACAGGATTTTTGATGCCGCTGCCGCGCAGGCGCTTGAGCCAGGCGATGATATGTTCAGCCGAGAACGAGAATTGGCTCACGATATGAACCCGCAAACCCTGTGCGGTTGCACTCGCGATTTTCTCGTCGAGCGAGGCCTCGAGCCGTTCCGACGAAATACGCGGATGTCCCTCCGGATAAGCGCCGATGCCGATGCCTTCGATGCCGCTCTTGCGCAATTCGGCTCTCTGGATCACCGCCAGTGCGTCGGGATAGGGGCCGGCGGGATCGGTGTCGCCGCCGATGACGAGGAGTTGGCGTACGCCCGCTTCGCCGGTGAGACGCCCAAGCATATCCCGCAGCATGTCTGCGCTCGCCAAACGCCTCGCTGCGATATGGATGACCGGCTCAAAACCGGCTTTGCGCAATGCCTTGGCGGCCGCGACGGTTTTATCGGGAACAGCCGTCGAAACCGAGGTGACATAGACCGGTGTCCCCGGCTTGAGGATTTCCGCAAGCTGGGCAATTTCGTTCGCGCTCGGCCTGGTTGCCTCGATCGCGAAGTCGGGTGCGAAAGAATCAGTGGTCATGCACAACGCCGAATTCACTCACGCCGGCGTGAGATGACGAAGGATTCGTCATAGAACCACAGGCCGCCGTGCTCCTGCAGAACTCCGCGCGTTGCCTCGATATAGCGGCGATCGCTGTTCACATCGGACAGACGATCGTCCTCCACCTGTGCCACATAGATCGCCGCGTTCCATGCAGCGAGTAATGTTGAGGTACCGATCGAGGACGAGATCTCCGACGGCAACGTGTGCATGTCGTAGCGGAACAGCGAGCGTTGATCGGAGTAGGCGTTGAAGTTGAGATCGCGGCCGGCTGCGCCCAGCTCGTGTTTCACTTCCTTAAGCAGGTCATGGCGGTTGTGCACAAAGGGATTGTCGTCTGGCCAGATCCTGTTGATGATCTCCATCCCCGGATCCTGCCCGTGGGAATGGATTGCAATCATCCGGCCGCCAGGGCCGAGCGCTTTTGCGAGAGGCGCGAGCACGCGCTTGGCCTTGAATTCGAGCGAAGCGCGCGCGCGATAGGGCTGGGAGGCGATCACGAGGTCATAGTCGGCGACTGTGCCGCCCGGCTTAGGCACGATCTGGTCAAGAAGGAAGCGGTGATCGTTGCGATAGATCACGAGAATCACCGGGCGCTCATAGACCGGGTTCCCGCTCTTCGAACTCACCCGAGCTTTCCAAGTCTCGGCGAGGAACGGCTCGAGATCGGTGATCTGCTTCTCGAAGCTGTGCGCGGTATTGCCTTCCATCGCCAGCTCTTTCCACACCAGGCTGGCTGCCGCGCTCAGTGATTTCACCGCTAGCCAGGGCGCCTCGGCGTAAGCAAGATTGGTGAGCACCAGCACGGTGGACGGATGCTCGATAAAGCGATCTGCCATCTTGTGCAGAGTCAGGCGGATGTCTTCCAGGCTGATTTCCTTGCCGACGATATAGAAAGGCATGGTCGGGAAGCGGTCATGCATCGAGCGCATTACGCGCGCGAGCACCGTACCGTCGCCGACACCGGCGTCGAACACGCGCACGGCCGGCGGACGCGGATGGATATTGGCGAGCTCCAGCCCGACGCGCGACGCGATCTCCCACTTCTCCGAGCAGGTGTTCACGAACAGCAGATATTTCTGCCGGTTGTCAAAGAAGCGGAAATTGCGCTGCGGATCCTCGCTGCCGAGCGCGGGAGCGACCAGCGGTGCAGATGGCTTCACAACGGGCAATACACCGGGTGGCGTCGGTTCAAACAGCACGCGGCGGCGCGCCGGTGCACGATCCGAATTGTGCGCCATGAAGGCGCGGATGCGCTCGAGCGTGTCGGTGGTGATGCGGCCGCCATTGCGCAGACGGTTTGCCAGTTTGCCGTCGTTCACGGCGCGCCGGCCGAAGGTCGACTCCGCGAGTCCGCGGACGCGGCAAAATTCGCTGATCTCCTGGAGGATTTGTTCGTTCATGGCGACGTTTCCTGGCCGGCTCTCGAGGGCCGTTTTGCAGTCCGAATCGAACCAAGTCCCTTTGGCCGCGTCAACTCGGAAAGCACATAATATGTAAGATGGGCAAAGTGGGTGGGCCAGCTGCCCACAAACAAAACTATGTATTTGTTAAGGTATTTTGTAGAGCATGAGAAGAAAATTTGCGGTTAACGTCCCGGTGTTGGGACAAATCCTACGATTGGCGGGATATATGGGCGACAGTGGGCAGCCAACCAAAGAGCCGGTCGGACAAAACCGCGGCCAGTCGATCAGATATCGAAGAAAACGGTCTCGTTTTCTCCCTGGACGCGGATATCGAAGCGGTAGACCACAGGCTCGCCCCGCACATTTTTGTGGGCAATGAGAGTACCCCGCCGGTCGGCCGGCACCAGCGTCAGGATCGGATCGGTGTCGTTGGCCGGTTCGTCCGCGAAATAAAGCCGCGTGTAGATCTGCCGCAGCATCCCGCGCGAGAAGATGCAGAACACGATATGCGGTGCCTGCGCCTCGCCGTTAGGTCCCGGCACCGAACCCGGCTTGATGGTATCAAAACTAAAAACACCGTTCTTGTCTGTTGCGGAACGCCCGAAGCCCATGAATTTGGTGTTGGGCCGGGTTCGGCTGTCGCGCGGGTGCGCGTAACGGCCCTGCGCATCAGCCTGCCAGATCTCGATCATCGCATCATTGATCGGCATGCCGTCGCCATCGAGGATCTGGCCCTCGATGCGAATCTTGCTACCCGAAGCATCCGCCGTCACAAGATTGGCGCCGGCTGTTTCCTTCCAGTCGTAGACGTCCTTGCCCAGCTCGGGGCGCCACTCGCAGCGGCTGTGCGGAGCGAGACCGTAGGCGAAGAACGGGCCGACGGTTTGTGAGGGAGTAATGTCCGACATTTTAATGCTTGTCCATGTCTTGCGGCGTTGCCTCGCGTCCGCGCAGCACGATATCGAAGCGGAAGCAAAGCGCCCAATCGGGGATGGTATTGTCCAGGTCGAAGCTCGAGATCATGCGCTGGCGCGCCTTCTCATCAGTCACCGAATTGAAGATCGGATCGAACGGGAAAAGCGGGTCACCCGGGAAATACATCTGGGTTACCAAGCGCGACAAGAATGAGTGCCCGAACACCGAGAAGTGGATGTGGTTCGGGCGCCACGCATTATGATGGTTGCCCCAGGGGTACGCTCCAGGCTTCACCGTGATGAAGCGGTAATAGCCTTTGCCGTCGGTGATGGTGCGCCCTGCCCCGGTGAAGTTCGGATCGAGTGGGGCGGGATGCTGGTCCACGTTGTGCACATAGCGGCCGCAGGCATTAGCCTGCCAGATCTCCACTAGCGTGTCGGGGACAGGACGCTTGTTCTCATCGAGGACATGACCGTGCACGATGATGCGTTCGCCCAACGGTTCGCCTTTGTGCTGCTTGGTGAGATCGTTGTCGCCCTCCTGCACCGCGTTGTGGCCATAGACCGGGCCGGTCAGCTCGGACAGCGTGTGGGGCACGAAGATCAGCGGCTTCGATGGCGACCGCTTGACCGTGCTGCGATATGCGGGCGTGAGGTGCTTGGGAAAAGCACTTAGGCTCTCCTTAGGAAAAACCTGTGTCATTCGCGGGCCTTTATTGTTGCTACCTTCACATCACTCGTTCGAGCGCAAGCGATACGCCTTGACCGACGCCGACGCACATCGTGGCAAGCCCGAACCTGCCTCCGCTCTGTTCCAGACCGTGGGCCGCCGTCAATGCCAGACGAGCACCAGACATGCCGAGCGGATGACCCAGCGCGATCGCGCCACCATGCGGGTTGACGTGCTCGGCATCGTCCGCAAGTCCCAGCTGTCGCAGGCACGCTAGCGATTGCGAGGCAAAAGCTTCATTGATTTCGATCAAACTGTAATCACTAATTTTTTGCTGGAGGCGCGCCATCAGCTTTTGCGTGGCCGGCACCGGGCCGATGCCCATGATGCGCGGCGGCACCGCCGCCGACGCCATCCCGAGAATCCGCGCGCGCGGCCTGAGACCATGCGCCTTCACCGCCCTTTCCGACGCGACAATGATGGCCGCAGCGCCATCATTGACGCCCGACGCATTGCCGGCGGTCACGGTGCCGGGATTGCGGAACGGAGTCTTTAGCTTCGCAAGCTGCTCAAGCGTGGTTTCCGGTCGGGGATGCTCGTCCTTGTCGACCTTGACCGGCCCGGTCTTGCCAGCCGGCACCTCAACCGCGACGATTTCCTCGGCGAAATAGCCCGACGCGATGGCCTTGCCGGCACGCTGCTGCGATCGCAGCGCAAAGGCATCCTGGTCGGCGCGCGTGACTTGGAATTCCTCGGCGACGTTCTCGCCAGTCTCAGGCATGGAATCGACGCCATATTGCTGTTTCATCAGTGGATTGATGAAGCGCCAGCCAATCGTGGTGTCGTAGATCTCAGCCGTGCGGGAGAACGCCTCCGGCGCCTTGCCTTGTACAAACGGCGCACGCGTCATCGACTCCACGCCACCTGCTATCGCAAAGTCCATCTCGCCGGCACGGATCGCACGTGCGGCGGTACCGACCGCTTCCAATCCCGAAGCGCAGAGCCGGTTCAAGGTCACTCCCGGCACGCTGGCCGGAAGACCTGCCAGCAACAACGCCATGCGCGCCACATTGCGGTTATCCTCGCCTGCCTGGTTGGCGCAACCGTAATAGACCTCGTCGAGCTTTTCCCAATCGGCCTTCGCGTTGCGCACCACCAGCGCTTTGATCGGCACGGCGGCAAGATCGTCCGCCCTCACTTTGGCTAGTGCCCCGCCATAGCGGCCGATCGGCGTGCGCACCGCATCGCAAAGGAACACGTCGCGTCCGGCCATCACGCCGCCTCCGCGTGTGCGCGATTGGTCCGCGCGTGAAGATCGCGCAACACCTCAAGCTCGCGTTTCGTGGGCGCCGGCGTCTCCGCAACCTTGGCTGCGAATTTGATCTTCCAGCCGGAATTTTCCTGGATCTGTTCGCGGGTGACCCCAGGGTGAATGGAGACGACGGTCATTTCCTTTGTCTCCGGATCGGGCTCTAACAATGCGAGATCGGTGATGAGCTTGGTCGGGCCCTTGGTCTTCACACCGAGCCTGGCGCGGGAATTGCCGCCCGTGACATGGCCGATCGACGTTACGAAGTCGAGCTTGTCGACGAAGCTACGTTTGCCCTGCGCCATGATGATGAAGATCTCGCCGCACGACGTGGCGATCTCCGGGGCGCCTCCTCCGCCGGGCAGGCGGACTTTCGGCTTGGCATAGGGGCCGACCACGGTCGTATTGAGATTGGCGTATTTGTCTATTTGCGCGCCGCCGAGAAAGCCGACCTTGATGCGTCCGCCCTGCAGCCAATAGCGGAACATTTCAGGCACCGACACTGTCGTGATCGCGGTTTCGCACAGCTCGCCGTCGCCGATCGACAGCGGCAGGATGTTCGGTTTGGTGGCGAGCGTGCCGGATTCGTAGATGAGCGTGATGTTCGGGGCGTGCGTCAGCCGCGCCAGGTTGCAGGCGGCCGACGGCTGGCCGATGCCGACGAAGCAGACGTCGTCATTCTTCAGCGCGCGCGCGGCCGCGACCGTCATCATCTCGTTGGGTTTGTAATCGGCCATGGGTCTTACTCCGCCGCTATCCGATGCTTGCGCGCATATTTGGCGAAGGCGTCGGGGCCTTTTGTCAGCACGTTCTCCTTGATCCACGCCTGGAATGATTCGCGCTCGCGCGAGATCGCATCCCATTCCTTGTAGAAATTGTTGTTGCGCGGATAATAGCCCTGCGCATAGGAGGGGAAGGCGCCACCCGGTACCTCGACCACGTACCCGATGGTCCAGTGCGGCAGGACTACGGCGTTGAGGCTCCGCTCCGGAAGTTCGTCGACAACCTCTTCAACCGTGATGACCGAACGCTTGGAGGCGAGCACCGCCTCTTTCTGAACGCCGATCACGCCTTCGATCATGACATTGCCCGCCTTGTCGGCGCGCTGGGCATGGATGACCGCCACGTCGGGGCGATGAGCCGGAACGGCTGCCAGCTCCTCGCCGGTGAACGGACAGGTCACGCGCTTGATCTTGGAATTCACCTTCGGCAGGTCGCCGCCGATATAGCCGCGGAAAATGGCGCAGGGCAGACCGGCCGCACCGGCCTCATAGGCATTGGCCATCGCTGCGTGCGAATGCTCTTCGAGCTCTAGCTTCTGCGGCCAGCCGTTTTCGATGGCGTCGCGCAGGCGATGCAGCGAGCCGACCCCCGGATTGCCACCCCATGAAAAAACCAGCTTGCTGACGCAACCCATCCCGATGAGCTGGTCGTAGACAAGGTCGGGCGTCATCCGGATCAGCGTGAGGTTCTTGCGGGCCTGCCGGATGATCTCGTGGCCTGCAGCATGCGGAATAAGGTGCGTAAAGCCTTCCAGCGCGACGGTGTCGCCATCGCGGACGGCTGATTTGACGGCTTCGGCGAGCGAAGTGATCTGTGCCATGCTTGCTAAACGCCCAAAATGCTTTTCGGCCCCGTATTTACGGCTGGTGCCAAGCACGGTCAAATACAGATATTGAGAGGAGCGTGGGGTATGGACATCCGCGCATGGGAGACCCACGGTGAGCGCAAGTTCAATGATCGGCGCCAACGATGTTCTGCTCGTAGTCGACGTCCAGAATGACTTTTGCCCGGGCGGGCGCCTCGCCGTGCCGAAGGGCGACGAGGTGGTGCCCCTCGTCAATCGTCTCGCACGACAATTTTCGCACGTCGTTCTGACACAGGATTGGCATCCTGAGCGTCATCACTCGTTCGCTTCGGCGCATCCCGGCCGAAAACCGTTCGAGGTCATTTCACTGTCTTACGGGCCGCAGGTTTTATGGCCGGACCATTGCATTCAAGGCAGCCCGGGCGCCGAATTTCATAAGGGCCTGCAAATTCCTCATGCCGCGCTCGTGCTGCGAAAGGGGCATCGACACAATATCGATTCCTATTCGGCCTTCTATGAGAACGACCACAAGACGGTGACCGGACTGACCGGGTATCTGCGCGCGCATGAGCTCAAGCGTGTCGTTCTCGCCGGCCTGGCCTTTGATTTTTGCGTGCGCTATTCCGCGGAGGATGCATCTCGTGAAGGCTTTCAGGCAATCGTCGTCGAGGACGCCTGCCGCGCCATTGACATCGATGGTTCATTGAACCAGACCCGCGAGAGCTTCGCGCGTTCCGG
>Ga0066903_100001740_pt1 | contig 16348 bp, 5 predicted proteins | sample PanSoiMetaGPlot1_FD_67491 | JGI IMG/M metagenome (GOLD analysis project Ga0066903, IMG submission 67491) | Tropical forest soil microbial communities from Panama analyzed to predict greenhouse gas emissions - Panama Soil - Plot 1 (version 2) | ecosystem: Environmental > Terrestrial > Soil >... | reverse complement strand
CACGTCAGCGACTCCAGGTACGGTCGCATGACGTTGCCCATCCGCCTGGCCTGGGCGGTCGCGTACAGCTCGTCCATCGTCGCCAGCTTCTTTCGGCGGCAGTCCCGGAGCGCTTCGATCGCGACATCGAGGCCGATCTTGTTGCGGTAGACGAAGCAATCGACGACGGTCCGGGCCGGGCTGGTCATACGAACGGTCGTCTTTTGCACTCGATGCTCTTCGATTCCCTTCGTCAGGGCGGGTCCGGAGAAGCGGACAAACCGAATTGGGGGATAGTCAACGCGGGGCAGTCGGGCCTTGGTGTCGATCGCGAGCCAGATCTCAAAGGGGTTCTGTGTCGTGAGGCCATGAAAGCGCAGGGCCGAGAGCAGGCAGACGATCCCGTGCGGCACGCGGAGGCATGCCTCGACCAGGGTCTGATTCTCGGTCGGTTTGGCATCGGCGAGTACGTAGATTCCCCGCGTCGGTCGCTGCACGACTCCTTCGGCCAGCAGCCGGCGGAGGTATTCGCGCGGAATCTGGTGGCCCGCGAGGTCGCGGCTTCGCAGGAGTCCCTGCTGCCGGATGAGCTGCCGCACGCGCGTGGCTTGGGTCGAGCGCATTGTTACAAAACGTCAGGTCTTGTTGATATTTACCTACGTTTTGTAACACCTCGCCGGACGTCTGTCAATTCAGCGCGCATTTCGGCGCAGAGAACAAAGGGGAGGCGCCGCGGACCCTAGCACGGCCCACGCCACGACAAGCCGACCGGGCAGGCAGCGAAGGATCCGTGAAGAGGCTTCCGTCCGGGCCACGGAACCGATCATACCGCGTTTGGTAGGGCACGCCAAAGCAAACGCGTCGGCGCTCTACTCGCTGTCCGACCTGCAAGCAGACCTAATAGTGTTGACGCGCCCTGTACCGCTGTCGTGCTGCGTGGACGGCTGCGCGGCGGCGCCGTCATCGGCCGGTCGGAATTTCGCAAGGTGACCGACCTTGCCGTACACGGGAGGCTTGCAGACTGCCAGAGTGTCAAGTTGTAAATTAATATAGGACAAGTTATATTGACACACTTTACATTCGAGACTAGACTAAGTGAGGTCGACGTTGTTTTTCGCACGAGCCCGGTCATGAATCCAAACGATAACCGCCGCGACAAAATCCTTCGGTTCCTCTACGACCGGCACCAAATTGCGAGAGGCATCACCGCAATCCCGATCGGGATTCTGGACCTCCGCCGCGAAATGAAGACAAGGTACGGGATGAAGCAAGCGGAGGTTGCGTCGAACTTGGACTACTTGATCCAAGTCGGCTGGGTCCGGCCTGAGATCAAATCGCGGTCGTTCGTTACCCCCGGGGGTATGGTCGTGCCCCGAGAACAGACAAAGCACAAGATCTCCGAGGTTGGCATCGATCATTTGGAGGCTGCCAGCATGTTTAAGAAGCCGCACGCGGCCAGTCACGTGAACATTACCAACGTCAAGGGCGTGACCATCCTGGGTGACGGAAACGTCGTGAACGCGGAGTTTACGGAACTTTCTGGTGCCCTCGATGACTTAGACCACGCGATTTCCGACAGCCGGCAATTGACGGATGAACAGAAGGTGGACGCGGCCGGCGACATCTCGGCGATCCGTGCCCAGATTGCGAAGAAGAACCCGAGTCCGTTCGCTATTCGTGCCGCCTGGGAGGGACTCAAGGCACTACCCGTGCTTGGAAATGCCGCAGACGCCGTTGCCAAGGTCGGAAAGCTTGTGGGCGACTTGCTTGGGTGACCGTGGTAAGGAACGGATTGGTATCGCAGAGCGACCGGGAGACCAACGATGAAACTGGACTCGAGTAAACTCCGGACTCTTGCGAAGTCGCATGGACTGACGAACACAAAGCTAGCCGCCCGAGCCGGGATCACCCGTCAGGCACTCCAGGCGATGCTCCGCGCGGACCATGTGGTCGATGTTCGGGAACGGACCATAAAGGGCTTGATTCATGCCCTTCAGTTGCCGGATGGGAGTTTCCTCTCACCGGACCCCCTTTCGGGGTACAAGCAGGCCATCGCCGACGAATTCTCCCAACTGACGTTTCGGGGCTTGGGAGTTCCCTCCGAACCGCGATGGCTGGATGATGTTTATGTGCCGATTCGGGTGGTCCGCATTTCAGACCGGGAAGATCGCCATAACTGTCGGCCGGTCACGACCGATGTCGAGGACGGACCAGTCGAACAACCCGACAGACTTACAATCCATGAATGCCTCACGTCGAACCGTCGCGTCCTGCTCCGCGGCGAACCCGGGAGCGGGAAAACCACGACCCTGCGGCATATCGCCGGACAGCACGCCCGCGCTTCGGCGCCAACGGGGCACAATTCGTTTTCGCGACTCCCTATCTCAGTACGCCTAGCCGACTTCGCAAAGGCACGAGAGCGCCACGGTGAGATGTCGCTGGTCCGGTTCGCGGTCACCCGTGCGCTGCGCGAAGCCTCACCGGACTACTGGGCTGAGGTCGAGCGTCAACTCGAATCTCGGTTGCGCGATGGGACTTGCCTTGTCCTGCTCGATGGGCTGGACGAACTCGGGGGTGACAAGGAACCCAGTGAGGGCAAGAGCCTCATTACGGTCCTCCGGGAGTTCATCACGACGTACAGCCAAAATCAGTTCCTGCTAACTAGCCGAATTGTAGGCTTGGACACCGGTCCTTGGAGTGAATTGAAATTCGTGACTTTCGAAGTTGCCCGCTGGGGCGAGGAGGAAATTGAGGAGTTTGCCCGGCGCTGGTATGCAGGCCGGCCAGCATTGGGCAAAAAGCAGTTGACCAAGCAACCCGACCAGCAGGCAGAAGCCCTTAAGGAGGCAATCCTGCCTTTGCGCGACATCGCGTCGAATCCTCTCATGCTGACGATTCTGGCCCTCTTGCATCACACGTATGCGACGCTGCCACGTCGGCGCGTCGATTTGTACGCGAAGATTGTCGAGGTGATGCTGGAGACGTGGGAGGCGAGCAAGCGCGAGGCCGGCCCAGGCGACCCGTTACACGATATCGTGCTCGAAGCCCGCGAGTTCGGATGGTCATTGGCGCGACTCGCCCTGGCGATGCAACGCGAAGGCCGCATCCTTCGACCGCGATGGTGGGTGGCGGACGTCATCCAACAATTCTTGCGAGACCAGTTGGCCCTCGACGGGGACCAAGTCAAGGAACAGACCGAACGAGTCATCTCCTATCTTTGCGAACGCGCCGGCTTGCTGGTCGAGCGCGGGGACGGGGTGTTCGGTTTCTACCACCGCACGTTCCAGGAGTATTTTGCGGCGCGGGGACTTCTGCTGGAAGTCGAGGGTGAGGGTGACATCGTCGCCGCGTTGCGTCCCTACATATTCCATCCGCAATGGGAGGAGGTTGTGGTCTACACCGCCGCCTTACTCTCCGCGCCTCGCGCCACCACGCTGTTACGCGTCATACTCGACGATCCCGATCCGGCCGGACGCTTCTTGCGGCGAGGACAGCGATTAGCGCTCCGGTGTCTTGTGGACGGTGCGGCGGTCGCGAACCGCGGCGTACTCGAACAGCTTTTTTCGGATGGCGAGGTGATAGGTCGGTCCAAGTGGCTCGGAATCCCAATTGGGTTCATATTGCTCCTCAAACGGCTTCGGACAACTAAGCATGACATCCCAGCCGGACAGATGCTCAACGCGATCATGAACGCGGCCAAAGAGGCGCTGTCAGATGACGAGTATGTCGCTGTCTTTTCGACTTTGCATGACTTGCCACCAGGTCCGAAAAACTCGCCCCCGGGGCATCGTTGCCGGCTTTTGCTGGGGGACCGCGAGGTCGAAATGCTCTGGCCCGCTTTGGCGTTGCGCCGTGCAAATCCTGAGGCGTGGCAATCCCGAGTGGTGAGGCTGATCCGCGACCGCAAAATCGACGTCAAGTACCGCACCGTATACATCAACTGGCTCGGCGAGGAGGCAGACACGGACGGCGCGGTCCGCCGCGTGCTAAAAGGACTGCTGATCCGGGACCCGTCAGTCGAGATTCGGGCCGCGAGCGCCGAAGCTCTGGCAGAGGCGGCTGCGACGGATTCCAGCGTCGCGACGTTGCTCGTGGATCGTCTCGATAAGGACAAGGCCGACACGGTGCGCGAGCGGTGTGCGACGGCACTTTGGGAAGTTGCTCCGAAAGACCGGGAAGTGCGCGACCGCCTAGAGGGCCAACTCGCATCCGAATCGGAATTAGTCCGTGTTGGAGCAGTCCGGGGGCTTTCCTTGCTCGATCTCAATTCGCCGGATCAGGCTGCGCTTCTAAAGCACTTCGTATCGACTATTGCCTCCTCAGATGAGCCCTCTCGGGTAAGGTGCGCCTGCATCTGTGCCATCGCGTCTGTACTTGGACGGGATGAGGTAGTCGGGTTGGTCGAACAACGGCTCGACGAGTCTGATCGGAAGGTCAGGATGGCTGCACTTCACGTGCTTGCCGATGCCGTTGCGGACGGGCGCACGCCCTGGGCGCAGACCTTGGTCGAGAAAATCGAGACAATGCTGATGGACGTGCGGCGCCCATGCCCACGTCTGTACGGGGATTTGGTTGCAATCGTGGCCATGAAAGAGGTTCGCGTCGGCCGGCGGTTGGAGCGACTACTTGGCGATGCGTTGGGTTCCTTCAGCGACCAGGTCAAAATCGCCTTTGTCTTCGGTTCGGTTGCCCGCCTGGAGCAGGTGCGAGACAGCGACATCGACCTCATGATTATTGGAGACGTCCGTCTTAGAGACGTGGCGACCGCGCTTCGGAAGCCGGAGCAGACCCTGGGCCGGACGGTCAATCCAATATTGTACTCGGCTGAGAAGTTCCGCGAGCAGTACCGCGAAGGGAACCCCTTTCTCCTCGATGTCGTTCGCAAAGAAAAGATCTTCCTGAAGGGAAATCAAGATGAGCTTGCAGGATTGGGTTCGGATCGGACATCTGATTGAACACCGTCCAACGGTCGCTGAAGTGCGAAGCCTCCTCAGCGTCGTGGACCGCGAACTCGGCGATGCAGGCGTGACCAGCCTCAGTGACGACGGCCGCTTCATGCACGCGTACGAGGCCGCGCTCGTCCTGTGTAAGTTAGCTCTTCACGCGAGTGGCTTCGAACTTCAGAAGCGAGCGCCTGGTCATCATGCCCTTTGGATCAACTCCCTTGAATACACATTGGGGGACACGAACAGCCGATCACTCATGTCCCACCTGCTTGCAAGTTCGAAGCTCAGGCACACCGGACTGTATGACCATGCTGGAGTTGTTCAGAAGCAGGATGCCGACGAATTGCTCACAGCCGCCCGACAACTCCGTGCCGACGAGATTGCATGGCTGCGTTCGAAACACTCTGAATTGCTCCCAAAAGGGTACTAAACTCGCACGGCCCCCCAAAGATTGTGGCACCCAGCCTGTCTCGCGATTAGCATGTCGAGTTGTTCACCGCACCGAGAGGCACCTCTCATGTCTCCGATCCGAAAAGGACTCGCCGCCCTTGTCCCATTCGTCCTGGGCATCGGTCACGCGGCCGCCGACTTGCCCGACCTGGCCAAGATCGATCGTACCATTCGCAAGGAGCCGACCTACACCGCGAAGCAGCCGCTGTACGGCCTGGCGGTGTTCGGACCGAAAGCCGAGGCCCGCGTCTGGATGGTCCTCGACAAGAGCAAGCCCGACGCCGAGGACTACGACGTCCTCCACATCGATCTCAATGGCGACGGCGACCTGACCGGGCGCGGCGAACGGCTCACTCCCGATGAGGATGGGCGATTTCGCGTCGCCGACTTCAAGGACCCGGCCACCGGAGTCAAGCACCCGAACTTCAACGTCCGCTTTCTGAAGAAAGACGAGCCGTCGGTGATGCTGAGTCTGCGCTGGCGCGACCAGTTCAAATTCGGGGGCGGATACCCCGATGACCCCGACGACGGCTACTTGCACTTCGCCCCCAAGCCCGCGGATGCGCCGATCCTCTGGCTCCACGGGGATGCCCCGTTTCGCTTTCAGCGCTGGTACAGTGGCAAGCTCCCCGTCGGCGGCGAGGGGGACTTCAAGGTCTTCCTGGGCCAGCCGGGGCTTGGCCGCAACAGTTTCTGCGCCGCCCAGGAGCACTTTTTGCCCGAGGGCGAATCGGTAAAGGCGACGCTGATCTACCGCGACGGCATGGGCAAGGAACAGCGGCTCGTCTGCGAGCTAAAGGAGCGGTGTTGAGCGATGCTGCACCACGGCCCGGTTCGGGTCCCCAGTGACGCTCAGCCCGGCAAGGCGACCATTCGCGTGGAACTGCCGGAATCGTCGAAGTTCAAGTCGATCCCGACCGACATCGAGGTGGAGCTGGTGAAGGAGAAGGACGGGAAGTGAGCGATCGGCCTTACCCCGAATGGGTTGCATCTCAGAGCCGGGGGTGCGCCGAAGCGGCGACCCCCGGCTCTGAGATGCAACCCCTTTCGGGGTAATAAATCGTCCCGGACACGTTCGGACTGACGACCTATCCAATCGATCTGTGAAATCACAATCACACTTGCAGAATCGGGGCCGTGTTCACCACGACCACTGCGGTTTCCGTGGCCGCGCTGAGAGCGAGCGGGCCGTTCGGGTTGGCGCTCCCCGCGTCCCACGCTTTGAATGACAGCTTCACGCTGCCGACGAAGCCGGCGTTCGGAATGAACCGAATCCGGTCCGTGGACCGCAGGAGCCGCGGAGCCTTTGACGACACCGGCCCGAGCGCTTCCCAGGTCGTGCCGTTCGTCATCACCTCCCACGTGCCCGCGGTCGTCGGGGCGACGGTTACGGCGATGCCCAGGTCGGCGCCGGGATCTGCGTCGGTCGCGGCCGTTCCGAGAAGGGCAGAGACCAGGTCCCCGGCCGGATCCTGGTCGCCCGCCCGGACTGGAGTGAAGGTCGGGTTCCCGGCTGTGTTCAACACGGGCCGATCATCCACACTGTTGACGGGCAGCGACACCGATTCGGTGGCAGCACTCACGGCGGTCCCGTCCCAGGCCTTGTAGAGCAGCCTGGCGATCCCGCTCGCGCCGCCGGTCGGTAGGAATCGAATCCGATCCGTCGGTGCGAGGAACTTTGGAGCCGCAACCGAAACGACCCCGAGGTCTGTCCAGGTTGCGGACCCGTTCAATTGGAATTGCCAGGTACCGTTGCCCGTGGCGAGCGTGACGGCGATGCCGATCGAATTGCCCTCGACATCACTCGCGGCGGTGACCAGTCGGCTCACCAGGTCGCCGGGCGGGTCCGTCTCGGTCGGAAGAACCGGCGTCAGTGTCGGCGTCGGCTTGATGTTGAGCACCGGGATATCGTTCACCGGGGTGACGACGATCGAGGCCGTCTCGGCGGCAACGCTGTAGGGCGTCGTCCCGCCCGAGCCCGCGGTCAGGTCGGCCCGGGCGCCGGCGGTCCCGCGAGTGCGATCCCACGCCTGGTAGGTCACCGTCGCAGTGCCGTTGAAGTCCTTGCCCGGCCGGAACCGAATGCGATCCGTGTCGCGCAAGAGCAATGCGTTCGCGTCGGATACCGCGCCGATCGACAGCCAGATTCGCCCGTTGGTGGTTGAGTACTGCCAGGTGCCGTTCGACGTTCCGGTCAAGCGGGTGATGGCGATTCCGTGCAGGGCGCCCGCGTCCGGATCGGTGACCGCCTGCCCGAGCAGGCTCGCCACCGTGTCGCCGGCCGGCGACTTGGTGTCCTCCGCCACCGAAGTGAGGGCCGGATTTGGCGCCGTATTGAGGACGGGGGCGGTATTCGGCGCCGGGGCTGGATCGGCGGTGACGAGCACGGTTCCGGTCTCTGCGAGTTTGCTGACCGCGGTCCCGTCCCAGGCCTTGTACGTGAGCTTCGCGGCCCCGGCGATGCCGGACGTCGGAACGAACCGGATCCGGTCGAGCGGCCCAAGGAACTTCGGGGCCTTCGCGGACACGGTTCCGAGGTTTGTCCAATCGGGCGCGCCGGCTGGCTGGAACTGCCACGTCCCCTTGCCCGTCGCGGCCGTGACGGCGATTCCGATCGCGTCTCGCTCTGCGTCCGTCGCGGAGGCGCCGAGCAGTGTGCGGACGAGGTCGCCGGCCGGGTCGGTGGCTGTGGGGAGTACCCGCGTCAGCGGTGGCTCGCCACCGAGGTCAAGGACCGGCCGATCGTTCACCGCTGTCACTTCGACGAAGCCGATGGCCCGTGCGGTGCTGAACGCTGTCCCCGCGCCGGTCCCCGCGGTCAGGTCGGCCGTGCCGCCGGCCTTGCCGAAAGTTTGGTCCCAGGCGTGGAACTCGAAGGTGCCGACGCCGCTCGCGTTCGGGGCCGGGACGAACCGGACCTTGTCCGTGCTTCGGAGCAGAAGCGCTTTGTACGGACTCGCGTTCAATGGCTTCCAGGTCAGGCCGGCGTTGGTCGAGTATTGCCACGTCCCGGTTGTGCCGCCGTCGACGCCGACGACGGCGATGCCACTCTTCGCCTTCAAGTCGGGGTCGATCACCAACGAGGTCAGAAGCGACCCAACGGTGTTCCCGCGAGGCGACCTGGTGTCCTCGGGGACCGCGGTCAGGCTGACACCGACCTGCAGACTGGCCGAAGCTGTGGCGTTGCTAAAAGCAGTCGTGCCGCCGGTTCCCGCGGTCAGGTCGGCGGTCCCGCCAGCCGTGCCGGTCGTCTGGTCCCAGGCGTTGTAGGTCAGCACCACGCTGCCAATGAACCCGGTGGCCGGGACGAACCGGACGCGGTCCGTTGCACGGAGCAAGCGTGCGGCGGCCGTGGACGGCGTGCCAAGCGGCGACCACGTCTGGCCGTTGTCGGTCGAGAATTGCCAGGTCCCCTGCGCCGCCGTGCCGGTCGAGCCGACAATAGCGATCCCCTCCAGCGCCCCGACGTCCACGTCGGTGATGGCCACGCCAGCAAAGTCGGCGACGGCGTTGCCGGCAGGGTTGGTGCTGTTCCGCGGGATCGGGGTGAGCGTGCCGTCTCCGCTCAGGACCGGCGCGTCGTTGACGCTATTGACCGTGATGGTGAATGTCTGCGGCGGACTGGTGTTCACACCCCCTCCCGCGGTCCCGCCGTTGTCGGACAGAATCACGGTCACCGTGGCCGTTCCGAAGGCATTGGCCGCCGGCGTGAACGTCAGCGTCCCGTTCGGGGCAATCGCAGGCAGTGCGGAGAACAGCGCGTTGTTGTCCGTGGTCACGCCGAACGTCAGCGACTGGCCTGACTCGTTCGCGGGCCCGGTGGAGATGGACGTGGCCCAGCCGGGTATTGTCTGAGCCCCGGCGTCCTCGGAGACCGTCTGGTCCGTTCCCCTGGTGAACGACGGAGCGTCATTGACGCTGTTCACGGTGATGGTGAACGTCTGCGGCAGGCTTGCGTTTTGGCCGCCGTTCGCTGTGCCGCCGTCGTCATTCACAATGACGGTCACCGTGGCCGTTCCGAATTCGTTGGCCGCGGGCGTGAACGTCAGCGTCCCGTTCGGCGCGATCGCGGGCAGAGCCGAGAACAGGGCGTCATTGTCCGTATTGACCTGGAACGAAAGAATCTGCCCGGCTTCATTGGCGGGTCCTGCGGAAATGGCCGTGGCCCAGCCGGAAACCGTCTGTGCGCCAGCGTCTTCGGAGATCGTCTGGTCAGCACCCTTGGTGAACGACGGAACGTCGTTGACCGCGTTCACTGTGATCGTGAACGTCTGCGGAGCGCTGGTGTTCTGTCCGCCATTGGCGGTGCCGCCGTTGTCGGACAGGACTACGGTCACGGTGGCCGTCCCGAAAGCGTCGTTCGCCGGCGTGAACGTCAGCGTCCCGGTTGGGCTGACCGCGGGGAGAACTGCGAACAGGCTGTTGTTGTCGGTCGTGACCTGGAACGATACCGTCTGGCCGGATTCGTTCGCCGGGCCTGGGGAGATGGCCGTGGCCCACCCCGGCACAATCTGCGCTCCGGCGTCTTCATTCACTGTTTGATCCGCCCCCCTGGTGAACGTGGGAGCGTCGTTGACGGACAGCACCGTGACGGCCACCGAGTCGGTGTCCGACTGCGGGGCGCCGCCAGTACCGCCCTGGTCGTCCGAGGTCACGGTGATTGTGGCTGGTCCACTGAACTCTGCGGTTGGAGTGAACCGGAGGCCCGCGAGCGCGGCCTGGATGGCCGCGATCTCGCCGGTAAACGTCATCGCGGCGTCGGCTGTCCCATCGCCTTGAGTGAAGGCCAGCCCGGTGATCCCGGACAGCGTGAGCGTGCCGTTGGTCGCGGTCAGGGTGAGCTTGAGTGGGCCGCCGAACGCGGGGTCATCCACTGAGATTGCGTTTCCGTTGGCCGCCGAGAAGACCAGGTCGGTGTCCTCGTGGGTCTCCTGATCGCCCGGGACTGTGTTGACCGGCGGTCCGCTGGTGATGGAGGTCACTTTGAAGGTCAGATCGTTGCCATCCCCACCGATGTAGCTGACCTGGTACGTTCGGGTGCCGACGTCGAGAGTGGCGCCTTCGCTCAGGTTGGCCAGCGTCCCGGTGATCGGGTCTGTCCCGTCGTTGGCCAGTACGACAAAGGTGCTGCCGAGAAGCGGTCGGAAGGCAGAGCCGGCCGACAAAATCAACGTGGCCCCGGTCAGGTCGATGGTCCCGGTCACGTCGAGTTGGTCGTAGCCGGTGCCGGCCGCGAGCCCGTTCAGGTCGAGCGCAAGAACGCGCGCTCCGGACGCGCCGAAGCTGACCGATCCGATCGACAGATGGCCGGCCGCGTTCCCGGCAGCGCCGAGCGACAGGGTTCCGCTGGTCGTCAGCGACCCGGTGATCGCCCCCGAACCGCCGACCGTGGTCCCGTCGGCCGCGGTCACTGTTCCGGTCCCGGTCGCCGAGCCGCTGGAGTTACCCGCCAGTAGACCCCCCGCAGAGACTGTCGTCCCACCGGTATATGTGTTCGCGCCGGCCAGGGTGAGCGTACCTGTCCCCTTCTTGGTCACGGCCTGGGCCCCGCTGATCGCCCCGGCGTAGGTCGAGTCCGTGTCTTGGGTGACCGTCAGACCGCCGGTGCCGAGTGCGATGTTCCCGGACCCGCTGAGCGCGCCGGTGATGCTGGTGTCGCCGGCCGAGCCGCCGATCGCGCCGTTGAGCACCACGCCGCCGGCTCCTGTGAGGGCGATCGGCCCGCCCGCAACGGTGGTCAACCCGGTGACCGTCATCGCCCCGGCCGCGGTCGTCAGGTTGACCGCCGGGCCCGTGCCGGTCTGGCTAGCCAGGGCCCCATCGGAGACTGCGAAGGCGGTCGGGCCGGTCCCGACCAGATTCACGTTCCCAAAGGTGGAATTGACCACGACGGTGCCGGCGGCGACGCGGACAAGCGTGGCCGAGACGCCGACAGCGTCGGCCGCTGCCGCAGCGGTGATCCCGGTGACCAGCTCGACCGTCCCGGTCGGACCGGCGGATACCAGGTTGGTCGCGTCGCTCAGGATGATCCGGCCGGCCTCGGCGGCGATCCCGTTCGGGATCGCGTTCAGGACGATCCGCCCGCCGTCCCCGGTGGTGACGTTTGCGACGGACAGGACCGACGGGTTCCCCGTGTCCCCCGAAATGTCGAGGTAGACGGCCTGGGTGTTCGGGGTCCGCGGTCCAGTGGGTACGTTCACCGTGCTGCTCGTGACGATCGCGGAGGTCGGGGTCATGGTGAACGTCTGCCCGGCCGTCGACTGGTCGCGGTTGGCCTGCATCCACACCGTCCCGCTGAACCCGGGGCCGCCGATCACGACGTTTGCCTCGACCTCCAAGTTGTCGTCGGCGGCCAGGTAGATGTTCCCCGATCCGGTAGACACGAGGCCGTTCACCCAAAAATTATGGCCACCGGCGTTGGCGGTCACCACGCGGATATTCCCCGCGCCCTGGGCGGAGATGGTCCCCGTTGTCAAGTCGTGGTTGCCGGCCGAATCCCAGACGACTGCGTACACCCCGCCCGAGCCGGCGGCCGCCGTCAGGTTCGGGTCGACATTGACCGCGCCGTTGGCACCGAAGTTGTCGAGCTGAAGCGGCCGCACGTCGGTCCCGACCGAGCCCGTGGCCCCGGTCGTAAACGAGTAGCTGTAGGCCTTCAGGGTTTGTGTGTTGCTCCCGCCGCCGGAGAGACCGGTCTGGGATGCGCCGAAGGGGGCAAAGATCGGGTCGGCGCTCCAGAGGATGTTGCCGCCGTTGCTCGCGACGGTGATCGTGCCACCGGCATTGGTGCCGATAGACCCCAGACCAATGACTGCGTCGCCGGTTCCGCCACCCGCCGTATTGACCGTGATCGACACGGCTCCGGCCGTCGCGTTGGTGGTGAGCAGCGACGCCCCCTTCTGGTCATATCCCTGGGCCCCGGCCCCGTCGGTATTGGCCGCGATGGCGATGGTGCCGGCCCCGGCGTTGAGGTCCGCCCCGATTGTGACGGCGTCGGCGCTGGTGAAAAGGATGTTCCCGTTGACCGTGCTCGTCGGTCCAGCGACATTCAGCGTCCCGGCCGCGTTCACAACGTCCAGGTTGCCAGTGCCAGTCACGGTACCGGTCAGATCGGCCCCGTTGGCCTCGGCCAGGAAAGCCCCTCCGTTGCCGGCCGAAACGACCAGGGCCGTCGCGGACGTGGACAGCCGCTGCGTCGATGTACCGATCCCGTTTGAGGCCGATAGGGCGAGGGTCGAGCCGGCGATCGAGCCGGTCCCGGTGATGTCGGTGACGCCGGCGATGGTGACCGAGGCGTCGGAAGCGACCGGCCCATTGACGGCCACCGAGCCCGTCCCGTTCACGGTCAAGGGAATCGAGCCGGTGCTGACGTCGGCCAGGGCGTCTGCCCCGGAGTTGGTCAGGAGCACGAGCTGGGTGACCCCGGCCGTCGGTCCGGTGACAGTATTGGTCCCGCCGCCGGTCCACCCGGCCGCGATGGCCTCCGCGGTCAGTTCGATGACCCCAGCCGTGTCGCTGAGAGTCAGGGCGTTAGCCGTGTGGGACACGGTCACGTTGTTGTCGAGGCCGGTTGCCGATGACACAGTCACGACCCCGGCCGCTGACACGTCGAGGAGAGTGTTGGTGGTGACGGCGGTAACGGTGGCAACCACGTCGTTCCCGTCCCCGCCGGCGTAGTTGATGGTGAACTGGTACCGGGGGTCCAAGGCCCGGATCGTCGTCCCGCCGGCGAACTGGCCGACCACCGGATCCGACCCGTCGTTGGCCAGAATCGTAAAGGCGTCGTTGACCGCCAGGGTCGCATTGACCATGAGGTTGAGCGTGGACCCAGTCACGTCCGCGGTCCCCGTGATGTTCACCTGATCGAACGCGGTCGCGCCGTTCAGGTCGGCCAGGAGGATGCTCCCGGCCCCGAGCGCCAGGTTACCGACGTTCAGGGTGCCGGTGCCGGTCCCTGCCGGGGAAATGGTCCCGCCCGTGCGGCCGGTGACCGGCGTGGTGTTGCCCGCGGCCCCGGTCCCGGCCAGGGTGCCGGTCGAAGTGATCTCCAGGCCGTTGGCGGCAGTGACCGACAGGTTCAAGTTGGACGGGAGGCTGAATGCGGTGTCGACGGTCGCCTTATTGACACCGGCATTGATCGTCACGGTCGAAGTGTCCGCGTCTCCAATCGGGCCCTTGATCGAGACCCCGCCGTTGGCCCCGGTGCTGGTCAGAGAGACGATTCCGCCGTCCGTGCTCACCGGCCCGGTGACAGTCAGGACGCCGGTCTCGGTCGAAAGTGCCACGGTCGCGGCCGGCCGGCCGGCGGTCACCGCCGAGAATCCGGTCGTCCCGACGCCGACAATGTTGATGCTCCCGGTGTTCCCCAGGGTAGTCCCGTTCGTGACCGCGGTGACGGTCCCGGCGCTCACGCGGACCGGCAACACGATCGGTGCCGCAGTAGTCCCGCCGATCCCGATGTTCCCCTGACCGAACCCGGCGGTCGCGTTCGTGCTGCCGCTGGCTTCGCCGGCGCGGGCAATGAGGTTCACGGTCCCGCTGGCGCCCGCGTCGAGCACCGTACCCGGAAGCTGAACGATGCTTCCCAGACGAGAGGCGGATGTCCCACCAGCGGCGTTGACTGTGATCGTCCCGCCGGTTCCCACCGTGATGTTGGACAGCGAGATGCCGCCCCCGCCGACCCCGGCGGCGGCCGCCGCCGCGCTGCCGGCGCTGCCCGCTCCCGCATTCCCGGTCAACCGGACGGCGTTGGCCGAGTTGTTCGTGGTGACGATTGCCGACCCGTTCAGCATCAACAGCGACTGGCCGTTCCCGGCGTCGCGGTTCATCACCATTTCGACCGTACCCGAGAACCCGGCCCCGCCAACGACCGCGTTGGTGTTCAGAGTGAAGTCGTCGTCCGCCGCCAGGAAGATGCTCCCGGTCCCGGTCGAGACCACAGTGGTCGGGCTGCCGAGTCCGTTGGCTCCGACGATCAGGTTGTGGCCGCCGGCATTGGCGGTGAAGACCTGGATGTTGCCCGGCCCGGTTGCGATGGCCGATTCGAGGTTGAACGCGGTCGATCCCCAGTCCGACCAGTAGATACCACCGTCGCCGGCCGCGAAGGCGGCCGTGTTGGCGGCGTTCAGGTTGTCTGATTGGAGCGGGCGGTCCACCGTTCCGATCGACCCTGCCCCGGTCGCGGTGAACACGTACCGGCCGGCCCGAAGCAACTCGGCTGCAGGCGGAGCGGTCCCGCCCACCGGGTTCGGCAACGTCGTGGTGCCGGCGTACAGGATGCTTCCGCCGTGGGCGTTGACCACCAGCGTGCCGGCGGTCGAGACACCGAATACGCTCGCGTTCCCGGTCCCTCCGGCGGCGGTGTTCGCCGCGATCGCCACCGAGGTGGCCGAGGTATTCCCGGTCGTCAGAAGGGCAGTACCCTGGTCGAAACCATCCGTACCGGCCCCGTCCGTATTGGCCGCCAGCGCGATAGTGCCGGTCCCTGACGTGATGTTCGCGCCGAGGACGAGGCCGTCGTCGCTGGCGAGCGAGATATCACCGTCTACGGTGGTGATCGGACTCGCAACGCTCAGTGTGCCGCTGTCGTTAGCGATTGACAGGTCTCCGCTGCCGGTCGTGGACGCGGCGATGGCGGCCCCATCGGCCTCGCGGACGAACGCGCCGCCTGCCCCGGCGGTGACAGCGATTGTCGCAGCCTGGGTGCGGACCGGGTCGGCTGACGTGCCGACCGCGTTCGTCGCCGTCAGGGTCACAGTCCTGGCGGACACCAGGGACGACGCCCCGGCCGTGATGTTCGCGGCGGTTAGGGTCGCGGCCCCGCCGGCGGTGACCGTCCCGTTGACATTCAGCGTCCCGATTCCAGTTGTCGACACGGCCCCGCCCGCGGTGATGGTCCCACCGAGCGTCAGAGTCGAAGTGTTGGTGAAACTCAGGGTGCCGCCGGGCGTGAGACTGCCGCTCGTGGTCAGGCTGTTGGCCGCGTTCACCGTCACCGGGGCGGTCCCACCGGTCAGCCCGGTGATGGAATCCGATCCGTCGCTCAGGTTCAGGACCAGAGCGATCACCCCGGCGACCGGGCCGGTAACAGTGTTTGACCCGTCGCCGGTCCAGCCGGCGGCCACCGCGGCTGCGCTCAAATTGATTACGCCGGCCGTGTCAGTCAGGGTGTAGTTTCCGCTGCTCACGCCGACAGACACGCTACTGTCGATGCCCGTGCCCGTGGAGTACGAGATCGTACCGCCGCTGAGGTCCAGGAAGCGCGGCGGGAGGATCGTGGACAGGGTCAGAACGACATCATTTCCGTCCCCGCCGCCGGTGTTCACGGTGAATCGGTAGCGCGGGTTGTCGAACGCGGCGATCTCTGACCCGTTGGCGAACTGGCCGGTGACCGCATCGGCCGCGTCGTTGGCCACCAGGGTGAACGAGTCGTTCAGGGCAAGTGTGGACGTCGTGCCGACCAGGATGCGGAGCCCGCCGTTGGTCAGGTTCACGCTGCCGGTGGCGCTGATCTGGTCGTAGTCGGTGCCGGGCGTCGTTGTCCCGTTCAGGTTGGCGATCACCAGGCCGCCGGTCCCGAACGACAGGTTGCCCATCCCCAGGAATGCTGTGCCGTTACCGCCGGGGGCCAGGTTGCCGGACACGGCCACCGGCCCGCCAATGGTACTGGTACCCGTCGTCAAGGCACCGCCGGAACCGACCGTCGCCCCCCCGGCCAGGGTGCCGCCGATCGCCAGCGTCCCGCCGTTGACCGTCGCGGTTCCGGAGAACGTCTGGTTGGCCGGCAGCGATAGGGTCCCGGCCCCGGTCTTGACCAGCCCCTGGGTCCCGCTAATGACTCCGTCGTATGTTGAGTTGCCGTCCTGGGCGATCGTCAATGCGCCGGTTCCCGTGACGATGTTCCCGGCCCCGGTCAGGGTGCCGTTGATCGCAATCGCCCCGGTGCCTGCCGACCCGATCGCGGCATTCAACAC
>Ga0066903_100001739_pt1 | contig 16354 bp, 9 predicted proteins | sample PanSoiMetaGPlot1_FD_67491 | JGI IMG/M metagenome (GOLD analysis project Ga0066903, IMG submission 67491) | Tropical forest soil microbial communities from Panama analyzed to predict greenhouse gas emissions - Panama Soil - Plot 1 (version 2) | ecosystem: Environmental > Terrestrial > Soil >... | reverse complement strand
GACGGCCACACCGACGAGCAGGGGCGCGAACGTCATCTGGTAGTGCGACAGGTGCATCGGTGCGATGCCGCCGCTCACGTGCGTCAGCATCCAGCCGAACACGGGGGCGAGCAGCGCGCTGAACGTGAAGTTCAGGAAGTTGGCGACGCCGGTGGCCGTCCCGCCCAGCTCGGGCGGGTTGGCTTCCTTGATCACCGTGTACGGGACCATCACTGCGCCTGACGCGACCCCGGCTGCGAAGCCGAGAACGTAGGGAGGGAACGCCGTCGGCGGTGCGAACAGGATCAACGCCAGCGCGGCGAACAGCCCGACTGCGCCGCCGACGATGGTGGGCTTCCGGAGGCCGATCCGATCCGAAATGAATCCCAGCAGCGGGCACCCGACAATCCAGCCGAGGGGCACCATCGACGAACGCAGCACCGCGGACGCGTAGTCGAACCCTTGCGCCTCTTCCAGATAGCGGACGCCCCAGATCATGTCGAAGATCGTCGTTGGAAGCGCCAGCAGGCCGGCGATCAAACCGCACAGAATCGACTGCGGATTCCGGAAGACGATCCCGAGCGCGCGGGCCGCGGAGCTCGGCACGGCGCCCTGCGCCTGCCTGATGGTCGATCCGGGCAGCAGCACTGTCAGCACCACGCTGATGGCCAGGCCGGCGGCGCCCATAACCATCCAGAACTCGCGCCACGAGACGCCAGCAGCAATCGCGGGGCCCACCAGCGACTGCCCCGCCGCGGCGCCGGCCATCCCGAACATCTGCGTCGCGCCGATCAGTGTCGCCGCGCGAGATGCCGGGAACCGCGTCGTCGCGATATACACCGCGCCGATCAACGCGAACGCTCCGCCCGCGCCTTGAAGGACGCGACCTGCGCTCGCGGCGAACGTTTGGCCCGACGCGAACATCAGGGCGCCGACGCCGACCGCCAGCGCACCCAGCGGAACGACTTTCCGGGGGCCGAGTCGATCGAGCGCCACGCCCGCGACGAGGCTGAATGGCGAGTACCCGTAGTAGAACAGGCCTGCCATCGACGCGACGCCGAGGGCGCTGAGTCCGTAGGCGTCCGACAATTGCGGAACCATCACGCCCGGCGCCGAGCGCAGCGCGTATTGATAGAAGTAATACGTCGCGGTCACCACCCACGCAATTGCAGCCGCTCCGCGACGCATCTCGCCGCTCGCCTAGCAGAGAGTGACGGACACGGCGAGGCCCGCCTCGCTCGTCTCTTTGTACTTGGTGTTCATGTCCTTCGCGGTCTGCGCCATCGCGGTGATCGTGGCGTCGAGATCGACGCGGTGCCTGGACTCCACCTCGTTGCTCGCGATGGCCCATGCGGTCCACGCCTTGACGGCGCCGAACGCGCAGCGCTCGATGCAGGGGACCTGCACGTACCCCGCAACCGGATCGCACGTCATGCCGAGGTGGTGTTCGAGCGCCGACTCCGCCGCGTTTTCGAGGATACGCGGGCTTGCGTCGTAGGCGGCCGCGATGAGCGCGGCGGCCATGGCTGACGCGACCCCTATTTCCGCCTGGCAGCCGCCCTCGGCAGCCGAGAGCGTCGCATTGTGCTTGCACAGGTACCCAATCGCCGCCGCGGCGAGCATCCCCTGACGAATCTTCTCCTGCGATAGCTTGCGGCCGCCCTCCCCGAGCCCGTACACGAGCGCCGGCAGGACGCCCGCTGAACCACCTGTCGGCGCGGTGACGACGAGATGGCCGCGGCCGTTCTCTTCCGATCCAGCGAGGGCGAACGCTGAGAGCAGCCCGATGCCGCGGTCGGCTTGAAAGGCGTCGTCCTGTGCGCGCTTGAAAACGGTCGACGCCTTGCTGTGCAGTTTGATCGGGCCAGGAAGCACGTCGCCTTCGGGCGCGGCGAGACCCGATTTCACGATCGAAACCATGGCATCCGTGATCTTGTCGATGAACGCGTTGATCTCCGACTCATTCCGGCCAGCGATCGACATCTCGTTGGCGAGGACGACCTGCGGAATCGACAGATTGTTCCGCTCGGCGTGCAGCCTCAACTCCTTCATCGTCGCGAAGGGGTATTTGGGCTGATGCTTGGTGGGTGGCGCGTACCCCTTCCACTCGATGAAGCCGCCGCCCACCGAGTAATACTCCTGCTCCAGGATCACGTCGTTTCCGGCCATGAGCTTCGCCGTCATCGTGTTGGGATGCGGAAAGTCACCCTTCGTCGAGTCGTAGACGACATTTTTCAGGCTGACGGGAATCGTTGCGCTGCCAATCTTCACCTCGAACGATTGATCGGGGTTGTCGCGAAGGCCGTCGAGGAACGCGGGCTCGACGGTAGCCGGCTCCTTTCCCACGAGCCCGGCCAGCGCCGCGCGTTCCGTCCCATGGCCTTTACCGGTCGCACTGAGGCTCCCGAACAGGTGGACGTTCAACGCCGTGGCCCTCGCCGTCCGATCGGCGGGCAGCCTGGTGCATCGTTGATAGAAATCGTGCGTGATACGCATCGGGCCGATGGTGTGCGAGCTCGAGGGGCCGGGGCCTACCTTGTAGAACTCGTCGAGTGTGGTCATCACCGGGCCTTTTTCGCTTTTCACGACCTGCAAATCAGGAGAAAGCGCGGGCGGGGTGGCGATCGCCCTTTCGGTTCGTTCCTGCGCAGAAATCGGCCGCCCGGTGATGACGGCCGTGGCGCCGATCACCGCGCTTCTCATCAGAAACGCCCGGCGATCCACACCAGGCGGGATCTCATCCGACATGACGTCTCTCCTGTTCGATTCGTGCCCTTGCGGCACCCACCCGGCAGCGACTCCATTCAAGCAAAAGACGTACACGCGCGGCACGCGTAACCGCGGCGAGGGACGAATCCGCAGTCGCCCATGGTCACAACCAATGGTGACGCGAGGCGACATGTGGTGAGCGGAAGGCGATGAACCTACGCGAGACCGCGGCGCCGCACGGCATCTGCGTTGCTCGAGTTCGCGACGTTCACGCGACGCCCGTTGCGGAATTGGAGGAGACCGTGAAGTCCGTGATCGTCACCCTGGTTTCGATCGTTGTGTGGACCGCGTCAGCAGCCGCGCAGGATACGCTTGCCGGTGCCAAGGTCTACGCGGATCAGAAGTGCGGCGTCTGCCATTCGATCGCCGGCAAGGGGAACGCCAAGGGTCCACTGGACGGGATCGGCTCGAAATTCACGGCTGACGAGATTCGCGAATGGATCGTCGATCCCGCTGGGATGACGGCGAAGCACAAGGCCGCACGGAAGCCGCCGATGACGGCAAAGTACGGATCGCTCCCCAAGAGCGACCTCGACGCGCTTGTCGCGTACCTATCGTCACTGAAGAAGTGAAATCCGGTGATCGTCGGCGCCGACCTTCGAAACCCTCGTCGCGGGGGGCGCTGCAACCCAACGAGCACTGCGCCGCTAGCGCCCCCCTCGCCCCTCATGCCGGGACGTCATGCAGGTTCGGTCACGCTCACTTCGCGACCTCAAGCATGACGCAGCGGTTCTTCGCCCGGCCGGATTCCGTCGAATTGTCGGCCACCGGCTGCTGACTGCCGACCTGGTCGATGTGCATCCGGTCGGACGCCACGCCGTCATCCGTCAGCGTCTTCGCAACCGCCGCCGCACGCGCGCGCGACAGCGACATGTTGGCGGTCAGGGCGCCGACGTTGTCGCTGTGACCGGTGAGGGTCACCGTCGCGTTCGGATCCGCGCGCAGAATCGCCGCCACGGCGTCGACTATCGCGCGCGATTTCGGCGTCAGCGCCGACGATCCGCTCGCGAACTCGATGCTGTCGGAGCGGATTGTCGATGGGATGCGGGGAAGAACCACCGTGCCGGTCGTGCCCACCGGGGACGGCGCGATTTCAACGCTCGCGCGAGGCGGCTCCGCGTGCGGACGGCTGGCCCACCAGATCAGCCCGCTGAGTCCGAGCACTCCGAGCAGCAGCATCAGCGGCAAGCCCAAGCTCGCCCGTCGTTCGGGCGCCACGACACGTCGCCTGGCTTCGTCCCTCGCACCGGTCGGTGCAGTCGTACGGCCGAGCCAGGGTAGATCGAATCCCCCCGGCAACGCCGACTCGAGCTGCGGCCGCAGGGACCGCAACCGTTCGGCGACACCGGTCGCGCTGAGCGACTCGGTGTGCATCATCCGCCCCAGATATCCGAGCACAAGCGGTGCGCCGATCGTCAACAACGACGCCGCCGACGATCCGCGGATGCCGGCAAATCGCCCGATGCTGTCGATGACACCGGCGTAGCGATATCCGAAGAGGCTCGACAGCCACGAGCTGGCCGCCGTCGTGTCTGCGGCCGATCCGGACGCCGCGCTGGTCGCCAGATCGGCCAGGCCCCTCATAAACTCGTGATCGTCGCTACGGTCAGCTGTGGCCGCGGCGATTGCAGGAATGACCGCGCTGAAGCCCTTCGCGACGGCCGACTCCGACTCGCCCGTTTCGCCGACTGCGCGCGAGAGAATCGCCGGCGTGACGAGCTCGCGAAGACTGTCGATGATGGAGGCCATGAGACCCTCCCTATGGATTCGGACGGAACACACGGTCGCCATGGCGACGCGAAGAATATTGACGACGCTCGTAACCGACGAGCATGTCCCGTCGCGGGGTTACCCGAATCGTCACCATATCCGAGGACAGAGCAAGTCCGAACCCACTTGACGCTCGGCGCCGACTGGCGTCGGCGCGACACGCCGACCCTCGCTCACGGCGGGCGGTCATTGTCAACGCTTCGATCGAAAGCGGCTGTGATCCAAGACGGGGCGTCAGGGATTGGCCGGCGAGCTGGAGCGGTCACGAAGACTCGGCAGCTCGATCGGACGAGCCAGGAGGTCAGTGCTTTTATGAGTTCGTCAGGGAGAGGTTCGCGTTTCGTCGTAGCACGCGGTGCCCCGCCGCGGCCGAGTCGGTCACACCGCCTGGACCAGCGGCATGTCGACGGCGTGCTCTGCAACGAACCAGACCTGCAGCTCGTTGCTGCGAATCACATCGCTGGCGAGCAGGTCGTTCGTGCCATCGTCACCACCGTCGGCCGCGCGCCGTGCCATCGTGCGGGCTTCCTTCAACACGATTTCGTGGGCGTGCAGCAGGCGCGAGATCTGAACCGGAACTTCTTCGCGGCCTTTTGGCGCCCGCGGGATCAGCGTGGTCTCCGCCACGTCGTGGGCCATCGCCAGGCTGACGCCACCCAACGACTGGATGCGCTCGGCGATCTTGTCGACCAGTTCGTTCTGTTCGCCGTAGTGCTTGTCGAACAAGAGGTGCAATTGATAGAACGTCGGTCCCGCCACCTGCCAATGGTGTTTCTTGTACAGATCACGCAGCGTGATGGTGTCGGCGAGCAATTGGTTGAGATTCTCAACGCTTTCCTTGCAAACGTGTTCCGCCAGCGCGATCGGCAGTTTGACGAGGTGCCCAAAGGGCTGGATCTCGTGCGCCTGTTGATGCGTGAACGGCCTGGCCTGGTTCAGGATCGTGTCCGCTTCGATAACTTTCTTCGCCATGAGCGTTCTCCTGTATCCACTTTGGATGCCGTCGCAGTGCCGTGGGGTCCCGGGAACGGTGTCGGCAGATGGCACGCGCGATCGCGCGGGGCTGCCTGAAAGCGCTGCACTCACGTTCATGACGGCAGCCCGGCCGTACGGTTTGGCGAGGGATCGGGCCGGAGTGTCGAAACTGTTCGTCAGCGGGGGCACTACTCGGGGCGTCTGACCAGCTGGCCGACCTCGATCAGGTGACCATCGGGGTCGCGCATGTAGCAGCGGATCTCGGCTCCACGGTCGATCGGCGAGGTCAGAAACTCCGCTCCGCGGGCGCGCCACTCGTCGTAGACGGCGCGGATGTCGGCGACACGGATGTTCAGAAAGCCAGAGACTCGGTGGGGATCCGAGGGCGGCTCGAGCGTCACGGACGGCTTGTCCGGCGTTGGTCCTCCGCCGACGCTGATCGTGATCCAGCCGTTTGCGAGCGCGACAATCGTTGGGTCACCTTCCAGAACCGCCTCGCCGCCGAGCACCTCGACATAAAAGCGCCTGGAGCGCTCCACGTCGCTCGACACGATGAAGTGAGTGATCGCGATCCCTTCGCTGGGAGCTGGGAATTGTGCCATCGGCTGACTCCTTTCCGGTTGGCAAGACGGCGCGATCATATCGGTCGGTGACCCCTCGCCACACGGGCGCCGCGAGTGATGTGTGAAACTGTAAGTTTTCCTAGGGCCCCTGGCAAACATCCTGCCGGTAGAATCGCCGAACGATCGATCCTCGGTGGCCCCACGGCTCTCAGTTCCGCCCAATCCTTGCGAGGAGGCGTTTGCATGGGTGCGACACGTCGCCACTATGCGGTCGCGCGCTAGTTTCTTTGAAGGCAGCGGCCGCATTTTCTGAATGACACGCGCGGTGATCGTCCGCATCGCCATCTGGTGCTCGTGCCTGGTCGTTCTGGCGCCAAACGACATCGTTGCCGGGACGCGGGTCACCCCGAAACGCATCCTCGTGCTTCACGAGGGCACAGTCGGGTTCTCGCCTATTCGCCAGGAGTTCGCGGTCGCATTCATCAAAGCCATCCGGTCGGCGAAAATGTCGCCGATCGAAATCTACGAAGAGACGTTCGACACGATCAGCTTCCCCGGTCCGGATCATGTTCGGCTGGCAAGGGAATCTTTGACGAACAAGTACGCCGGCCGGAAGATCGATGTGATCGTCACGATGGGCGTTCTTCCGCTGACGCTCGCCCGGCAGGTACGGGCCGCCTTGGGGAATCCTGCGATTGTCGCGAGGCTGTCGCAAACAGGGCACATAGACGCGCACGACAATGTGACGGGTCTGCAGGGTGGATTCTTCATCAACGGGACCATCGACCTCGCGCTGGCGCTCCGGCCGGATACGCAGTCCATAGTCGTCGTCGATGGCAGCCTCCGGAATACCGACGACGTCGAGTCTGAAGTCGAACGGCAAGTGCGCGCGCGAGGCGGACGCATCGGACTCGTGTACCTGCGGGATCTTCCGCTCCGCAACGTCACATCACGCGTCGCCGCCGCCCCCGACCATTCCTTCGTGCTCTTCATCACACAGAACATGCGAACGCTGACGCAGCCGCTGTCTCCGTTCGACGCGCTGCGGGAGATCGCCGGTGCGTCGCGCGTTCCCGTCTTCAGCCTGGTGGAGGAATACGTGGGACTCGGAAGCGTCGGGGGATACGCGTGGGACTTCGAGGCGGACGCCAGGCGGATGGCAGACATGGCCGTCCGACTCGCGAACGGCGCGAGCGTGCGCGACGTGCCTTCAGGTCGAAATACGTATAAGCCCCTGCTGGACTGGCGCCAGCTTCAACGGTGGGGGATCCCGGAATCCCGTGTCCCGGTTGACAGTGTCGTCCTCTTCCGCCCTCAACCTTCTTACGAGCTCTACCGGCGTTTTGTCGTCGGCGGAATGCTGATCATCGCCGCCCAGCTCGCGCTGATCACGGGGCTTGTCGCCCAACGACTTCAACGTCGCCGCGCGGAGGAAGAGTCGCGCCGTAATGAAGAGCGTTATCGAAGCGTCGTGGACACGCAAAGCGAGCTGATTTGCCGGTTCCTTCCGGACTCGACGTTGACCTTCGTGAACGATGCCTACTGTCGATACTGGAACAAGACGCAGGAGGAGCTGATCGGCACGAAGTTCATCGAGCCGATTCCACTGCCCGCGCGGCCGGCCGTGCTCGACCGCATCGGCGGCCTGCGCAGAGGAATGGACTCGTACGAGCATCAGGTGAACCTGCCCGACGGCGCCGTCGGCTGGCACCACTGGATCAACCATGCGATTCTCGACGCGTACGGGAACCTCGTCGAGCTCCAGGGCGTCGGCCGCGACATCACCGACCGGAAACGCGCAGAGAAAGCACTGGGGCAGAGCGAAGCGCGCAATAGCGCCATGCTGCGCGCGGTTCCCGACTTGATGTTCGTGCTCACACGCGACGGCACATTTGTCGATTACCACGCGAGGGACCCCACGCTGCTATTCGCACCGCCGAGCACCTTCATCGGCAGGAAGGTGCGCGACGTCATGCCGGCGGGGCTCGCCGACAGACTGATGGAAGCCATTGAGCTCGCCTGTACTCGCCACGAGCCGGTGGTCGTCGAATACGAGCTGCCGATGGGCGACACGCGCTACTTCGAGGCGCGGCTGGTCCGAGACGACGCCGACCGCGTCCTCAGCATGGTCCGCGACATCACCGACGCCAGGCGCGCGATGCAACTGAACCGCGAACTCACCTGGCGACTGATTGCGAGCCAGGAGGCCGAGCGCCAGCGCGTTGCGCGCGAGCTGCACGACGATCTCGGCCAGAGGATCGCGCTGCTGAACATCGAGATCGACCAGATTGCGAGCCAGGCGAGTACGGACAAGGCGCGGGCCCGTCTGCGCCGGCTGTCTGCGCAGACCGGCGAGATCGCCTCGGACGCGCACAATCTGTCGCATCAGCTACACCCCGCGAAGCTGCAGACGGTGGGGCTCGTCGACGCTCTCCAGGCCCTTTGCGTCGACCTCTCGCAGCGCCAGCACGTGAACGTCGTGTTCACGCACGACATCATGCTCGCAGGCGTCGATCCGAATGTGTCCCTGTGCCTGTACCGGATTACGCAGGAAGCGCTGCACAATGTAGAGCGGCACAGCCGTGCGCGCGAAGCGCAGGTCCGGTTGACGTACGACGCCGGCAGCCTGGTGCTTCAGATCTCCGATTCGGGCGTCGGGTTCGATCCGGAAAGCGGGCGACACGGAGGCCTCGGATTGGTCAGCATGCGCGAGCGGGTTGCCTTCGTGCGGGGCCAGCTCGAAATTCATGCGTCCTCCGGGTGCGGTACGCGCATCGACGTTCGCGTGCCGGTCTCTGCGCCTGCCGGCGACTCGTGGCCGGTCGTTCCTCTTTCAGAGGTCGTGCAGCCCTGAGTCGTTCGGGAGGGAAAGGATTGGCCGCGCAGGTCCGCATTCGTCGGCGCCGACGTGCCTCAATCGTGATGTCGTCTGCGCTGATCCTGGCGCTTGCCGTCGCCCAGGAACGCACGGACGCGGGCGGAGCCGGCCTCCATCAGCCGCCGAAAGGATCGCAGACGGTCGCGCAGCAGAAGATCGACAGCCGCCTGCTCAGGGAAATCGATCGCGCGCGACGCGGTAGCGAAAGACGCCGCGGCGATGCCACCGCCGGCGTCGAGATCGACAGCAAAGGCCGCGCGCTGGTTGAGATCCGCTGCGACGTGACCGCTGCAATGCAGAAGAAGCTGCGCGCTCTGAACGCGACCGTCGTCTCGAGCCTCCCGGACTATCGCTCGATTCTCGCGTGGGTTCCGCTCGCACGGTTGGAGGAGCTTGCCGCCAGCGACGCCGTCTACGGTATTCAGCCGGCGCCGCGGGCGACCACGAATCGGGGGAGACGATGACGCGGACGCCGCAGTCGTTCGTCGCGAACCGGCTGCTCCGTCGCGCTGTGCCGGCGTGCCTCGCCTTCACCTGCGTCGTGACGGCCGGATACCGCGTCGTCGCGGCTCTCGGGCAGGCGGCACCACAAGGCGCAGGTGCGAGCGGCGTGAGTCTGCAGGCACAAACGCAGATCAAGGCGCTCCTCGACGAGAAGGCGGCGTTCAATCCCGCGCAGCGCAAAATCAACTCGAGGCTCCTGCACGCGAAGCGGCGCCTCACGGGTGAGACGAGCGTGACGACCGTCGACGTCGCGCTGCCGCGCGCCGACAACGGCAAGGTTCAGCTCGAGCTGAGGGCTGAAGTCACGAACCGCCTGCTCGCCGCGCTCGCCGGTATGGGCGTCGATGTCGTCGCAACGCAGGCGTCCGGGCGAAGCGTGCTCGTCGATGCCGATCTCGTGCAGATCGAACAGATCGCGGCCTTGGCGGACATCTATTTCGTTCAGCCGAAGCCGGAATTCATGACGAGCACGTTGCGTGACGACGTTTCGATAAGGTCCCCGACCGGCGCGGAGGGCGAAATCGCGGCACGCGAACGGAAGGCGCGCGCCCGCGCCGCGCTCATCGCGTCGATAAGCGCGGCCCTCGGCGACCAGGGATTCCTGCTGAACGTCGGCACCGCCACGTCACAGGGTGACGTCACGCACAAGGCCGCGGTCGCGCGCGCGACCTTCGGCGTCAGCGGCGCTCTCGTCAAGGTCGGTGTCCTTTCCAACGGCGTGTCGCATCTCTCGAACAGCCAGGCAACCGGCGACCTTGCGGCGGTGACCGTCCTTCCCGGTCAAGCTGGAAGCGGCGACGAGGGAACCGCGATGCTGGAGATCGTGCACGACCTCGCCCCAAACGCCCAGTTGTTCTTCGCGACGGCGCTTCCCACCGCGGCGCAGTTTGCGCAGAACATACGAGACCTGCGCGCGGCCGGCTGCGACATCATCGTCGACGATGTTCTCTACTTCGTCGAGACGCCGTTCCAGGACGGTCAGGCGCCGTCGGTGATCTCCCCGACCAATGCCGGCGTCGTGATTCAGGCGGTCAAAGATGTCACTGCAGCGGGTGCGCTGTACTTCTCGTCGGCGTCAAATTCCGGAAGCAAGGACGCGGGCACGTCCGGAACCTGGGAAGGCGATTTCGTCGATGGCGGGGACGTATCGCCACCGATTTCCAATTTCGAGCCCGGGAGACTCCACCTTTTCGGCGGAACTCCCTACGATGTCGTCGCGGGGACCAGTCGTACCGGCCCCGTGACCCTGTACTGGTCGGACCCACTCGGCATGTCATCCAACGACTACGACATCTTCATTCTGGACAGTACCGGAACGAGCGTCGTCGACTACTCCGCAAATTTCCAGACCGGCACACAGGATCCGTTCGAGATAACGGGCCAGGTGTTCCCCGGCGAGCGGATCGTCGTTGTGCAGTTCACAGGCGCCGCACGATTTCTGCATCTCGACACCAACCGCGGCCGACTCGCGACCAGCACTGCCGGCAGCACTCGCGGCCACGCGACCACATCGTCGTCCACGTCCTTCGGCGTCGCCGCCACGCCCGCTGCGACACCGTTCACCGGCGGGTATCCCGCCGGCCCGTATCCGAACCCGTTCAACTCGATGAACGTCGTCGAGCCCTTCAGCTCGGACGGGCCGCGGCAGATTTTCTTCACAGCGACCGGAGCCGAAATCACGCCGGGCAATGTGTCGTCGACGGGCGGACAAAGTCTTCAGAAGCCGGACTTCACCGCGGCCGATGGCGTGTCGATCAGCGGCGCCGGCGGATTCCCGAACCCCTTTTTCGGCACGTCCGCGGCCGCACCGCACGCAGCGGCAATCGCGGCGCTCGCCAAGTCCGCAAGACCTGGCGTGACGGCGTCTCAGGTTCGCGATGCGCTGAAGGCCAGCGCCATCGATATCCATGCGGCAGGGTGGGACCGCGATTCGGGCGTCGGGATCGTCATGGCTGACACGGCGGTCTTCCAGGTGATGCCACCGAGAATCACGACGGCTCCTGCCAGTCACACGACGATCCCGGCCAACACGACGACCAGCCTGGACGTCGTCGCCGACGGCCTTGCGCCACTGGCGTACCAGTGGCACCAGGGGCTGAGCGGCATCATGAACCCGATTGGAGGCGCGACGGCGACGAGCTTCGTCACTCCGGCGCTCAATGCCCAGACGAACTACTGGGTGAGCGTGTCGAATCCCAACGGCAGCGTCGCCTCGAGCACAGCGAACGTGTCGGTGACGTTCACCGATACGCACAGCACGGATCAAACGCTGACGACCGGGTTGACCGTCGTGCTCGCCACGCACATCGTCGAGTTGCGAACGCGCATCAACGCGGTTCTCACCGCGCACAGTCAACTGCCTATTGCATGGGCCGAAACGCTGTCAGCGCACGTCACCGTGATCAAGGCGGCTCACGTGAACGAGCTGCGCTCCGCGGTGACGACGCTCTACGCGGCGCTCGGACAGCCCGCGCCGACATTTACGGGAACGATCACCGTCGGAAGCCTCGTTCGTGCGCAACACATCGCCGAGTTGCGCAACCTGGTGACGGCGGTCGAATGAACGTCCTCGTGCTGGAGAAGAATGCCATGCGGTCAGCTCTCGCCTCGAGTTTCGCTGCTGGTCTCGCCTGCCTCGCGCTCGCGCCGCCGCTCCACGCGCAATCAGCGCAGGGTTCAGGCACGGCGGTCACCGCGGTGCCGCGGCTGGTGTGGTTCAGCGGAGCCTTCCGCCCGGCCGATGGATCGCCTGCCGCGCCGGTCGAAACGGTGACTCTCTCCATCTACCACGACGAAAGCGGTGGAGAGCCGATGTGGCAGGAGACGCAGAACGTTGTCATCGGAACCGGCGGCCGCTTCGACGTCCTGGTGGGCTCGGTCACGCCGGATGGTCTGCCGGTCACGCTGTTCGCGAGCGGACAACCGCGGTGGCTCGGCGTCCAATTCATGCGTAACGGCGAGCACGAACAGCCCAGGGTGCAGCTCGCGAGCGTACCGTACGCGTTGAAGGCGATCGACGCGGACACGCTCGGTGGAAGGCCGGCGTCGGCCTACGCGTTGGCCGACGCCTGGGCACATGCGAGAACGCCGGCAGTCGTCGGCGGCATCGCGACACCACCGACAGGAGGCACGAACCCGCCCTTCGCGACGTCGACCGCCGGCACCGCCGGCCACATCGGCGTGTTCGTCGATTCGGTCAATCTCGGCGACTCCGTGATGGTGCAGGGAAACAACAGAATCGGCCTGGGAACGACCTCGCCGGCCGACTACTTCCAGGTGGCGTTCACCGACGATTTCGGCGTCGCTACCGGATACGCCGTACAAAACCGCAGCGCCAGCGCGACCGCCTATTCCGGCATGCTGTTCTACGACCAGAACGGCGCCCTGGGTCAATTCCAGGGCTTCAACAACATCACGCACGAATACCGGATCAACAACATCGCGCCGGGCGGCAGCATCAACTTCATGCTCGGCAGCAGCTCAAAGTTCGCCGTCGCGAGCAACGGCAACATCGGAATCGGCACTGCCACGCCGGCGACGAAACTCCAGGTCGCGGGCGACGTAACCGTGGACGGCAACATCGGCGCGAAGTATCAGGACGTCGCCGAATGGGTCGAGACCGCATCGCCCCTCGAGCCGGGCACGGTCGTCATCGTCGACCCCACGCAGGCAAATCGCGTGCAGGCGGCGAGCAAGGCGTACGATACGCGAGTGGCCGGCGCCGTTTCCCGGCAGCCGGGCCTCGTGCTGGGCGAGCGCAGCGATCGTCGCGCGATGGTGGCGCAAAGCGGCCGCGTTCGCGTCAAGGCGGATGCTCGCTACGGGGCGATCAAGATTGGCGACTTACTCGTGACGAGCCCCACCGAGGGTTACGCCATGCGATCGCGGCCGATGCAGGTCGGAGCGCGCTCGATGCACCGTCCGGGCACGCTGCTCGGCAAAGCGCTCGAGGCTTTGCCGAACGGCAAGGGTGAAATCCTCGTGCTGTTGACGGTGCAGTGAGCCGCCTCCCGCCCCTTCGATTTTCTTCGGCCGCACGCTGGACGCGCCGCCGTTTTTTTCTGAAAAAACGCTGAAGGATTATTTGCGAGCGCGGGCGTCTGCTCCGCCAGCCGCCGCCTGGCACGATCTCAGCGACGGCTCCAGAGGAACAACCCGATCAGGCAAGCCGCCACCAAGGCCCATGTCAACGGACTGAGACTTCCAAGCCACCAGCGAACGGAATAGGCCATCGATTCGACCCAGGTGGCGATTGAAGAGAGGCTTGCGTAGTCGCCGATGGACTGTGCGAACACGTTCTGGCTCCCCTGAATCTATCGGCTGAACTCGTCCACCGAGACAGGACGCCGAGAACCGGGGGCCTCAACTGCTCACGTCGATGCAGAGCCAGATTCGTCAGAGGAAAACAGGCGGCGGCACGGGAGTGCCGCAGACGTCTCAGGAGTTCGCCGAATGGCAACTCTTCCGTAGATCCGCTCCGCTCGTTGGGCGATCGCCGGGAGCAATCGTCATTTCTTCAGCGCGAGCGCCCAGTTCTGGACGATCGTGATCGGCGCAGACGTCGCGTCTTCCACAGAGACGTTCATGAGGAACCGGCCGTCGGCTGCGACGGCGTACTGCTGCCGAGAGAACCATCCGAGGCTGACGTTGGCGCCGCTGGCAAGTCGAGTGCGAAACAGTGCGACCGGGGCATCCGGATTCATCGTGCGCGCGTCGCGGTCGATTTGAATCGGGACGGCCATTAGCGTGCCGTCGGGCGCCAGATAGAACAGTTCCCGGCCGTCGCGTCGCCACCGTGGGTCGGTGCCGCCGACGGTCGACAGCTGCCATTTGCCGCTCGGCGTTGGAAACGATCGGACGTAGATCTCGTCGCGTCCGGTTTCGCTCGAGACATACGCCACCCACCGGCCGTCGGGCGAGAACTGTCCCTGGCGCTCGTCGGCGCTGCTCTGTGCCACGGGTATGGGCGTGCGTTCGCCGACAAGCGGCAACGCCCAGAGGTCCGACCCCGTCTTCGGACCTTGGGTGACGTAGAGCAGGAAGCGTCCATCCCACGACCAATCGAGGGGGAACTTGTCCTGCGCGTTCGCCAGAAGCGGCCGCTCCTCGCTCGCGCCGCTCGCCGGTTTCTCGAAGAGGTCCCATTTCCCCCGTCGAGTCGAAGCGAAGACGAGGCGACTGCCGTCCGGCGACCAAATCGGTTGGGCGTCGTTCGCAGGATCGAACGTGAACCGCTGAGGGATCCGCCGGTCGACGTCGACGAGCCAAATGTCGAAGTTCCCCTGCACCAGGCGGGTCAGCGCCACGCGTCGTCCGCCGGGCGCGAGTTCTGGATGCGACAGCAATGAGGTGTCCGCTGGCCACACGACGCCGAGCCCTTTGCCCGATCGATCAACCCACATCAATTGCCGTGGAGCCACGGCGCCCGGCCTGTGAGCCAGGACCCCGGCGTCGGACACTGCAAAGGCACTGCGGAATGTCCCGTCATCGGTGCCGACCGAATGCGCCACTGCCACCGACTCGCTCGCCAGGACGCCGCGCTCGGCATCAAAGCGGCGAGCGAGGAGCGCACCGTCCGCGACGTACAGTAGATAGCCCGGTTGGGCGTACACCGCTGCCGTCTCCCCGGCGAGCAAGCGGGTCGGGTCGGCTCCGTCGAGCGACCCGACATACACGCCGTGGGTCGCGGGTTGACCGAGCGCGACCATAAACAGAAACCGGCGCCCGTCCGGCAGAAACTGCGGCCAGCGATGCGAACCCTGGCCCGGCAAAAGGTGCGTCACCGCACTCGACTGACCGCCGGTCGCCGCAACACGCAGCAGACCCGAATCCTGGATTGCGTACAGAATGACGCCGTCGCGGTTCCAGGTCCCGCCTCGTGCGCCGGCGGCGTCGGCCAGGATCTGCACGACGCCGCCCGGGAGATCCAGTCGCTTCAGCTTGCTGGCGGCAAAGAACCCCACCGCGCGGTTGTCAGGCGACCAGAAGGGATAGCTCGCCCCTTCGGTGCCGGCGAGCGGCCGTCCCGTGGTCTCATCGAGCGGCCGGAGGAACAACTGGGAGCCGTGCTCCCCGTCTGCGACGAACGCCAGCTGTCGCCCGTCCGGCGAGAGCGCGAACGAAAACGGATCGATCGTCGACGGCGTCACGACATCGAGTCGCGTGATGACCGGCTCGACGCGCCCACGCCGATCGTACAGAGTCGTGGCCACCGATCCGGCGGCCACGAGAAGCGAGACGGCCGCAACGATCCGCGCGACTCGAACGGCGGTCGGCGTCCCGGATGCTGGCGTGCCGGCGTCGCCGCGCGTCGTGATGACTCCGTGCTCGGCCGTCCACTTCAGTTCACGCGAAAGATCGCGGGCGGACTGCCAGCGATCGTCGGGATCCTTCGCGAGGCAGGTCGCGACGAGATGGTCCACGGCCGAAGGCGTCAGTGGTTGCTGGGTCGAAATCGCTGGCGGAGCGGCGGACATGATGGCCGAGATCAGGCTCGCGTGACTCGGGCCTGTAAAGGCCTTTCGGCCGGTGATCATCTCGTACGCCACCATGCCGAACGCGAAGATGTCGGTGCGCGCGTCGGCCTCTCGCCCTTCGAGCTGCTCAGGCGCCATGTATTGGAATGTTCCGAGAAGCGTACCTTGCGCCGTCAGATTCGGCGGCACGGTCGCCAGCACGGACACCTCGGCCGGCGATCCTGCCGGCCCCGCCAATTTGGCCAGCCCGAAGTCAAGCAGAACGGCCCCGGCTCTCGTCAGCATGATGTTGCCGGGCTTGAGATCGCGATGCACGATGCCGGCACGATGCGCTCGGTCGAGTGCGTCGGCGATCTGAATCGCCAATTGAAGCGCGTGCCCGAGCGGCAGGGGGCCTCTCTCCAGTCGGGTTTCCAGCGTCTCGCCGTCGAGATACTGCA
>Ga0066903_100001738_pt1 | contig 16357 bp, 12 predicted proteins | sample PanSoiMetaGPlot1_FD_67491 | JGI IMG/M metagenome (GOLD analysis project Ga0066903, IMG submission 67491) | Tropical forest soil microbial communities from Panama analyzed to predict greenhouse gas emissions - Panama Soil - Plot 1 (version 2) | ecosystem: Environmental > Terrestrial > Soil >... | reverse complement strand
CGAGCGCGTCGCGCCGTTTCGCGCGCCGCGGCCGGCGCTCGTGTACCAGATAGCCTGAATTGAGCAGGCGGTCGACGAGCACCAGCGGAGGATTGAGGAACTCGCTCAGGACCATCGACCCGAGCTGGCCTTCGCCTCGTCCGTGACGGAGCCCCTCGACGCGTCCGCCGTGCCCGTCCGCCGCAGGGCGCCGCTTCGGCACGTAGCTCGGCGCCGGCGAGCGCGACGCACGCTCCGGGACGTCGACGTCGCCGTCGAGCTCGAGAAGCCGCGCGAGGGTGTCGCGATCGATCTCGGGCACGAGCGCGCGGGATCGGGCGTGCGCGGCCGGTTCCGACAGCGCGGCGACGACGTTGCCGTGCTCGGCGGCGAAGAACGGCCCCGACGCGAGCTGCATCGCGATGCGCGAGACGATCCTCTCGAGGCTGACGCCGTACGCCGCGTACTCGTCCGCGGTCACGGCGCCCTCGGTGTCGTCCTGACAGAGGAGACACGCGTGGCCAAGCTCGGCGCACGCCTGGCGCACGATCGGCTTGACGAGATGCTGTACGACGTAGACGGGCGCGCTGCCGGCGACGAGACCCGACCGCTCCGTGCGCGGCAGGCGTTCCTGGAGCCGTTGAAAGAGCGCCGGCCAGACGCCCGGCTCCACGGGCCCCTTCCGCGCGAACAACCGCCCCAGCTCGTACGCGAGCTTCGGCGTGATGCCGACGTGCGCGTCCTGCAGGACCCACAGCGCCGCGTGCGCGAGACGAGCCGAATCGGTCCAGGGATCGCTCGACGTGCCGGACTCCGCGTACCGCGCGACCTCCGGCTTCCACACCGACGGCGAAACCAGGCGGATGTCGATCATGCGAGGGCCGCGCGCTCGGCGTGCCAGTCGACGATCGCGGCGTGGAGCTGGCGCACGCCTTCCTCGTGGCTCTCCTGGTCGAGGAAATACTTCGGCAGGAGCCGCAGCTCGTCGGGCCTGAGCGTGATCGGCGGTGCGCTCGCGTCGCCGGCGCGCACGCAGTCGTACACGCGATGGACGAGCATCACGTACATGAACTTGACCATTCGACGGTTCGAGACCTGCGACAGTCCGTGCGTGCGCGCGAGCTCGACGAGCTGGGTCACGACACCGAGCGTGTCGGGCCCGGGATCGAACAGTCCGGCAGCGGCGCGAATCGTCTCACGTAGCGCCTGCAGCGACTCGAGCAGCTGAGGCGCGGCGGGGGTCTGCGACTCCTTCCCATACGTGAGCGGCCACGCCTTGGTCAGCAGGTCCTGGATGCGGCCGCGGTCGGCGGCGACGTTGTCGACCCGGCACCGCAGCGTGAAGCGATCCCAGATTGCCTGCAGCTCGTCAGAATCGGGAAGTTCGTTGGTCGCCGCAAACAAACACTGCAGCGGCACGCTGTGCCGCCGGCCGCGATCGTAGAACGCCCGTTCGTTCATGAACGAGAGCAAGGCGTTCAGGATCGCGCTCGATCCCTTGAACACCTCGTCGAGAAAGACTACGTGCGCGTTCTGCATCATGGAGTCGGCGTGGATCCGCTCGAGGATCCCGTCCTTCGTCAGCTTGCTGGGATCGTAGAACCCGAACAGCTCGCCCGGCTCGGTGAACGGCGTGAGCAGGTATTCGAAGTAGCGCGAGGCGCTGCCTTCGCGGTCGACGCCCACGAGCTCGCAGAACGTTTTGACCAGCATCGATTTCGCCGTGCCGGGCGGACCGATGAGGAGGAGCGGCTCGCCGCTCGCCGCCGACAGGACGAGCGCGAGCGTCGCCTCCTCGAGTCCGGCGAACCGGCGGTCGAGCTCGCGATGCACGCGCTGCAGATCCTGGAGCGTGCGGTAGTGAGCGTTGACGATCTCACGAACGCGGGTCGAGTCGAACACGGGCCACTCTCCTGTTGTCGAGATGGAGGGGATACCAGGCGGCGTACGCCGCGGCGAGCGGGTGAACCGGTGTCTTGACTGAGCGATCGGCGTCGCTCAGCCGCGAGCGCCACTCGAGCGGCAGCGCCGACCGCTGGCCGTAGCGGCGCTCGACGTGCCACGCGATCCAGTGCGACCAGAAGTCGTCCGGCAGCGCCGTCTCGTCGAGCACACCGTGCGCGAAACGCTGCAGGCGCGCGAGCGCACGCCGCTCGGCGCGGTGCGCGAGACCGAGGCGGACGAGCCGCGGCGGCGTCACCCGCGCCGTCGCGACCATCATCCAGACGAGTCCCGGCGCGATGCGCGGCGCCGTCAGTCCGTCGGCCGCCGCGACGATCCGCGATCGGAAGTGATCCAGCACGAGCGTCGACGCCTGCACGCGGAACGTCGGACACTCCCACGCCGCGCGGGCGACCAGGCCGAGCAGGCGATCGGGGATACGCAGGCCTTCGGCGCCGTGGGCGTCGACCGCGAGCCTCGCCCGCACCGCGCCAGGGGACCACCGGGTCGGATTCGATGCGCGCGCCCGTCGCGCGATGAAACGCCGCCAGGCGAGCCGCGGGAGCGGGATGCGATCCAGCACGCGCGCGTCCGGCGAGTCGAACCACCTCCCGGACGCGAGAACGGCATCGGCGCCGAACAACTCGTCGAACAACGCGAGCCCCAGTTGCTGCAGCGCCCCGGTTGCGGCGTTCAGATCCTCGGGGCGGACGTCGAGCACGCGCGGCGTCATGGATCCACCCGCCGCGCGAGAATCGCCACGAGATAGCCGAAGCAGCCGAGCGCGGCCGCCAGCGGCCAGAGATCGACGCGGCCGCCGGCCACGACGCTGCGATCGCCGGTCATGCGCTCGACCGCATCGTACGTGCCGCGTCCCGCGCCGGCGATCGCGCGCAGCAGCGGCTCGTTCACCCCGAAACTGAACGACTCGGCGACGCGGCGTCCGGCAATCGGCTGCCGCGGCGGCAGCAGGAGCGGGATGCGCTGCGGCCGGGCCAGCGCGCCGGGACCCGACTCCTTGAGCACGAGCGTCGCGCCGATCGGGCGATCGGACGCCCCTTCGACTGCGCTCGGGGCGGGCCCTTCGACGGCGCTCAGGGCAGGCGGGAGTGTGAGCCTCGCGCGAAACGTGGCGGGCGCCTCCTCGTCACGCCGGACCGAGACCTCGAGCGCCGGCGCGCCCGGAACGTCGACCGACGCGTCGATCCGCTCGACCTGTGGCAGGCGACTCTCTTCGGGCGCGAGCGCGATGTCGATCTCGAGATCGTTGCCCTGCTCGGCGAGCTGGAACGTGTACCGGCGGCCGCTCACCGACGGCAGCACCGCCTCGATCCATTGGCGAACGGCGGCGCGTCCGTCGGCGCGCCCCATCCACGACTGCGGAATCGTCGTCGTCAGCTCGCCGACGTTCGCGGTTCCGCTCTCTCGGTACGCGAGCACCGGGTCGGTCAGCTTCGGCCGTACCGCCACCGGCACGACGTCGTCCTTCGGCGAGGTCGTCGCCGTTCCGTCGAGCGGAATCTCCGGAATCTCCATGGCGAAGCCGCTCGGCAGGACGTGCTTCATCGAGAGCGCCGTGTAGCCGCCGGGCTCGAAGAAATGGTTCTTCGCGTCCTGGTCGAAGTACGGGATCTTGATCCGCTCCGGATCGAATCCCGCGTCGACGTGAATGGGATCGGCGAGCGCGCTCATCGGCTCGTTCGGCGAGAAGGGTTCCGGCCTGATGCCGAAGACCGTCGTGCGGCAATCCGGGCGGTACTGCGCGAGTTGCTGCAGCGGGCCGAAGCCGCCGTCGGAAAAGAACAGGAGTCCGCAGTTCTTCAACCGCCGCGCGCAGAGCTGCCTCAGCGCCTGCGTCGGATCCGTGCCGCCGTCGCAGCTCATGCGGCGGATCTCGTCGGTCGCGCGCGCTTTTCCCTGCGGCGTCATCGGTTCGTCGGTGAGACGCGCCGATGCCGACGTCGTGAACGCCATCAGGTCCAGCAGATCGTGCGGCCGCAAGTACCGATCGACGATCGACACGGCGATCTGCTGGGCGGTCGTCAGCGCCCCGCCGCACATCGACCCCGACGTGTCCATCAGCATCACGACGTGGCGCGGCGGGGGTCCTCCCTGCCGAGCGCGCGCCTCGCTGACGAGCGGCAGCAGCGCCTCGAGCGGCGTGTCGTCGTACGACATCAGCGTCGTCGCCGAGAGCGGAGAGCCTTCGTGACGACCGTTGGCGAGAAAGAGACCGGTCTTGCGCGACGACACAGCGGCCGCAATCCGCGCGAGCGCGCCCGGTGCGAAGGCGCTGCCTGGTACGCCGTCGATCACGACGGCGTCGAAGTCGTCGATCGACTCGGACGGCCCGAGCGCCGACGGGTCCGTCCGCACGGCCTCGATCGCGCCGGCCGGGAACGCGGCGGTCCAGCGATCGTCGCCGATCGCCAGCACGCGCGGCGCGCGCTCGACGTGGGTGAAGAGCCGGCGCCGCTGGTCGTTCATCGCGACGTCCACGAACTGCAGACCCGGCCGGGCGAACACAACCGGCGTCCGGAACTGGGCCCATTGACGCCCCGCCACTTCGATCGCCCGCCGTGTGTCGAACGCGTCGCCGTTCGGCCGCCCGCTCGACACCGCGTGCGCCGAGAGCGCGAGCGTGGCCGCCTGCTTCACGCCGGCCGCGTTGCCGAGCACCCCGCGGACGTACGTTTCGCTGCCGGCGTCGACGTAGGACGGGAGGTTGGCCGAGAGAATGGCGAGCGCCGGCGCGCCGGCAGCGATCGGCAGCACGTGCACGGCAACGCCACGCGCCGCGAGCGCCGCGGCCGCCGCGAGGCCGTCGCCGTCGGTCTCGTTGCCGTCGCTGACGAGGATCACCGCGCCGCGGCCGCCGGCGCGCTCGATCGCGTCACCCGCGCTGATCAGGCCGCTCGCCATGTTGGTGCCTGGCCCCACCGCGAACGCGCTCTCGGTGATCTCGTCGAGTCGATCGGCGATCTTCCGCAGCGGAACAGGCTGCCCGAACGCGACGACGTCCGAGCGGAACGTGAGCAGCTGCGCGGTCGCATTCGCGTCGGCGGATGCCGTCGCCTTGCGAAGCCGCGCGCTCGCGACGGCCCGCACGCGCGCCACGCCGCCCTGCGCGCGCGACATGCTGTCGGAGACGTCGAGCAGCACGACGACATGAAATCGGCCGCGCTGGCCGCGCCGGACGAGCGTCGGCGCCGAGAGCGCGATCGCGAGAAAGATCGCCGCGACCGCCGTCGCGGACGTCACGACGATCTGCGTCGTGCGAGTGGCGCCGAGATGCCGCCGCTCGAGCGGCCACGCTGCCGCGACGAGCGACGCGGCTGCCGCCGCGACGACGAGCGCCGCGAGCCACAGTTGCCAGCCATATTCGGGTGCAAAGATCACAGTCATGACGCGCCTCGCATCAGCGCGAGGCCGCGCTCGGCGAGGAAGACGAGCGCCGCGGCGCCGACGAGCCATGGCCACAGGGCGAGGCGCCGTTCGGTCTGGCGCCCGCGCGGCACGCGCGGATCGAACACGCCGGCGGATCGCGGTGTGCGCCCCGTGTTGCCTTCTCCGGGATGGAGAGCGATGCGGGTCCCCGACGGCTCCGGCTGGTCCGCCGACGTCAGCGTGAAGAGCGGCGGCCGCGGACGCCGCTCGAGGATCCAGCGCGCGGCGTTCAGGAACACGGTCGATGACAACCGGGCCACGTTGTCGTCGCCGTCGAGCGGAAGACCGGGAACGAACGCCGCGACCGGCGCCGCCCGCTCGGCGATCCAGACCGCGTTCTCGGGACCGCTCAGCACCGCGTTGAACCCCGGCGGCAGCGCCGGCGCGCCCTTCATGCCGCTGCGCTCGGCGACGTCGAAGTTCAATCCCGTCACGAGCGGGCTCGTCTCGAGAAACGTCGTGACCGGCTGCGCAGATCCGGCGCGCGGCACGTAGCCCGATCCGAGGACGATCGCGGGACGCGAGTCGAGCATGTCGATCGACGGCAGCACGCGCAGATCGGGGTTGTCTCGATCCTCGGTCCATCCCAGCCGCGTCAGCCACTCACGCCGCGCGACGCGCCAATCGACGCGAACCGGACCCGCTGCCGGCACGTCGATCGCCGCCTCGTCGTCGTATCGATACGCGCCGCCGGGATTGACGTGAAACGTGTACCGCCCTGGCCGCAACGGCGTCACGTCCACGCTTCCCGTCGGCCCGTCCCACACGTCGACCGGCTGGGTGCGGACGGCGCCGTCTGGCGAACTCACGCTGAGCGTCACGTTCGAGGCCGCCATGCCGCCGAACGTGCCGACGACGACGCGCACGCGCTGAACGGCGCCGCTGACACGGTCGCGCGTGTCGACGAGATCGACGATGCCTGCGTTCGGCGCGGGTTGCGACACGTCGATCCAGACGTCGCCGCGCGAGGCGGGTCCGTCCATCCACGGCGGCGCCGGCATGTCGGTGACCACGATCGTCGCGCCGACCGCGCACCCGCCGGGTGCGGCGCGCGGCCCCTCGGCGCGGCTCGGGGCGGGCGTCTCCGCGAGCGCGCGCTCGACGAGCGACAGCTCCGTGCCGAGCGGCCGCGGCTGAAGCCGCGACACGAGATGCACGAGCTCGCCCGCGCTCGCGACGTTGTCCGCAATCGTCGTCAGCTCGAGATCGAAGGCCGACACGGTGAAACACGCGATCGAAGATTGCTGCGGGGTCACCATCGAGCGAAGCGCCGCGACGGCCGCATCGAACCGTTTTCCGCCATTCTGCTGCGTGCTCATGCTCGCCGATCGATCGACGAGGACGCGGACACCCGTCCTTGCGGAGCGATCCATCACGGCGGCCGCGGGCCAGTGCGGAACGGCAAGGAGCAGGAGCAGCAGCATCGACAACTGCATGTAGAAGAGCGGCGTCGGACGCGGCGTGCTCCAGGCGATCCGGTTCGTCGATCCGAGGACGGGATCGTCGCGGAAGAAGAGCGCCGCCGAGAGCACCGCGCGGCGGAAGTTCGGCCTCGCCATGTAGATGACGACGAGCGCCGCCGCGAACGCGCCGAAGACGTAGGTCATCGCGCGCCGTCCGGCATCACCAGGCGACGGACGATCTCCTGGCCGAAGAAATGTTCGCGAAAGATCGCCGCGGCCGCCGGATCGGCCTCCGCGGGCCACGTCCACCGGAGACGGTCGTAGCCGCCCGCCGCCGCGGCCCGATCGAACCGGCGTTTCCGATCGTCGATGCGCCCCTTCACTTCGTCCAGCAGATCCGCCGACAACCTCACGCGCAGCTCGGGAACCGACACGCCGGGGCCGTCCAGACGGCGCAGACCGTGTCCGACGCGATGCGTCTCGCACGCCCAGCTGTCGAAGTCGACGACCACCACCCATCGCGATCCGGCCTGCGCGTTGCGGACGCGCGCGGCAAGCGACATCACGTCGGCTTCATCGGCGAAATACAGGTCGGTGAGGACGAGCCAGACGCTGCCCGGCGGCAACGCGCGTTCGAGCGAGCCCCAGTTCGCGGCCGCCGGCGTCGCTTTCGGGACGCACATGCGCTGCAGCGCGCGACGGATGCGCCAGCGATCCCCCGACGATCCGAGCTCGATCACGTGTCCGCTCCCGAGCGCGTGCAGCGCCACGGAGTCGCCGGATCGACCGGCGATGTAGGACATCGCCTCCGCAAACCAGCACGCGAGCTGCAGTTTCGGCGCCACCTCGGGCAGCCGCATCGTCAACCGCGTGTCAATCGAGATGACGACGCGTGTCTGAACTTCGTGCTCGAACGTGCGCACGACAAGCTCGTCGCGCCGGTGATGCCGCGCGGACGCGCGCCAGTCTACGTGGCGGATGTCGTCGCCGGGCAGATACGGACGAAACTCGCGGAACTCGAGGCTCTGCCCCCGCTGGCGAATGAGGTGCGCGCCCGCTACCGTGCCGCGATCGCGCTGGCGCAGCCGCAGCCGGTAGCGATCCAGCTGTGACGACGCGAGCGGCAGCGCCTCAGGCGTAGCACCGTTGCCAGAGCGCGTCATAGCCGGAATCCTTGGGGGCCGTCAGAAGACAGAGCCGCCGAATCGCGGCGTCCAGCCGGCGCTCGGGATCGCCGTCGGCGTCGGCGCTCTCCACCGCGTCGTCGTCGAGCGAGAGCCGCAGCCGGTGCCGCAGCGCGTGCACGGCCACCGCTTGCAGGTGCGAGGCCGCGACGTACTGCACGTCGGTGTCCGACAGACAGACCCACGCCTTCGCCGCGAGCATGATGTCTCCCGCGGCGCGCGGGCTCATGCCGTATTGGATGCGCCGCGCGGCAGCCTCGATGTCGGCGCGCGAGCCCGACGGGTTCGTCAGGCCCGCGAACGAGCGATTCGTCGCGAGGAAGAGGTTCGTCACGTGCGCCTCGACCGCGGGCAGCGGCGCGATCGCTCGAATCACCTCCGAGATCTCGCGCACGAGCGATTCGGCGGCGCGCGCATCGCCCGGCAGATCGTGGTTCGCGGGCCCCGCCTTCGAAGTGCTCGCGGCGTCCGACTGAGGATCGGGCGCGCCCGCGCCGGCGCGCTTGCGCACGATCCGCTTCACCGTCGGCCCGTCCGGCACGGGCATCCTCACCTTGAACATGAACCGGTCGGCCTGGGCCGCAGGCAGGTTGTACGTGCCTTCGTGATCGATCGGGTTCTGCGTCGCGAGCACGATGAACGGCACGGGCAGCGCGTGCTCTTCACCGAGCACCGTGACTTTCTTTTCGGCCATCGCCTCGAGCATCGCCGACTGTGTCTTCGGCGTCGCGCGGTTGATCTCGTCGGCGAGGAGCAGCGACGTGAAGATGGGGCCGCTCTGGAACCGCAGGCCGCCGTTCCCTGTCGGCATCAGCGTGCCGGTGATGTCGGCCGGCATCAGATCCGGCGTGAACTGGATGCGCCCCGCCTTCAGGTTCATGACACGCGCGAGGCGCTTGACGAGCTCGGTCTTGCCGAGACCCGGATTGCCTTCGAGCAGCACGTGTCCGCCGCTGAGGAGCGCGGCGAGCGAGAGTTTGATGACGGTCTCGACGCCGTACAGCTCTTCGGCGACGGCGTCGATGACGTGTGTCGTATGTCGTCTCGCGTGCGCTACATCCATAGTTAGTCGCGGGGGCCCTCATTTATGCAGGAGTTGGAACACCCAGTTCGGCCAGCGCTGGACGGGCTCGCGGTTGGCGGGCTCGTTCGGCGCTGCCGTGCGGTCGTGGCGTGTCCGAGAGGCCTGCGCCTGATCGGGTGCGTTCGCCTTGCGCTTCGTGCCCATCGGATCGTCGCCGGGCGTATCGTCACCTGCCTGCGAAAACGCCGGCAACACGACTTCGATCGCCTTGCCGGGATTGACGGGTACGTCCGGCAGCGCGTTCGGACTGTCGGCACGCTGCGGTGCGACACCGTCCGTGCCGTACCCGCGCGGTCCGCCGCCGCGTCCGCCAAGGCCTCCCGACCGATCGCTGCCGCGTGACGATCCGCCGCCCGATCCCTGCGAGCCAGGGGCTGCGCCGGCGCCCTCGCCTCCTCCTGCATCGGATCCCCGATCGGCCGGGCGGCCGTCGCCGTCTCGCGCCGACGCGATCGCATCACCCGTCGCGGAGCTCCCCCCGTTCTGACCTGTGATGTCCGGCCGCTCGTGGCCGTCGCGTGACGCGCTCGACGCCGCATCGCCCGACGTCGCATCGCCGTCGGCGCGCTGCGCCGAGTCCCCATCCGCACGAGGCGACGATGGGGACGACGATCGCTCGTTCGCCGGCTTCTGCGATTCGCGCTCGCGGGATGCCGTCGTGGTGTTGGATGGCCGGTCGCGCGACGTGTCGTCCGCCGTGGCGGAGTTGCGGGCGTGGGTATTCGCACTCCTCGTGACGATCGTCCAGAGCGACGGCAGCGGCTCCGAGCCGGCGAACGGCGGTACGGCCAGGAGCGCCGCGAGCACGCCGGCGGCGAAGATCGGCGTCAACGCCACGGCGCGATCGAGCCGTTCCTTGCGCGCGAGCGCACGCCGTGCCGCGGGATCGTCGGCGGCGAGCACGGCCTCGAGTCCAGGCTCGACGCCCGCGCGCGCGAGATCGTCCACCGTCAGGAACAGCTCGTGAAAGCGTCCGCCCTTCGCCCAGTCGCACGCCGCCGCGTAGTCGCGCCGGTTCGTCAGCACCATCACGCAGCCGATGTCGTGAACGAGGCGGCGCAGCGACCGGAGATCGGGCGTTCGGCACGGCTCACGCCAGCAGAGGCCGAGGGTCGGCGCCGAGGCGCCGGCGGCCGCGCCGAGCGCGGCGAAGAGGCCGCACGACATCAGCGCCGCCATCACGACGAGCGCGGGCGTCGTCGGGCCGAAGCGATGCCACACGAGCAGGCTGGCGCCGAAGCCGATCGTCGTCCAGAGCAGGTTGTGCTCCGTGAACCACACCAGGAAGCGCGCGTGTTGCCGATCGAGCGACGCTTTCGACGTGCTCGACCTGCCGCGTGCGACCGCGTCGAGCGACCAGGCCAGCGCTCGAGCGATCGTGCCGCCGACCCGCGATTGCGACACGGCCGAATCGGAATGATCGGCGCGCGACTGGCGCGACAACCTCGCGCCGAACCGGACGACGTTGATGGCCGAGCAGCCCACCATCACCCACCAGAGCGCGATCGGCCGGTACGAAGACGCGATCGCGAGCGCAATGCCGCCGAGAATCGACACGGCGATCAGGAGGACGGTCAGCGGCTCGCCGAACGTCGCGCGCCCTGTCTTCATCGCAAGCCCAACTCCGCCTTGAGCCGCCGCACCGCGAGGGCCTTCTGACGCCACTCGCCCGCCGAAACCATCTGCCGCCGATACTCGTCGGGCGACGCTGCCAGATCGGCCGCGAGCTGATGCCAGCCTTCCAGCGTCAGCATTGCGCCTTCGTGCTCGCGATCGAGCGTTACCGCCTTCGAAGCAGCGTCGATGCCGTCGGCGATCGAGGGCGACCAGCGCTCGGCGAGCGAACGCCGCAGATCGTCGTCCGCGATCGGGCCCCAGTCGCGCTGCGCGGTTTGGCGCGCAAGATGATCGGGCAGCAGCCCGGCGCGTGCCTCGGCGTCGAGCACGACGCCCGACGCCTGCGCGAGCGATGCGTCGCTCATGCCCGCAAGCGCCGCGGCGAGCCGCAGCCGTATCGGCGTCGAATCGGGATCGATCTCGAGCGCGGTGTGGAACCGGTCCGCGGCGCGGCTGAAGTCGCCGCGGCCGAGCGACTCGTCCCCCTCAGTGAGCGCAGCGCGCAGCGACAGGCGCTGCTCGATCGTCCGCGCGGCGAACACGGCAATCGCGACCGCTGCCACCGCGATCGGGAGGCGAACACGCCGGGACAAGCGCTCGGGAATCATTGGGATACCCGCTGCCGAAGCTTACCATCCGGTCTGACGGCCCGAACCTCAGCGGGATGAGCGCCGGGACCAGCGGGAGTTCACCCCCGGCTCCCCATTTTTGAGTACTCTTGAAAGGTGGGCGTCCTGCGAACACTGATTGCGGCGCTGGTCATCGCGCTCGTGCCCACGGCGGCATGGGCGCAGAAAGTGACCAACGTGACGGACGGCAACACGCTCGTCGTCGAGGGCGTCGGCAACGTGCGTCTCCTGGGGATCAGGAACACCGACCCGTCGGCGCTGCAGATGGGACCGCACGGTCCGCCGCCGCAGCCGCGCAACGGTCCGGACACGCCTCCCCCGACCGCGGTCGGCGGCCGCATCGCGCTCGGGCGCGAACGTCCCTCGCGCGATCTGCTGCGGAAGCTCGCCCTCGGCAAGACGGTGCGCATCGAATACGACCCGTCCGCGGGATCGAGCGGACCGCGTACCGCGTACCTGTACCTCGAAGACGGGACGATGCTCAACACGGAGATGCTGAAAGCCGGGCAGGCGCGGATCGACCTCTCTCGAGGGTTCGCGCGCGAAAAGGAATTCCGGGCCATCGAAGAGCAGGCGCGATCCGCCGGCGTGGGGATCTGGATCAAGTAACTATTTCTCTACGTACTCCGTCTGAAACTTGCCCGTGCCGCTCATCTGCACGATGACGGGGCCGTCTTTCGCGGCGACGAAGTGCGGAACACCGGCGGGAATGACGATGAAACTGATCTTCACCCGATCGATCCAGGCGCCGCGCTGGCTCGAGTCGCCGACCAGCTGCGCGCGCTGTCTGCCGTCGGTATAAGAAGGTGGTGTAAACCACTGCACCGCGTCCGGCGTGACCGCGACAATCGCCTTCCGGCTTTGTGCGGCCATCATCGCCGTCCCGGCGGCGACGGCCGCAAGGATGGCGATGACAACAGCGGCCCGGCGGCGATGCCGCCTGACGACCACGATGGCGGCGAGCAGGGCCACAACAGTGCCGATCACCATCGCGGCCGTCCGCTCGGGATACGTGCCGGCGTGATGGAAGTCGGCGAGCGCGAGCTGCGGGTGGCTGAGGAGGCGCGCGTTCGCCCGATTGATATACGCGTAGCGGAAGTCCGGCTTCAATGCGATCGCGCGATCGAAGTCGTCCACGGCTTTCGCCGACGGGTAGCCGTGCGACATGTAGACGACGCCCCGGCTGTTGTACGCCTTGGGGTAATCAGGGCGCAGTGCGATCGCTCGAGTGAAGTCGGCGATCGCCGGCTCCGCCTGCCCTTTCCGGTACCAGGCAAAGCCTCGATTGTTGTAGGCCTCCGCGTAGTCCGGCTTCAGCTGGATCGCGAGGGTGTACTCGGCGATCGCGCCGTTGTAGTCGTGCGCGTCGGACAGACTGTCGCCGCGCGCGAGATGCGAAGCCGCGTCAGCCGTCGCCTGTGGAGCGGCAGCCTGACGCGGCAGGAATCCCAACGCGGCAGCGAGGAGCAGCCACATCATCGTCCACGCACGGTCATTGGAACGTCGCGACGGGTACGTATCCCGAGCCGCCCCATGTCTTGATCAGCGTCGTCGTGAAGTTGGCGCCCGACAGCAGCACGTACCAGGTACCCGACGAACTCTGATAGAGGGCGAGATCCTGCCGGCCGTCGCCGTCGAAGTCGCCGCGGACCGGCGTGTAGCCCGGGCCGCCCCACATGACGGACAGCGTCGTCGTGTAATTGGCGCCCGACAGCAACGCGTACCAGAGCCCCGTCGACGGATCGTAGACGGCGAAGTCGGTCTTCCCGTCGCCGTCGTAGTCACTCTGCGCCGCGCTGTAACTCGGCCCTCCGACGGCCTTCTGCAGCGACGTCGTGTAATTCGCCGATGACAGCAGCACGTACCAGTTGCCCGTCGCCTGCACGTACAAACCGAGATCGGTCTTACCATCGCCATCGAAGTCGCCCGGCGTGGCGGCGTACTGCGAGCCGCCCCACAGGACCGAGAGCGATGTCGTGTAGTCGCTGCCTGAGAGCAGCGCGTGCCATTCTCCCGTCGACGGGTTGTAGACGCCGAAGTCGGTCCTCCCGTCGCCGTCGTAATCGCCCGGCACCGCGATCCAGCCCGGTCCGCCCGCATTCTTTGTCAGCGAGGTCCCGAAGCCGTGGCCCGACAGCAGCACGTACCAGTTGCCGGTCGCCTGCTGGTAGACGCCGAGATCCGTCTTGCCGTCGCCGTCGTAGTCGCCGGGTGCCAGCGTGTAGCCTGCCCCGCCCCAGTTGGCGGTCGCCGACGTCATGTAACTGCTCGTCGACATCAGCGTCGCCCACGCGGCGGACGACTCCTGATAGGTGGTGACGTCGGCGAATCCGTCACTATCGAAGTCGGTCATACGCGCCGTGTCGCTCGTGGTCGTCGCGATCGCGCTGCTCACCGGCACGTCGGTCGGCCCGCCCCAGCCCGCGATCGTGAACGACGTCGTGAAGTTCGACGACGACCGCAGGACGAACCAGTCGCCCGTGCTGCGGTGGAACAGCGCAATGTCGGTCCGGCCGTCGCCGTCATAATCCGCGGGCACCGCCAGATTCCCGCCGCCGCCGACGGGCACATTCAGCGCCGTCATGTAATTGCTCGACGACGTCAACACGGACCACATGCCGGTCCACGGCCGATAGAAGGCGACGTCAGCCTTGCCGTCGCCGTCGTAGTCGCCAGGCACGAGCGTGTCGGCCGGACCGCCCCATGCGATGGTGAGCGTGGTGCTGTAGTTGGTGCTCGACTTCAGGATGCTCCATGTGCCGGTCGTCGGCCGATAGACGCCGATGTCGGCCTTGCCGTCGCCGTCGAAGTCCTGACCAGCAACCGGCACGTAGCCGGGTCCGCCCCAAGTCAGATTGAAATCCGAGACGTACCCGCTACTCGACGTGAGGATCCGCCACAGGCCGGTCGACTGCAGATAGACGGCCGCGTCGGTCTTACCGTCGCCATCGTAGTCGCCGGGCACCGGCCTGGCGTTGGGAACCGTCGACTGGATCGTCAGCACGGTCGTGTAGTTGGTGGACGATTTCATGATCGACCACGTACGCGTCAACGGGCGATAGACGGCGACGTCCTGCCGGCCGTCGCCGTCGTAGTCGCCTGGCGCCGGTACGTAGCCCGGCCCGCCCCATGTCTGCGCGATCGACGAGGCGTAATCGCTGCCCGACGTCTTGATCGCCCAATCGCCGTTCGCCTTGTAGAGCGCCAGGTCGGCGCGCGCATCGCCGTCGAAGTCGCGCCCCGCGTACAGGGAACGCGTGAAGGTCCACGCCGCGCCCGCGGCGGCATTGTCGAACGGACCACCGACGATTGCGGTCATGCCGTCGGACGAGACGGCGACGGACGTGCCCTGTTGCGGGCCGTCGGGTCCGGTGCCGACACTCCCTGTACCAATCAGTTTGTTCCCCATCTGAGTCCAGGTCGTGCCGCTTCGGACGAACGCCCACGCGGCGCCGACATAGCTGTCATCGCGCGGCCCGCCCTCGACCAGCACTCTGCCGTCACCGGACAGCGATACGGACATGCCCTGATACACGAGCGTATTGACCGTGCCTGTCCCGACGAGTTTCGATCCCTGCTGCTCCCAGATGCCGACGGGGCGTTTGAACACCCAGACCGCGCCGAACGGTCCGGTGCCGTCGAACGGTCCGCCGGCCGCCGCTGTCGTCCCGTCGCCCGACAGCGCGACCGCGACGCCGAAGTGCGGAAGTCCTGACGCATCCGTTGGCGTCACTTTTCCGCCCTGCTGCGTCCACGTCGAGCCGCTGCGGGCGAATACCCATGCCGCGCCATGATCGCCGTCGTCGCTCGGGCCTCCGATCAGCGCGGTGTTGCCGTCCGCCGCGAGCGAGACGGATGCTCCCTGACTCGAGACTCCCACCGCACCCGTGCCCACCAGCTTCGAACCCTGCTGGGCCCACGTCGAGCCCGTGCGGACGAAGACCCAGGTCGCGCCGCCCTCGGTCGTAGTCACGCCGAACCCGTCGTTACCGCCGCCGACGAGCGCCGTGTTGCCGTCGGCCGACAGGGCGACCGATCCTCCTTGATTGGAGGCCGCGCCCGACGCTCCGGTTCCGACGAGCTTCGGACCCTGCTGCGTCCAGACACCGCCGCCGCGTACGAAGATCCATGCGGCGCCGGCGCCGTTGTTATCGCTCCAGCCGCCGACGATGGCGGTGTTGCCGTCTGCCGAAATGGCGACGGCATTCCCCTGGTTGCCTTTGCCGATGCAGCACTCCACCGCTCCGGTGCCAACCAGTTTGGGGCCCTGCTGCGTCCACACGCCGTTGCTTCGCGTGTACACCCACGCCGCTCCCCTGAGGCCGTTGTCCATCTGGCCACCGACGATGGCAGTCGTACCGTCGGCCGAAATGGCGACGGCGCCACCCTGCGCCGACGCGCCGACCGCGCCGGTGCCGGCACGTTTTGGACCTTGCTGGACGAATTGAGCAAATGCGGGAGCCGGCAGCGTCAATAGCGCGCCGGCAATCAGGACAGGGACGACGGAGCAGCGCATGAGGGTCTCCTGCGTTGGCGCGTCTGGCAGCCGATCGAGGATACACGAAGCGCGCATCGCCCGTGTCACCTGTGCCCAGACCGCCGATCGCTCGTCATCCTCCTCGTCGGCGTCGTGTTCGGCGTGGCCGCGTCCTTCGCCCTCACGCGGTTTCTCGTGAACATGCTGTGGGGCGTGACGCCGTCCGATCCGGCGACGTTCGTCACGATTGCCGCCATTCTCGTCGCAACCGGCGTCGTCGCGTGTGTGGTGCCGGGGGCCCGCGCGACCCGCATCGATCCGCTCGTCGCCCTGCGGCACGAATAGGTCGGCGCGCCGCCGCGGAGTGCGTAAGCCGCATATGCTGTGTGGATGACCCGCGTCGCGGCAGCCGTCGCCGCGCTCGTGCTGCTCGCCGCCGGACTGGTGGTTGCCCAGCGCGGCGGACTCGGCGACATCGAATCGGCGCTGCGCCGCCCGGCGCCGTCGGACGATCTCCCCTACGACGGCCGCTTCGCGTTCGTGCGCCTCACGTACCAGACGCTGCCCGGCGGCTACTGGTATCGCGGCCAGCCCGC
>Ga0066903_100001737_pt1 | contig 16360 bp, 16 predicted proteins | sample PanSoiMetaGPlot1_FD_67491 | JGI IMG/M metagenome (GOLD analysis project Ga0066903, IMG submission 67491) | Tropical forest soil microbial communities from Panama analyzed to predict greenhouse gas emissions - Panama Soil - Plot 1 (version 2) | ecosystem: Environmental > Terrestrial > Soil >... | reverse complement strand
CCCCTGGAGCGCTCGGATGAAATCCGCATCCACGACCGGCCCGCCGGCCGCGCTGTTCGACTACGACGGCACGATGATTCACGGCGATTCGCTGCGCCTGCTGCTGGAATTCACCGTGCGGCGCTTCCCGCGCGGCGCGGGAGCGCTGGCGGCCCTCGCCGCCGCGGCGGTTCCCTATCTGCTGGGACGCTGCTCGCGCGCCGAGCTGAAGGTCCTGGCTCTCGGCGCGCTGCGCCACGTGCCGCGCGAGGAGCGCCGCCGGTTCTTCCGCGAGTTTCACGACACGACTCTGCGCCCCCGGCTGCGGCCGGAGGCGGCCAGGCGACTGGAATGGCACCGGGGCCAGTCGCACTTGCTGGTGATCGTGTCGGCCAGCGTCGATCTCTATCTCACCGAGGTGGCGCGCGGGCTGCGCATCGACCACTTGATCTGCAGCCGCGCCGTGCTCGATCCCGCTCCGGCTCTCCTGGGACCCAACTGCCGGGGAGAGGAGAAAGTGCGGCGCGTGGAAGCGGCTGCTTTCGCCCGGACGCTGCCGTGGGAGGATTGCTGGGCCTACGGCGATTCCCTGGCCGACAGCCCCATCCTGGAGCGCTGCGGCCATCCCGTGGCGGTCAATCCGAGCCGCTCGCTCAGACGCAAGGCGGCCGCCTCCGGCTGGACCGTCGCGCGCTGGTGAAGGCTCCGTCGCGGCACCGGAGAACTCCCGCTTTCCCGCGCCGGCGCCCGCGTTCGACGCGAGGCAGGGTTGTGCCGCGCCAACCCGTGCGCTAGAATTTTCGCCGCCTTCTCAAGCCCAACCGCAGCGGGGATGTCTTTGAACGGCTCAGTTTATCTTTCGGGCGCCGTGCGCACGCCCATCGGAAGCTTCGGCGGCGCCCTGCTCCCGCTGACCGCTCCGCAGCTGGGAGCCCTGGCCGCGCGCGAGGCTCTGCGCCGAAGCGGCTTCGCCGCGGAGCAGATGCAGGAATCGATCTTCGGCTGCGCGCGCCAGGCGGGCGTCGGCCCCAATCCGGGGCGCCAGGCTTCCCATCTCGCGGGCCTGCCCGACGCCGTGCCCGCCTACACGGTCAATCAGGCCTGCGCCTCGGGACTCAAGGCCATTCTCCTGGCCGCGCGCTCCGCCCTCTCGGGCGAGGCCGATCTGGTGCTCGCCGGTGGCATGGAGAGCATGAGCCGAGTTCCCTACCTTCTTTCTTCCGCCCGCTTCGGCGCCCGCATGGGACACCAGGAGCTGACCGACGGCATGGTGAAGGATGGATTCCTGTGTCCCTTGTGCGGACAGATCATGGGGGAGACCGCCGAGAATCTCGCGCGCGCATACGGCATCGCCCGCGCCGAGCAGGACCGCTACGCGGCCGAGAGCCAGCAACGCTGCGAGCGCGCCAGAAAGCGGGGACTCTTCCGGGAGGAGATCGTGCCGGTCGAGGTGGCTTCCGCGCGCGGAGGGCCGGTGCGCGTCGAAAGCGACGAGCACCCCCGCGACGGCGTGACGGCGGACAGCCTCGCGCGCCTGACCCCCGTGTACGGAGCGGGCGGAACGGTCACGGCGGGATCGGCTTCGGGGATCACCGACGGCGCCGCCGCGCTCGTCGTCTCGCGAGCGCGCCCCGCCGCGGCCAGCGGTCCCGTCGCGCGGCTGGTGGGCTGGGCGAGCGTGGGCGTGGAGCCGGCCCGGATGGGCATCGGGCCCGTCCCCGCCATCCGCAAGCTACTGCAAGCCGCCTCCCTCTCCCTCGACGACATCGACCTGGTCGAGATCAACGAAGCCTTCGCCGCGCAGGTGCTGGCCTGTCAGAGGGAGCTCAGGATCGACCCGGCACGACTCAATTGCAACGGCGGCGCCATCGCCTTGGGCCATCCCATCGGATGCTCCGGCGCGCGGATCGTCGTCACCCTCATTCACGAAATGGCCCGGCGCAAGAGCCGCTACGGCATCGCCGCCCTGTGTGTTTCCGGCGGCATGGGCGTGGCCGCCCTTCTCGAGTCGCCGACCTCAACCCAGGAGGGAGCGAGCTCCCCCGCAGGAGACCCATGAAGCCGTTCAAGGCGCTGGACTACTACCAGATCGACAGCCTGCTCTCCGAAGAGGAGCGTCTGATTCGGGACACCATCCGCTCCTTCGTCTCCGAGCGCGTCATCCCGCGCATCGAGAAACACTACCGCGAGGGGACCTTCCCGAAGGAGCTGATTCCGCAGCTGGCCGAGCTCGGCACGCTGGGCTCCTCGCTGCAAGGGTACGGCTGCGCGGGGCTTGGCCCGGTCGCCTACGGGCTCATCATGCAGGAGCTGGAGCGGGGTGATTCGGGCCTGCGCAGCTTCGTGTCGGTGCAGGGCGGACTGGTGATGTATCCGATCCACGCCTTCGGCTCCGAGGAGCAGAAGGAGAAATGGTTGCCGGCGATGGCGCGCGGCGAGACGATCGGCTGCTTCGGGCTGACCGAGCCCGACTTCGGCTCCAATCCCGCCGGCATGCTCACGCGCGCCGTCAAGAAAGGCGATCGTTACGTCCTGAACGGCACGAAGGCCTGGATCACCAACGGGACGATGGCCGACGTGGCCGTAGTGTGGGCCAAGCTGGACCAAGAGGTCCAGGCCTTCCTGGTGGAGAAGGGAACGCCCGGATTCTCCGCCAAGGATCATGAGGGGAAATTCTCGCTGCGCGCCTCGGTGACCTCCGAGCTGGCGCTGCAGGACTGCGCCATCCCCCTGGCGAACCGCCTGCCCAAGGCGGAAGGGCTCAAGGCCGCACTTTCCTGCCTGAACCAGGCCCGCTACGGCATCGCCTGGGGGGTGATCGGCTCCGCCCTGGCGGTCTTCGACGAGGCGCTCGAGTATGCCAAGACCCGCATTGTCTTCGACAAGCCGATCGCGGCCTTCCAGCTCCAGCAGCGCAAGCTGGTCTGGATGGCCACCGAGATCACCAAGGGCCAGCTGCTGTGCCTGCAGCTGGGACGGATGAAGGAGGCGGGCAAAGCAACGCCGCAGCAGGTCTCCATGGCAAAGATGAACAACTGCCACGTGGCGCGGGAGTGCGCCAAGCTGGGCCGCGAGATTCTCGGCGCGAACGGCGTGACCGACGAGTATCAGGTGGGACGCCATCTGTGCAACATCGAGTCGGTCTATACCTACGAGGGAACGCACGACATCCATACGCTCATCGTCGGCCAGGACCTCACCGGGATGGCGGCATTCTCCTGAGGCGGCGGGGCGGAAGGCCGCAGCCATCGCGCGCCGCGTTTGAGCCGGAGTCGAAAGCTGGGGAGGGGAGAAGGATTGTCCGAGAGGGAGGCTCCGCCATGGTCCTGCCCGCATCATCATGAAAAGCTGATCGAAGAGGGGGGAGAGCTTCGCTGCCCGCAACAGGAGCGCTTCCCGATCGAGGGAGGCATCGCCCGGTTCGTGCCCCGGTCCTCCTATGCGACCGCCTTCGGGGCGCAATGGAAGCGGTACCGCCGCACCCAGCTCGACTCCTTCACCGGATTCCCGCTGTCGCAAGAGAGGGCCCGCGCGGTTCTGGGCGAGGCGGTCTGGTCCCGTCTGCCCGCGCTGGACGTGCTGGAGTGCGGCTGCGGAGCGGGGCGCTTCACCGAGGTGCTGCTCGCCGCGGGGGCGCGGGTCACGTCGATCGATCTCAGCGATGCAGTGGAGGCGAACGCGGAGGGTTTTCCGCCCGGCGCGCGGCACCGGATCGCCCAGGCCGACATCCGCCGCCTGCCTTTCGCGCCGCGCTCGTTCGACGTCGTCTTCTGCCTGGGCGTCGTCCAGCACACCCCTTCTCCCGAGGAGACGATCGCGAGCCTGTACGAGCACGTGGCCCCCGGCGGAATCCTCGCCATCGATCATTACTCGCACAGCCTGTCCTGGTACACGAAGAGCGCCTTGCCGCTGCGCTACTGGTTTCGGCGGCTGCCTCCCGAGCGGGGCCTGCCCGCCGTCGAGCGGCTGGTCGATGGCCTGCTGCCGCTGCACCGGGCGGTGGCGCGCTGGGGCTGGGCCCAGGCGATCCTGAGCCGCTTCTCTCCGGTCCTCTGTTACTACCGAAAATTCCCGCAGTTCAGCGAGGCGCTCCACCGCGAGTGGGCCCTCCTCGACACGCACGATTCGCTGACCTGCTGGTATCGGCATTCGCGCTCCCGACGCGCCATCGAGACGGCGCTGGGCCGCCTGGGAGCGGAGGAGATTGTCTGCGGCTACGGCGAGAATGGCATCATCGCGAGGGCCCGCCGGCCGCGCCCGGCGGCGGGGGCGCGGCGCGCGTCCGAAACCGGTTGAATCCCATCGAATCGCGGTGCTATATTCCGGCCGCCTTCGCGCGCCGCGCTGGCCCCGAACCGGAGACGCCTTGCCTGCCAAGCCCGGACTCGCCGGAAATCTCGCCTGCATGTCGTTTCCCGATCTGCTCCAGTGGATAAGCCAGGCGCGCAAGAACGGAGCGCTCAGCCTCCAGCAGGACACCCTGGTCAAGCGCCTGTTTCTCAAGGAAGGGATCGTCATCTCGTCGGGCAGCAACGATCCCAGGGAGTTCCTCGGGCAGATCATGGTCAGCCAGCAGCTCCTCACCGAAGCGCAGCTCAAGGAGGCGTTCGACACCCAGGGGAAGACGCACGTCATGCTGGGCAGGGTTCTCGTCGAGAAGGGCTGGGTGCCGGAAGAGGTGGTGGCGCAGGCCCTGAAGCGGAAGACGGAGGAGACCGTCTACAGCCTGTTCCTGTGGGCCGAGGGGGAATTCGAGTTTCACGAAGGAGGCGGCCAGGCGGAGGCCGGCATTCCCATGCATCTCAAGGTGGAGGAGGTCCTCCTGGAGGGGCTGCGGCGCTACGACCTGGCCCAGAAGATACGCCGCGCCTTCCCGCACAAGATGGTTGTCCTCGATCGCACCTCCGCTCCCCCTCCCGCCGAGCTGCTCGCCAACGCGTTCGCCCGCCGCGCGCTGGAGCTGGTGGACGGGAAGCGAACACTGCACGAGATCTGTCTGGAGCTGCATGCTCCGGAATTCACCGTCAGCTATTTCCTGCTGTCGGCCCTGGAGCGCGGCTTCATCCGGGTCGCGGCGCCGGCCAAGAGCGACGCGCCGCCCCCCGCCCGCCCGCCGGTCACCGACGGCCTGCGCGCGGCCAAGGATCTGATTCGAGCGGGAGCGCTGGAGGAAGCCCTGGATCTGCTCGAGCAGATGTCCGCCGCGGCCGAGAAGAACGCCGAGCTCAGCGAGCTGATGAAAGTGGCCGAAGTGAATCTCATCGACCGCCTCTACCGCGGCACGCTCCCTCCGAAGCAGATTCCCACGCTCAAGCGCCCCCTCGAGCAGCTGACCGACGAATCGCTCACCCCGGAGGAGGTCTTCCTGGTGAGCCGCGTGAACGGCTCCTGGGACCTGAAGTCGATCGTGAGCATCTCGCCGCTGCGCGAAGTGGACGCGCTGAGAGTGCTCAAGCGCCTCAAGGAGCGGGGCATCCTGGAATTCAAGGAGCGCTAGACATCGGAGCCTTCCGGCTCCGAGCCGTGCACTACCCCCACCTCGACATAGCGTTCGGATTCCAGCTGCAGCGTGGTGTGGCAGATGCCGAAGCGCTCCTCCAGGACGTGCTTGATCCGGTTGAGGAGCGCGTCGCTCTCCCTCAGGAAGCGATCCTGCACGACGAGATGTCCGCTCAGGGCGGGCATCCCGCTGGTGATGCTCCAGACGTGCAGATCATGCAGGTCCACGACTCCCTCCACCGAGCTGATGACGCTGCGCAGCTCCCCCAGGACCAGACCGGAGGGCGCCGCCTCGAGCAGGATGTCGCACGCTTCCTTCATCAGCCGGATGGCTCCCCACAGGATCACCGAGGCGATCAGAACGGAGAGGATCGCGTCCACCTGGTACCATCCCGTCGCCTGCATGACGAGCGCGCCCACGATCACCCCCACGGACGAGAGCGCATCGCCGAGCAGGTGCAGGAGGGCGCTTCGCATGTTCAGATTCCCGCGCGACCGGGAGAGGAGCGCGAGTCCCGCGAGATTGGCCAGGAGTCCCACGACGGCGATGCCCAGCATCAGTCCGGCGGCGACCGGCTGGGGACGCAGCAGCCGGCGGATCCCTTCGTAGATGAGATACAGCGACACGAGCACCAGCAAGGTGCCGTTGACCAGGGCGGTGAGGATTTCGAGCCGGTGATAACCGTAGGTCTTGTGCAGGGTGGCGGGACGCGCCGCCATGGACAGAGCGAACAGGCTCAGCAGGAGGGCCAGCAGATCGGTCATCATGTGGCCCGCGTCGGAGAGCAGCGACAGGCTGTGGGACGCGACGCCTCCCACCGCCTCCACCACCAGGATCGTTCCGGTCAGCGCGAGCGTCCAGATCAGCCGCCTGCGATCCTCCTCCGAAGCGCAGCCTGCGGCCGCGTGATGGGCGTGGCTCATCCCCGCTCCTCGTCATCGCCCGCGCCCGCTCCTTCCAGAACCACGACGGCGGCCGCCACTGCGGCGGTGTGGGTCAGCGTGAGGTGCATCGTCCGCACGCCGCGCCGCGCGGCTACCTGCGCCGCTTTGCCGCTCAGCCGGAGAGCGGGCTTGCCGGAAGCCGCCCGCGCCACTTCGAGCTGCGTCCAGCCCAGCTTCCACCCGCCGCCCACGGCCTTGAGGAAGGCCTCCTTGGCGGCGAAGCGCGCGGCATAATGCATCTCGGGTCTCCGGCGCGCATCGCAGTAGGCGATCTCCCGCTCCCGATAGACCCTCCGGACGAAGCGCTCCTTGTCCTTCTCGAGCAGCTCCCGGATGCGATCCACCTCGCACAGATCGATCCCGACTCCCAGAATCATTCCGCCCCTCCGGCGCGAAAGCTGTCGAAGTCGGCCTTGCCTTCCGCGTCCAGGCGCAGGAATCGTCTCCCCTCTCTCCAGGACGGCAGGACGAAGACCTCGATCCGGCGGCCCTCCTCTTCCCAGAGGAACCTGGCCTGCTGATGAAAATGACCCAGCACGAGCGTGTCGACCCCGGCTCGCAGCTGGTCGAGCGCGAAGCGGCGGCACTCCTGCTCGGGGAACCGGATCCGATGGCGCCGGTTGGTCTGCGCGATCCGGCGCTCCATGCGATCGGCCACCCTCCGAGCGAGGCCCGCGGGCAGCGACTTCAGGACGCCGAGCGGCACGGGGCCTTTGGCGAACCGGCGCCAGGCGCGATACGGACGATCCTTCCGGTTCACGAGATCGCCGTGCGCCAGATGGATCCGCCGCGGCCCGAAGACGAAGTCGAACCCTTCTTCGGCCACCTCGCCGAACGCACCCCCATCGTACAGGCCCTTGAGATGATAGTCGCGGTTACCCTCGACATAAATCACCTCCTGGCCACCCTCCCGCAGGCGCTCGAGCTCCCTGGCGATGGACAGATGGGAATCGGTGAGAAACGCCGGCGACCCGATCCACAGGTCGAAGAGGTCCCCGAGCAGGTACAGCGCCTCGGTCTCGGAGGGAAGCTGCCGGAGAAAATCGAGGAAGACGGCCACCTCGGGATCCCGCTCCCGCAGATGGGCGTCGCCCAGCAGGATAATCGATTTCATCGCCGAATCAGGTCGGCGTAGTTCCCGGAGAGAGACAGCTCCCGCAGCGAATTGCCGCGCAGCATCCATTCCGCCGCGAGGCTGAAGAACAGCTTCTCGGCCGGCGCCAGGTGCTCGGAGTCCTGCTCGGACGACCGTGCCTCCCGGTAGGCCTGGGCCGCCGCCCCGAGTGCGTCCTGGATCTCCTGGTTGTCCATCTCCAGCCAGGGCTTTCCCTCGGCATCGGCCTCCAGGCGCCCGCCCGCCTTCTCGAGATGCGAGGCGACGTCGCTCCCGTATTGCGCCTCCGTCATGCCGGCCTCGTCGCGGACCTGTCCGAAGTGCTCGCGGGCCTGCGCGTAGCGTCCCGCTCCCAGCTCCATCAGGGCCGTCTGGAACATCGGCGGCGGATTCTTGGGATTGGTCGTCCCGGCCTGCTCCAGCTTGTCGGCCGCCTCGGCATAGCGCCGCGCCTGGATGTCGGCCGAGGCGTCGGAGATGAGGGCCAGGGAATAGAAAATAGGATTGGCATTCTTCTCGTGGCCCATGGCCTGGGCCGATTTCCGGTAGGTCGCGGCGCTCAGCTCGCCGTTGCCGGCGAACTGGTACAAGCGCCCCAGTCTGAAGAGATCCTCGCCGGACAGATCCTCCTTCTTGCCGAACCGGTAGATGCCCGCCTGCGCGGCGGTGCGCATGTCGGAGGCGCGCTGGAGCTGGGCGTAGAGGGCCGTCAGATAATAGGCATCCTCCAGCGTGCCCTTGCTGGAGGCCGCCTGCTTGGCGAGCAGCGGCACCGCCTTCTCGCGCTGCGCGCCGGCTTTCTCCCGCTCCCCTTTCCGATCATAGATGTAGGCCAGCTGGTAATACGTCTGGCCCTCCTTCACGCCTTTCTCGACCGCCTTCTCCAGGTACGGCAGCGCGCCTTCGTAATCGCCCTGATCGTAGCGGCGCGCTCCTTCCTGCGCGTCTTTCTGAGCCTGCGAGGCGAGGGGCATCCCACCCGCCAAAGCGAAGGCCAGCGCCGTCGCCAGCAGACGCCGCGTCCTTCTCCCGGATTGCATCATGGCTCCTCCCTCGGGCGTCGCCCGCCAGGCGGCGAGCGCACCGGGCGTCATCGTAGCATGTCGAAAAAGTTCGCTTCAATCGGACCCGTCTCCGGCCGGAGAAGGCGTCGCGCAGGCGAATTCCTCCCGTCGCCTCAGCTCGTGCAGCGTCCCGCCCGCGATGGCCTCCCGGGCGCGCTCCATCAGTGAGGCGAAGTAGGTCAGGTTGTGCAGCGTGTTCAGGCGGGCGGAGAGGATCTCGCCGGAAACATACAGGTGCCTGAGGTAGGCGCGGGAGTAGCGCGTGCACGCCGCGCACCCGCATCGCGCGTCCAGCGGCGAGGCATCCTCGCGATACTCGAGGCGCTTGATTGAAATCCTTCCGGCGCTGGTGAAGAGCTGGCCATTGCGGGCGTTGCGTGTGGGCAGGACGCAATCGAACAGATCGATCCCCTGCGCGATCAGATCGAGCATCTGCCCCGGAACGCCGATGCCCATCACGTATCGTGGAGAGCTCTCGGGCAGACGCGCGAGGGTCCCTGCGGCCACCTCGACGGCCAGGTGCGGCGGCTCGCCCACCCCGATGCCGCCCAGCGCGTAGGCGTCGAAGTCCATGGCCGTGATCTCCTCGGCGCTGCGCGCGCGCAGGTCGGCGTGCACGCCGCCTTGAACGATGCCGAAGCGGCGTTGTCCTTCCCGCAGCGGGCAGGCCCGCCCGAGGCGCGCCCACGACATGGTGCGCCGCACCGATTCCTCCACGCGCCTGCGCTCCGCGGGATAGGGAGGGCAATCATCAAGGGGCATCACGAGATCCGATCCCAGATCCCGCTGGATTTCCATGCTCAGCTCCGGGGTCAGGAAATGGCGGCTGCCGTCGAGATGGCTTGCGAACTCCACGCCGTCCTCCCGAATCCGGCTGAGATCCGCGAGGCTGAAAACCTGATATCCGCCGCTGTCGGTCAGGATCGATCCGTCCCATCCCATGAAGCGGTGCAAGCCTCCCAGGCGGGCGACGGTGGGATGGCCGGGCCGCAGATAAAGATGATACGCATTGGAGAGAATCAGCGAGTAGCCCATGGCCCGCAGATCCTCCGGCTCCGCCGCTTTCACGCTGCCGCGCGTCCCGACCGGCATGAAGGCCGGGGTCTGGACGCTTCCGTGGCCGGTTCTCAGGATCCCGCACCGGGCCCGGCTGGAGGGATCCCGCCGCGTCACTTCGAAGAACACGGTCTCCCCTCCGCGCTCAATGCAGGAACATGGCGTCGCCGTAGCTGTAGAAGCGGTAGCCGCGCCGGATGGCCTCCCGGTAGGCCGCCAGAATCCGCGCTCGCCCGGCGAAGGCGGCGACGAACAGGAGAAGGGTCGAGCGAGGCAGATGGAAATTGGTGATCAGGGCATCCACGCAGCGGAAGCGGTGGCCCGGCAGAACGTATAGATCGCATTCTCCCTCGCCCCCCTCCCATCCCTCGCCGCGCAGCGCCACCTGCTCGAGCACGCGCGCCGACGTGGTGCCCACTGCCACGATGCGCCCGCCGCGGCGCTTCGTCTCCTCCACCGCGAGTCCCGTCGCGCGCGTCAGAACGAAGCGCTCAGGATGCATCCGATGCCGCCGCGCATCGTCCTCCCGGACCGGGAGGAAGGTGCCCGGCCCGACATGCAACGTGAGGAACGCGATGCCCACGCCTCTCGCCCGGATGCGGCGCAGGAGCCGGGGCGTGAAGTGAAGGCCGGCCGTCGGGGCGGCCACGGCGCCTGGGTGGCGGGCGAAGACGGTCTGATAGCACCGTGCATCCTCTTCCCGCCTCCCGCCTTCCGGGGACCGGCGGATGTAGGGAGGCAGCGGCACCTCGCCGCACGCCTCGAGCAGGGCCGGCACGTCGATCCCGTCGGGAAACTTCAGCATCGCCCGGCCGTCGCGCAGGTCCTCGACGCAAGCGCTCGAGCCCGCGAAGCGGATCGCCGCTCCCGGCTTGATGCCTCGGCGCCGGTTGCACAGCGCTTCCCAGGCGCCGTCGGGCCTCTCGGTCAGCAGGAGGAACTCCACCTTCCCGCCGCCCGGCTTCACCCCGCGCAGCCGCGCGCGAAACACCTGCGTGTCGTTGAGGACGAGCAGATCGCCGGGGCGCAGGAGATCGGGCAGCTCGCTGAAGCGGCGGTGCTCCTCGCCTCCGGTGGAGCGCTCCAGAGCGAAGAGGCGCGCGCCGTCCCTCGGGATGACCGGAGACTGGGCGATGAGATCCTCGGGAAGCGGATAATCGTAATCCGCCAGCGGCACGGGATCGGCGGGCGTCACGACATCTTTCGATAAGCGATGGGATCGGGATGGCCCGCCTCCCGGAATCCTTTCAGTCTCAGGCGGCACGAATCGCACTCCCCGCAGGCCGTCTCGCTTTCCGTGTAGCACGACCAGGTCAGATGGAACGGAGCGCCCAGGCGCATCCCTTCCCGGACAATCTCCGCCTTGCTCCGATGCAGCAGCGGGGCGAGAACCGTGAGTCGCGTGTCCGGTCTCGTTCCCTCCCGCACGAGGCGGTTGAAGGCGTCGACATAGTCCTCCCGGCAGTCGGGATAGCCGGAGCTGTCCTCCTCCACCGCGCCATAGTAGATCCAGCGCGCCCCGATGACCTCGCCCCAGGAGACGGCCGCGGCGAGGAAATGGGTGTTGCGGAACGGGACATAGGTCGCCGGGATCGCGCGGGCCGGCCCTTCCTCCTTCAGCGGGATGCCGGCATCCGTCAGGCTCGACCCCTTGACGGATTGCAGCGGCTCGACGCGGGAAATCAGCCGGCGCGTCACGCCGTAGTGCTCCGCCAGCGCGACAAAGGCGGCGCGCTCGCGATCCTCCGTGCGCTGGCCGTAATCGAGGTGCAGGAAGGCCGCCTCGTGATCCCGGCAGGCGAGCGCCGCCACCACGGCGGAATCCATCCCCCCGCTCAGCAGAACGATGGCCGTCTCGCGCCCGCCCATCAGACGCCGCGCATGGAAGGAGGCCAGATCAGCTTGTGCATCTGGAGCTGCATCCGGACGTTCAGATGGTCCTCGAGGATCCATTCCGCCAGCCTCCGCGGGCTCATCTCCCCGAACACGGGCGAGAAGAGCACTCCGGCACGGCGCTCGAGATGGCGGGCCTTCAGCACTGCGCGTGCCCATTCATAGTCGTCTCGATCCCGGATCACGAACTTGATCTCATCGGTGGGCTTCAGGGAGTCGAGATTCTCCCAGCGGTTCTTCGGCTCCATGCCGCTGCCCGGGCACTTCAGGTCGAGCACGATGAGGACTCTCGGGTCGATGCCGGAGATGTCGAGGCTGCCGCCGGTCTCGATCATCACCTCCTTGCCGGCATCCAGGAGCCTGGCCATCAGCGCATGGACCGCCGGCTGGGCGAGCGGCTCGCCGCCGGTGACCAGCACGAGCGGCGCGCCGTGCGCCGCGAGGCGGGAGAGAATCTGCTCCATCTCCATCTCCTCGCCTCCTTCGAACGCATAGGCCGTATCGCACCAGAGGCAGCGCAGATTGCAGCCGGTCAGCCGCACGAACGAGCAGGGCCGCCCCGCCCGCGTCGACTCGCCCTGGATGCTGTGGAAGATCTCGGTGACTCTGAGGGTTTCCTTGTGATTCATTCCTGCAGGCTCCTCAGCAGCGCGAGATTCACCCGATCCTCTTCGTAGTCGGGTCCTTTGGGAGTCTCCAGCAGCATCGGGATCTCCGCCAGGCGTGGATCGTTCAGCAGGAGCCGGAAGGCCTCCACGCCCAGAGCGCCCTTGCCGATCTGCTCGTGGCGATCGACGCGGCTTCCCAGATCCTTCTTCGAATCGTTGAGATGGATGGCTTTCAAGTGTGCCAGCCCCACGGCCTCCTCGAAGCGATCCAGCGTCCGCCGGTAGGCGTCCGGACTCCTCAGATCATACCCTGCCGCGAAGACATGGCAGGTGTCCAGGCAGACTCCCAGGCGCTCTTTCCGGCGAATCGCGCGCAGGACAGCGCCGAGCTGCTCGAATCGATGCCCCAGCGTCGTCCCCTGTCCCGCCGTCGTCTCCAGGAGGATTTGGACGGCATGGCCGCGCTCGACCTCGTGCAGGATGTCGATCGCCTCGATCAGCCGGGCCAGACCGGCTTCTTCACCGCTGCCTGTGTGGGCGCCGGGATGGACGACGAGGTAAGGAATGCCGAGCGCCTCGCACCGATCCAGCTCGATGCCGAGCGCTTCCACCGATTTCTTCCACAGCGTCTGGGTCGGGCAGCACAGGTTGATCAGGTAGGAGCCGTGCGCGACGACCGGGCCGATGCCGCTCGATTGGAGAAGCGCCCGGAACCTTTCCACTTCCCCCTCGCGGAACGGAGCGGCGCGCCACTGGTTCGAGCTCTTGACGAAGATTTGCAGCGCCTCGCAGCCGACCTCTCGGGCCGTCAGAACCGCGCGGTCCACGCCTCCCGCGATGGAGATGTGGGATCCGAGGCGCACCCGCCTCCCGTTCCTCGGCCGCATGGCGCCCCCGGCCATCGGCATCACGAGGGTCCGACCGCTGCGCCATGGGATGGCGCGCGGTGAGGAAGCGGACAGGCGCTCGCGAGCGCCTGCCGGCTCTTCGGCTTCGCCCGGCTCATGGGCTCGCCCGCCTGCTCTCTCCCGGCCCGGCGCCCTGCGAGATGACGCGGTAGATGGCGTCGGCGACCCGCGCGTTGCCCGCTGGAGTGAGATGCCCATCCGACTTGTAATAGCAGTCCCGCGCGTCCGTCGCGCCGCGCATGACCGAAAGGAGATCGAGGATCTGCAGACCTTCTCCCCGTCCCAGGCGGATGAGCTCCTGCGCCACCTCCCGGCTGCCCGACCAGGACGCGACCCAGCCTCCCTCCACGCCTTCCCGCGGGTAGATCATCACGATCAGCAGCGGGACGCCCAGGGCGCGGCAGTCGTTGTTAACCTCCCCCAGCAGCTCCAGCGATCGGTGCATCACCTCGGGGGTGGAGGCCATGCGATACCGCAGCCGCGGCACGAGGAGATTCAGCGCCAGGATCCGCCAGACAGCGCTGGGAAGATAGAGTCCGGCATGGCCGGTCCGCACGCCTTCCCGCAGATCCTTGAGCTTTCCATCATCCACCGCATAGTTCCCCTGCTCGTCGAATCTGGCCAGTGCATTGGGGAGAAAGTCGTTGCCCACGAAGAATCCCAGCACCACCAGGCTCGGACGGATTTCCGCGCCGAAGTGGCGCAGGACGGAAAGCTCCTGAGCCGTGTTGAAGCCCCCGACCGCGAAATTGAAGGCGGAGAGATTCTTCCCGCCGGGACCGCCGGCGGCGCGGGCGCGTTCTTCCAACCGGACGGCGATGGTCTGCTCCTCCTCCGACCCGATGCCCACGAACATCGAATCTCCCAGGAGCAGAACACGGTATTCGCCGGGGACTGCCGGCTGGATCTCCTTGCTGCGGAATCCCAGGGAGTTGGTGCGCACCGTATAGCGGTACTCCGGGCCGCTGAAGGTCCGCACGGCGTTGGGTGAATAGGCGAGGAAGCGGGACGGGTCTCCCTGGCTCTCCACCACGAGGCCCGAGTTCAGCAGCCGCGCGAGCAGCAGCTCCTGATAATGGGAGTCGTCCGCGAATCCGGGGAAGGCGAAGCGGGCGATGACCTCGGCGGAGCCCAGGGCCAGCACCGTCATGGCCAAGATCGCGAGCGTCGCAAACCAGCGCGTGCGGGACGGCAAGATCAGTCTCTCCGGGGGCGGCAGGGTGGCCGCGCACAGGGCGAGTTGTAGCACCTCCGCCCCTCTCGGATCAATCGGCGCAGCCGGGCTGAATCCTTGACGGGGCAAGGCCTTTCCGCTATCGTTGCGCTTCCCGAATTCCCCACGAGCAGGCCCGCCCGAGCGCGGGCGGCAAGGAGCGCAATGAAGCGACGATTCTCCCTACCCCTGGTCGTGATGCTGGGACTGCTCGTTGGCGCGGGTGTTCTGAGCGCGGCGACGGACACCAAGGCGCCGGCCAAGAAGACCCAGACGCAGCCCGCCAAGAAAGGAGCCAAGGCTCCCACGCAGACCCAGAGCGCCGAGCCGGTCAACGAGCCGATCCAGACCAAGGAAGGGATCACCGTCCGGGAGAATTACTTCATGGACCTCCCGGGCATCGACCTGTCGACCCTCACCCCCAAGCAGAAGCAACGCTACCTCGATCGCGTGAACAAGGAAGCCTGCACCTGCGGCTGCCCCAACGACACCATCGCCCACTGTCTCGTCAACGATCCCAAGTGCCCCACCGTGCGTGGCCTGGCGGAGAAGGTCCTGAGCGAGGTCAAGGCGGGCAAGTAGGTCTTCCGCCTGCGTTTGAGGCCGTTGAGGCCATCCACGGGCTGTGCTATATTGGCCCGCCATTCAATCGACTGAGCTTCCCTTTCGCGGATCCGCCCGGGCCGATTTCCCTCCGGACCTTCCCAGGGTGCGGAAGTCCGGGAGTCTTCCGCGACCACCGGAGGACCGGGCATGAAGGACTACGAAGTCTCCGACATTCGCAACGTGGGGGTGATTGGTCATGGGGCTGCAGGCAAGACCTCCCTGGCCTCGGCGCTGCTCTTCGACTCGGGAGCGGTGAGCCGGCTGGGAAAGGTCGAGCAGGGCAACACGGTCACCGACTACGACGACGAGGAAATTCATCGCAAGGTCTCCATCACCTCCAGCCTCTGCTTCTTCGAATGGAACAAGCGGAAAATCCACCTGATCGACACGCCGGGGTACGGCACCTTCATCGCCGGAGCCAAGGGCGCGCTGCGCGTGGCCGATGGCGCCGTGACGGTGGTGTGCGGCGTCGCGGGGGTGGAGGTCCAGACGGAGAAGGCCTGGTCGTTCGCGGAGGAATTCGGCCTCCCGCGGCTCCTGTTCATCAACAAGCTCGACCGGGAGCGATCGAGCCACGCGCGCGCGCTGGAATCGATCCAATCCCGCTTCGGACGCGCCGCCGTGCCCGTGCAGATCCCGGTGGGATCCGAGAAGGACTTCAAGGGCGTGATCGATCTCCTGGCGATGAAAGCGCTCCTCTGGGAGAAGGACGAGAGTGGCAGGTTCCGCACCGAGGAGATTCCGGGCGAGCTCCGGGAGGAGGCGAAATCCGCCCGCGAGAAGCTCATCGAGATGGTTGCCGAGACCGACGAGAAGCTGATGGAGAAGTTCTTCGAGGCGGGCGACCTGCCCGACGCCGAGCTGAAGGCGGGGCTCGCCTCCGCCGTCAAAGGCGGGAAGATCTTTCCGGTCCTGTGCGGATCGGCCCTGCTCAACATCGGCGCGCAGCCGCTCATGGACGCGATGAACGATCTGCTCCCCTCGCCCGCCGAGCGCGGCGAGATCCGCGGGACCGATCCCAAGTCGCACCAGGAGGTCACGCGCAAGCCCCTGGCGGGCGAGCCGTATTCGGCTTTCGTCTTCAAGACGATCGCGGACCCCTTCTCGGGGCGCATCAGCCTCTTCCGCGTCTACAGCGGGACGATCAAGTCCGATTCCTCGGTCAACAACGTCACGCGGGGAACGGTCGAGCGACTGGGGGCCATCTCGGTCATGCAGGGCAAGGAGCTGATGCACGTGACGGAGGCCAAGGCGGGGGACATCGTCGCGATTCCCAAGCTCAAGGAGACGCACACCGGCGACACGCTCGCCGACAAGGCGCATCCGATTCTCTACGCGCCGGTGGTGTTTCCCGAGCCTTCCATCTCTTTCGCCATCGAGCCCAAGAGCCGGGGCGATGAGGAGAAGATTTCCAACGCGCTGCAGCGCCTGGCGGACGAGGATCCCACCATCCGGGTCAGCCGCGACCCCCGCAC
>Ga0066903_100001736_pt1 | contig 16364 bp, 16 predicted proteins | sample PanSoiMetaGPlot1_FD_67491 | JGI IMG/M metagenome (GOLD analysis project Ga0066903, IMG submission 67491) | Tropical forest soil microbial communities from Panama analyzed to predict greenhouse gas emissions - Panama Soil - Plot 1 (version 2) | ecosystem: Environmental > Terrestrial > Soil >... | reverse complement strand
CGCCCGCTGGTAATCGATGGGGCAGTGGGGAGATCTCCAGCCCGTCGCCGTTGTGTCCCTCCAGTAGAATGTTGGCGAAGAAGAAATCGATTCTTCGCAACCTGATTGAAGACCACTTCTAAATCCATTGGGCTCCGGTACTGGCTGCTTCGCGTCCTGGAGGAGTGCACCAGGGTCTCGGCAGATTTCAGCGCCGATCCCGTCCATGACCTTCGCGTGGCAATTCGCCGTTGCAGATCGATGGCAGACGGCATGATCGCGATGGATCCGGACTTGAATTGGAAGGCGATGAAGAAGGCGGGCAAGCAGCTGTTCCAGCGGCTGGGAGCGCTGCGCGACGTGCAGATCATGATGGAGTGGATTGAGAAGCTTAAATTGCGGGAGATTGCTGGACATTCGGAAGGACCGGCCACAAGCAACGAGGCTGGACCGGGATCAGGAATCGCTGCAAGGGTCGAGACCCCCCAGAGTCCCGCGCAGGCGCTGGTGAGAATCCTGGAAGGACGCGAAGTTCAGCTGAAGCGGGAAGCTCGTGCAGCACTTGAAGAATTCGATCGAAAACAATGGCGCCAGTGGAGCAAATCACTGCCGCCTCGCGCCGCGCGGATCCGACCCGGGAGCGCCGTATTCAAGCACTTGGCCCTCGAGCGCTGGACGACAGCACGCCAACTCCACACAGCGGCATTGCGCAACCGGTCGCAAGTCGCGTTTCACACCTTGCGAATCGGGATCAAACGGTTCCGCTACATTGTGGAGAACTTTCTTCCCGTGGAGCACGCTGCGTGGGCCGATGATCTGAAACACATGCAGGATCTGCTCGGCGAGGTCCATGATCTGGATGTGCTGTGGGCCACGGCGATTTCATGTCGCATATTTCCAGATGATGACGCGCGCAAGAGTTGGCACGAGCGAATTGTAGCCGAGCGCACCAAGCGGATAGGTGAGTATCGGCAACGCACGACGGGCTCGGATTCACTGTGGGACCTGTGGCGCGCCGGCTTGCCGCAAGGAAAACAGATTGGGGACATTGCGACGCGTCGCATGAAGCTGTGGGCGAAGGTTCTGGACCCGGACTTCGCGCATTCGGAACGGGTGGCGCGGTTTTGCTTGCAGCTCTATGACGGACTGACCGCGGCGGGATTCTTCTCGAATCCAGCGCGGGAGAACGCGGCAGCGGACGGCGATCCCCGGGCCAGCCTCATGGCTGCCGCACTGCTGCACGATGTTGGAAAGGTCAAAGGCAACAAAGGACATCATAAGGAGTCGCAAGAACTGATCCAGAAGCACGGCACTCCCCTGGGCTGGGAAGAAACGGATATGCGCCGTGCGGCGCTGGTGGCGCGATTCCACTGTGGAGCGCTACCGGCCAGAAGCCATAAAACCTTGCGAGACCTTCTGGCCGACGAACAACGAGTTGTCATCCGCCTCGCCGCGATACTTAGGCTGGCAAATGCATTTGACGTTGCCCATGACGGGCACGTTCGACGGTTAAAAATTGAATACTCTGCTGTGCCACCGCGTCGCGCGAACGGTTTGCCCTACAAGCGAGTAGCTCCGGCGCAACGCGAAGCTTTAATAGTCGGGGCGGAAGGATTTGTTGAGGGCAGTCGAACGGCGCAAGCGGTGGCCGGGGAAAGATACCTGCTCGAAACCGTGCTTCGCAGACCGATTGTGGTGAAGGCGATGAAGGATGGGCCATCTGCGCCACGCCAGCCACGACAAGCGTGAGTTTGTATCGCTTGCAAGACTGCCAAATTGTTAGAAACTTCGCAGTCACTTCCCTTCCGTTGAGTTTCCGGATACAAATTGTCTGCTATGACCCATGCGCAATTGGTCGAAAGAGCTGTGCGTTGGTTGCGCTGGTACCGCTGCGGAGTGGTGCTGTCGGAGCAGGCTTGTGTCAGCGGCGAGATGCCTGATGCCATAGGGTGGAAAAAGCAGTCCCACTCCGTCCTGGTGGAGTGCAAGGTCAGCCGCTCTGATTTCCTGGCGGACCGGGACAAACCGTTTCGCCTCAAGCCAGAAAAGGGTGTTGGGAGTGAGCGGTTCTATCTGACGCCACTCAATCTTGTAAGGAGTGAGGAATTGCCTGTCGGGTGGGGACTCCTTCAGTGCCGGCGCGACCGTGTTGAAATGATCCAACCGTCAGTCAAGAATCTGCGCACCGCAGTGGGATTTCGTTACGAGATGAACCTGCTGCTGGCCAGCCTGCGGCGCGTCGAAGTACGTATCGAACCTCAAAGCATTACGGACTTTTTGAAATGGAAAAACCGCATGGCCGGGTATAACCGTGGCACTCTGCCTGAAGGCTTGATGCCGGCTGAGGATGAAACCAACGTGTTTCTCGAGCCGGAAGTTCCGTGTTAACTTCCTTGTGGCCGGAACGGATTCCCCTTCTAGCGTTGAACTTCGCGGAATGAGCTGACTTAATATCGCGCGTCCGAGGTCACCTGTGCGCCTCACAAACATTCTCTCAGCTTGCCTGATGATCGTCGCCGACACGAGCGCCGTCGACGCGCAGCACCAGCATGACGACCTGACCGAGATACAGGTAGGAACGGTTCACTTCCCTACGTCATGCCATCCACGGGTGCAGAAGACATTCGAACGCGGAATCGCGTTGCTCCATTCTTTCGCTTTTGAAACAGCGGAGGCCACGTTTCGCCAGGTAGCGAAGGATGATCCCGGATGTGCCATGGCTCACTGGGGTATCGCGAGCACATTCAGCCGGTGGGCTGGGCCTGACGACAAGCGGCGTAAACAGGGCTGGGAAGAAATCAAGATCGCGAAATCACTCCACGCGCCAACCGCCCGCGAACGAGACTATATTGCAGCGGAAACCGAGATCTACGCTCATCCTGATAAAAAAGATGACAAGCGCGGCGATCGATATCTGAAGCGCATGGAAAGGCTGTACCGTCGATACCCCGACGACCACGAAGCCGCTGCCTTCTACGCTTTGGCCCTGGAGGAATCTGACCGGGACGACGATCCGGACCATGTGCAGCGAAAGAAGGCGGCGGCGATCCTGGAGAAGCTCTTCGTCATCGAACCGCAGCATCCGGGTGTTGCGCATTACTTGATCCACACGTACGACGTTCCGGGCATGGCCGAGTTGGGACTTCCGGCAGCGCGGCGGTACGCACAGCTTGCCCCGTCGGCACCACACGCGCTGCACATGCCGTCACATATTTTTGCCCGGCTGGGGATGTGGCAGGAAGACATCGACTCCAATGTAGCGTCGGTCGCCGCCAGCCGCAATACGGCGATGACGCACATGGGAGACGCAGGGCACCAGTATCACGCCCTGGAATTCCTTGTGTATGCATACCTGCAGTCGGGACGAGAGAAGGAAGCCAGGCGAGTCATCGATGAAGTCAATACGCTTCCCAAGATGGACAACATGTACGGTACCGATTTCGACCCGAACCTTTCTGCCCGGGTCGAGTATGCAGCCAGCTATGTGACCGAGCTTCGGTTGTGGAAGGATGCGTTAGCCTTGCCCCTGCTGACCGACAACACTGATGGAGATAGTTCATTAACCTTTAAAGCGCGCGCAATCGGGGCTGCGCATCTGGGCGATCTGCAGACGGCCAGCCTGAATCTGACTGCAATGAAGGCCCTGCACGAAAATCTCGTTCTGAAGAAGAAAATGGGTGCCGCGAATGCGGTGAACGACGATATCCAGGTTGTCACAGCCTGGATCGATCACGCCGAAGGAAAGAACGATGAAGCCATGGCTCTTCTGAAGCCGATTGCGCAGAAGGATCATGGCTTGTTCGCGACCGACGGCGACGTTCCGGCTCACGAGATGTTGGGTGACATGTTGCTCGATATGAAGCGTCCGGATGCTGCGCTGCCAGAGTTCGAGGCGGAATTGAAGGTCAGCCCGAACCGCTTCAACTCAGTTTACGGTGCCGCTCAGGCCGCAGAGATGGCGAAGCTGCAAGACAAGGCGACCGCCTACTATAGGCAACTGGTAATGTCTTGCAACGGCGGGGAATCAACCAGACCTGAACTTGCACACGCCCGCGAATTCACAGGAGCGGTGGCCAGGAAATGAAAGCCTGCGTGAAGTGCACGACCGACATCACATGTCCCGGCGGCCTTCCATCGCCTTCAGCATTGTGATTTCATCGGTGTATTCGATGTCGCTTCCGACCGGAATACCCATCGCGATACGAGTTATTTTCATGCCCGCGCGCTTCAACTGCTGCGACAAATAGACCGCTGTGGCTTCACCTTCGACCGTGGGATTGGTGGCAAGAATCACTTCGTCGACATTTCCCGATTGCACGCGCGAGATCAGATTCGAAATTCGGAGTTGCTCCGGTCCCACCCCGTGAAGCGGGGATATTGCGCCGTGCAAAACGTGGAAGACTCCATTGAAGTGCTTGGTCTTCTCGATCGCAGCGATATTGGTCGGTTCTTCCACCACGCACACGAGACGTTGATTACGTGTGGCGCTCGTACAGTATGCGCAGGGATCGACATCGGTGATGTTGTTGCATACGGAACAAAGACGAAGATTGGCTTTCACGTCGCGGACCGCCCTTGCGAGAGCCTCGGCATCTTCGTCGCTGGAGCGCAGGATGTGAAAGGCAAGGCGTTGTGCGCTCTTGGCGCCAACTCCCGGGAGCTTTTTCAGCTCATCGATTAAACGCGACATCGGTTCGGCGAATTTGGACATGGAAGGGATAGTTTAGCCGCAAGCGGGATCCTTCGCCACGTCCGGAGCCCGAGCTTTCTTGGCAGAAACCTGGTGTTATGAAGTGGGCAGATCGTATTCGAAGTCGTAGGAATGTTTGCCGTCTGGGGCGATGGTGATGTTCATTTTACCCGAGATGCCCTGTAAATCGCCTGTACCTGAGTCTGGTACGACCGTGATCATAAGCTGCGGCACATTCCGGTTCATGGTGCCGGCGTGCTGGAGGACAAATGTGCCGGAGCAACCCTTGAGCGTACCGCTCACTTTTTCGATCGCAACATAAGCGCCTGAACCTTTCACGGCGCTCCCGGCGGTGAGCATTTGTCCCTTAGAGGTGGCCTCGAGGTCTCCGAGATAAGATTTGTCGAGCAGCATCCGGTTCAGCAGTGGGTCCCCTAAATTGTCGTCCTGCGGAGTGATTTTGACATCAAAGGGGCCGGCGGCACGGGTCATAGAAGCCTCAGTCAGATTCCCGGAATTCCTAAACCGCCGAGCATGCCGCCGACGGTGGATTGCATCTGTGAGTCGACTTTTCGATTGGCCTCGTTAATGGCCGCAAGGATCAGATCCTGCAACATCTCGATATCTCCGGATTTCACCGCTTCGGGATCGATGCGAAGGCTGAGCAGTTGCTTGCGCCCGTCGACCTTTACGGCGACAGCACCTCCGCCGGAACTGGCCTCCACTACCGTCTCCTGCATTTTCTTCTGCAGAGACTCATATTGCGATTTGGCTTTTGACATCAGGTCTTGAAGATTGAATCCACCCATGGTTCGGCTCTCGGCTTTCGGATTTCGGCTCTCGGCCTAGCGCTTCACGCGCGGCATCTAGCGTTTGTCTCTGTGGTCTATGACGGTTCTGATTTCAGCCCCAAACTTTTCCTGCATGCGGCGGACGATCGGGTCTTGTTCGGCGCGGCTGCGGCCGCCGGGTCCGGGAGCCAGGCGCGGGCCGCCGTTCTTTTTCTCTTGAGGAGCGACCGTTGCGCCCGGAATCACCTTCAGTTTGATTGCTCGCCCGAGTGCTCCACTGGCCGCAGCAATTGCGATGCGCTTTCCATCCGGGCCGAGAGACATGTCCACGATGGTTTGCGATTCGGAAACTTTGACGACCAGTTCGTTGCCCTGGACGCTCCATTCTCCGGAAGAAAGCATCGAGACCAGGATGCGCTGATTCGCGTCGCTGAGTGCCTGGAGAACAGCCGCTTGAGCACGATCGCTGTCAGGACCCGCGGATAACTGAATTTCAGGCACTGCAGCAGGAATTTCGGACAGTGGTACGGATTCCCGAGCCCTGGTTTCGATTGCGTCTTTGGGCTCGGCAAGGGCAGCTGAAGTCCGCATTGGGACAGGCGCCGCTGAACCCATGACCACGGGTTCCGGCTGGCTCGATTGCGCTACGATGCGCGGGCCGGCAGGCGAAGCGCTTGTGGCAGAATCCTCCTGGCGAGGCGTACCCTTTCGCGCCGAGTCCGCTGCGAAAGGGCTGACAACGTTCGGCCGCGATTGTGACGGCGCAGAATCCGGTCTGCGAGTTTCAGATACGTTTCCGCCCGCCATGATCGCAGGCTTCGTTGCCGGCTTCAGACCCCCGGATGCAGCGGGAAGCGCGATGTCACTCAGCAGTTGTTCGATCGGCAGCAGCTTCTGGGCGTGCGACATCTTCAGCAGGCCCAATTCAAGGTGAAAACGTTGTTCCTGCTTATAGCCCAGCTCGCTGTGCGTCCTGAGCATGATCTGGAGATGACGCGCCAGATCTTCTTCCCCAAACAGATCGGCCACGCGCGCGACGCGTTCGCGCTCTTCGCTTGAAATCTGCAGCAAAGATGAATCCCGTCCTGCAATCTTGGCTACAGTTGCGTTGCGCAGAAAACGCACCATCTGGCGGGCGAAGTGCGTGGGGCTGTGCCCCTCACTGATGAGATGGTCGATCTGACGAAGGATCTCCTGACTGTGGGATTCGGAGACCGCCTGCATAACCTGCTCGAGAATGTGAGCGGGAGCGGCTCCGACGAGGCCACGAACGGCGTCTGCCGTCAGTCTGCCCGCGGAGGATGCGATCGCCTGATCCAGGATGGAAAGGGCATCCCGCATGGAGCCATCGCCGGCCTCGGCGAGTAACGCAAGAGCGTCATCATCGGCTTCGATCTTCTCCCGGGTAACCAGATCCCGGAGCTGGCCTACGATGTCATCAAACTTCACGGCTCGAAAGCTGAAGTGTTGGCAGCGCGAGCGGATGGTCTGGGGAATGTCCTCAGGCTGGGTGGTCGCCAGCATGAAAACAATGTGATCCGGAGGCTCTTCGAGCGTCTTCAGCAACGCGTTGAAGGCGGCGTCAGTGATCTGGTGGGCCTCGTCGAGAATGTAGATTTTGAAGCGGTCGCGGGCCGGACGATAACGAGCCGCCTCGCGAAGTTCGCGGATCTCGTCGATACCGCGATTGGTGGCCGCGTCGATTTCAATCACGTCGACGGAGTTTCCTGCCCGGATCTCAGTGCAAGACTCACATACGCCGCAGGGCTCGGGAACCGGGTGGTCCTTGGAGCGGCAGTTGAGGGCTGCAGCCAGAATGCGAGCCACCGTGGTTTTCCCGATACCGCGGTGGCCGCTAAAAATGTAGCCGTGAGCGGTCCTTCCCTGCTCGATGGCGTTCTGCAGTGTACGGGTGACATGCTCTTGCCCGATCACTTCGGAGAACTTCTGGGGACGGTATTTACGAGCCAGGACGGTGTAACTCATGAGGCGAAGAGACGATTATACGTGACGCCGGACCAAAACCCGAGCGGACGTAGAAGGTGGATTTGGCGAGTTCGGGGCTTGCGAAGCGTGCTCTGCACGCGATACGCTGGTTCGACAACTTTATGGGGAAAAGCGGCTTTGGTCGCGCTTTCAGGCCGCAAGGAGGGTTTGATGCAATTGAAACTGAGCAAAAGAACAGTGGACGGAATACTTGCGATCGGCTGCAACGGAAGAATTGTGTTCGGAGAAGAGTCTTCGTTGCTGCGGGATGAATTGAAGAAGGCGATTGCGGATGGCAACAAGCGAATAGTGCTGAACCTTGGCGAAATCAGTTACATCGATTCGGGTGGGCTCGGGACTCTGGTTGCACTGCACACTACAGCCCACAATTCCGGCGGGACCATCAAACTGGCGAATCTCACGAGGCGGGTTGGGGACTTGCTGCAGGTCACCAAGTTGCTGACGGTATTCGAAGTTCACGATTCGGAATACGAAGCGCTGGAAGCATTCCGAACCGCGGCGTAGAGTCTTGTGCTAATTCCAACTTTGCCGGCCGGCTCCTGAAGAGCCGGCCTTTGTGCTGATATGAAGAAATCAAGAAAAAACCCTGCCAGTTCCGGAATGATGTTGCGAATCGAGCGAGCCATTCGCGCGATCCCGGGTGGAAAGGTATCGACTTATGGAGGAGTGGCCCGGGCTGCAGGTTTTCCGGGAGCGGCGCGTATGGTCGCCCGGGTATTGCGCCGTGGATTTGGGCTTCCGTGGCAGCGCGTTCTGGGCGCTGGCGGCGCTATCAAGCTAACGGGGGATTCCGCGATCGAGCAGCGGCTGAGACTGGAATCTGAGGGCGTGCGCTTCCGCGGAAGGAAAGTTGACATGAAGGCGCATGAATTTAAAATGGCGCGATCCAAACCACTAAAGCCGCGTGCAAGTCGCTAGTTCTTGAGGCGATCGTCGAGGATTCCAAACAATTCCCGCGATCAACATTCGCGGACTTGTGTCGTAGATTAGGTCAGATTCCGGAAGCGCGCGCACTTCGTACGAGAAAGCTCGCGTTGGCGCGTCAGGGAGCGGATCGGCTTGCGGTAGAAAACTGCGAGGGGTTAGCTGGTCTCGTGCATATTAGAACTTGATGCTGCCGGTGATTTGGAAGGAATATCCCTGGTATGTGGAGCGGTCTTCGAATTCCTTGAAATACTTAACGCCGACACTCACATTCCGAGATGGCAGAATCACACTTGATCCGAATCCGAGCGCGTTGATCTTATAGTGCGCAGAGGACTGGACGGGAGTGACACCGGGCCCGGTCTTGTCGGTAAGTTGCCACTGTTCGTACCCTACCAATCCAACTTGAAGATTCAGATCGCGGTGCAATGGCAATACGTGTGTCACCGAATAATCCAGGTTCATCGTGTCGCCGGGATGGATTTCCGTACCCTGCTGCGTTGTATGGACCTCGTACATCTGGAACGCGGAGATCGCGGTCCTTTTGTTCTCGCTTAGGTAGAATGTCTGGCCAGATGCGAATGCATGCGTCCAATAGCCGGAGCCGACATTGTTGCTTGCACCGACACTGAATTTCCCCGAAGGAGCGAGGAATCCGTAAATAGCCCGAACATCTGCCCTCTTTGTGAGCCAACCGAGGATGAACGGCTGATAGTACGAGTCGGCCAGCCCGCCACCACCACTGATTCCTCCGTTCACATCGGATGTGAGCGAGTTATTGGCGATCGGGATTGTTGCCGACAGTGAAAACAGTGCACCCCCGATAAAATTCAATTTTTGTTTACTAACCCAGACCAGGCTGTTCATGTCCATCATCACGGAGTTCTGACCCGTGGCGAGGACTTCCCCACTCGGCCCCTTCGCCGTATCTCGGGAGTAAAACAGAAATTGATTGACGTAAGAGATTCCCGGCTGGGGCGTGACCCCGGAGTTCGTTGCGCTCATTCCCAGTGGGTATACACCCCTGACTTGGGCCACAACTGGCAGTGACATCATGAAGACTACAGCGAAAAGACGAAGTGGCACGACACTCCCAGTGAGAGAACCTCGCTTCACGAGGCGCGCCGAGCCCGGTCGGCCGGGGATTGTTCCACGGGCTGAAGTTTCGCGGAATTGTCGCGTGCGCTTGTCAGTTGAGAGAACCTGGCCAGATATTTCGCAAGAGGCATAAGCATCAGCAATCCCACAATCGCAACTACAACCACCATGACGATGACGTTCGGATCGCTAAAGTTCTGCCCGCCTACCACCAGCGCAGCGGCGATGTTACGTTGTGCAGTGCCCAGAGCCATCACTCCTCGAGTGTCTGATTGAGAACCACCGAAAAGCCATCCGATTCCGTAGCCCGCCGCAATGAACAAGATGCTGGCCAGAACGCCACGCGTCCCGTATAAACTCAATACGTTCTGAAAATTCGTAATCAATAAAAGTACGATCAACAAAGCGAGGCTCAGTATAGAAACCTTGCCGAGTGAAGGTTGTACTTTTGCCGCGAACCCACTCAGGCGCGCTTTCACCAGAAGCCCTATCGCAAGCGGGAGCATCATGAGGAAGACCAGCGACCGCCCGATTTTCATCGGATCGACGGAAACACCTTCCAGGAATAGCGGCAGCACCAGCGGCATGTATGCAACCGTCACAACCATGAGCAACACCATCAAGCCCACGGAGAACGCCAGGTTTCCTTTGCTGATTCGAGCTAACAGCGGCAAAAACGGCGCACCGGAAGCGGTGCCGAGCAGGAGCAGGGCAATGCCGAGTGCTTCGTCCAACTGGAGCAGCTTTGCGATGCCAAAAGCCGCAAACGGCATCAACACAAAATTCGCCAGAAGTGCAAGAACAATTAGCCTGTAATTCCGAAGGGGAGCAAGAATCTGGCGTACCGTGAGGCTCAATCCCATCGACAGCATGCTTGACAGCACGAAGGTCAGCATCGCGAACGGGACTATCTTGCTAAGGATTTCCATTGGACCTCTCCAGCACGGCGTCCTTGGCTCGGGGATCGAATCAGGCGACAGCCTGGGGTTGCTTAACGCCCAACTTGCTTACTAGCGGCATCGTCGCAAGATTCTTCCAGAACGTCTCCAGCGACTCCACCCCACCAAATAACGTGGTAAAGATGGTCGAGTCAGCCAGCAGGATGTGCCCCGCGCGCTCGGTATCAGGCGGCATCCAGATAAACGAGTTGAATTCCCTGTTGCCCGCTTCGATGAAAGGATGCGGCCGTTCCAGGTCAATGGGCTGGCGCGTGAGGACGTGCACCGATTTTGTGTCGCCGCCGGTCAATGCGTAATGTGGCAGGTGGGGATGGAAGTTAAACGTGCTAACGCCGTTCAGCAGTTCGAGTTCATCGAGATCTCGGTTTATTGTGAGCGGTGCGATCTGCTTTGTGCCCTTGACCAGCGCGGGACGAAGTCCATACTGATTTATCACCGGCACTCCAAGTCCCTTCATCATCGAACGCGTGTACTGGCCGAAGCGCTGCTGGCGTGGAACCAGGGCATCCCCATGGTGCAAATACTCCTGTTGGCGCTGCTTTGGATCCTCGGTGAATCCCACATCATGGTGCGGTCCGAGCAAGAGACACGTGCCCTCTCTCTGCAACCATTGGCGAACTGCGGCCAGCTCTTCTGGCGCCGCCTCCTGTTCAGAAACCAGGTGGTCGAGTCCGAAGACCATCAGCGTGTCTGTATCCTCCAGGATCCGTTCGTCGATGGGTAGTTTGTACCCTGCCTGGTCAATGCGCTGGAAAACTGCAACCGGATGTCCGGAGACTTGCCCTGCAACCTTCTGAAACGCGAGCGTAGATCGATGGAAAAGTTCCAGTGTTCCAGCAATCCCTTGCAGGAAGTGTTTTTCATCCCATTCCGTACCCTCATAAGCCGGCCAGGCTACTCGGCGAACCTCCGTCATGGTCGAGAAACGATTGTCCAATTGGGTCGTGTCGCGGTTGGACTCCCACGGATAACTCCAGGTCCAGTAGATGGAGATTCTTCGGGTGCCCGGCGTGTACTTGCGCGGAACGTGGTTCTGGTTGTAAGTTCGCGGCAATGCAAGCGTATTGGCCATAAGAGCCTACCTTTTCCCTTTGTGCACAGATGTCGGTCAGATCGATTGCCGGGGAGTACCTTTCGCCCAAGCCCACGCTGCGATGCGCCAGCCATCGCTCAGCCTTCGGAGTGCCATGGTAAAGACTGCACCCGACTGGGTTATCTGTTTGCCGTGGACCTTGAACCGCATGGTCGCCGGGACCACCAGGTAAGCAGCATCGCCGCAAACCTCCATGTGTTGCGGCGCGGCCACCGTCACGACAAAATCCGATGCGCCCTCTTTCTTGGTGTTGATCAAGACATCGCGATACCAGTCTTCAGCGGCGGTTGGGCCGCCCCACACGTGTGGCGGCATCCCGTCCAGGATCGAGCCTGGAACGGCGAAAGCTGCTGCCATGCCTTTCACGTCCCCTTCGTTGAAGGCGTCTAGGTAGCGATGTACCACAGACAACGGATCAACCGCGATTGCTTCCCGAGTTGCCATATGGTTTTACACAGCTCTCAACGTTTCTTCGTTTGGTCGGACTTCGCGATTCAGCAAGGGAGATCGCATGCCTCAACCCCCCTTTCCTTCGTTGACGAGGTAGTGAAGTGCCTTGATTCCGGGCAGGAAAAAATATGCGCCGCCTCGAATCGTCGTGAACGCGGGTATCCCTCTTATCTTTTTTCTGATGGGCCGCTTCGGAATCGTTAGATCGTAAGAACCATCCTGAGTTCCGAAGATCGGATCGCGTTCATTTCCCAACTCGTGGAAATTCGGATCGTTGGCCCACACGTTCATGGCAAACTCGAATTGACGGACAAGGCTGGCACAGCCCACGAAAGCTGCAATTCCCCGTTCTACACCGTCGTCGGGCGCACCTTCTGGCAACTCGGGCCCATAAGTGCCCCCGCGACGAATCATCTTCCGCCGGTTCATGTTTGCGGCGGTGTCCCGGGGATTCATCCGCCGGATGTGCGAACCCAGCGGGCAGCCATAGCCATGCGGGTCCATGGTTGCGAAATTGAAATCATTGTTACGGCTGTAATCAGCTCCCAGTTCGGGGTCATCCTTTTCCGGCGTGAGGACAAGCGGAGCGCCGCTTCGCCAACGTCCCATCAGTTTTGCAGCCACCCATTCCTGCTCTTCAGGCGTCTTGCCATGTTGTTGGAGAAAATCCCGAAAGGCGCCGACGTGCTCTTCCATCCTGAGGTAAGCCACATAGCTGCCGTTCCGGGAAAGAGCCTGAGGCTGAGGGAGACTGGCAGGAGGACCTTCCTCATCGGGATATCCGAGAAAGAACTCCCCTGCCTTGAGCGCAGGCCCGGAGCCGGGAGTGGGTTCTACTCCCGTTCCTTCAATGACGGGCTGCGATAGACGGTCGCGGTAGCCAAAGTGTTCATGAGCGTAATCGAATGGCGGGATTGCTTCCAGATCCAGAGTTGAAAGCAGCTCAACTCCTGCGCACTCCTTCAGGTGCTTTTTGTGTTCCTCTCGGCAGCGCTCGCGTTCGGCTACATCGCGGGCAAACAAGATGACAATCGCATGCAGATTTGCGTTAGCTAGCCCGCCAACCCAATGGTTCGGATCATTCGTGCCGGTAATACCGAGGATGTCCGCGCGTGCGGCCATCCCCTGCCGAAACTCCTCCGGAAAGGTAGCGAGTGAGGCGTCGGACAGACCGAGCGCTCGCAGGCCATTCCAGGTGAATCCAACGGTCACCCATCGGGCGGCGGAAACGTTCGCCCCAACCGCCTTTGCTGTGCCCACCTTGTCGATCAGGCCGGATAACCACGCTCGTCCACCGGAACCAGAGCTAAACGTCAGGAACTCGTATCGCGCCGCCCGGGCCGGCGGCCTCGACATGAGGAAGTGTTGAATGTCATCGAACTCCAGTGACGATCGTCCATCAGTGGGTTCGATCAGAACACCGGGAATACCCGGGGGTTGTTCGATAGTGCCCACGGCCTTCTCCGTCATTACTGCATGAGGTCGAGCATGTTGCTGAACGCTGCCTTGAGTTTCAGCGCTTTCTTGATTTCGTCAGCCGTAACGTAAGGATATTCACCGTATTCCAAGAAGCTGGGACACTGGTGTTCCCGGACGAACTTCACGAATGCCGCTGCGTTGGTTTTCCAGTCTTCGGGAAATCCCTCAAGATTCTCGAAAACCGTGTTCACACCCAAACTCTTGAATAAGGCGACGGCGTCCTCGGTGTATTTGTCGAAATCCGTGTCAAAGATGCCCTGATACATGAAATAAGTGTCCTTGCCGATATCGAAGAGAACCCATCGCAGATAGTGCAGCTTTAGCGTGGCCAGCGCATCGGGCAGATCATCGATCGCGTTTTCGATGGTTTTGCCGTAGGCACGGATTGTCTCCTCCCGTCCCGGCTTGATCTTCGCGATAATCGTGAAACCATGACACGCTGGCGTTCGCGGATATACGGCTCCATACCTTCCGTTTTGTAGCTGGAAATACCCCTCTTTCGGAATTGCCATCGCACGTGGCTGGGTCCAGTCGGCCATGGTGGGTGCCTCGACTGGTTGCGGTTTCAACGATTCACCCTTGGGCAGCGTTGAGGTTGCCATTTCTCTTTTCTCCTTGGAATAGGTATTTCCCGTTTCCCGTTCAAGCTCCGACTCCGCGTCTTACCCGCACTCCCAAAACCGGACAGAGTCTTTAGGCGCTTACTTGGTGGGTGTCTTGCAGCTTCGGTTCTGGCTTCTAAGGTGAGCGATTGGCTCCAGTAAGCCAACTGTCATTTCTATCAGCGAGACGAGAAGACACACAAACTTTTCAGGGGATGTTCGGAGTTCAAGCCAGTTGGTGAACAGGCGACTGATTCGCTAACCGTGGGAGGAAAACGCATCAGCAAATTTTTGACGAACTAAATTAGGGGGCGACCCGAACACCGTACCAAGACAATGGCACTATGCGAGGGGAGGGACCCTTCGACTGCGGTCAGGATGACATCTAGGACTGGCCCGGACGCACTCCTTGACTTTAATACTAAGATGTCTATATAAAGACATCTTAGTATGCCCAAGACTGACGCTCTCCAAGGTTCGCTGGATTTGCTCGTGCTCAAGATATTGTCGCGGCGGCCGCGACTTCATGGATACGCCATCATGGCTGCCATTGCCGATACATCCGGCGAAGTGCTGCGCGCAGAGGAGGGCTCGCTGTACCCCGCGCTGTACCGCATGGAGGAATCCGGCTGGATTCGCGCCGAGTGGGTCAAGAAGGATTCTGGCCGACGCGCCCGGGTCTACGAACTGACCGGCGCAGGCAAAAAGCAACTGGGCATGGAAGAGTCGCGCTGGCAGTCAGTCAGCCTGGCAATCAATCGGGTTCTCCGGGAGGTATGACATGTCTTTGTGGTCGCGTCTCTCGAATGCCGTACATGGCGAGCGCTTAAATCGTGAGATCGATGAAGAGTTGCAGTCACACATTGAAGAAGCCATTGCCTCCGGACGGGATGCCAAAGAAGCGCGTCGTGCATTCGGGTGCGCGCTGCGTGCCCGCGAGACGAGCCACAGCATTCGTGTTGTCGGATGGCTTGAGTCGCTTCTCTCCGATATAAGTTTCGGCTGGCGTCAACTCTGCCGCAACAGGCTCGCGTCGGTGGCCGCTGTGCTTTCCCTGGCTCTCGGAATCGGCTCCTGTGTCGCCGCCTTCCGTCTTATCGACGCCCTGCTCTGGCGCCCGCTGCCTATCTCCGCTTCCGACAGGCTCTATGTCCTCTCGCGCAAGTTGACCGGCCCCGAGGGCAAGCCTATCGAGGACAGCTACTGGGCCACGCCCAACTTCAAGCTGATGCGCGATGCTGCGAGGGACTATGCCGACCTCATCGCCATCAGCGATTCCGACCGCACGGACATCACCTGGTCCACTGACGACGATATGGAGAAGGCCCATGTCGTTTACGTCTCCGGCAACATGTTCCCGCTGTTCGGCCTTGAGCCCGCGCTCGGCCGCCTGCTCGTTGCAGCCGATGACCGCGCTCCCGGTGCCGGTCCCTATGCGGTCCTCTCATGGGATTGCTGGAATCACCGTTTCGGACGCGATCCCCGCGTCCTCGGCCGCTCACTCCACATCGGCGACCAGACCTTCGAAATCATCGGCGTCGGTCCTCGCGATTTCACTGGAACCGAAAAAGGAACTGTCACCGACATCTTTTTGCCCCTCAACATGAACCGCCTCGCCACCGAAGACACGTTCGACTGGCATCGCACCTTTTTGATGTTGAAACCCGGCGTCAATCCAGCCACCGCCCTCGACCCGCTGCGCCAGCATCTCTCTGCCGTCAGCCGCGCTTTCGAGGCTGACTGTTCCACGTGCTTCCGTGGCATGACCCAGACGTCCATCGACCGCTTTCTCAACAAGACCCTCGTCTTCGATCCGGCCGGAGCCGGCATCTCCGATCTCCAAAAAGAGTATCGCCAATCACTCAGTATCCTCAGTCTTCTGGCTGCTCTCGTCCTGCTCATCGCGTGCGTCAACGTCATCAACATGATGACCGCCCAAGCCACCGCTCGCGCCCATGAGATGGCGCTCCGAATCTCGATCGGCGCCGGCCGACGACGCCTCGTCCAGCTCATCCTGTGCCAGAGCGCACTGCTCGCTCTGTTGGCATCGGCTCTCGGCGTACTTTTTGCGGCGTGGTCGGCGCCTTTTGTGCTCAGCCTCGTCAATCCGCCTGACAACCCAGCGCGCCTCGCACTTCCCGCCGATTGGCGTGTGCTTCTCTTCGGCTTCGGGCTTATTCTCCTCGTTGTTTTACTTCTTGGTTTGATTCCTGCTCTCCGCGCCTCGGCCGTCCGACCGGTCGCTGCCCTCAAAGGTGGTGAAGATCCGCACTCGCCACGCCGTCTCATGCA